>OIDK01000554.1_pt1 | contig 11354 bp, 13 predicted proteins | sample 1581551 | NCBI WGS metagenome assembly OIDK01 (sample SAMEA3882522, study PRJEB24775) | human gut metagenome | biome: human-associated habitat; feature: intestine environment; material: feces | place: Netherlands | collected 2009/2010
CCGCCCCGGCCCCCGCCCCCGAGAACCCGGTGCTGCCCGTGGTGCAGGATGCAAGACCTGACCCCGCCCCCACTCCGGCTCCCACTCCGGCCCCCGCTCCTGAGACCCCGGTGCTCCCGGCGGTGCAGGATGCCAAGCTGATCCAGACCGGCACCAGCGGCTGGCTGGCAGACCTGATGCTGGGCGCAGGCATGGTGCTGTCTGCAGCGGGATATTGGATGGAGCGCAAGCGCAAGGCCATGTTCTACAAGTCCCAGCACTGAACCCCAACCCCCAAAGGCCCCGGGCAAACGCCCCGCTGACCCTTTGGGCCATGCATCACATTCCTTTGTAATCCCCCCAAAAGTTACTTCCCAGAATCTTTTGTTGATCGCTATCCCCTGAGGCAGCGGGCCCGCACGCCGCTGTCTCGCCCCGGAGGGTCCCGCAAGCCCTCCGGGGCTTTTTTTGTTGGCCGCATGGCCCGTTCCGGCAGAAAAAAACAGGGCTGCTCCACATCTCTGCGGGGCAGTCCTGTCTGGCTGCGCGGGGTCGGCGCACGGGCTTCCGGGGTTTCCGGAAGGGTGCGGCTCAGCGCGCGGTTTTCTTTTCCTCCGGAGCCTCCGGGTTGTTTTCCAGGTTCAGCTCGGGCATCAGCTCGTTGCTGATGATGGTCAGCATCTGTTCCAGCTTCTTCACGTCCTCTTTGGGAAAGCGCTTGTTCACCCGCTGGACCACCGTGCTCAGGTAGGAGTAGCTGATGTTGTAGTAGTCGATATACTTCTGGGTGGGCCGCAGGTGATACTCCCGGCGGTCGGTGGTGGACTGGATCTTTTCCACGTAGCCCTTGCGCACCAGCGAGCCGATCTTATACGCCGCGTTGGGGGTGGAGATCTGCATCATCCGGGAAAACTCCGCAATGGTGGGCTCCCCCATGGCCATAATGCCCTCCATGCAAAAGGATTCCACCGTGGTCAGGGTCGCCTCACGGGTGGCAAAGCGCTGGAACACGTTCTGGTAGAAATGGAGCTTGAACTTGGTATAGACATCGTTGAATGCTTTTTCCAGCATGGTACGGTCTCCCTTCGAACACTCAATTTCCTTTAGTATATCACGCTTTGGTCTTTTTGCCCAGCTTTACGCGCAGAATGTTCAGCACCACCAGCTCCAGCACAATGGCAACGCCCAGCAGGATCAGCGAGGTCCACAGGCTGGCGCTGCTGCCCAGGAACATCTGGGTCAGGCCGGTGATCACATAGCACGCGGCAGAGCAGGAAGCGGCGGTAATGGCGTAGGGCAGCTGGGTGGAAACATGGTTCACATGGCTGCAATGCGCACCGGCAGAGGCCATGATGGTGGTGTCGGAAATGGGAGAGCAGTGGTCGCCGCACACAGCGCCGGACAGGCAGGCCGCAATGGAGACCACCAGCATCTCGCCCTGGGGGAAAGCGTGGCAGACAATGGGGATCAGGATGGAGAAGGTGCCCCAGGAGGTGCCGGTGGCAAAGGCCAGGAACACCGCCACCAGGAAGATGATCACCGGCAGTAGGTACTGCAGGGCGGCAGCGGAGCTGCCCAGCAGGTTGGCAACGTAATATTTTGCACCCAGCAGGTTGGTCATGCCGGAAAGCGTCCAGGCCAGGGTCAGGATCAGCATGGGGCTGACCATGGCCTTGAAGCCCTCGGGGATGCAGGCGGCAAAATCCTGGAACGTCATCACGCTGCGGACACGGTAGAACACAAAGGTGAACATCAGGGCAATGCTGCTGCCCAGCACCAGACCGGCGGAGGCGTTGCAGTCGGAGAAGGCGGTGATGAAGTCCACGCCCTCAAAGAAGCCGCCGGTGTAGATCAGGCCAAAGATGCAGGCCGCGATCAGCACCAGCACCGGGGCCACCAGATCAATGACATGGCCGTGGGCATCGTCCTCGGCATCCACATCGTCGCCGTAGGGGCGGTCAGCCGTGGTGAAAAGGTCGCCGGCCCGGGCGTTGTCCTCGTGCTGCTTCATGGAGCAGTAGTCCGTGCCCGTGAAGATGAGGAACAGGCTCATCACAATGGTCAGCAGGGCGTAATAGTTATAGGGAATGGTGCGCAGGAACATGGTAAAGCCGTTGATGCCGGAGCCTTCGGGCACGCTGGAGGTAACGGCGGCGGCCCAGCTGGACACCGGCGCAATGATGCAGATGGGCGCGGCGGTGGAATCAATGAGGTAGGCCAGCTTTGCGCGGGAGACCTTCTGCCGGTCGGTCACGGGGCGCATCACAGAGCCAACGGTCAGGCAGTTGAAGTAGTCGTCCACAAAAATGAGCATACCCAGAATCAGGGTGGCAAACTGCGCCCCGGCCCGGGTGTGGATGTGGGTGGAGGCCCAGCGGCCAAAGGCGGCAGAGCCGCCGGCCTTGTTCATCAGGGCCACCAGAATGCCCAGCATCACCAGAAAAACCAGAATGCCCACGTTGCTGCTGTCAGAGAGCTTGGCAATCATGCCGCCATCCTCGTTGAAGAACAGGGTGTTGAGCGCCAGCTCCAGGTTGCCGTTGGCAAAGAGCAGCGCGCCGGTGGCAATGCCCACCAGCAGGGAGGTGTAGACCTCCTTGGTGTTCAGGGCCAGCACAATGGCCACCACCGGCGGCAGCAGGGAAAGCATGGAGCTGTACACCGCGGGGGCGTAGCTGGCCGGGTCGGCAATGGTGCCGGGGGTGGCTGCGGTGCACCACAGCAGCAGGGCAAACACCAGCAGTGCCCCCACCCAGGAGAGATTTGTCTTTTTCATAAATGATTCCTCGCTTGATTTTTTGTCCCGGCCCGGGGCAGACTATTCCTATTGCAAACGGAAAGGGGGCCGCCGCCACGCCGGATTATAAAGCGCTGTATTTTGAGCTGTTCCGCGCCAACGAACAGGCCATCCGCCTGCTGACCGCCGCCCAGCAAAAGGCGGAAGCGCAGGTGATGGAAGAGGACAGAGAGCCGCTGTATGTGCACGGCCAGCCTGCCCACAATGCCAAAGGCTCCCCCTTTGGGGGAGCTGGCAGCGCCAACGGCGCTGACTGAGAGGGCGAGGCCGTTACCCCTTTTTGCTCTCTGCCTTTGCAGCAAACTTGGCGTTGTTGATGATGAACCGCTCGTGCACGCCGCCGCCCACGGGGCCTTTCTCGTCGTGCAGGGAGACCTTGAACACCAGCTTGCGGCCCTCCACAGCGGTCAGCTCGCTCTCGCAGGTCACGGTCATGCCCACAGGGGTGGGGGCGCTGTGCTCCAGCTCCAGCCGGGTGCCCACGGTGCCGCAGCCCTCGTCCAGCGCGGCGGCAACGCTCATCCAGCAGGTTTTTTCGGCCAGTGCCACCAGCGCGGGGGTGGCAAACACGTCCAGCGTGCCGCTGCCCATGGTCTTTGCAGTGTTCTCGGAAGTAACGGCGACACTCTGCTCGCCGCGGATTCCAGCTTCCAACATAAAAATACATCCTTTCCAGATGCCCGAAGGCGAAAATTTTGAAATACATTGTTAGAATACCACACTTTTGGCACAGATGCACCTGTTTGGGCGTTTTTTTCTGCAAATCTCTTTCTGTTTGGCGCAATTTGCGGTATCATTGGCCCGAAAGGGATGGAAAAAAACATGAACGACTTCTGGAAATCCTACGATATCACCCATGCGGAGCTTGGCCCGAACTTCCGGTGTTACCCGCTGTACGGTAAAATCCATTTGATCGAGCTTGCCCTCTCGTTGGTGTTCATTGTGGGGATGGCCCTGTGGTACCGCCGCAGCTCGGCCTCTGCCCGGCGGCGCATCCTCGTGGGCGTTACCATTGCCCTGCTGGCCGATGAAGCTGCCCTGCTGCTGGGCATGGCTCTGACCGGTCAGTGGAACTGGAGCTATCTGCCTCTCCATCTGTGCAGCATCAATGTGTTCGTCTGTCTGTACAATACCCTCACCGATCAGAACTGGTGCAAGGAGGAACTCTATGCCCTCTGCATCCCCGGTGCGGCGCTGGCTCTGCTCTGCCCCAGCTGGCTGGACGTGCCCTCCTGGTGGACGCTCATCAATCTGCACTCGATCAGCATCCATGCCCTGCTGGTGCTCTACCCGGTTCTGCTTGTGGTGAGAGGCTACCGCCCCGCCGTGCCCCGCAAGTGCTGGCTTTTTTGTTTGGCTCTGCCCTGCCTATTTACTTCTTGAATAAACCACTGAATACCAATTTCTACTTTCTGAACAATCCCTACGGCAATGTCATCACCAGTGCGTTTACCCGCCTGCTGGGTGAAAAATACTATATTCTGGGCTTTCTGCCCGCCATTGCGGTGGCGCTGTGTCTGATGTATCTGCCGTGGGTGGTAGCGGATGCCCGGCACAAAAAGAGAAAATAAGTGCTTTCTGCAAGCTGCCTTGTCCCCACCGGGCAGGGCGGCTTTTTGTTTGCCCAAAACGCCTGCTGCTTGCAAATTAAAACTGCAAATTTCTTGCGTTTTGCGGTTTGTTTTAACTATTTTGAAAAGTGGACAGAAATCTTTGAAAAACCCCTTGACAGAAGCTCTTCTGCATGATAACATGAACACATGAACAGACGTTCATGTAAAACGCGGCAAAAGGAGAACGGACATGATCGGATTGGAGCAGATGACCCCGGCGGGGCAGGAAAACACGGAACCGGTGGTGATGCCGGATGACGAGGTGCTGTATGAGCTGGCCGACCTGTTCCGGGTGTTCGGCGACTCCACCCGCATCAAGATCTTATATGCGCTGCATGACAATGAACTCTGCGTGCAGGACATTGCCAATGCGGTGCAGCTGAGCCAGTCGGCAGTGAGCCACCAGCTCCGGGTGCTCAAGGACACCAAGCTCGTGCGCTTCCGCCGGGATGGCAAAACCGTTTACTATGCACTGGATGATGACCATGTGAGAAGCATCCTCTCGATGGGCATGGACCACATTGAGGAGTAAACGGAAAACGCAGTACACTGCCTCCGGGCGCACAAGGCGTGCCTGAGAGGTCCACATAAAATAAAGAGAGGTACCTATGATGAAGAAGACCTACAAGATCGAAGTTGACTGCGCAAACTGCGCCCAGAAGATGGAGGATGCCGCCAACACCGTTGCAGGCGTGGCACAGGCTACCGTCAGCTTTATGACCCAGAAGATGAAGGTCGAGTTTGCTGAGGGTGCAGACCCCCACGATACCATGGTGAACGTTCTGACTGCCTGCAAAAAGGTCGAGGATGACTGCGAGATCTTCGATATCTGAGGAAACAGGGGTTTGTAACTCCGGTGCGGCTCCCCTGCGGGGGAGCTTTTTGTGACGCATTTTTCGGGCAGAACGGCCCAAAAGCCGGTGTGGGAAACTGTGGAAAAGAAAACAGGTTTTCAACAGTTTCCACCGGGTTTTCAACAGCCTCTGCGAAAAAGTGCAAAAAGAAACGCGAAAAAGCAGGTTTTCTCCGGGAAAAGTCCGTGGAAAACTCAGGGGAAAACGTGGAAAAGTCTACCCCGTGGGGAAAACCTGTTGAATCCACCCCGCCCGCCGCGGCGCATTGCGGCCCAGAACCCAGAAAAAAGGAGAGTACAGATATGAATAAAAAGCAGAAGAAGAACCTGTACCGGATCATTGCTGCTCTGGTGCTGGTGCTCATCCTCAAATTGCTGCCCCAGTTCCCCACGCCGGTGGAGCTGCTGCTCTACTGCATCCCCTATCTGGTGGTCGGCTGGGATGTGCTCCGCAAGGCACTGCTGGGCATCAAGAACCGCCAGCCCTTTGACGAGTGCTTCCTGATGGCCGTTGCCACCGTGGGCGCGTTTGCGCTGGGCGATTATGTGGAGGGCTGCGCCGTTATCATCTTCTATCAGATCGGCGAGCTGTTCCAGAGTGTGGCCGTGGGCAAGAGCCGCCAGAGCATTTCCAGCCTGATGGATATTCGCCCCGATTACGCCAACGTTGAGGACGAAGACGGCAAGCTGGAGCAGGTGGACCCCGATGATGTGGAGGTGGGCACCGTGATCGTGGTTCAGCCCGGCGAGCGGGTGCCCATTGATGGCATCATCGTGGAGGGAACCTCTGCCCTGAACACTGCCGCCCTGACCGGCGAGAGCCTGCCCCGGGATGTCCGCTCCGGCGATGAGGTCATCAGCGGCTGTGTGAACATGACCGGCCTGCTGAAGGTGCGGACCACCAAGGAGTTCGGCGAATCCACCGTTTCCAAGATCCTCGACCTCGTGGAAAATTCCAGCATGAAGAAGGCCCGCGCCGAGAACTTCATCACCCGCTTTGCCCGGGTCTACACCCCCGCTGTCTGCTACGGCGCACTGGCACTGGCCTTTGTTCCCCCCATCGTTCTGCTGCTGATGGGCCAGCCCGCCCGCTTCGGTGACTGGGTCTACCGCGCCCTGACCTTCCTGGTCATCAGCTGCCCCTGCGCTCTGGTCATCTCCATCCCGCTGAGCTTCTTCGGCGGCATCGGCGGCGCGTCTGCCTGCGGCATCCTGGTCAAGGGCTCCACCTATCTGGAGGAGCTGGCCCGCACCGGCATCGTGGTGTTTGATAAGACCGGCACCCTGACCCAGGGCACCTTCAAGGTGGTGGGCATCCACCCCGAAAACGGCGTGACCGGGGATGCCCTTGTGGAAGCCGCCGCACTGGCCGAGAGCTGGTCCAAGCACCCCATCTCCCTGAGCATCAAGAACGCTTACGGTAAGGACATCGACCCCAGCCGTGTGACCGATGTGCAGGAGCTGGGCGGCCACGGCGTGACCGCAAAGGTGGACGGCAAAACCGTCGCCGCCGGCAACGCCCGCCTGATGGCAAAGCTGGGCCTGACAGCTCCCGAGATCACTGAGCCGGGTACCATCGTCCATGTTGCCATGGAGGGCAGATACGCAGGCTATCTGCTCATCGCTGATGTGGTCAAACCCCACAGTGCCGCTGCCATCAAGGGCCTGAAACAGGCCGGTGTCCGCAAGACGGTCATGCTGACCGGCGACGCGGAGCCTGTGGCAAAGGCCGTTTCCGCCGAGCTGGGGCTGGATGAATACCATGCAGGCCTGCTGCCCGGCGACAAGGTGGACCAGATCGAAACGCTCCTCGCCGCAAAGCAGCCCAAAGAAAACCTCGCTTTTGTGGGCGACGGCATCAACGATGCCCCGGTTTTGTCCCGTGCCGATGTGGGCATCGCCATGGGTGCTCTGGGCTCCGATGCTGCCATCGAGGCCGCTGACGTTGTCCTGATGGACGATGACCCGGCCAAGATCGCGCTGGCCATGCGCATTGCCCGCCGCACCCTGCGCATCGTGTATCAGAACATCGTGTTTGCTCTGGCGATCAAGTTCGCCTGCCTGGTGCTGGGTGCGCTGGGTCTGGCCAGCATGTGGACCGCCATCTTCGCCGATGTGGGCGTGATGGTGCTGGCTGTGCTGAACGCCACCCGTGCCCTGTACACCAAAGATCTTGCAAAAAAGAATGTGCAGTGACCGTGCTTTCTGCCCCCGCCTGAGTGCTGATGCCCCGGCGGGGGCTTTTCGCTGCCGGTGAATTGCATTCTGCCCGGAGTGATGGTACAATAGGACACAGTGACCCCCGCCGCCGGACGTTTTTCCGGCAGATAGATGATAGATGGAAGAAAGAAGGCTTTTTATTATGAGCATGAACACGGTTCCTGAGCGTCTGGCTGCCCTGCGGGCTGCTATGAAGGCCAACGGCGTGGACGTTTATCTGATCCCGGTGGGTGACCCGCATTCCAGCGAGTACCTGCCCGACCATTACACCTCCCTGACCTATTTCTCCGGCTTCCACGGCGAGAACTCCAACTTCGTCGTCACCCCCACCGAGAGCGCTGTCTGGGCAGACGGCCGCTATTTTGTGCAGGCGGAAAAGGAGATCGCCGGTACCGAGATCCAGCTGATGCGGATGGGTGAGCCGGGCGTGCCCACCGTGGAGGAATACTGCGGCAAGGTGCTGCCTGAGAACGGCGTGCTGGGTCTGTGCGGCCTGACCGCTTCCTGCGGGCTGGTGCGCGGCGTGCAGAAGGCGCTGGATGCCAAGAAGGGCACCATCAAGACCCTGAACCTTGAGGATGAGCTGTGGACCGAGGGCCGCCCCGCCCTGCCTGCCACCCCGGCATGGATCCTGCCCAAGGAGTATGCAGGCTTCTCCCCTGCCGAAAAGCTGGAGCGCCTGCGCGGCAAACTCAAGGAGCTGGGCTGCACCGCACAGCTGGTGGGCAAGCTGGATAATCTGGCCTGGCTGCTGAACCTGCGTGCCATGGATATCCAGTGCACCCCCTATGCCATGTCTTACTGCTATGTGACCCCGGAGCGCGCGGTGCTCTTCATCAACACTGCACGTCTGGGCGCGGAAGCTGCCGCAGAGCTCAAGGCCAACGGCGTGGAGATCCAGGAGTACGATGACGTGCTCAAGTTCCTGGCCGCTGAGACCGAGCCCCAGACCGTGCTGGCTGACCCTGCATCTGTGAACTTTGCCGTTTACGAGACCCTGCAGAACAACGCCGCTCTGACCGTGAAGGATGAGGCCGACCCCCTGCTGCCCATGAAGGGTGTGAAGAATGAGGTCGAGCTGGCTCACGACCGCGAAGCCCATCTGCGGGATGCGGTTGCCATGGTGCGGTTCCAGAAGGAGCTGGAAGAGCGTCTGGCTGCCGGGGAAGAGCTGACCGAGCTGACTGTGGATGAGATCCTCCACAAGTACCGCTCCGCACAGGACAAATTCATCGTGGAGAGCTTTGGCACCATTGCCGCCTACGGTGGAAATGCTGCCATGATGCACTACCACGCCACCGAGGAGGACCATGCCAAGCTGGAGCGCAAGGGCTTCCTGCTGGTGGACAGCGGTGCCACCTATCTGGACGGCACCACCGATATCACCCGCACCTACCCGCTGGGTGAGCTGACCGAGGACGAAAAGCTGTTCTACACCTGGACCCTGCAGTGCCACATCGACATCGCAAAGGCTGTCTGGCTGAACTACTGCGACGGCCACATGCTGGATACCATCGCCCGTGAGCCGCTGTGGCAGCACCTCATCAACTACCGCTGCGGCACCGGCCACAGCGTCAGCTTTGTGGGCAACGTCCACGAGGGTCCCCACGCCCTGAACGGCCGCAACACCACGGTGTTCCAGCCGGGCATGATCATCACCGATGAGCCGGGCGTGTATGAGGCCGGTCAGGTGGGCATCCGCATTGAGAACGAGCTGGAGTGCTACCACAAGGCCGACAACCAGTACGGCACCTTCCTGGCCTTCCGTCCGCTGACCTTTGTGCCTATTGCCACCTCTCCTGTGGTGCCCGGTGTCCTGACCCGGGACGAGCTGGACTGGCTGAACGCCTACCACCGCGAAGTGTTCGAGAAGCTGGCTCCCCGCCTGAATGAAGAAGAGCGGGATTGGCTGGCAAAGAAGTGCGCTGCCATCGGAGCATAACCACAAAAAAGGGAGACCCCGCAGGGGGTCTCCCGATTTTGGTTTATTCTTTCCGGTTTTTCCAATATTCCTTGGCTTCCTCAATGATCTTTTTGAAGGGGCCGGAGGGGTAGGTGCTCTCGGCGATATCCACCAGGAACTTATACAGCTGGGGCCGCACCTCCTCGTACATCCCAAGGCGGGTGTAGAGGTCTTTATAATACCGGAACGTCTGGATCTTGTTCTGCACGATGGAGGTCGGGTTGATCTGGGTGTGGCAGATGCTCTGAGGGTTCTGCACATAGTAGTACCCCGGCGTGCCGATGGCGACAAACACTTCCGCGTACTGGATATACTGCATGTTGAAGACAAGGTCTTCCGCCCAGCGCACCTCGCTGGTAAAACAGATGTCGTTGCCGGTGAGCAGGATGCGGCGGTAGAGTTTGTTCCAGAGCACGCTGTAAAAATAGGAGGCAGGCTTGTCCATCAGCCGGAGCGCGAAGTGGTCTTTGTCATACACGCCTGCGGGCAGGAAGCCATATTCCCGCACTTCCGGGGGCCGGGCCACGGTCATCACGCCCAGCTCGTCCTCCAGCTTTTCCAATACCTGTTCGGGCTTGGAAGCACCTGCCGGGATGACCATTTTGTAGGGCGCGATGACCAGGTCAGCGTGGTGCTCCTCGGCAGCGGCCACCAGATGCCCGGTGTAATCCGGGTCAATGTAGTCGTCACTGTCCACAAACTGGATGTATTCGCCGGTGGCCAGTTTCAGGCCCAGGTTCCGGGTGTCCGAGACGCCGGAGTTGGCCTTGTCCACCAGAATGATGCGGGAATCCTTTTTGCGGAACTCTTCGCACACGGGCAGGCTCTGGTCTTTGGAGCCATCGTTGAGGACGATGATCTCAAGGTTCTGGTAAGTCTGGGCGCGAATGCTGCTCAGGCACCGGGCCAGATGGCTCTGGGCGTTGTAAACGGGCAGGATGATGCTGACAAGCGGCTGTTTCATGGCGGCGTCTCCTTTTTGTTGTAGTCTGGTGTTTTTCTGTTATGATACTCTCGCTGCCCGCAAAATGCAAGCGGTGCGGCACACAGCCCGGAAAGGGGGCTTTTGGAAACCATGATCTTTCACATTGCAGTGTGCAGCCCGGACCCGGTGCTGCGCGGCCGGGTGGAGCGGCAGTGTCTGGAATATTATGCCCGCCGGGCGGATGCCTGCATCGTGGAGCAGCTGCCCGGGGTGGACGCCCTGCTGGCCCGGGACGCCGAGGGTACCCGGTACGAGCTCTACCTTGTGGAGCTGACAGCGGGCAACGCCCCGGCGGGCCTGAAAGCCGCCGATACCCTGCGGGCCAAGCAGTCCCTTATGTCCGGTAAATGCAAGAAAGTCGATGTTATATTTCTGCATATCGATATCGACAGAACCGGCACTCTGTGCAGTGTCCACGGCAAAGAACAGATGACGGCGCCTGCATATCTCACCAATCTCACGGATTGGCAGAATGGTTCCGCATACATTGGAAGCGTGGAGCATGATGACTGCTTTTGTCTCCGGGCGGATCAGAGCTTCGATCGATTCCGGATGCGTTGTGCCGTCTGTCTCTGCAGGAATCATCGTATAATGGATATCCTGTGAAGCAAGCTGACAGAGCGGACGCATCACGGCATTGTGTTCCAGACTGCTGACCAGCACGTGGTCGCCGGGCTTTAAAAATCCTTTGAGCAGACAATTCAGAGAATAGGTGATCCCCGGTGTAAATACGACACATCTGGAATCCGGTGCATGAAAAAATCTGGCGAGCTGCATGCGGGTCTTAAGTACCTGATTTTCAAGTTCGTAGGCACCTTCGTAATTTCCCCGGTTAATATTGAAGGCACCGGATTCTAAAAGTTTCGTCATGGAAGCAGCGACTCCTGGTGCTTTCGGCCAGGATGTGCTGCCGTTGTCAAAATATATGTTCTGTTCCATAGAAA
>OIDK01000558.1_pt1 | contig 11303 bp, 8 predicted proteins | sample 1581551 | NCBI WGS metagenome assembly OIDK01 (sample SAMEA3882522, study PRJEB24775) | human gut metagenome | biome: human-associated habitat; feature: intestine environment; material: feces | place: Netherlands | collected 2009/2010
CGCGGAGCTGACTGGCATTGAAGTCGTCATGACACGCGACAGCCCGGATATTGCATATCCGGACAATGCCACCACGATCGCCGAGCGAAAGAAAGCCGACCAGCACCAGCGCGCAGAACTGATCCGAAAAACGGATAACGCCGTGCTCATCAGCATCCACCAGAACTGCTATCCGGATCGCAAACCGTCAGGCGCGCAGGTACTGTATGCGGCGAGCGACGGCAGCGAAGCGCTCGGCACACAGATCCATGACAATCTCGTTGCATATCTTGACCCGCAAAACCGGCGCGTCGCGGCGCCGATCTCGGAGAAGATCTACCTGATGCGGGAAGTGAAATGTCCCGCAGTGCTGGTCGAGTGCGGCTTTTTATCCAATGAATCCGAGTGTACAAAGCTCAAGGACGGCGGCTACCAGACCAAACTGGCGGCCGTGATCATCGCGTCCTACTTACAATACCGGCAGTCTCTGCCGCAAACAGGAATGGTTACATGAAAGCAAAATCGAGTACAAAAACCGTTTTTTATTGCTCCGAATGCGGCAATGAGACGGCAAAATGGATGGGGCAGTGCCCGGCATGCGGCGCATGGAACACGCTGGTCGAGGCGCCGAAAGAACCCAAAATGTCTCTCGGCACGCGCGCAAAACGTATCGCACAGCCAAAACTGATATCGGAACTGGACGCCGAGGAAGTCGTGGGTGCGGAGCAGCTGATAAGTACCGGCGCGGTAGTCGGCCTTCTCGCTGCAGCCGTAGGTCACAAGCTTGCAGGTGTGGCCTTCCAGCAGGGCCTCAGTGTTCTCGTCGTCGATGTTCACGACGCCGATGGTGCAGCGCTTGAAAAGCTGACCCTTCCAGCTGCGGTATTCTTCAAAGGTCTTGTGCTCGCCGGGGCCGATGTGGTCGGGCGAGAGGTTGGTGAAGACGCCGATGTCGTAATGGATGCCCGCCACGCGGTCCATCATGAGGCCCTGACTGGACACTTCCATCAGCGCCGTGTCGCAGCCGGCGTCCAGAAACTCCCGGAACGTCTTCTGCAGCTCATAGCTCTCAGGGGTGGTGTTGGCCGTCTCCTGATGGTGGCCGAGGAAGTAGATGCCGTTGGTGCCGATCATGCCCACCTTGCGGCCGGCAGCTTCCAGCACGCTCTTGATCATGTGGGTGGTGGTGGTCTTGCCCTTGGTGCCGGTCACGCCGATCATGGTCATCTGGCGGGAGGGGTTGCCAAAGAGGTTGCCGCTCATCAGCGCCATGGCATAGCGGCTGCTCTCCACCTTGACCACGGTCACACCGGGCATGGCAGAAAGGTCGATGTCATGCTGGATGACCAGCACGCTCACGCCCTTGGCGGCGCAGTCCGCGGCAAACTCGTGGCTGTCACGCTGGGTGCCCACGATGCAGACAAAGGCAAGGCCCGGGGCCGCCTTCCGGCTGTCGTAGATGATGTCCTGCACTTCGGTATCCAGGCTGCCCTGCACCAGCGTAAAGGGCACGCCTTCCAGTAATTGTTCCAGCTTCATAACATTACACGCTCCTCATTGGGTCGTTTGGGGTTGGTTTGCATCGCCCGCCGCCGGGGTCGTTCCCTCGGCGGGAGTCGGCTGTGCCGTCTGTCCGGCCTCGGGGTCTGCCGGGGCCGCGGCGGTATCCGTTGGTGTTTCGGCAGCGGCTTCGCCCTCTGCCGGGGCGATGTCGTCTGTGGCCGTGCCTTCTGCCGTTTCACCGGTCACACCTTCTTCGGCGGGTGTTTCCTCCACCGGTTCAGGCAAGATGTAGCCGGAGGGCAGCTCCGGCTCACCCTGTGCAAAGGTGAACTTGCGGGTGCTGGACATGCTGATATGGGTGAAGTCCAGCTTTCCGGTGTCGGTTGCGGCACAGCCCTTGCCGTCCTCATTCAGCAGGACGTGCTTTGCCAGCTTGAGCTTATATTCCAACTCGTTCAGGGTGCCCAGCCAGACGCTGATGCGGTCCTGATAGAGGAAGGCCATCTCGTCCACATCCGCAAACTCGATGCGGGTCACGTCGGCGCTCATGCCTGCGGCATCCAGTGCGGCCAGCAGGGTGTTCAGGCTTTCCAGCCGCTGGTCCGCCTCCTCCTCGACAGTGCCGGAGGCGCTGCTGTCGGCGGCGCTGTCCGGGATGCTGTCGGCCTTGGGCTCTGCCGCAAAGGTCAGCTGTTCGCCGGGCTCGGCAGAGACCGGTTCGCCGCCGTACAGGGTGGGCAGACCGGCAGGCTGGGCAGAATCCTTTGCCAGGATCTTCAGGCCGCCCGAGAGGGTCAGCCAGCCGGAGGAGGTCTGCATGGCCCAGGCAGGCTGGGCTTCTGTTACCCGCACCACCACGGTGCCGGGGTAATCCCGCTCCACCCGGATATCCTCCAGCATGGGGAACACTTTTTCCAGCGCAGCGGCCTTGCTGCCGGGGTCAAAACTGAAGATATTCTCTTCCAGATGGACATCCAGCGCCTGCAGGATCTGGTCGCTGGTATAGCCGCCGGCCTCCTGCACCACACCGTCCGCTGTCTGCACCTGAATGGAGCTGATCTTGAACAGCATCGTCACGGTGAGGTAGACCCCCGCGCCGATGACGCAGAGCAGCATGACAAGGGCCGTGAGCCGCCGCATGAGCCTGCGCCGCCGGATGGCGGCCCGGGTCAGCTTCCGCTTTTTCCTGCCCTCCCGCCGGACGGGGTCACGCCGGGCGTTCTGCCCCTGCACCGGCCGCATCCGCTGGCCGCTGCGATTCTGGGCGTTCTGCGGGCGGCGCTGGGCGTTCCGGTTCTGGCCGCCAGACGGGCTGCGGTTCCGCTGATTGCCCCCGGAGGTGCGCCGCTGGCCGCTCTGCCCGCTGCGGGGGCGCTGTGCGCCGCTCTGGCTGCTCCGCCCGCCGGTGGGAAAGGTGATGCTGTTATCCGGGTAGGAGCCGTAGTTCACCGTGCGCTCCGTATACCGGCTGGGGCGGGGCGCATCGGGGTCATAATTGGGGTTCGTGATGGGGTGGCCGCCGGAGGAATATCCTGCGTACCCGCTGTACCCCAGGTCACTGCCAGCACCCGCGCTGCGGCGGCGCTGGGTGCTCTGCCCGCCGCGCCGGTCATCCCGGGCCTGATCGTAGGCCCGGCGGCGCTTGCGGTTCCGGCTGTTCCGGTCATTCTGCGGCATCCGGCTGCACCTCCTTTCCTCTGTTTTTTCCTTCCGTTACGGGGTCTTGACCAGCTTGAGCAGGGCATCCGCAATGCGGTCCAGGCTGTCGTCCACCGACAGGCTCCGGGCATTGCGGCCCATCTCAGCCAGCTTGCCGGGCTGGGCCAGCATCCCGGAAACGGTCTGCACCAGCTTTTCGCCGGTCAGGTCTTTTTCCTCAATGACCACAGCGGCACCGGCCTTCTGCAGCTCCATGGCGTTGTAATACTGGTGGTTCTCGGCCACGTTGGGGCTGGGGATGAGCACAGCGGCACGGCCCACAGCCTCCAGCTCGGCCAGTGTCAGGGCACCGGCGCGGCTGATGACAAGGTCCGCTGCGGCCAGCAGTTCGGGCATATTGTTGATGTATTCCTTCACCACAAGGCTCTCGCCGGGGGCAAAGCCCTTTTCCTTTTCCAGATCCTGAAACAGCTGCACGCCGTACTGGCCGGTGGCATGGAGATGGAGGACGGGCTTTTTGTTCTTCTGCTCCCAGGCGCAGAGGTCGGCCACCACCTCGTTCACGCGGCGGGCACCCAGACTGCCGCCGAAGGAGAGGATCACGGTGCGGTCGCCTGCGCCCAGTTCGGCACGGATGGCTTCCCGGTTCTTCGCCTGGGTGAACACCTCAGGCCGGACGGGATTGCCCACCACGATGGTCTTTTCGGGTGCGCCCAGCTTTTCCACGGCGGCGGGTACAGCGGCAAACACGATGTCCACATCCGGGGCCAGCAGCTTGTTGGTCACACCGGGAAAGGCGTTTTGCTCATGCAGGGCGGTCTTGATGCCCTGTCTGGCAGCGCAGCGCACCACCGGGCCGGACACATAGCCGCCGCAGCCAATGACCAGGTCGGGCTGGATGTCCTTCATCATCTTTTTGGCCTTGGGGCCGGAGAGTGCCAGATTCCACAGGGTAATGATGTTCCGCTTGATATTGTTCAGGCTCAGCTTCCGCTGAAAGCCGGTGATCTCGATGTGATGGAAGGGATAGCCCGCCTGTGTGACCAGACGGTACTCCATGCCCTCTTTCCGGCCCGCAAAATGGATCTCGGCGGTGGGGTCGGCTTTTTTGATGGCTCCCGCAATGGCCAGAGCCGGGTTGATATGGCCGGCAGTGCCGCCGGCTGCAATGAGTACACGCATCTTGGTTCCTCCTTACTGTTCTGTCTGCGCTCTGCGCGCGGTATCCAGCACAATGGTCTTTGCCTTGCGCTGGCGCTCCCGCTCGGCGTGGGCTTCCTCCCGTTCCAGACGGGCCCGTTCGCCGTTGCGCCCGATATTGACCATAACGCCCATCTCGGCCAGCAGCAGGATCAGACTGGTGCCGCCGGAGGAGAAGAAGGGCAGCGAAATGCCGGTGTTGGGCAGGGTGTTGGTGACAACGGCGATGTTGCAGAACACCTGCCAGGCGATCTGCGCCATGATGCCGATGCCCACCAGCGTGCAGAACCGGTTTTCGGCATGGAAGGCGATCCAGAAGCCCTGCACCAGAAAGAGGACGAACAGCACGATGACGATCACCGCGCCGACGAAGCCCAGTTCCTCGCACACGACACTGAAGATAAAGTCGTTGGTGCTCTCCGGCAGCCAGAGCTGCTTTTCGATGCTGTTGCCCAGGCCCAGCCCCGTGGCACCGCCTGAGCCGATGGCGTACAGGCTCTGCTTGGTCTGGCTGGTCATCCGGTCAAGATCCTGCGTCCAGCCGTCCAGACGGCTCTGCAGGTAGTCGATGGAGTCCACGTGCTTCAGCAAAGTCTCCAGCAGGAACAGCGCGACACCGGCACAGCCCCAGGTAATGATGCCGCCGCTGCCGCCCAGCAGCAGGATGGTGCCCACGATGGCCGTGGTCAGCAGGATGCCCGACATGTGGGGCTCCAGCACCAGCAGGATCAGAACAGGCATCAGCCACAGGATGGGCCGGATGAGCTCCACCACGATGCTGTGGTGGACCCACTTGCGCAGGGGCACCTCGCCGAATTTGATCTGCGGGGTCCTGGCGGCAATGTCTGCCGTGAGCAGGATCATCTCAAACTTTGCCACCTCGGAGGCCTGTAAGGTCAGGCCGCCAAAGCTGATCCACCGGCGGCAGCCGTTGATGGGGCTGCTGAACAGCACCAGCACCAGCAGGATCAGGCAGACGATATAGCCCAGCTTGACCATTCTGCGCAGGAAACGGTGGTCAAAATAGGAGAACAAGAACATCATGCCCAGGCCCAGCACCGTGCAGAGCAGCTGGGATTTGATGTAATGGAAGCTGTCCCCAAAGCGGAGATAGCCCGTGGTATAGCTTGCACTGAACAGCATGACCAGCCCGAACACCATGATGATGGCCAGGGTCGCCATCCAGTTGAGCAGGATGGGCGGCCAGGGGCCGGGGTCCCGCTGAAAGACGGAAAACGGCTCTGCTTTTTTTCTGCGGAGTGTTGCCAAACTGCACCCCTCCTTAACTGATTTTTGCCAGCTGAACGGTCAGCGCCACGCCCAGCATGGCAATGACACAAAAGGTATAAAAGATCTGTTCCGCGCTCTGGCCCCGCAGCTCCAGCCAGCGGTGGAGCGGTGCCGAGCGGAACAGCTGCCTGCGGCCCCGGCTGGCCTTGCAGACCAGGATCTGCAGGGCCACCATGCCGCCCTCCAGCCAGAAGGGCAGGGCCAGCGGCAGGGTGAGGTCAGGCCAGCCGATGCACAGGGGCACGCACCCCAGCATCCCGGCCAGAAACAGGCTGCCCACGCTGCCCAGCCGCAGCTTTGCGGGCGGGAAGTTCCAGAGCAGGAATGCCATCAGGGAACCGGCCAGCGCGGCGGGCAGAACGCCCAGCGGGAACCAGCCCAGCAGGGTCATCACCCCCATCAGGCCCAGCATGGCCGCAAAGGACGTGCCGCAGACGATGCCGTCCATGCCATCGGCAATGCGGGCGCACTCGGCCAGTGCGACCAGCAGTCCTTCCCACAGCAGCGGGGCGGCAATGCCCAGATCGATATAGCCCACACCCGGCAGGGTGATCCCGGCTGCAAGGCAGCCTTTGGCTCCCAGCAGCACCAGCACCACGGCACCGGCAGCGGCTTCCAGCCCAAGGCGGGTGTACCGCCGCAGGCCCAGCACGGAACGGTTGCGGATGCGGGCCAGATCCTCCAGCAGGCCCACACCGCCAAAGAGCAAAGCTCCCAGCAGCGCTGTGAGCAGCCGGACCGAGAACAGGCTCTCAGCCCCCAGCAGTTCAGGCTGAGCCACACAGGCGGCTGTCCAGCCCACGCCCACAGCAGCCAGCACCCCCACCATCAGGCAGAGCCCGCCCATGGTGGGGGCCTGCGGCGGGCGCTCCGGCTCGGCATCCGGTGCTTCCTGCTTGGGTGATGGTGCCTGCCGGGCCTTGGGCTCATCCCAGCGTCCCTGGAACGCCCGCAGCAGCGGCACCATCAGATTCCCGAGCGCCGCCGTGAGGAAGAACCCCAGCGTTGAGGCGGCGATCAAGGCGAAACGAATCATAGCTCGATGTTACTCCTTGTAAAAGATCTCCAGCACTTTTTCCAGTGCCATGCCGCGGCTGGCCTTGACCAGCAGGGCATCGCCGGGCTGCATTTTGTTCAGCAGGGCCTCGGCGGCCTGAGCGTAGGTGTCGGCATGGAGGGTGGGCAGCCCCTTGGCAGCAGCCACCACGGCAATGCGCTTGGCCTGCTCGCCATAGGTGACGAGGTAGTCCACCTTGTTCTCCACGGCCTGACGGCCCACCTCCTCGTGGGCGGCGCGGCTGATATCACCCAGCTCCAGCATATCGCCCAGCAGGGCAAAGCGGCGCTTGCAGGGATATTCCCTAAACATGGCCAGCGCGGCCTTCATGCTGTCGGGGTTGGCATTGTAGCAATCCTCAATGACATCCACGCCTCTGACGTGCACCACCTTCTGGCGCATTCCGGTCTGCTCAAAGTCAGCCAGACCGGCAATGACCCGGCGGGCATTCAGCCCCAGACGGGTGGCGGCGCAGTAGGCAGCCAGTGCGTTGGCCACATTATGCCGGCCCATGGCGGGGATCTTTACGAGGAAAGTCCCCTCCTCGTGATCCTCCAGCACAAAGCTCATGCCCTTTTCATCCTGCTGGATGGACAGGGCACAGACATCAGCGTTCTCATCGCCCAGGCTGAACCAGACCGGGCGGACATGGTCGGGCAGAACGGCCTTGCGCAGGAAGGGGTCGTCCCCGTTCAGCACCAGCGGAGCACCCTCCGGCAGACCGGCGCAGATCTCCAGCTTTGCCTTGCAGATGTTCTCCTGACTGCCCAGATTGCCGATGTGGGACACACCGATGCAGGTGATGATGCCTACATCCGGGCGGGCGCACTTGCTCAGGCGCTCGATCTCCCCGGCGTGGCTCATTCCCATCTCCACCACGGCGTACTGGGTCTCTTTGCCGATGCGGAACATGGTGCGGGGCAGGCCCAGCTCATTGTTCTGGTTGCCCTCGGTCTTGATGGTACTGCCAAAGCCTGCAATGGCGGCGTAGGTCATCTGCTTGGTGGTGGTCTTGCCCACGCTGCCGGTCACACCCACCACTTTGGGGTGGAACTGGCTGCGATAATTGGCCCCCAGCACCATCATGGCGTGGTAGCTGTCCGGGCAAATCACGCTCTTCTCCTCCGGCACGCCTTCCACGGGGTGGTTCAGCACCACGCAGAGCGCGCCGTTTTCCAGCGCCTTGGCGGCAAAATCATGGCCGTCGAATTTTTCGCCCGGGAACGCCACAAAGATGCACCCGGGGCAGACCTCACGGCTGTCGGTGGTCACCAGCGTGACCGGGGTCTCGCACTGGGCCAGCGCGTTGACCGCCAGGCCCTCCAACAGGATGTTTGCTGCAATTGCTTCCATACTCTCATTCCCCTTTATCCACAGATCAGATGTACGATGGTTCCCTGCTGGACGCTGGAGCCGGGTGCCTCACTCTGGCTCTGGACCGTGCCGGAGCCTTCGACTGTGCAGTTGAACCCTGCGGCGTTCAGCATCTGCCGGGCAAAGTCCGCGCTCTTGCCGGTCACGTCCGGCACCTCGGCGTGCTTGCCCTCATAGGTATCGGTATACAGATAAACGGTGGTGCCGTAGGGCACCTCTGCCCCCGCGCGGGGGTACTGGTAGGTAACAAGGGCGGCGGTCTGGTCGGATTCGCTCTCGGCCAGGTGATGCTTCAAGCCCTTGATGTTCAGCTGCACCTGCGCGTTGCTCCACTCCTTGCCCGTCAGGTTGGGCACCTTGACGGTGGTGCCGCTGCGGTCCACGCCGTCGGTGGCGATGCCCAGATAGGGCGCGATCTCGCTGATGATGTTGCCCACCACCGGAGCCGCCAGAATGGAGGAATAGTCGGTGCGGGCATTGTTGGGGTCGTCCAGCATGACATAGACCAGGATCTCCGGGTCGTTGGCGGGCAGGACAGCCGCAAAGGATGCCACCTTCTTGTAGTCGCCGTCGGCGCGGCGGTCCATGTTCAGCTGCTCGGAGGTGCCGGACTTGCCGCCGATGCGGTAACCTGCAACGTAAGCGTTGCCGCCGCCGCCCTGGGTGCCGTCGCCCACCTCAAACTCCATGATCTGGCGGATGGTCTCGCTGGCGCTCTCGCTGATGACCTGACGGCGGATGTTGGAACCGATCTCCTGAATGACGTTGCCGTTCTGGTCGGTGATCTTATCCACCACATGGGGGGTGACAAGGTAGCCGCCGTTGACGGCTGCCGAAACGGCGGTGCAGACCTGCAGCGGCGTGACCGCCATGGCCTGACCGAACGCCGAGGAAGCGAGCTGGACTTCGCCCAGCTGGCTGGCGTTGTAGTACTGCATAAAGTTGGTCTCGTTGGGCAGATCCACGCCCGTCCGCTCGGTGAAACCGAACGCGTCAAAGTAATCGTAGAAGAGGCTGGAACCCACCCGCTGGCCCAGCTGGATGAAGTAGATGTTGCAGCTGTTCCGCAGGGCCATGGCCAGATTCTGCACGCCATGGGCCTTTTTGCCGGCGCAGTGGTAGGTCTGCTTGGCAATGGTGTAGGCACCGGAGCAGTTCAGGGTAGTGTTGAGGGTGGCATGGCCGGAGTCCAGACCCATGGCCGCCGTGATGACCTTGAAGACGCTTCCGGGGTAGTACAGCTCGGTGATGGTCTTGTTCTTCCACTGGATATCACGGTAATAGCCCGAGTAATCGCCTTCCGGGTCCAGGATCTTATTGCCCCGCTCATCGGTGATGTAGTTGCCATTCTCATCTTTTTGATAGATGCCGTAGAGCTCCGGCTCCGCGTGGACCAGTTCATCCAGATAAGTCAGGTTCTGGCTGTAATCCAGCGGGTCATTGGGGTCAAAATCCGGCTTGGAGGCCATGGCCAGAATGGCACCCGTCTTGACGTTCATCACGATGGCGGCGCCACGGTTCTCGACATTGTTGGCTTTGATGGCCTCGTTCAGATACCGCTCCACCACTTCCTGGATATTGACATCCAGCGAGAGAACGAGGTTGGAGCCGTCCTTGGCTTCGTAAGTGGTGGCGTTCTCGTCGGCAATGGCGTTGCCATAGGCGTTGCGGAGAGTGATGGTGCGGCCATTCACACCGGCCAGCGTGGATTCATAGGATTTTTCGAGGCCATAAGTACCGTAGCCGTCGGCATCGCAGAAGCCCAGCACCGAGGCCGCAAAGGCACCATAGGGGTAATCCCGCTGGAAGCTCTTGGTGGAGGAGACAGAGACGCGGCCCTTGCGGATGCCTTTTTCGGCGTTGGCTTTTTTGTGGGCCTTGTTGTACTCCGAGACGTATTTTTCAATGGAGAGCTTGACGGCGTTGTTGACCTTGGTGGCCAGCACCTGATAGGACGAATCGTTTTGGGAGAGGGCGTCGTACACCGTCTGATACTGGGTCTTGTAGGCTTCAGAAGAAGGATCCACGCTGTCCAGCGCCGCGCCATCGCCCGAGAGCAGCCGCAGGGTGATCTGGGTGCTCACCTCATTGAGGGCAGCAGGGTCGATGGTCTTGGTCACCGCCTTGGTGTCGTCGTCCGTCTGGCTGGTGAAGAGAGCGCTGCTGTAGCTGGGGTCGGCCCAGATGGTCCATACCACGCTGGTGGATGCCAGCGTGATGCCCGAGGTATCGTAGATCTCGCCGCGGGTCGCCTGAATCGTGCTGTCCAGCAGCTGCTGCTGGGCGGCGTACTGGCGGTACTGGGCACCATCCCGGATCTGGATGTCATATAGGCTGTGGATGACGATGGCCGCCGCCGCCACAACAAAAAAGACCGCCGCGCCGAAGCTGAAATGCCGCAGCCGCGCACTGAGGCGCTCGTGCGGGTCGCTGCGGCGGAGGCGGTAGTAGATGCTCTTATGCTGGTCGTTGGAGGGCTTGTTTTGCATGGTATTCTCCTGCAGAAACCAGAAAAGCGTGCGCTGCCGCACGCTTTTCTGTCTGTTTGCTTATTTTACGCTGCGGACGGAAGCCAGAATGGTCATGGCACCGTCGTGCAGGAAATCCGTCCACTGGTGGACAGCCGACTCCCTGCGCACCAGTACGCTGTCGCTGTCGAGGCGGATGTAGGTGAGCTGGCTCTGGTCCATCTTCATGAGGCCCAGCCGCCCGGCCACTTCTTCCACGCTGGTGATGTTGGTCTTGCTGTTGAGGACACTGTTATAGTAGGTGTACTGGCTCTGCTCGCTCACGAGTTCCGCTTTGGCCTTCTGGATCTGGTCGTTGACCTCCACCAGCTGGGCCTCGCTCCACAGCAGGCTTACCGCAAAGCCTGCCAGCAGCGCCATCGAGATCAGTTGAAGTGCGTGCTGCATGGCCGCCTGGAACGGGCTGAGACGGCGTTTGCCGCCCTTTTCCACCCGCAGTGCGACCTTGCGCTGGGTCTGAGGCGCTTTTCTGCGACGCACCTCAGACGACATATCATAAGCTGGCTGACCCATAGTTGATCTCCTCCTCTTACACTGAGCGGCATCTTATCCGGCTCAGAGTTTCTCCAAAACGCGCAGATGAGCAGAACGGCTGCGCCGGTTCTCCTCCAGTTCCTGCTTGTCGGCCTCGATGGGTTTCCGGGTAATGAGCTTTGCCTTCGCCTTGCCGCCGCAGACGCAGACCGGGAACTCCGGCGGGCAGGTGCAGGCGG
>OIDK01000568.1_pt1 | contig 11124 bp, 10 predicted proteins | sample 1581551 | NCBI WGS metagenome assembly OIDK01 (sample SAMEA3882522, study PRJEB24775) | human gut metagenome | biome: human-associated habitat; feature: intestine environment; material: feces | place: Netherlands | collected 2009/2010
AAAAACAGGCGGTATCTGCATCCGTTTATCAACTGTACCTGTTGTGGCCCGAGGCTGACGATCCTCGATTCCCTTCCCTATGACCGGGAGCGTACCAGCATGAAAGAATTTCCCATGTGTCCGTCCTGTGCGGATGAGTACCATAATCCGGACACCAGACGTTATGACGCCCAGCCGGTGTGCTGCAATGACTGCGGGCCGGAGGTCTATCTCATTGGAAGAGAGGAACGTGGCCGGGAGGCGATCACTTATACGAGGAAGACCATTGCTTCCGGCGGGATAGTGGCCATCAAGGGAATCGGTGGTTTTCATCTCTGTTGTAATGCCACCAGTGAGGAGGCCGTACAGCGGCTCCGGAAACTGAAACGGCGTCCGGTGAAGCCTTTTGCGGTGATGGCACAGGATCTGGAAACCGTGAAAGAAGTCTGTCAGGTCAGTGAGGAGCAGGAGAAGATCCTTACCGGGCATCAGAAACCGATCCTGCTGCTGGATAAGCTTACTGAGATGTCCTGTGGACAGAAAACAGATGCGAAACTCATAAAATATGGAAAGAACATCGGGAAAGACCAGGGCAGATCAGAGGCAGAATGCGGAAAACCAGCGGAACTCTGTGAGAGTATCGCTCCCGGGAATCCAAAAGTCGGTGTGATGCTTCCCTACGCACCGGTGCAGCTTCTTCTTTTTCATTATGACGATGGAATTGAGATGCCGAAGCTTCTGGTGATGACCAGTGGAAACACATCCGGCGCACCGATCTGCAGAGACGATCATGAAGCTGTGGAAGAACTTTCTTATTTATGTGACTGCATTCTTTCCCATGACAGGAAGATCCGCATCCGGGCCGATGATTCGGTGATGGATTTTTATAAGGGAGAGCCATATATGATCCGGCGCTCCCGTGGATATGCACCTCTTCCGTTTATGGTTTCCACACCCTGGAAGGGACAGGTGATCGCGGCAGGTGGAGAGCTTAAGAATACATTCTGCATTGGTGTGGATAACCGTTTTTATCCGTCCCCTTATGTGGGTGATCTGGAGGATCTTCGAACGGTAAAAGCCCTGAAGGAAACCATAGGCCGGCTGGAAACACTTCTGGAAGTACAGCCGGAAGTGGTGGTCTGTGACCTTCATCCAAAATATAATTCCACAGTGGTGGCCCAGGAACTGGGGCTTCCCGTTCTGAAAGTGCAGCATCATTACGCACATATTTTATCCTGCATGGCAGAAAATGACTGCGAGGAAAAAGTGATCGGTGTTTCCTTTGACGGAACCGGATATGGAACAGACGGGACGATCTGGGGCGGTGAGATCCTGATCGCAGATTATCAGGGATTTACAAGGCTTGGAAGTATCCAACCTTTTGTACAGGTGGGAGGAGATGTTTCCGCAAAAGAAGGCTGGCGGATCGCCGTTTCCCTGATCTGGCAGAATACAGGAGATTTGGAGAAAACTCTTGATACTGTCCAAAAACTGGGACTTTGCACAGAGCAGGAAGCAAAAGTGCTGGTGACCATGGCTCAGAGAAAGCTCAATGCAGTGACTTCCACCAGTGCTGGACGGCTTTTTGACGGAGTCAGTGCGATCCTGGGAATCCGAAGGGCGTCTACTTTTGAAGGGGAAGCTTCCACGGCGCTGGAGTTTGCTGCGGAAGCGTGGAGAGCGCAGGAGATACAGGAGAAAAATGTGGATACTGTTTCTGGAGAAAGAACAGATATAAAAAGAAATGTAGAAACAACCGGTGCAGATGAAAAGCCGGAAACCGGGAACAGGAAGATTATTTTAAATACAGGTGACATCGTTGCACATCTGGTCCGGGAAAAGCTGGAAGGAGAAGATTCCGGGAAACTGGCTTACGAATTCCACCGGGCGCTGGCGGATGAGATCCTTGCAGCCTGTGAGGAAGCAGAGCAGGAAACTGGTATCCGGAAAGTGGCATTAAGCGGCGGTGTATTCCAGAACCGGCTTCTTCTGGAACTGGTAGATGACGGGCTTGCAGAAAAAGGCTTTGAAGTTCTGAAACATAGTCTGATCCCGCCAAATGACGGAGGGATCGCGCTGGGTCAGGCAGCATATGGAATGGCTTATGTGCAGCGGCACAGACAAGTATAAAGGTGATAGATCATGCAGATGCGGATCGAAGATATCCGCCTGATGAAATATTTTACGATGTATGGAGTATACAGCAGAAATGCGGGATGGAGGCATAGATATGTGTGTAGGATTATCAGCAAAAGTAGTAAAGATCAGTGACGGAACCGCAGTGGTAGATGCTGGCGGCGCAAAGAGAGAAGTTTCCGCACAGCTTCTGGGAGACCTGGAGCCGGGAGATTATGTGATGGTGCATGCTGGTGTTGCCATTGCAAAGATCACCGATGATGACGAGGAAGAGACAGACCAGCTGATGGAGGAACTGCTGTGATGGAAGAGAAGAAAAAAACAGCAAGAGAGATCATAGAAGGATATCAGGGGCCGCCGGTGCGGATCATGGAAGTCTGCGGAACCCATACCCACGAGATCTTCCGCCTGGGAATCCGCAAGCTTCTGCCACCGCAGGTGGAGCTGATTTCAGGCCCGGGCTGCCCGGTCTGTGTAACACCGGTAGGCTTTATTGACGAGGCGGTTTATCTGGCTCTGGAAAAACAGGCGACCATCTGTACCTTCGGTGACCTTGTCCGTGTACCGGGGACAAAGAAAAGCCTTGCAGATGCCAGGGCAGAAGGAGCCAGGATACGTATCGTCTATTCACCGGCAGATGCGGAAAAATATGCGAAAGAACATCCAAAGGAGCAGGTGGTATTTCTTTCTGTTGGTTTTGAGACGACGACACCTGCAGGCTGTCTTTCCGTGAAAAAAGCCAGAGAAGATGGCCTTTCCAACTACTCTCTCCTTGTGGCAAACAAGACCATGCCACAGGCTTATCAGGCATTAAAAGGCAGTGCGGATGTGTTCCTTTACCCGGGACATGTCAACGCCATTACAGGGACTGCACTTTGCGAACGTCTGGCAGAGCAAGGCGTCAGTGGTGTAGTGGCAGGATTTACAGCGAAGGAGCTACTTACGGCGCTGGCAGTTGCACTGGTCCGTTTCCAGGAGGGAAAACCTTTCTTTGTAAACTGTTATCCGCGCGTGGTAAAAAGCGAAGGAAGCCCGGAGGCACAGACACTGATCGAGGAACTGATGGAACCCTGCGATTCCGAATGGCGTGGACTGGGTGTGATCCCGGGATCCGGCCTGGTGCTCCGGAAAGAATGGGAAGCTTTTGATGCCAGAAAAAAATATGCGGTGCCGCCGATCAAAGGCAAACCAAATCAGGCCTGTCGCTGTGGCGATGTGCTTCAGGGAAAATGCAAACCGTCGGACTGCAGGGTATTTGGAAAAGTCTGTACCCCGCAGCATCCGGTAGGAGCCTGTATGGTATCCAATGAAGGAGCCTGTTCCGCATATTTTATGTATGGGAACTGATTGATCACTGTCCGGTTTAATGGACTATAATACAGGAATACATGTCATACAAACGAAGGATCACATCTGGAAGATCGGACTATATGATACAGATCTGATATCCGTTTGAACGATCGTAGAAAGAAGATGAAAATTATGGATAATAAAACAGTAACCATGGCACACGGTGCCGGAGGCCGTCAGACCTCAGAACTGATCGATGAAGTATTTAAAGCACATTTTGCAAACCCGGATCTTACAGCCGATGATGCGGCAGTGCTGGTCCCGCCGGCAGGAAAAATGGCCGTATCCACCGATGGATTTATTGTTTCTCCGGCATTTTTCCCGGGAGGAAATATCGGCAAGCTTTCCATCTGTGGAACAGTTAATGACCTTGCCTGCATGGGAGCGAAACCGATGTATCTCACCTGTGCTTTTGTGATCGAGGAAGGTTTTCCCATGGAGAAGCTGGAAGAAATTGCCGCAGCCATGGAAAAAACAGCGAAAGAAGCCGGCGTGCGTATTGTTTCCGGAGATACCAAGGTGGCAGGAAAAGGACAGGTTGACGGTGTGTTTATCACAACAACCGGAATGGGTGAGATCCAGGATGGCGTGAAGGTAGGCGGTGAGCTGGCAAAACCGGGAGATGCCATCATTGTGACCGGTGATGTGGGAAGACATGGATGCACCATTCTTCTGGCAAGAGAGGATTTTGGCATCGACGCGGATGTGACAAGTGACTGTGCACCGCTTTGGGGAACTGTAAAAGAAGTGATGGATGCCACCCATAACCTTCATGTGATCCGCGATGCCACAAGAGGCGGCGTGGGAACCGTTCTCTATGAGATTGCAGGCCAGAGTAACGTGGGAATCCGTCTGGATGCGTCGTCTGTTCCGGTAGCTCCGGAAGTAAAAGGTGTCTGCGGTATGCTGGGCCTGGAGCCACTTTATCTGGCATGTGAGGGACGTATGGTGATCATGGCGCCAAAAGAAGAGGCGGAAAAGATCGTGGAAGCACTGCGTAAATGTCCGTATTCCAAAGACGCTGCCATTATTGGTGAGGTTACCGAGGACCAGCCTGGAAAAGTTGTCATGACTACGGAAATCGGAACTCAGGCATTACTTCCGCAGCCAGGCGGGGAACTTCTGCCGAGGATCTGCTGACAGATACAGACAGCATAGGAAACAGAAGGTGAGCGGAAAGAAAAAACGATTTCAGCCTGGAAAATTATCAGTAACAAAACAGAGTCCGATAAAACGGACAGTAAAACAGACACTGGAAAGGAGAGGCGGATCTTATGGATACAAGAGTGGCACTGATCTCGATCATTGTGGAAAACAATGAGGTGATCGATGACATCAACCGTTTTCTTCACGAAGCGGGAAAATATATTATCGGGAGAATGGGAATCCCCTACCGGGAAAAAGGTATCAACATCATCAGCATTGCCATTGATGCGCCACAGGATGTGATCAGCTCTTTATCCGGAAAGATTGGCCGTCTCAGGGGAGTTTCCGCAAAAACGGCATATTCCAATGTGATCACAAAAGCGGAGGACAGGAAATGATAAGAGTTGCGGTATACGGAAAGGGCGGCATCGGAAAATCCACCACAGTTTCCAATGTGGCAGCCGCCTTTGCGGAAAAAGGAATGAAAGTGATGCAGATCGGCTGTGATCCCAAGGCAGATTCCACCATTCTTCTCCGGCATGGGAAAAAAGTCCCCACAGTGCTGGATCTTTACAACGAAAAGCGCCAGGACCTGAAACTTGCAGATATGGTGCAGATCGGATACGGGGGTGTAGTCTGTGTAGAAGCCGGCGGCCCTACACCTGGACTTGGATGTGCGGGAAGAGGTATTATCACTGCGCTGGAAAAACTGAAAGAAACCGGAGCCTATGAGACCTATAAACCGGACATTGTTCTCTACGATGTACTGGGAGATGTTGTCTGCGGCGGTTTTTCCATGCCCATGCGAAAAGGGTATGCAGATAAAGTATTTATCATCACCTCCGGAGAAAACATGGCCATCCATGCAGGGGCGAATATTGCCATGGCGGTGGAAAATTTCAGAAACAGAGGCTATGCATCTCTGGGAGGGCTGATCCTGAACCGGCGGAATGTGTCAAGAGAAGAAGAAAAAGTCCGGGAGCTGGCAGAGGATTTTCACACCCAGGTAGTAGGAACTCTTTCCAGAAGTGACCTGGTTCTTGCGGCAGAGGAGCAGGGAAAAACGCTTCTGGAAGCTTATCCGGAAAGCGAGATGGCAGGAGAATACCGGACGCTGGCAGAACAGATCCTGAATGCATGCAGGGAGGATGGCACATGTTAAAAAGAGTTGGCGATCGGGAGTTTCCGGGAAAAACAGAAGTATTTATAAAAGAAGCTTCTTTTCCGGTGCCCTTTCAGCCGGGGCTGGAATTTAATTCCCCGGCCCACGGAAACTGGAATATCGTACATACGGGAATGCTGGTTCCGGAAGCGCAGCAGATCTACGTCTGTGCAGACAACTGTATGCGAGGCGTTGTGCTGACTGCGGCGGAAATGAATGCAGCAGACCGTTTTTCCTTTGTGATCGTGGAGGAAAAAGATCTTCTGGGTGGAAATCTGGAGGATGTGACCATTGAAGGGGTGACAGATGTCCTGAAGCGTCTGGATAAGAAGCCAAAGGCAGTGCTGCTTTTTACCGTATGTCTCCATCATTTTCTGGGCAGTGATCTGGACCGGATCTATGGAGAGCTGGAAAAAAGATTTCCGGAGATCTTTTTTATGCGGTGCTTCATGGATCCCATCATGCAGAAAACAGGCCCCACACCGGATCAGAAGCTTCGCCTGGCCATGTATGATGCCGTGCAGGAGAGAAAGGCAGATCCAAAATGCGTGACGGTTCTGGGCAGTGATTTTGTGCTGGATGAAGGTTCGGATATCTGCCGGATCCTGAAGAAAAACGAAATCCTGCTCCGAGAGATACCGACCTGTGAAACCTGGGAGGATTATCAGAACCTGGGAGAGGGAAGTCTGATTCTGAACTGTTACCCTGCCGGAAAATTCGGGGCAGAAAAACAGGCCGAAAGACTGGGAAGGCCTTTTTTGTATCTGCCGGGAAGTTTTGATTATGGGGAGATACAGGAACAGGAAGAGAAGCTGCTGGGAATGCTGGGACAGCAAAACAACAGGAAAACAGGAAAAATCAACGGCCTGGATATCGAAAAAGAGATCCGGGAATGTGAGGAGGCTCTTTCTCATGCACACCAGATCATCGGTGACACTCCCATAGCAGTGGATTATCTTTTTCATCCAAGGCCCCTGGGACTTACAAAACTTCTCCTTACCCATGGATTTCAGGTACAGTCCGTTTTTCTGGACAGTATCAGCCCGGAAGAAAAAGAGGTATTTTTCTGGCTGAAGGAGAATTATCCGGAGCTGAAGTTGATTTCCACTGTCCGTCCGGAGATGAGGGTGCGGACACGGCAGCAGTCCGAAAAAATCCTTGCCATCGGCCAGAAAGCAGCCTGGTTTACCGGAAGCCGGAATTTTGTCAATATGGTACAGGGCGGCGGGCTCTGGGGATTTGACGGGATCAGACATACCGCGCAGCTGATGGTGGAAGCATTTCATGAAGAAAAAGATCCGGAAGATCTGATCGTTCGAAAAGGATGGGGGTGCGAAAGCTGCATATGAGACAGGCATATCGAATTATACCGATTTATACGGCAGACGTGTCCGGTGTCTGTTCCGCTTTGTATGAGCTTGGAGGAATGACGGTGATGCATGATCCTTCTGGCTGTAATTCTACCTATAATACCCACGATGAGATCCGTTGGTATGACCAGGACAGCCTGATTTTTATCTCAGGCCTTACGGATATCGATGCGATCATGGGAAATGATGAGAAATTTCTCCGGGATATCGAAGATGTGGCGGAGGAACTGAAACCGAAATTTATTGCTCTTGCAAGTTCCCCGATTCCCTTTATGAACGGAACAGATTTTCCTGGACTTGCCCGTGCACTTACGGCCGAGACAGGGATTCCGGCGTTTTCGGTTCCAACCAGTGGTATGCATGATTATGTGTATGGAGCAGGGCTGGCACTCTCTGAGATTGCCAGACATTTTACCGGCGCTGCAGAGAAGAGAAAACGGAAATTAAATCTTCTTGGAGTAACACCCCTGGATTTTGGCCCCCAGCCGATGGTAGATGCCATGAAAAAACGTCTGGAAGAACGAGGCTGGGAGATCCTTTCCACCTGGGCTATGGGCGATACGCTGGAAGAACTTGGGCGTGCCGGTGAGGCGGAGGTAAACCTTGTGGTATCTTCCGTGGGAATCCCGGCTGCCAATGTTCTGAGAGAGAAATTCGGGACACCATTTCTTGTGGGAACTCCGGTGGAAGGCTATGAGGGAGAGATTTCGGACGCACTTGAGAAGGCAGCGGAGAGCCCTTGCGAAGCGTTTGAGGATAAAAAAGAAAACTCCGCGGAAAAAAGTGGAGCGCAGATTTCCGGTGAACAGGAAGAGTTGTGGAAAGTAACTCCGGATCAGGTGATCTATCTGAGAAAAAAAGACAGCCCATTGTCAGGATTTATCCCCACTCCGGACATCACCCTCATCGGGGAACCGGTTACCATGGGCTCCCTGGCAGCAGCCATAGAGCAGAAGTGTGGAAAAAAAGTTCAGCTTCTCTGCCCGCTGGAGATCACAGAAGGACTCCTCCGCCGGGGAGATGAAGCCATCCGCGGGGAAGAAGCCATGGAAGAAAAACTGAAAACTGCCAGGATCATTGTGGCAGATCCTCTCTACCGCCCGATCTGCCCGGAAAGTGCCACTTTTTATGAGATGCCGCATATTGCATTCTCCGGAAGAATCTATCTCAAAAATTTGTATAATTTCAGAAAAACCACATAAACTATAAGAAACCGGAAAGGCGTTGCAGAAATAGCAGCGCCTTTTTATGACGGTAAAACTGGTGAACGGATCTTATATGGAGGGATTTTTATGTGGGGATTTCTGTCGGCGCTGATCTCGGGCGCACTGATGAGCATTCAGGGAGTATTTAACACAAATGTAACAAAACAGACAAGTCTGTGGGTTTCCACCGGATGGGTGCAGTTTTCCGCATTTCTGGTCTGTGTGGCTGCATGGCTTTTTACAGGTAGGGAAAGTATCGGTGCACTGTGGCAGGTGGAGAATAAATATACGCTGCTTGGAGGCGTGATCGGTGCGTTCATTACCATTACCGTGATCCAGAGTATGGGCAGTTTGGGGCCAGCGCGGTCAGTTATGCTCATTGTGATCTCCCAGCTTGCAGTGGCTTATCTCATAGAACTGATGGGACTTTTTGGAGTGGAAAGAGCGGATTTTCAGTGGAGAAAGCTGTTTGGAATGCTGATCTGCATTGCAGGCGTGGTCATTTTCAAATGGAAATAGAAATAAAAGTATTGTAATATTTGTAATACTTCGTTAAAATAAGGTATGGTTTTGTATGAGTAACGGGGCACCTGCCATCACATCGGCAAAAAGGAGTGAACCCCTGACCCATGAAAATAAAATCACATATCAGAAGTGTTCAGCTTATTTTTTCCATATTTATGTTTCTGATCTTTGCAGGACTGACAGGTTGTAAGGATGATGGAGCAGAGTTTCTGGAAAAAGAACTGGTGCAGGAAGAAAGTACAGAAACATCCGGAGTGGATTTGGAACAAGAAGATCCTACGGACACGGAAAATGGAGTATCTGAGAAGAAGTCTGCACAGATGCAAGTGGATACAGGACAGGAAACGGCAGCTGCGAAACAGCAGCCGGAGACCTCAGAGATTCCAGAAACGATCTACGTAGACATCTGCGGAGCAGTAACCAGCCCCGGAGTCTATGAACTTCCATACGGCAGCCGTGTTTTTCAGGCTATTGAGAAAGCCGGTGGATATCTTCCGGAAGCTGCGGCAAGTTATCTCAACCGTGCGAAGGGACTTTCTGACGGACAGCAGATCTATGTGCCCACCCAGGCGGAAGTGGACAGCCAGATGATCCAGGTTACTGAGGATGGACAGGAAGCCACATCAGAAACTGCCCCCGGGAATAACAACGAAGAGGGATCTGCCGGAGAAAATACTGGCACAGACCAGAAGATCAATCTGAACACCGCTGATGTATCCCAGCTTACCACTCTCACAGGTGTAGGGGAGTCCAAGGCCCTGGCGATCATCGCTTACAGGGAAGAGAACGGCCCTTTTACTTCCACAGAAGACATTATGAGCGTGCCTGGTATCAAGGAAGGAACCTATGAGAAGATAAAGGATAAAATAGCAATAAAGTAAGGAGCGTTAAATGAGCAGGAAAGTATTGGTAGTAGATGATGAGAAACTGATTGTCAAGGGACTTCGTTTCAGTCTGGAGCAGGATGGAATGGAAGTGGACTGTGCCTATGACGGAGAGGAAGCTCTGGAAAAAGCCAAGGCAGGAGAGTACGATATAATTCTTCTGGACCTGATGCTTCCAAAGATGGATGGTCTTGAGGTATGCCAGCAGATCCGTGAATTTTCCAATGTCCCGATTATCATGCTTACAGCAAAAGGTGAGGATATGGATAAGATTCTGGGCCTGGAATACGGAGCAGACGATTATGTGACCAAACCGTTTAATATTCTGGAAGTCAAGGCCCGTATCAAGGCGATCATCCGCCGTGCAGGCAGCAACCAGAACAAACAGGAGAAAGCCAAGACCGTGGAAGTCGGAGAACTGAAGCTGGACTGCGAAGGACGCCGTGTATTTATTTCCGGAAAAGAGATTAACCTTACAGCCAAGGAATTTGATGTGCTGGAACTTCTGGTATTCAATCCGAACAAGGTATACAGCAGAGAAAATCTTCTGAATATCGTATGGGGATATGAGTATCCGGGAGATGCAAGAACGGTAGATGTACATATCAGACGACTGCGCGAGAAGATTGAAGTAAATCCAAGTGATCCGAAATACGTTTACACAAAGTGGGGAGTTGGCTATTATTTCAGGGGTTAAATTTTTTGTACCAAAATTCATAAAAAGTCTGCAAGTGCGGGTAACGGTGATCTTGAGCGTATTTGTCATATTATCCAGTGTGATCCTGATGAATGCGATTCTGCAAAGCTATGATCAGAGAACCGTATCCGTGCGCACAGCAGAGATTCAAAACCAGTGTACGATTCTGAGTAATCAGCTGGTCAATTCTGATTATCTGAAAACGGGAGTTTCTGATGTGATCGATACAGAACTATCACAGTTATCCAATATTTACAATGGAAGAGTGCTTGTTATTGATGATGAATTCCGGATTGTGGAAGATACCTATGATCTGGAGGAGGGAAAGACGATCATTTCCGAGGATGTAGTCAAATGCTTCCGCGGCGAGAAGCCGGCAAGTTATGACAGAAAGAGCCGGTACATTGAAGTGGCAGTCCCGGTCAAAAAAGGGGAAGAGCCGGTAAAAGGAATGATTCTGGTCAGTGTTTCTACAGACAGTCTGCGTGACAATGTAGAGGCATTGCAGACAAAGGCAAGAATTGCAACGGTTGCAATCAGTATTATCGGGATCTTTTTATCAGCAATCATCGGTATGCTGCTTGTAAGGCCGCTGAAAAGGATGTCTCAATCGATCGAGGAGATGGCAGGAGGCTATGGAGATAATTATCTCCATGAAAATGCTTACGAT
>OIDK01000578.1_pt1 | contig 10940 bp, 7 predicted proteins | sample 1581551 | NCBI WGS metagenome assembly OIDK01 (sample SAMEA3882522, study PRJEB24775) | human gut metagenome | biome: human-associated habitat; feature: intestine environment; material: feces | place: Netherlands | collected 2009/2010
GATGCGAGCATCGCACGCCCCTGCGCGTATTCCTGCGGGTACAGGTTGCTCACCTCGCCGAGCAGCGGGTAGGTAATGTCGATGCCGCGCCGCACCCGCTCCACCGCATTCGCCACGTGATCCGACAAGGCCATGACCAGCGTGGTGCTGCCGGTCTCACGCTCCCCCAGTCCGGCTTCCTGCATGGATTCGACGACCACGCGGATGATTTCGGGCGGAATGTCCGCCAGCATCTGCGCCAGATGGTCCGGGTCACGCCCGTCCGACGGCACGAAGGTGCGCACGACTTTCGACTCGTCGACCGTCTGCCCCGGCTTGGCCTGGAACCCCAGTCCACGGCCGGTGAGAATCACCTAACCTCCGTCGCCGCCTTTGGCGAGCACGACGTTGTTGTTGAACACTCGCAGTATTTCCATGGCATCCTTTCGCAACGTCATTGTTCCACATCGATGATCGGGCTGCCGGCTGATACGGTTTTGCAGTCACCGCCGTTGTCGTCGCCGCTACCGTCGCCGATCAACGGCGTGACCACGGTCAGTTCAGCGGCGTTGACCACCGTCACCACCACCACAACGCTGTGCCCGGCCGCCGCGACTTTGCCGAAATCCACGGTGGCCAGTGGCTCTCCCGCCGCGATCCGCTCGCCTTTAGCCACGACCACAGCGAATCCCTCGCCATCCATATCGACGGTGTCAATGCCGATATGAACCAGCACCTCGATGCCGCCATCGGTTTTAATGCCGAAGGCATGGCCGGTTCGGGCCACGGTTTTCAGCATGCCACTGACCGGTGCGAGCACGGCTGTCTCACCGGTCGTCTCCGGCACGACGCCTACGCCCTCCCCCAGCGCGCGGGAGGCGAACACCGGATCGCCGGTTTCGTCCAGGGCGATCACGTGGCCGGCGACCGGAGCGTTCACCACGGTGGTCGCGGCGGCGGCAGCGGCCGGAGCTTCGGTCTTGGTGGCGGTAGCAGTCGCGGTGGCGGTGGTGGCAACCGGAGCGGCTTCCTTGGCTTCGACCGCCGGAGCGGCGGCCTTCTGATCGGCGGCGGCGCGGGCCAGCACTTCAGCCTTCTGTTCCGGGGTGCGGTAGTCGAAGGTGATGATCAGGAAGAAGGAGGTCAGGAAGGAGACCGCGATGGACACCGCGTACACCCACATCTGGTCGAAGACCGGAATGGTCAGCAGCGAGGTGAAGGCGAAGGCGGTGGTGGTCACACCATGCACGGTCTGGCCGGCGGCGGTGACGGACGGGAAGAGCCAGCCGAGGACGGCAATGACGACGCCACCAAGGCCGCAGCCCACGAGCATGCGCTTGTAGACCAGCTTGTAACGCAGGTGGATGCCGTACAGGGACGGTTCGGAAACACCACCAAGCAGGCCGGCTGCGAGCGCGCCGAGAGCGGTCTGGCGCATGTCCTTGTCCTTGTCACGCACGGCGATGAAGAGCACGCCGGCGGTGGCGCCGAAGCAGGCGAAGTTCCACACGCCCATCGGGCCCTGGATGAAGTCGTAGCCGAGCGTCTGGATGTTCATGAGCATCAGGGCGTTGAGCGGCCAGTGCAGGCCGAGCGGCACGAGGAACGGGTACAGCAGCGGGATGATGATGGCGAAGATGAACGGTGCATGGGTGTTCATCCAAGCCAGGCCGACGCCGAGGACGTTGCCGACCCACACGCCGATCGGGCCGATGATGAAGGCGGTCAGCGCGCCGACGATGATCATGCAGAAGAACGGCACGAACACCAGCTGGACGCTTTCGGGAATGATCTTCTTCAATCCGTGGTAGACGAGGGCGAGCACGGCGGCCATGAGCAGCGGCACGAACACGTTGCCGCTGTAGTCGCTCAACACCATCGGAATGCCGAAGATGTTGGCGGTGCAGGACTTGGTGCCCAGAGCCGCGTTCTCCACGCACGTGGTGGTCTTGGCGTCCATCAGGCTGGTGAACTGCGGGGTCATGAGGATGGCCATGATGGCGCCGCCCAGCCACGGATCGACCTTGAGCTTCTTGGAGGCGTTGTAGGCGACCATGATCGGCAGGAAGTAGAACACACCCTTCCAGATGGCCTTGACGAACACCCAGCCGGCGGAGGCCTCGTCATTCGGAATGACGTTCAGTGAGATGAGCAGGTTGACCAGGGCGATGATGATGGAGGCGCCGAGCAGCACGCCCAGGATCGGGCGGAAGGAGTCGGCGAGATACTCGAAGAAGGAGTCCAGCCATGCCACCTTGCCGCGTGCCTTGGAACGGGCCTCGGCCTTGACGTCGGCGTTGCTCTTCTGGCCTTCGCCGGATGCGGAGGCGGCACCGGCGTTCGCCATTTCGGGCAGATGCATGATGTTTTCGTATACGGTGGCCACGCCGCCGCCGATGACGACCTGGAAACGGTCACCGCTTTGCGGGACCGCGCCAAGCACGCCCTTCATATGTTCGAGGGCGTTCTGGTCCACCTTGGACGCGTCCGCCAGCTCGAAGCGCAGTCGGGTGGCGCAATGCGTCAGACTGCGAACGTTTTCAGGTCCGCCGATCGCAGTGATGATCTGCGATGCGAGAGAGTCAGCCATCCTGATTCCTTTCTATTTCCTTCCGATGGGATTCGATGACGCAGCGCGGCTTTTTTGCAACAAAAAAGACCCGGAACATGGCAAACCAATGCCACATTCCAGGTCTTGCGTCTAAAAATGTTGACTTGCAACCCTGCATGAGTCGAATTCGTTAGAAACAATACACTACCGGCGTGCGATGCGCAAATCGTCGGGCATCAGGACACTGAAACCCCAATTTTATACTGGAGACACGCCGAGACGTCAAAAAGAAAACGTATTCATCGCACATTGTGGGATGGCTTTCCGCGTTCCGCGCAAACTCGTGGCACAATGAAGGTATGGTTGCAAAAAATGCGGGAATGCCCGCCACCCCAGCAGATCTGATCAATGTCGACGAGGTCATTGGAAAGTACTATGACGTCGTCCCCGACCCGAACGTTCCGGAGCAGCGTGTCTCCTTCGGCACTTCCGGACACCGTGGTTCGTCCCTGAAGACCTCATTCAACGAGGCCCACATCGTGGCCATCACGCAGGCCATCGCCGAATACCGCAAGAAGGCCGGCGTCACCGGCCCGCTGTACATCGGCCGCGACACCCACGCCCTGTCCGAGCCGGCTTGGAAGACCGCCATCGAAGTGCTCGTCGCCAACGGCGTGACCGTGCGCATCGACTCCCGTGACGACTTCACCCCGACCCCGGTCGTGTCCCAGGCCATCCTGACCCACAACCGCGCCGCCGACGGCACCCAGCGCTTCACCGGCGAAGGCCTGGCCGACGGCATCGTCGTGACCCCGTCCCACAACCCGCCGACCGATGGCGGCTTCAAGTACGATCCGGTCACCGGCGGCCCGGCTCCGGCGGACGTCACCAACGCCATCGCCGACCGCGCCAACGAGCTGCTCGGCGATTTCAGGAACGTCAAGCGCGTGCCGTTCGAGCAGGCCGTCAAGTCCGATCTGGTTGAGCGTTTCGACTTCCGTGAGCACTATGTGGCCGATCTGGAGAACGTCATCGACTTCGACGTGATCCGCTCCTCCGGCGTACGCCTGGGCATCGACCCGCTCGGCGGCGCTTCGGTCAACTACTGGCCGCTCATGAACGAGAAGTACAACCTGACCATCGACGTGGTGCGTCCGCAGGTCGACCCGACCTGGAGCTTCATGACCATCGACCATGATGGCAAGATCCGCATGGATCCGAGCTCCCCGTACGCGATGAAGGGTCTGGTCGATTCCCTCAACAACGGCGCTTGGGACAAGTACGATCTGGTCGGCGGCACCGATCCGGATGCCGACCGCCATGGCATCGTCTGCCCGAACTGGGGCGTCATGAACCCGAACCACTACATCGCAGTGTGCGTGGAATACCTGTTCGGCGGCAACCGTCCGGATTGGCCGAAGAACGCCGGCATCGGCAAGACCCTCGTGTCTTCCTCCCTGATCGACCGCGTGGCCGCCTCCATCAACGCCAAGCTCGTCGAGGTTCCGGTCGGCTTCAAGTGGTTCGTGGACCCGCTGTTCAAGGGCGAGGTCGCGTTCGGCGGCGAGGAAAGCTCCGGCATGTCCTTCCTGCGTAAGGACGGCCGCGTGTGGACCACCGACAAGGACGGCCTGATTCCGGACCTGCTGGCCGCTGAGATCACCGCGAAGACCGGCAAGAACCCGGCCCAGCTGCACCAGGAGCAGGTGGAGCGTTTCGGCGAAAGCTGGTACAAGCGCGTCGATACCCCGACCACCCTCGAGCAGAAGCAGAAGTTCGCCAAGCTCACCGGTGACGACGTCGAGGCCACCCAGCTGGCCGGCGAGGACATCACCGCCAAGCTCACCGAGGCTCCGGGCAACCACGCCAAGATCGGCGGTCTGAAGGTCACCACCAAGGACAACTGGTTCGCCGCCCGTCCGTCCGGCACCGAGAACATCTACAAGGTGTACGCCGAGAGCTTCGAATCCCCTGAGGCTCTGGACAAGGTGCTCGCCGAGGCCACCGAGGTCGTGGACAAGGCTCTGGCCGAGTGATACGGCGTTCCGCCAAGTAATCAAGGCGTAGCGCGAAAAGACCCGTTCCGTATGGAGCGGGTCTTTTTCGTTGTCGATATCCGCCGTATGGCACGAAACGTGCTTTTCTGGCATGAAACGCAAGCTCCGCGGCACCCCGTATTTCCCTCTCCCGGTACGCTTGGAAGCAGAGCCGGAACGTCATCCGCGCAATCACGGCACAGCAAGGAGGGAACGTGCGCATCGCCATCGTCGAGGATCACCCTGCCGAACGCGAACTGATCGCCACCATGTGCGCGGAATACTTCAACGGCCGGAACGTCGGCGCAACCGCCGGCAGGAATGCCACGCAAACGGCCTGTGACGTTTTCCCCGACTCGAAATCGTTCATCGAAAGCTGGAAGAACAGCCGTTACGACCTGCTGCTGCTCGACTGTTATCTCAGCGACGAGAATCTGCCGCATGCCACCACCGGATTGGACATAGCGCGGCTGCTGCGCAATCAGAACGACGACTGCGCGATCGTCTTCATCACGTCCAGCACCGATTTCGCGGTGCTCGGCTACGAGGTGCAGGCGAGCGGTTATCTGCTCAAGCCCGTCAATCGCAAAACCTTCGAAGCCACCATGGAACGCGTCGAGGAGCAGCTGAAGGCAAAACCGCCGGTCACCCATCTGGCAAAGGCGCAGTCGCCCGGCACGGTGGATTCCAGCTGGCATGTGGCGTTCGGCAATCCGGCCGTGACCATGGACCGGCGGCTCATCGCATACGCCCTGTCCAACGCGCACTACGTGGAATTTACGTTCGCGGACGGCACCCAGACCAAAATCCGCACCAATTTCTCCGATGTGGACCGACGGCTCACCGTGTTCGACAACTTCTACCGCACCGCGCGAGGCGTGCTCGTCAACTTCGACTACGTGTCCGGCATCACCAACGCGCAGTTCGTCATGAAAGGCGGCAAACGCATTCCCATCACGAAAACGGCGGTGACCACCACCTGCCGCGCATACGCGGAATACACGTTCACCCGCATGCGTACGGAGGACTGACATGTTCGCACCACTCGGCGAAATCATCCGGAACGGCATCGCCCAAACCACCCCGTCAGGTCTGTTCTTCGCCATCGGAGAGCAGCTCAACGCGTTGTCCGGCCTGGCATTGTGCCTCATCATGGCATGGAGTCACATGGACAATCCACGCCGTAACGGCACACTGTTCATGTCCATCGGACTGGTCTGGTTCCTGCTATGCGGCGTGCTGTGCGGCACTCTGGGCATCCCATCACTGTGGACGGTCATTCCGACCGCGCCGCTTGTGCTGCTGGTCCTGCGATGGCTGACCGAACTGCCATGGCGGCAACTGTTGCTGATTGTGGCCACGGCTTCCTACATGGTGGCGATCGTCTACTATCTGTCGCTCGTCATCGATGTGGCCGTTCTTGGCGCGGATTCAACCAATCTCCGCGTCGGCTGGCCGGGACTGGTCAATCTGCTGCTGCTTGACGTCGTCGCACTGGTCTCGCTTTGGCATCCGCTGCATGATTCGATTCCAGCCACATTCGATTCCCCATCCATCAGCAAAGGCTTCTGGCAGCTTATCTGGCTGTTTCCGTTCGTTTCGTCCGCGATTGTGGTGTGGTGCATGCCGGCGGACAATTCCACGCTGCTGGACTCGCATATGCTGGAAATCGCGTTCACCGTGGCGGTGGTCTATTCCTGTTTCATGGTGTTGGCGTATTTCCTCATCTGGTACATGATTCAGCAGTCGGACCGTCTGCTCGCGGCCCGCAGGCGACAGCATTATGAGGCTTTGCAGACGTTGCAGCTGCAACACATGAACGAGCGGATCCGTGAGGCGCGTCAGATCAAGCACAACGTGCGTCACCACATCCACTCACTGCAGGCGTTGGCCGCGGCTGAAGACATGGATGGCATCCGCTCATATCTGGATGAGATGTCCAAACACCGGCTGCTGCAACCGGCACCAATGCAGTATTGCGAGCATGCGTCGCTGAACGCGGTGCTTGTCTACTATTGCGATTGGGTCCGGCATTTGGGTGCGGATGTGGACGTCAAAGCGGCGGTGCCGCAATACATCAACATCAACAACGCGGAATTATGCTCCATGGTCGGCAATCTGCTGGAGAACGCCACGGAGGCCATCACCCAGCAAACGCAGGGCGAGAGGCGGCTCAAAGTGCGCATCCGGTATCGTTCCGGCCCTCCGGCGGCCCTGTTCATCACGGTGGACAACACGTACGGCGAAGCCGATACCAGCATCGAACAGATCGACGGCGATCTCGTCTCGACCAAACATGGTGGCACAGGGCTGGGCACCGCCACCGTACGAGAGACGGCCGAACGGCACCATGGCACGGCCTCCTTCGAGCACAGCGACGGCATGTTCCGCGCCTCCGTCATGCTGTGTCTCGGCGACTAATCGCATATGCCGTTGCCATGCGGTATCGATAGGCGATACGGCATGGCGGACGATGCGGTATGACGGGCAAACGGCGAGTCGCGCGGCTTTCGTAGGGTAGAAGCATGACGATTACGGTTTCAACAGACGGTTCCGCGCTTGGCAATCCGAATGGTCCGATGGGTTGGGCCTGGGCCGACCACGAGCCCGCGGCAGGCGGCAAGCCGGGGCACGAGCATGCCGGCGATTGCGATGCCGGCGGCGCGACGAACGGCACCAACCAGATCGGCGAATTATGCGCCGTGCTGGAGGCGTTGCGAGCGCATCCCGGTTCCGAAGACCTGGTGATCGAGACCGACTCGCAGTATGCGATCAACTGCTCCACCAAGTGGGTGCAGGGTTGGAAGCGCAACGGCTGGAAGAATTCGCAGAAGAAACCGGTGAAGAACGCCGATTTGATCCGCGCCATCGACAATGAGATCGCGCATAGGGCGGGGTCGGTGCGATTCGTGTGGGTCAAGGGTCATGCCGGCAACGCGGGCAACGAGAAAGTGGACGAGCTGGCACGCACGTATGCGGGCGATTGCCGTTCGCATGTGCGCGAAGGCTATCTGCCGTTGGAAGGATGGCAGTCGCTGCTGGCTTCCGAGTATTCGCGTGGCACCGATGTTCCCGAGGATGCGAGGATGCTGATGGATGGTGCGATCAGCGCCGCCGAATACCACATGGGACGCGGACAAGGCGATTCCGCCACGACCGGCACCGGCGATTCCGGTGCCGATACCGCCAATTCCAGCAACAGCACGAAGCCGCGTTCGATCGCCAGCATGCTGGCGGAGCCGGAAGGCGTTTCCCACGACCTTGCGGATTTCGGACAGACAACCGATGACGACGCAGATGATGCGGTGGAAACGACCGTGCTCGAGACCGAACCGGCGGAAACCACCACAATGCTTGAGACCGAAGCGACGAAGGTCATACCCGAATCCAGCTTCCCGGACGCGGGCGGTCCAGCCGAACCGGACGAATCCGGAGAAACAGACGAATCCGGGAAAACGGACGAATCCGATGAACCGCATCAATCCTATGCGCAGATGCTGGTCAAACCCGACTATTTTCCCCGTGAAGGCGACGAGAACGACAAGCCGGTGACGGGCAACGCGGACGGCACGGACACGGACAGCACGGCCGTACCGCAGAATGCGAACGAATCGCACAGCGAATCGCAAGACGACGAAGAATCGGCACCGGAACAGGCAGCTTCATCGCAATCGCAGGATCTGCCGAAACTGCCGCATCGTCCAAGCCCATCGGGCCTGTCGGTGTCGGGTACGGTGCGGTTCACTCCCCCACCGGAATCCAGCCCGACCTTCGACGGCAATCCACGTCTCATCCGTGGGTATATCGCCGTGGAAGGCTATGTGATGGGTGACGGCACGCTGGTATTGGACGAGGCGCCGTTCGCGGTCAAACATAGCTGAGCGAGACATGTGGGGAGCCGCTTTACGCAAGCCGCTCCCCACATGTCATTTCATGCGCGTCTTTTTTTGCACGCCACCTCACGCAGGACCGTGAAACATTCCGTGAAAACTTTTCCGCAGTCCAAAACAGACACCTGCTCCCGCAACCGACCATTCGCGCCTTGAAAATCAACGCATCCGATAGTATGGAGACGGTCTTAACCCCATATCGAAGGAGGATCATGGACAAGGCACAGCAGGACGCGCTGAAGAAGGCGGCCGGCATCGAGGCTGCAAAGCTGATTCAGAACGGCATGATCGCAGGTCTGGGCACCGGCTCGACCGTGCGTTTCCTGGTCGACGAGCTCGGTCGTCGCGTCAAGGAGGAAGGCCTCGAGTTCACGGGCGTCACCACCTCCCGCCGCACCCAGGAGCAGGCCGAAGGCTACGGCATCAAGATCGTCAACATCGATGACGTCGACCATATCGACGTGACCATCGACGGCGCCGACGAGGTGGACAAGAACTTCAACGGCATCAAGGGCGGCGGTGCGGCTCTCCTGTGGGAGAAGATCGTGGCCACCAACTCCAACAAGATCGTGTGGATCGTGGACGAGTCCAAGGTCGTGGACACCATCGGCAAGTTCCCGCTGCCGGTCGAGGTGATTCCGTTCGGCGCAGGCCAGGTCGTCAAGAAGTTCGAGGCCAAGGGCTACAAGCCGGTGCTGCGTCTCGACGCGAACGGCGAGCCGGTGCGCACCGATGAGAACAACTATGTGGTGGATCTGCACCTCGAGCGCATCGATCACCCGCAGGAGCTCGCGCAGGACCTCATCACCACGGTCGGCGTGGTCGAGCACGGCCTGTTCCTGAACATGGTGGACCAGGTCATCGTCGGCGATCCGAACGGCCCGCGCGTGATGACCAACGCCAACAAGTGATCGTCTCACATCACTAAGCTTTTCCAAGCCCGCATCTGCACATCGCAGGTGCGGGCTTTACTGTTGCCCGAACAAGGCAAAGAGCCAAGCAAAAGAGAAACCCCGCGACCATAACGATCACGGGGTTTCTAATGCCTTGATTGCAGGTAAGACTACTTACGCTGGTGGCGGGTCTTACGCAGCAGTTTGCGGTGCTTCTTCTTGCTCATCCGCTTGCGGCGCTTCTTGATGACAGAACCCATCTGAAGCCTCCATTTCGATTAATCGTAAAAGTTGCAACTCGCACCATAATACACGTGTTGCCAGACAGAGGGAACCAGTATGTTGCCGATAGTCCGCATATGCCCTGAACGCAGTTGGGGCATCCACATCAGCAATGTGGATGCCCCAACGTTCATAAGTTTGTGCAGCAGCTGACAGCCGATACTAGATGCTACATCGGGAACTTCTGGTAGAAGCGATCGACCGCTTCCTTGGTGCCGGTAGCTTGGAAGACCACGGTATCGTTCTGCCAGATGGCAACGGCGTTCTTGCTGTTGGAGGCATCGGCCTTCACCACGTACGCGCCCGTGACGTTGCCGGAAACCTTGACGTTGCCGGATGCCGACTCATCGCCGGTCTGCGCAGCGACCAACGCATCGTACTGGGTCTTGGCATTGTCCGCCGACGACCACTGCGCGGCGACCAGCGTGACATCCTTGGCGGCATCACCAGTGGAGTAGGTCAGAGTGTACTCCTCGAGCGGCGACGCGGAATTCCACGTCGTGGAGGCATCCGCCTTGGTACGCGCGTAATTCAGCACGCTGCCCGGCATGGCCTTCAACAGCTCACTGGCATCATCCGGCAAAGCTGTGGCGTCGATGGTCGGCTTGGTCGGCTCGGATGATTCGGTTTTCTGCTGGCTGTTTTGGGTGGTAGTGGAGGTGCCATCATTCTTCTGGATGGCCCAACCCGGCCACACAAAGGCCGAAAGCACTGCCAGGATAATCACAACAGCTGCGGCAACCACCACTGCAATCAACTTGCCATGGGATTGCGTGGTCGAGGAGTTCTCACTATTAGTCATGCCCCGATTCTCTCACAGCCGCGTGACGCTAGGCGGCCGTAATTTTAGTCGTTGTGCGCAAGCCGCGTGAAACTCTTGTGAACGGTAAAAATTTACCGTCCGCTGGTGTTTGGGTTAGGGTGAGACCATGGCGAAATCAAGTGTGCAGTATGTATGTTCCGAATGCGGTTGGAACGGGCCGAAGTGGTACGGCCGTTGCCCCGAGTGTGGTCAGTGGGGCACGGTCGAGGAATTTCACGAGGCTCGGCCGGCGGCAGGCTCTCGCACGGCCGCTCCCGGCCGAACATCACGCACGCAGTCGGTTACGGTTGCCAACAACGCCAGATCTGCAGCCCGTCCGATTACCGAAGTGGGCACGGAAAGCGTCGAGCGGCTCGGTACCGGGTTTTCCGAATTCGACCGTGTGCTCGGCGGTGGCGTGGTGCCGGGTTCAGTAACGCTGATAGCGGGCGAACCGGGTATCGGCAAGTCGACATTGCTGTTGCAGACGGCCGGCAATATCGCGCG
>OIDK01000585.1_pt1 | contig 10854 bp, 9 predicted proteins | sample 1581551 | NCBI WGS metagenome assembly OIDK01 (sample SAMEA3882522, study PRJEB24775) | human gut metagenome | biome: human-associated habitat; feature: intestine environment; material: feces | place: Netherlands | collected 2009/2010
GGTACGTGCTGCTGGCCGGAGCGGTGCTGGCGCTGGTGCTGATGTTCGGCGGCAACCTCGTCATCTACCGTTCCGCGCTCTCCGGCGTGGACGAGAGCCTCTACGAAGCCGCGAAGGTCGACGGAGCCGGTCCGGTCAGGATCTTCTTCTCCATCACCCTGCCGGAAATCAAGCTGCCGTTGTTCTACACCACCATCATGACCACCACGGGCGCCTTCAACGTGTGGGGCCAGCCGGTCATGCTGACCAACGGCGGACCGAACTACCAGACCCAGGTGCTGCTGATGGATATCAGGAACCTCGCGTTCCCCGCCGGCCCTGCGGCCGCCGGCATGGCTTCCGCAATGGCATTGCTGCTGGGCATCATCCTGATGGCCATCGCCGCGATCCAGCTGATCTTCATGAATAAGGAGGACTGAAGATGTCCGCTGCAACCACAGTCAATGTCGCAAGCGCGGCAATTCCTGAAAACAAAACCAAAAAGGTCTCCCCGTCGCTGATCGCCGTCTATGTGGTGCTCGTCGTGCTGGCAGTCGTCTGGCTGCTTCCGGTGATCTACACCGTGACGACTTCGTTCAAGTCGGTGGCCGAATTCACCTCCAACGCGTTCAACTTCCTGCCCGCGAAGTGGGTGCTTGACAACTACATGACGCTGATCGAGGCATCCGCCAGCTACCCGGTCCTGAACTGGCTGGGCAACTCGCTGATTATCTCGACCGTGTTCGCAGTGCTGTCCGTGTGCATCGTCGCGCTCGCAGGCTTCGGCTATTCCCGTCTGAACTTCAAGTACCGCGATACGCTGTTCTTCGTCCTGCTGCTCATCTCGATGTTCCCTGCCGTGGTCAACATGATCCCGCAGTACCGCATCATCGCCTCCCTCGGCTGGGTCAACACCTACTGGGCCTGCATCATCCCTGGCCTGGGCAACGTGGCGAACATCTTCCTGGTGCGCAACTTCATGAAGGGCATCCCGAAGGAACTGGACGAGGCGGCCGAAATCGACGGCGCCACTGATTTCCAGATCTTCACCCGCATCATGCTGCCGGCCATCCGCCCGATTCTGATCGTCATCTTCCTGTTCAGCTTCACCGGCGCTTGGAACGACTTCCTGTGGCCGACCTTGGTGTTCAACGACATCAACAAGATGCCGGTCACCGCTGGTCTGCAGCTGCTGAGCAACCAGATGGGCCAGTACAACCAGATGGGCTCCCTGATGGCGGCCACCTGCATGGCCATCATCCCGACCCTGCTGCTGTTCCTGTTCGCGCAGAAGTACTTCCTGCAGTCCCTGAACATCACCTCCGGCCTCAAGGGCTGATACCGGCCGAGTGAGATAATGCACAGGTCCGTCCCCAAACGGACGGGCCTGTGATTTTATCTTTCCCGAGCTGCGCATCGCACATCGGATGAGGCCACACCACGGAAAGGACCGATATGAATCCGCAAGGCAACACCATGCAGCCGCCGGCACCATTGGCTCGCAAGGCGGAACGAGTGCTGATGACCATCGCCGCCGCCTACAACGTGATCATGGCGTCCATCACACTGTTCATGTTCACCAGCTGGTTCAAAGGCCAAGCCTACGATCTGCTGGAACATAACGGTTTGCTGAAAACGGACTATTCCGCGGTGGACAACGCCTCGACGGTGGTGGGCATCTACGCGCTGCTGGTGCTGATTATCGGCATCGTCAGCTTCATCATGTCCATGCGGTGTCTCGCTCCCGGCACCACCAGCCGGTGGGTGATCATCTGGCTGGCAATCGTGGTGGTCTTCTCCCTGGGCACGATGGACCTCATCGGCCTTGCACTGTATTCCATCACCTTGGTCATCTATCTGGCCCGCAACAAGGCCATCGCGGCGCAGCAGGATGTGATCCGCACATGGGCCCGCACGCATCAGGGCTAATCCTCCTTCCCGAAGAAAGCTGTCGCTCTCGTGGCGGCGGCTTTCTTCGTATCCGCGCATATTGACGCGGTACGTTATCGAACACGCAATTCACTTATCCAATTCATTCATTCACAACCACAAGGTGGGACCATGACCGACACAACCGACGACTACGGTTACCTGCTCGTCCACTTCATCGAGGATCCGGACGGCTACGCCGAGAAGATTTACATGGATATATCCGACGGTGACAATCCGCACCGTTGGGTGCCGCTCAACGATGGAAAGCCTGTGCTGGCTTCGCATCTCGGTACCACAGGCGTGCGCGATCCGCATATCATCCGCAATCCCGACACCGGCACGTGGTATATCATCGCCACCGATCTGCGTGTGTTCGGAGGCGACGGCGGCGGCTGGTACGAGTGGAGCCACCACGCCAGCACGAATCTCATCATCTGGGAATCCGACGATCTGCTCCATTGGAGCGAGCCGCGCATGCTCGACGTGTCCCGCAAGCCGGACGGCTCCCATCTGGAGCTTGGTATGGCCTGGGCATGCGAATGCCTCTGGGTGCCGGACTACTATCCGCAAGGCCATCACGGTGGGCGCGGCGCATTCGTCATGTATTGGTCCAGCACCGTGTTCAATGATGCGGACAAGGCTCACGACGACAAGAACGTCTACTGCACCGTGCTGTGGGGCGCCACCACCGATTTCACGCAGGACACGTTCGAATATGGTGGCGTGTTCATCGACAACCACGGTGACGCCATCGACACCACGATGATCCAACGTCCGCTGCCTGATGGTGGTGTGCGCACGTACCGCATCACCAAAGACAATGCGCATGGCACCGGCATCTGGATGGACCGCACCGACGCGAAGCGCTGGTGGGAGCCGGGAACGACCTGGACCAAGGTGCAGGACCGGATTGGCGCAGGCTACGTGCCGGACGGCAACCCCGGCGGCGTGGAAGGTCCTGCGGTGTTCGCCAACCACCACAACAACGGTGGACCGGACGACGAATGGTACTTGTTCGTGGACGTGATTCCGTCGATTGGATACCGGCCGATGGTCAGCCGCGATCTCGATCAGGGCTGGGTGCCGTTGCAGGCGGACGATTACTTCCTCACCGCGCATACGAAACATGGTGGCGTCGCCTCGCTGACACGCACCGAATACGACCGTCTCGCCCAGCATGTGCATGCATTCTGACGAACGACGTTGACGACCGTGCGCCCGCGTGTGCACGCGGCAAAACCAAGGGGGCTTCCCGGAATAACCGGGAAGCCCCCTTTGCGTGTTCGCTGACCGCGACGGCAATCGCAGTCAGCGACTGCTATTGCTGCGATGTATCGCCATTGGCGCCGTTATTACCGGGATTATCGCCACTGGTTCCTCCGCCATTGCCACCGTTGGTGTCGTTACCGTCGCCGTTAGCGGGATTATCGCCACTATTACCGCCGTCGCCACCGCCCTGACCGGTATTCTGCGTTTCCTCGGTCTGATTCGGCGTGGTCTGTTGGGTGTTCTCCTCGGTGCGCGGAGTCACGGTGGTCTGCTGCTTTCTAGTCCAGGTCTTCTGCGCGCCGGTGCCCCACGTACCGTCCGGTCCGCCGACCTTGCCGTTATCGGTGGCGTCGGGGAACGTTTCGTTCGGAGTGTCGGCAAGGGCCTGCTTCATGTATTCGGTGAACAGATGCACGGGGTAGTCGCTGCCGCCGGTCCATCGGCCGAACGAAGGGATCTGCTGCGGATTGCCGTTGGCGTCCGGATACCACATCGCCACAGAAGTCAGCATGGACGGCGTGTAGCCGATGAAGCTCGCTGCGTTGGAATCGTTTGCGGTGCCTGACTTGCCGGCAATGGTGTGCCCAGTGGCACGCGCCTCGGTGGCGGTGCCTCGCTGGACCACGCCGGTAAGCGCCTTCGTCACGAGATTCGCGTTGTTCGCTTCGAACGTCTGCTCCGCCGAGGTCGGCGCGTTGTACAGGTCGGTGCCGTTCGCCGTCTGCACTTGGGCAACGATATGCAGCGTCGGCTTGTTGCCTTGGTTGGCCAGTGTGGCGTATCCCTGCGTCATGTCCTTGAGGGTCAGGCCGTTGTTGCCGAGCACGGTGAACGGGTTGGAACCATCCAAAGACGAATCGTCAACGCCGGCCTGCCGTGCGGTTTCGGCGATTTTCTGCGCGCCGAGCTTGGTTTGCAGATCCATGTACACGGTGTTCGAGGATTGTTCCGTCGCCGTGTACAGGTTCACGTATCCCAGATTCTCGCCGCCGTAGTTGCTCACCGTTTCGGTGATGCCCGGGAACGTCCGGTACGAGTTGCCGTTGAAGTACGTGTTGAGGCTGACGCCTTCGTTGACGGCGGCCAGCAATGCGAACGGCTTCATGGTGGAGCCGACTTCGTACGTTGCCTGGGTGACGTTGTTGAGCTGCTTGGTCAGGTAGTCGTCTCCTGCGTACAGCGAGATGATGGAACCGTCCTTGGGGTTCACCGACAGCGCGCCGAACTGCATGCCGTCGGGCACGATGCCTTGCATGCCGTTTTGGGAGGGACTGATGGTGGAGAACATCAGGTCCTGCTTCGATTTGTCAATGGTGGTGACGATTTTGTAGCCGCCGGTTTCCAGGTCCTGCTTGCTGAACGCCTTGGTGTTGACGAGTTCGTTCTGCACCATCGTCAGCAGGTATCCGTTCGGTCCGGACATCTGGTTGTTCTGTTGGATTTCGATGGTTTGCGGGAATTTCGCGGCTTTCTTCTCGTCCGGCGTGATGTAGCCGTCTTCGTCCATGATGTTCAGCACGCGCTTGTAACGTTTTTCAGCTTGCTTGGGATTCACGTCGGGGGTCCATACGCTCGGCGCGGGAATGATGCCGGCAAGCATGGCCGCTTCGGAGAGCGTCAGATCCTTCGCGTCCTTGCCGAAGTACGCTTTGGCCGCTGCCTGGATGCCGTATGCGCCACGGCCGAGATAGATGGTGTTCATGTAGTTGCACAACACCTGGCTCTTGTCCTGTGCTTGGGCGATTTTGACCGCCAGGAACGCCTCACGCAGTTTGCCCACGTACGAGGTGGTTTCGCCCAGATAATAGCGTTCCGCATACTGCTGGGTGATGGTGGAACCGCCCTGCCTGCTACCGGTGGTCAGGTTGTTGTAGAACGCGCGTGCGATGCCGATCGGATCGATGCCCTTATTGGTATAGAAGGAGCGGTCTTCCGAAGCCACAATCGCGTTGCCGACGTAGTCGGGCAGGTCTGCGCAGCTGATGATTTCGCGATTCTGCTCCGCATAGCTGCCGATCGGCGTGGTGCCGTCGTTGTAATACACGGTCGTCTTTTCAGCCAGCGCGAACTTTTCCGGCTGCGGGATTTCCGTGGTGATGTACATGTAGGCGAACAGGCCGATACCTGCCGCGATGAGCGCCGCGAAGATGCCGAGCACCCATTTGAGCACGAGATGCTTGTGTTTTCTGGTCTTTTTGGGTGCGCGATGCGAAGTGTGCTTCGGCCCCTGGGGCGGCTTGCTCAGCACTTCTCCATGGACCCCGTAGGTGGTGCCCACCCGTGGCGTCGTGGACGTTGCGCTGCCGCTGCGGGCGCTTTTTGAGCGTGAGCTGACACTTCGTGTTCGTGAAACCATGGTTTCCACCGTAGCCGAACGACCTGAAAAACAAGGGTGTAGATAGTGCTGTCCGACTGGAAAAACATGTTTTTGCGCAGCTTTTTTACAAATCGACAATCTGTTGACGACTGCCGTAATATGGCCGTTTTTCAGTGATTTTTCAGTTTACAATGCGGTTTGTGGGTATGCTTGGGGATTGGTATACCTGCGAAACGCATAACAGAGGAGTCGTTTTCAGATGAGCATTCGAGTGGCTATCGCCGGCGTGGGCAATTGCGCCTCGTCGCTGGTGCAGGGCGTTGAGTATTACAAGGACACCAAGGACGAGGATAAGATTCCCGGCCTGATGCACAACAATTTCGGTGGCTACCGCGTGCGTGACATCGAATTCGTCACCGCGTTCGACGTCGATGCGCTGAAGGTGGGCAAGGACCTGTCCGAGGCGATCGGAGCCTCCCAGAACAACACCATCAAGTTCGCGGACGTGCCGAATCTGGGTGTGGAGGTGCTGCGTGGCCCGACTAACGACGGCTTGGGCGAATACTACCGCCAGATGATCGAAGAGTCGGACGCCGAACCGGTGGACGTGGCCCAGGTGCTGCGTGACAAGAAGGTCGACGTGCTGGTTTCCTACCTGCCGGTTGGTTCCGAGAAGGCGGACAAGGCTTACGCTCAGGCCGCTATGGACGCTGGCTGTGCGTTCGTGAACTGCCTGCCGGTGTTCATCGCCTCCGATCCGGAGTGGGCGCAGAAGTTCCGTGACGCTGGTGTGCCGATCGTCGGCGACGACATCAAGTCCCAGGTCGGCGCCACGATCACCCACCGTGTGCTCGCCCGTCTGTTCGAAGACCGTGGCGTGCGCTTGGACCGCACCTACCAGCTCAATGTGGGCGGCAACATGGACTTCATGAACATGCTGCAGCGTTCCCGCCTGGAATCCAAGAAGATCTCCAAGACCCGCGCCGTCACTTCCGTGGTGCCGCACGAGATGGATCCGCACAACGTGCATATCGGCCCGTCCGATTACGTGGCTTGGCTTGACGACCGCAAGTTCGCCTTCGTGCGTCTTGAGGGCACCACGTTCGGCGATGTGCCGCTGAACCTCGAATACAAGCTCGAGGTGTGGGATTCCCCGAATTCCGCCGGTATTGTGATCGACGCCGTGCGCGCGGCGAAGATTGCGCTCGACCGCCATCTGGCCGGTCCGGTGCTGGCTCCGAGCTCCTACTTCATGAAGTCCCCGGCTGTGCAGCACGAGGATGGCGAGGCCCGCCGCTTGGTGGAGGAATTCATCAAGGGTGAGGTCGAAGGCACCGAAGAGCAGCTTGACGCCGATGTGGCGGCCGCGAAGGCCGCCGGCAAGGATGTGTGGCGCGCATAGCGTGCGTTGCTGACGGCAGACCCGCGATGGCAATGGCAACCATCTCGTAGGTCTCGACCCACTCGCCTGATTCGTAGGCAGAATCAGCATATAATGAAAATCCCTATGGCCTGGGGTAATGCCATAGGGATTTTTGTTGTCCCGGAAACGCTGCGGCGGTGGCGGCCAATGGTCGTGCGCTGTCGCAGCGTGAACGGGAATCATATATTGCGCAATGTATATCGCGTCACTTTTTGAGGAGTGGTTCGACCTGCTGCTCGTACGCGGTCAACGCGGTGTCGATCACGTTGTGCATGTCGTAATACTTGTACGTGCCCAAACGGCCGCCGAACACGGTCCTCGGCTCGGCCTTCGCGAGCTCCTCGTACCTCGCGTACAACGCCTTGTCGGCCTCCGTGTTGATCGGATAGTACGGCTCGTCGCCACGCTCGGCGAAACGGCTGTACTCCTCCCACACCACGGTCCTGTCCGGGTTCTGCGAAGCCCTGCGCTCCGGGTTGAAGTTCTTGAACTCGATCGCGCGCGTGTACGGCACGTCCGCGTCGGAGAAGTTCATCACCGGGCATCCGAAATGGTCGCCCTCGTCGTAACGCACCTCCCTGAAGTCCACCGTGCGCCACTTCAGCTCGCCGAGCGAGTAGTCGAAGTAGCGGTCCACCGGACCCGTGTACACCACCGGCACGCCCGCCGCGGCCAGCGCCTTCCTGTTGTACGGCTGGGACTCGTCGAAGAAGTCGGTCCTGAGGGTCACGTGGATGCGCGGATCGTCGATCATGCGCTCCATCCACGCGGTGTAGCCGTCCGTGGGCAGGCCCTCCCACGTGTCCCTGAAATACCGGTTGTCGTAGTTGAAGCGCACCGGCAGGCGGTTGATGATGCCCGCGGGCAGGTCCTTCGGATCGGTCTGCCACTGCTTGCCCGTGTAGTTCTTGATGAACGCCTCGTACAGCGGGCGGCCGATCAGCGAAATGCCCTTGTCGTTGAGGTTCTTCGGGTCCGTGCCCGCCAATTCGCCGGCCTGGCTCTCGACCAGGGCCTTCGCCTCGGCCGGCGTGTAACGCGCGTGGAAGAACTGGTTGATGGTCCCGAGGTTGATCGGCAGGGGATACACCTCGCCGTCGTGCGTGGCGTACACGCGGTGCACGTAGTCCGTGAAGCTTGTGAAACGGTTCACATAGTCCCAGACCCTCTTGTTGGACGTGTGGAACAGGTGCGCGCCGTACTTGTGGATCTCCGCGCCGGTCTCCTCGTCCATGTAGCTGTACGCGTTGCCGCCGATATGGTCGCGCACGTCGATGATCTCGACCCTCACGCCCAGGTGCTCGACGGCCTGCTGGGCCACGGTCAGGCCGAACAGGCCCGCGCCCACGACCACCAGATCGGGATACTCCACCGCATCAGTCATAAGAAAACAACCTTCCAAACGTTATCGATGCTTATCGCAGCCACGCAAACGCACAGGGGCGGCGTGCGATTCCTTCTCAAGTGTACCTGTGCGTCTAGTCGGTGCGGCGAGGTCCGGGCATGGTGTAATATGGCAAGAGCCTCCGCGTGGCGGTATGTCACCCAACTCCCCCAGGGCAGGAATGCAGCAAGGGTAAGTGGCCTCTTCCGGGTGCGTGGAGGTTTTTCTATATCTTCTCCGATTCGTTCCCCACAGTAGGGGCGATGCCGTATTCTCGGTGACTATGACCAACGAATTCAAGCCACTTGTCCGAGATCCACAGCAGCCTGTGAACATGCTTCAGCAGCCCACGGCAGCAACGCCTGCGGAACCGTTGGAATCGTTGTCGTTCCCTGATATGCGCGAAGTCGAGGCGGTGCTTTCTCCGCAGGATGTCAACAAAGGCTTGGCTCAGGCGGATCCGCTGACCCGCCATCCGCGCGTGTCCAGCATCGTGCTGTGCGTGGTGTTCGGTCTGCTGATGCTTGCCGCTTCCGCCGGCGTCTGGTGGCTTGGCGTGCGTACCATGGACGGCCAAAGCTATGAGGATATCGTCTGGTCGAAATTCGATGCCGCGTTGCCGGGTTGGCTGGCGCCGGTCGTGCACGTCTTCGCCATTTCCGCAGTGGTCATCACCGTCAGCGTCATCATGGGGGCAATCGCGTTTGCCGTGCTGATCGTGCGCAAACGGTGGCTGTCGATCGCGCAGCTCGCCGTATTCGGAGGCCTGTGTTTCGCCGCGGCCGAACTGTTGAAGCCGCTGCTGCCACGCCCGTATCTTATTAATTTGGAATCGAATCCTAATAATTCCGCGCCTTCCGGGCATGTCATCCTTGCCGCTGCGGCAAGCGTGATGCTGCTGTGCGCCGTGCCGCGCGTGCTGCGTGCGCTGGTGGCGGTGATTGGTTGGGCGTATACGGTGCTGGTCGGATTGTCGGTGATCGCGGCGCAATGGCATCGTCCGACCGACGTGATTATGGCGCTGCTGATCGTCGGCGGACTGGCGTTGCTGGCGCTTGCCACCACGTTCGCCAGCGGCATGGATGAGCCGGGCACGCGCGTCTCGTCGGCAAGCGTGCAGATCGTCGGCAGTGTGATGCTGACGATTGGCGTATTGGGCATCCTGTACGGCGCGTATATCATCTGGCAGATTCAGCCGGGACTCGCCATGAGCGCCGAATGGACGAATGCCGGCGCGTACGTTTCCACGGCGCTGCTGACGGCCGCCGTTTCCGCGCTGGTGCTTGGCATAACGCTCGCCATGCGTCAGCTGACCGCCTCGCCGTTGACGAAACTGGGTTTGGTGGGAGCGCCGCCCGCACCGCCGAAGCGCTGAAAACAGCCGGTTCCGGGCATGCTGCCGTCCATGCGCCACACGGGCGGTTTGCCATTTCTCCGTATTCAGTGAGTATTATTGCGTTGCAAACACTAGTAATAAGGAGTGGCTATGGCTACCGGCAGCAAGCTCGTTATTGTGGAGTCTCCTACCAAGGCGAAGAAGATTGGCGGATACTTGGGCTCCGGATACACGGTCATGGCATCGGTCGGCCATATCCGCGACCTTGCCCAGCCCAGCCAGGTGCCGGCGGCCGAGAAAGCCAAATACGGCAAGTTCGGCGTGGATATCGAAGACGGGTTCAAGCCGTATTACATCGTGGACGGCAACAAGAAGAAAACCGTTGCCGACCTGAAAAGCGCGCTGAAGAAGGCAGACACCCTCTACCTCGCCACTGATGAGGATCGCGAAGGTGAGGCGATCGCATGGCATCTTGTGCAGACGCTGAAGCCGAAGGTGCCCGTCAAGCGCATGGTGTTTCACGAGATCACGCCGGAAGCGATCAAGGCGTCGCTGAACAACACGCGTGATGTGGACGCCGCCATGGTGGACGCCCAGGAAACCCGTCGTATTCTGGACCGTCTGTACGGCTATGAGCTGTCCCCGGTGCTGTGGCGCAAAGTGTGCCGTACCATGTTAAAAGACCGGCGCTGACTCCTTTTGCACAGGATAAACACCATGCGTATTTTATTTATACTGGATAGTGTGGAAAACCCAACCTCTGCCAATGTGCTGATGGCACAGCGTTTGGCAGGGGTGCTTTGTGCTGCCGGGCACACCGTACACCTGCTGGAACTATGGGACGGCCTGCATCCCCAGCCGGAGCTGCCCGGCTGCACCGTGCACTGCCTTGCCTTTGCGGACGAGCGCCTGATGAACGCCGCGCTGGAAAACGGCCGCAGTGGCGGTTCGCCCATTCCGGTGCGGCTGGCGCGGCCCGCGCCGGGTGGTGGATACCCGCCGGGAGCTGGAAAAGCTGGATGCTGCGTTCCATTTTGAGGTGATCTGCGCTGTTTGTGCGCCCTACCGCGCCGCGTTTGCGCTGGAAACCGCGCAGGTGCAGGCCAAAAAGGCCATCTGGCAGCTGGACCCCTATGCTTCCAACCGGGATTATCAGGCCCCCGGCGGCTACCCGCGGGAGCTGGAGCTGCTGAACCATCTGGCCGCCGCCTTTA
>OIDK01000595.1_pt1 | contig 10704 bp, 6 predicted proteins | sample 1581551 | NCBI WGS metagenome assembly OIDK01 (sample SAMEA3882522, study PRJEB24775) | human gut metagenome | biome: human-associated habitat; feature: intestine environment; material: feces | place: Netherlands | collected 2009/2010
GTTATCAGGCAACCATAAAGGTACCGTTATCAGGACTTTCCGTTGCAAAAGTGATCGGAATGGATGTTGTGGTCACAAATGGGGATAAAACAGCCGCATTTAATGATTTGACAGGAAAACAGGGAACAAGCAGTAAATATTACGCGAAAGTAACGATGAAACCAGGGGTGGAGAAAGCTGCCTATGGTACAGTTACCGTAGACGGAGATAAAGATGCGGTATGGGATAATGCCGGAACCATTCCGATTACAATCAATCTCGGCTCCAATGTTTCTGCAAATGCGAAGTTACTCTGGGATAAAGACAATTTTTATGTATATGCCGAGATCAAAGATCCTGTCCTCAATAATACCAACGGTGATGCATGGGAGCAGGATTCCTTAGAAGTATTTATCGACGAAAATAATGGAAAATCCAACTCTTATGAAGACGATGACAAGCAGTACAGGATCAGTTATGCAAATGATCACTCATTTAATGGCAAAAAGTGCCTTGAAGAGAATATGAAGTCTGTGGCAAAAATAACTTCTGATGGATATGTTGTTGAAGCGTCATTTAAATGGACGGATATCACACCAAAAGCCGGAGATGAGATCGGACTTGAATTTCAGATCAATGATGCTGATGCAAGTGGCAAAAGAATTGGTACATTGAGCTGGAACGATGAAACAGGAATGGGATGGTCTAAACCGGAAGTATTTGGTACTGTAAAACTTGGAGAAATTAAAAATGCTCCGGAGAAAGATACAGAAAAGAAACCGGAAACAGAAAAGAAAGAAGTAAAAGTTAAAAAAATCACGTTAAATAAAACAAAAGCCGGAATGAAAAAAGGTGCAACGCTTACATTAAAGGCTGTTGTTTCACCATCTGATGCAGATATTAAAGACGTTAAGTGGACATCTTCCAACAAAAAAGTTGCGACTGTTGATAAGCATGGAAAAGTAAAAGCATTGAAAAATGGTGTGACCACGATCACGGCAATGGCAAAAGATGGAAGCAGAGTAAGCGCGTCCTGTAAGATCACGGTAGGTTATAAAATTACCTATAAGTTAGGAAAAGGTAAAAACAGCAGCAAAAACCCGGAATATTATTACAATGAAAAGGTAAATTTAAAATCTGCTTCCAAAAAGGGATATGTCTTTAAGGGCTGGTATACAGACAGCAAGTATACAAAGAGAATTAAAACAATCTCAAAGAGCAGCAAAAAGAATCTTACTTTATATGCGAAATGGCAGAAAGTGACCGTAAAGAAATCTGCAATTAAGAAAATGAAAGCTGTTTCGGGAAGAAAAGCAAAAGTTACAGTCCAGAAAGTGGACGGTGCAGCCGGATATCAGATCGTTTATTCTACGGATAAGCAATTCAAAAAGAATGTAAAGAAAGTAACAATATCAGGCACATCAAAAACACTTGGAAAATTGGCAAAAGGCAAGACATATTATGTAAAAGTACGTGCTTATAAGAAAGATTCCACAGGAGCAAAAGTTTATGGAAGTTTCAGCAGTGCAAAGAAGATAAAGATCAGTAAGTAGTTCCCAAATAAATTTAATATACCCGTCATACAGTAAAATGTGTGGCACACCGGAAAGAGGATTTTGCAACTAAGTTGTGAGGTCCTCTTTTTGCTTTGCATGATAGGTGTGTGTTTTTCCAGTACCATAAACAGGAATCGGAATTGATAAAATTTAAAATGTCAACCGATTAACATAAAACACAAGGCTTCAATAGTCCTTTCTGCCCATAAATGATTAAAAATGCAAAATATATGTTGTGAATATGTACAAAAATAGAAGCGATTATTTGATTATAACTGACAAATTGTATGTCAACCGATTGACATACGGAGAAGGCTGTGTTAAAGTAAGGGCACAGTAAGGACAGCAATGACGGACAGAAAAAGAATTAGTAAGTTTGGGAACGGGAACCTATCATATTTTTAGAGAAAAAAGAGTGGAGGAGAAACAATGAAAGCAAAAAAAGTAGTAGCAGTATTCATGACAGCAGCAATGACAATGGGGATGTTAGCAGGCTGTGGCAGCAACAGCAATTCCGGCAGCGCAAATACAGGCAGTAACGCAGGAAGCAACGCAGCGGACAGCAGCGATGCCAGTGAGAGTACAGCAGCCGGAACTGAGAGCACAGGGAATATCGACACCGCAGATTTAGCAGGAACACAGATCACCATGTTAAACAGTAAAGGTGAGATCCAGACAGCACTTGAAGATATGGCAGAGGCGTTTAAAGAAGATACAGGAATCGAGCTTGAAGTTCAGGCATGTGGAACTGGCGAATCTCCATATACAAGAGTTACAAGCGCATACAACTCAGGAACAGCACCGACGATGGCGATCTTAGATACCACCGACGTTGTTGCACTTGCTTCCCAGTATGCAGTTGATCTCTCCGATGAAGAGTGGGTAAAAGAGTGTGTAAACCAGACCACGCAGGTTGACGGAAAGATATACAGCTTCCCATTCTGTGTTGAGGGACGTGGAATCATTTACAATAAAACAGCGATCGAGGATACCTTAGGAGAAGAGTTTGATCCATCCACCATCAATTCCTACGATGCATTAAAGGAACTGCTTGAGAATCTTCGTGCAGGCGGCATGGAGAATCCGGTCGTTATCTCCAAAGAAGACTGGTCATTAGGCGCACATCAGCTTGGATTTATCTATGATTCCTACGACGGAACCACAGAGGGAAGTGCCAAAGTGATCGATGAGTTAAAAGCAGAGGATTATGACAGATTCAACGAGTTCATGGATACTTTTGATCTGTTAAGCCAGTACAACATCAACGGAGAGGATCCTTTAGGTGCTCTTTATGATCAGGATCCGATCTTCTTAGCTGACGGTGATGCGGCTCTCTGGATCAATGGATGCTGGGCTTGGCCAAACTTAAAAGAGGCAGGCGCTTCCGACAGTGATGAGTATGGATTCCTTCCATATGTTTTAGGAAATGATACTTCTGATTTTGCAAACAACGGTATTCAGGCAAGCGCAAGTAAACAGTTAATGATCGATGCAGAGCAGTCCACACCGGAGCAGCAGGAGGCGGCAAAGGCATTTGTCAACTGGCTGGTATACTCTGACAACGGACAGAAAATGTTAGTGGAAGATGCAGCAGTGATCCCGGCATGCAAAAACAATACTTATGAAGCATTAGATCCGCTTGGAAAAGACATTCAGGCAAAAATGTCAGCAGGCAACACTTATTCATCCAGCTTTATCGCACCGTCTGATCACTGGAGCGTACTTGGAGCTTCCATGCAGAAATACCTTGGCGGACAGTGCACAAGAGATGATCTTGCAGCAGACATCGACAACTACTGGACATCACAGAACTAATCGTATCTAAAGTATAAAAACAAAAAACATCTGAGCGTGACCGTACGGATCACAGCCATATATCATCCCTGCGGGAACGCCATCTGGAAAAAAGCACGGTGGCAGTTCCGCGGGGGATATCAGAAAGGAATTAGGGTTATGGGTAGAAAAACGGGAGAAAAAATTAAAAATCTATGTATCTTTGCACTGCCGGGATGTCTGATTTTCTGTGCAGTTGTCATACTGCCTTTCCTGTATGGTTTTTACCTGACACTGACCGATTGGGATGGAGTCAGCAAAGTAAAAAATATTATCGGCGTGCAGAATTATATTTCCGTATTTAAAGATACGGCATTCTGGTCCTCTATGGGACTCACTTTAAAATATGTAGTTTTATCGGTAATCTTAGTCAATGCAGTGGCATTCCTTTTAGCATATGCACTGACAAACGGAATTAAAGGCCAGAAATTTTTCCGTGCCGGTTTCTTTACACCAAATTTGATCGGTGGTGTCGTACTTGGATTTATCTGGCAGTTCGTATTTTCAAGAGTGCTTGTAAACATGGGAAAGAGCACAGGCTGGGGATTATTTTCCACTTCCTGGTTAGCGGATCCGAATAAAGCATTCTGGTCCATGGTGATCGTTACAGTTTGGCAATTATCCGGTTATATGATGTTAATTTACATCGCCGGTTTCACAGGGTTGTCCACAGATGTGCTTGAGGCAGCCAGCATAGATGGGGCAACAGGTTTCCAGAAAATGAAGAGCATTATCTTACCGCTGATGGTGCCGTCGTTTGTTATCTGTCTGTTCCTTACCTTATCGAGAGCATTCATGGTTTACGATGTAAACCTTACATTGACAGGCGGTGAGCCTTACGGTTCCACCAGACTGGTTGCGATGCATGTCTATGAAAAGGCATTCACATCCAGAAATTATGGCGTAGGCCAGGCTGAAGCACTGATCTTATTTATCATTGTTGCATGCATCAGCGGTGCACAGATCTATATCGGAAAGAAGAAGGAGGTAGAGGCATAATGAGCAGAGGTTCAAAAGTTGGCGGGACAAAACGCCGTGTATTGGATGTTGTTGGCTTTACAGCGATCATTGTTTTATTCCTGCTTTATATGGTACCGTTCATTCTGGTGTTGTTAAACTCCTTTAAACAGAAACGTGATATCATCAAAAATCCATTTTCCTTTATCACAGAAAAGGGATATACACTTGCAAACTATACAAAAGCATTTGAGAAAATGGAATTCATAAAAGCGTTTGGAAACTCCCTGTTTATCACAGGCTTAAGCACATTGCTCGTCATCATTTTCGCATCTATGGTAGCATATTATTTTACCCGTGCAAAAAATACATTTTCCAGAGTATTCTTTGCATTGATGGCAGCATCCATGATCATTCCATTCCAGGCGATCATGATCCCGTTAGTTTCCATTTACGGTTCCGGACTTCATATGTTAAACCACAGACTGACACTGATCTTTATGCATACCGGATTTGCGATGAGTATGTCAGTATTCATTTATCAGGGATTTATTAAGAGCGGTATCCCGCTTTCACTGGAGGAGGCGGCATATCTGGATGGATGTACCAATGTACAGACATTTTTCAAGGTCGTATTTCCTCTGTTAAAACCGACTACGGCAACCCTTGTGATCTTAAACGTACTGGCATTCTGGAACGACTATCTGCTTCCTTCACTGGTACTTGGAAAGAAAAACTTATATACACTTCCGTTATCCACTTATTCTTTCTACGGAACTTACTCATCCGATTACGGTGTGATCATGGCAGCACTGGTACTTACTGTTGCACCGATCCTGGTATTATATCTGTTCCTGCAGAAAGAGATTATCGATGGCGTGGTAGCCGGAGCGGTGAAATCATAAAAGAGTATTATTCCTGTGAAGTGGCAGCAGTGAAATGGTGGTGAGCATAAAAACAGGATTTTATGCAGAAATGGAGACTGATATGAAAAAGTTGGAAAATAAATGTATGCTGATTACTTATTCGGATTCGATGGGACATAATCTGGCAGACTTAAACAAGATCTTAGATAAATATTTTAAAAATGCAGTGGGCGGGATCCATATCCTTCCGTTCTTCCCTTCTTCGGGAGACCGAGGATTTGCACCGATGGATTACCACAAAGTCGATCCGGCATTTGGAGACTGGAGCGACGTGGAACATCTGGCAGAAAAGTATTACCTGATGTTTGATTATATGATCAATCATATTTCGGCACAGAGTCCGTATTACAAAGACTTTCTGGAGAAAAAAGATGCATCTGAGTATCATGACCTGTTCATCCGCTACAAAGATTTCTGGGAAAACGGGGAGCCGACCGAGGAGCAGGTGGATGCAATCTACAAAAGAAAGCCGCGTGCACCGTATGTGGAGGCACATTTTGCAGACGGAACATCTGAAAAAGTATGGTGCACGTTTGATGAAGAGCAGATCGATATCAACTGTAAATCTGAGACGGCAAAGCGTTTTATCCGCGACAACTTAACGACATTGTGTGAGCATGGTGCTGCAATGATCCGCCTCGACGCATTTGCCTATGCAACCAAAAAAGCCGGAACAAGCTGCTTTTTCATTGAGCCGGATGTATGGGAGTTCTTAAAAGAGTGTGAGGATATCGTAAAGCCTTACGGAGTCACACTTTTACCGGAAATTCATGAGCATTACACGATGCAGGAGAAGATCGCAAAAGAAGATTACTATGTATACGATTTTGCACTTCCAATGCTGCTCATCAATGCATTATACTATGGACAGACACAGTATTTAAAACACTGGTTTGAGATCTGCCCGCGCAAACAGTTCACAACACTTGATACGCATGACGGAATCGGTGTGGTAGATGTCAAAGATCTGCTGCCGGATGAGGAAATCGGGCGCACCAAGGAGGATATCTTTAAGTTTGGTGCAAATGTCAAGAAAATCTATAATACCGCAGCGTACAATAACCTTGACATTTATCAGGTCAACTGTTCTTATTATTCCGCGCTTGGCGATGAGGATGATGCGTATCTGTTAGCGAGAGCGGTTCAGTTTTTTGCACCGGGTATTCCGCAGGTTTACTATGTCGGACTGCTGGCAGGAAAAAATGACTTAAAACTTTTGGAAGAGACGAAAGTGGGACGGAACATCAACCGTCATTATTATACAAAAGAAGAGATCGATGCGGAAGTAAAACGTCCGGTCGTGGCAGAACTTCTGCGCATGATGGAATTTCGTAATGCTCACCCGGCATTCGACGGAACATTTGAACTGGAAACCTGTGACGATGATAAGCTTGTGATCGTGCGAAGAAACGGTGATGCGTGGGCAAAACTTTCCGCTGACTTTAAGGCGAAGAAGTTTGAGATCACTTATACAGAAGACGGAGAAGTTCGCACGTTTTGAAGATAATTGCACAATAGGGTGCTAATGTTATCAGTAGTACGAATAAGAAAAATGCAAAAATATGCTGACCAGTGAAAGATGTTATGTGTTTACAAGTGCTGGTTAAAAAGGAAAAATATAAGTAGGAGGTTGTAAGACATGGAAAGAGAAATATACATCAAAAAAGGGTGGCTGTTTATTCCGGTCTGTGCCACGTATGGCGAGCTGCCGTTTGGCGGCAAAAAAAACAACCGTATGCTTGAGATATTCTGCCGGGAGGATAACAGCGAAACAAAGCTGTTTGAGTTTCAGATCCCGGCGGGAGAGGCAGAGGATGAAACATACCCTGTCAGTTATTATGCCCGTTTTCCGGTAAAGCAATTTACCGATAAAACACTAATTCTAAGAGGGGATCTTGGGAAAGCTTTCTTTGACGGAATCAGAAATGAGGATGTACCTGAAACGGAAGAAAAATCTCTCCGTGCTACGCAGGGTGAGGCTTTCCACCGCCCTTCGATTCATTTTACACCGCAGACCGGATGGATGAATGATCCGAATGGCCTTGTATATGCCGATGGCGTGTATCATTTGTATTTCCAGCATAACCCGTTTGATGTGCAGTGGGAAAATATGAGCTGGGGGCACGCGGTAAGCAGGGATTTACTGCACTGGGAGCAGAAGGATGATGTACTTTTCCCGGATGAGACCGGAACGATGTTTTCCGGAAGCGGTATTGTAAATGATCGTAAGATGCTCGGACTGCCGGAAGATGCGCTGGTATTTTTCTATACGGCAGCCGGAAATAATAATAAATGGAGCGCAGGGAAACAGTTTACCCAGCGCATTGCATACAGCACGGATGGAGGGGAGACACTCCATAAAATTGACAAAAGTGTGCTTCCGACGGTTTGTAAAGAAAACCGTGATCCGAAGGTGTTCTGGCATGAAAAAAGCGGTGCCTATATCATGACACTGTGGTTAGAGGAAAATGATTTTGGCATTTTTCGTTCCACCGATCTGCTAAACTGGGAACAGACCGACCGCCTGACATTCAAGGAGGCGTGGGAATGTCCGGATCTGGTATGTCTGAAAGATGAAAAAGGAAATGAAACCTGGATGTTCTGGAGTGCAGATGGTTACTACTTCTGGGGTGACTTTGATGGATTTAAGTTTCAGACCGACGGCGTGCGTCATGCGGCATACATCAACAAGATGGCTTATGCGGCGCAGACTTACAGCAATACAGGGGATCGTGTGATTTCGGTTCCGTGGTTAAGGCTGCCAAACCGGGGAAGAAATTATACCGGGGCGATGGGATTGCCGAGAGAATTTTCTGTTGCATATAAGAATGGTGAAAAGGTGCTGAGACAGGAACCGGTCAGGGAGTATGAAAACAGTAAAAAACTGGTGTATGACAGTACGGAAAATACGTTTCAGTGGAAATTTGGGCAGGACACGGCAACAGAAATTCAGATTACCCGTGCACAGTCAGAGGACATTTTAAGTGCCCGAATCAACCAGAAATTTAATGTTGTATACAATGCAAAAACTGGTGAGTTAAAAGCCGGTGAGGAAACAGTTTCGATAGGTGCCGGAATCCGTGATTTTTCTTTGCTTTTTGATGACGTGATTCTTGAAGTGACTGCGGATTGTGGTACAATCATAGGTATATTCGAACTGCCTGAAGTTGCAGAGAAATTTTGTGTGGAAAAGGGCAGCATAGAGAAGATACAGGTTTTCGGGGAGGAAGTATGGCAACCTTAAAGGATGTGGCGAAGGAGACAGGACTGACGGTAAGCACTGTTTCCCGCGTACTGAATAATCGTGGATATATCAGCGAAGAAACAAGAAAAAAAGTATATGATGCTATGGAAGAGATGAAGAAACTTAATTACCGTCCGAATGAGGTGGCGCGTTCTCTCTCAAAGCAGACGACCAATACCATCGGTGTGATCGTGCCGCATATCAGACACCCATATTTTGCGGAACTGATCAGCAATTTAGAGAGTCAGGCATATCATCACGGACACAAGATTTTGCTGTTTAACTCCCAGGAGAAAAATGAAAAAGAATGGGAGTACATGGAAATGTGTACCAGTAACCGTGTGGCGGGAGTCATTCTCTGCAGCGGAACGGTTGGCGTTGAGAAATTTACCGGACTAAATGTCCCGTTGATCACGATTGAGCGTTATCTTGAAAATGGAACAGCAGAGGTGGAGTGTGACAATGAGCAGGGGGGACGCCTTGCTGCACAGCATCTGATCGACTGCGGCTGTAAACATCTGATCCATATCAGCGGTGTTCATGAGACTGCCATGCCGGCAGATGAGCGTGCGGTTGGTTTTCGTGCGGTGTGTGAAAAACAGAATATTTCTTATAAGATCGCAGATACCACGGCGTTTGAGTATAATCGTCTCGAATACCATCAGATTCTGGAAAAATTGTTAAAGGAGAATCCGGACACAGACGGAATTTTTGCCAGCAGTGACCTGATCGCTGCACAGCTTCTTCAGGTATGCCATAAGTTAAATATTGATGTCCCGTCACAGATGAAGATTGTTGGTTTTGATGATGTCAATATTGCTTCTTTGACGACACCGCCGATCACAACAATTCATCAGCCGATCAGAGAGATGGCAAAGATGGCAGTGGAACTGCTTGTCCGTTCCGGCAATGGGGAACTTGTGCCGAACCGTACCACTCTGCCGGTATCACTTGTAGTAAGGGAGACAACTTAATTTAATATGTATATGAGCCAGATGTATAGCAGGAGGGAAAATCCTATGGAAGAAAAAAAATGGTGGAAAGAAGCGGTAGTCTACCAGATCTATCCGCGCAGCTTTATGGACAGCAATGGTGATGGTGTCGGCGATCTTCGCGGCATTAAGAGCCGGCTGTCTTATTTAAAATTATTGGGAATTGACGTGATCTGGTTATCCCCGGTCTATCAGTCTCCGAACGATGACAACGGTTACGATATCAGTGATTACAGAGATATCATGACGGAGTTTGGTACAATCGAAGATTTTGATGAAATGCTTGCCGAGGCACACAAACTTGGCATTAAGATCGTCATGGATCTGGTCGTCAACCACAGTTCCGATGAGCACCGGTGGTTTGTGGAGAGCAGAAAAAGTAAGGATAACCCGTACCGCGATTATTATATCTGGAAAGATCCGGTAGATGGTCATGAACCGACAAACTGGGGATCATATTTCAGTGGATCTGCATGGCAGTTTGATGAGACAACCGGACAGTATTATCTGCATCAGTTTGTGCCGGAACAGCCTGATCTTAACTGGGATAATCCTGTGGTAAGAAAAGAAGTTTTTGATATGATGACATGGTGGTGTGAAAAAGGCATTGACGGATTCCGGATGGATGTGATCAGTCTGATCAGCAAGCCGGAAGAATACAAAGATGGTCCGGTAAAAGAAGGGGAAAAATATTCTTTTTGTGGTGCAGTCACAGCCAATGGACCTCATGAACATGAATATCTTCAGGAGATGAACCAAAAAGTATTAAGCAGGTATAACCTTCTGACAGTGGGTGAAACATCATGCGTTACGCTCGAAGAGGCAAAAAAATATGCGCGAAGCGATGGAAAAGAGTTAAGCATGGTATTCCAGTTTGAGCATATGGATGTGGATTCGGATGAACATGGAAAGTGGACAGATAAGAAACTTTATCTTCCGGATCTCAAAGAAGTTTTAAACCGCTGGCAGAAAGGGTTAGAGGAAGTAGCATGGAACAGTCTGTACTGGAACAATCATGACCAGCCAAGGGTTGTTTCGAGATGGGGAAATGATTCCGGGGAATACAGGGAGCTTTCAGCAAAGATGCTTGCAACCTGTCTCCACATGATGCAGGGAACACCGTATGTATATCAGGGGGAAGAACTTGGAATGACCAATATGCATTTTTCGGATGTGTCTGAATGTGACGATATAGAAGAAAAAAATATTTATATAGA
>OIDK01000600.1_pt1 | contig 10666 bp, 10 predicted proteins | sample 1581551 | NCBI WGS metagenome assembly OIDK01 (sample SAMEA3882522, study PRJEB24775) | human gut metagenome | biome: human-associated habitat; feature: intestine environment; material: feces | place: Netherlands | collected 2009/2010
GGCGGCGCCATCAACCCTCGCGGCGAAGCCGCGTCAACCTTCGGGAATACCGGAAAGCGCCGCCCAGGTCCCGATCCCGATCCCGACCGCGCCGAAAGGCGCCTGAACCCACGAAAAAAAGCTGTGAGAAATGGGCTTCATTTCTTCACAGCCTTTTTTATTTCCTTATTCTTTCTGTTCTTCTGCTTCCGGAGCCGGTGCTTCTTCATCCGGCGTTCCGTCTTCTTCTGTCTCTTCCGCAGGTTCAGCAGTCTCGACGGCTTCTCCCGTCTCTTCCGGTTCTTCCGTTTCCGTGGCCGGTGTTTCTTCCTTCTTTTCTTCCACCGGCGGATAGCCTGCTACCTTGGGCGCCTCGATCCGGTCAAGGGCATCAATGGCTGCCAGCGCCAGCTGCAGTTCCTTGCGGATCTTCCCTACATAGTTCTTCATATTTCCTTCCGTACGGATCATGTTTTCCACCAGACGGCGGCGGGATTCTTCGGCCTCCCGGATCTGACGGTCTCCTTCTGCGTGGGCATTGGCAATGAGGATTTCCGCATTCCGTTTCGCGTTCTTCTTCACATTTTCTGCGGTATCCTTCGCCAGCTGCAGGGTATTGGTCATGGTTTCGGAAATCTTTTCGTAGTTGGCCAGCTTCGTCTTCATCTGGTCCATCTGCTCTTCCATTTCCCGATGTTCCCGGTAAATCTGTTCATAATCCGCTACAATCTGCCGGAGAAAGTCATTGACCTCCTCTTCGCTGTAGCCCCGAAGGCCTTTGGAAAAGGTCTTGTTATGAATATCCATTGGTGTAATCATGGGTGCGCCTCCTTGAAGTGATGTGAGTCTCTTTTTCTATTTTACTTGTTTTCACAGATTTCGGCAAATTTCCAATCAAAAAGGCCGACGATGCGGCCTTTTTTGATGAAACAGCCCGGGTCCGAAAGCGCAGGTGCGCCTTTAGCGATTTTTTCTTAGTCGTCCCGATCGACTTTATACTTTCTTTCCAGCTGTTTATACGTATCCAGTCCGATAATATGGTTGAAACGGCCAAATTCGATCATGTCCTTGGCGCTGGCTTCGGTGGTGCCGTTCTTTTCCAGTCCGGAGAAGAGGTCATAGAGGGCCTTGGAAATGGTGTATACAGCGCTGCATGCCCAGAATACCACAGAAAATCCCATTTCTTCCAGTTCCTTGGCGGGGATGAGTGGTGTCTTGCCGCCTTCGATCATGTTGGCTACCAGGTAAGCGCCGGTGCCTTCCATGCCCCGGGCAAATTTTTCCAGTTCTTCCCGGCTTCCGATGCCGTCGGCAAAGCAGATTTCTGCGCCGGCGTCAGCATAGCGCTTGCTTCTTTCGATGGCGTCATCAATGCCGTACACAGCGCGGCTGTCGGTGCGGGACATGATCATGGTTTCCTTATCGAAACGGGCATCCACGGCAGCCCGGATCTTCTGGGCATGTTCTTCAGCGGAAATGACCTGCTTGCCGTCCATGTGGCCGCAGCGTTTCGGCCATGCCTGGTCTTCGAAGAAAATGCAGGCAGCGCCGGCCTGTTCAAACATTCTTTCCGTGCGGATGATATTCAGCGCATTGCCATAGCCCGTATCGCCATCAGCCACCACAGGAATATCCACGGCATTGCAGATGCCCGTCAGCTGCTCCGCCATTTCCGTGCAGGAAAGGAGGCCTACATCCGGCTGTCCCAGGCGGGATGCGGATACGGAGTAGCCGCCCATGGCCAGACAGGGAATGCCTGCCATTTCTGCGATTTTAGCACCCAGAGCGTCGCCTACGCCTGGAGCAATCATAATTTTTCCGGATTTCAGATTGTTACGGAATGCGATACGTTTTTCTGTTGCTGTTTTCATAATGACAACCTCCTGGTACATATACAGATAAAATAAAAATAACCAAAGTGATGAGACAGGAAAAGAGAATCCCTCGCCAATGATAGAAAAGAAAAAGCCCCTTTCCTGCTGAAACGGCAGAAAAGAGGCGCTTTGGCGCGGTACCACTCTTACTTATATCTCAAGGAGCATACACAAAGATGGAAATAAAAAAAGCCCTGTCCTACGGACAAGGGCGCAATCGCGCGGTACCACCCTGCATTATACTCCATATCCCTAACGCGGACGGACGTCGGACTTACTGACTTCAGTTCGAAGCTCCCAGGGGACACGCTTTCCTTCCATACCGGTTTCCATCCTCCCGGCTCTCTGTCATTTCCGGTCAAGCTCAATCCTGTTCATCGCCTTTAATATTTATCAAACATTATAATAGCCCCCGTCCCTCCTGTCAAGAAGGGGCAGAAAAAGAAAAATGAAAGCCTTCCCGCCGGTCATCTATTCTCTGCCCCATGACATGCGTCACTCGCAGCCATAGCAGCCTCATGAAAAATCCCATTTTAATAAAGTGCGGCATGCCGCACTTTATTAAAATGGATCTTCTCCTTCCTATGGAAAGGGGGAAAATCGATGAAAAAGTCCGGCCCGCCGCCAGCCTCACTGTTTTTCCCTCAAATCTCTACTCCCCCAGCAGAGAAGGATCCGTGAGAAACTGCTCCACCCCCACATACAGAATCCCCTGCTCATCCTGCCAGGGAATGACCGCATCCCGCAGAACCACCATCTTCCGGAAGGAATCATCGATACGGTGCAGCGATTCCGTTTCCTGTTTCCTTTTCTCCTCCGTATCCATACGGAAGGCAGACTGGATATACCAGCGGCTGCTGCCCCTGTTCACCACAAAATCCACCTCCAGGTTTTTGCGCAGTTTATGGCCCGCCTCATCTCGGTAATTATACTCCACCATGCCTACATCCACATCCAGCCCCCGGCGCCGCAGGTCTGTAAAAATCACATTCTCCATAATATGAGTAGGCTCCTGCTGACGGAAATGGAGCCGCGCATTCCTGAGCCCCACATCAGTGAAATAATACTTGTAGGGAGACGCCATATACCGCTTCCCCTTCACATCATACCGCTGCGCCCTCTCCAGGAGGAAAGCATCCATGAAATAATCGATATACCGGGAAATCGTGGGCCCCGATATCTGGATATGTTCCATAGATGCAAACGCCCGAGACAGCTTGGCCGGATTTGTCAAAGAACCGGTGGACGAAGACAGGATATCCAGCAGTTCCTCCAGCACCCCTTCATCCTTGGCAATTCGATTCCTTTCCACCACATCCCGAATATAAGTCCTCCGAAAAAGATCATTCAGATACCGGCTCTTCTCCTCATGGGACGAAAGCGACTGCACCACCGGCATACCGCCATAGGTGCAGTACGCATTGAACGCAAAGCGGATATCCCCCTGCCACACGGACAGAAATTCCTCATAGGACAAAGGATATACCCGCACCTCATCCCCCCTGTCCCGGAACTGGGTCAGTACCTCCGAAGACAGCATGCGGGAATTGCTCCCCGTAATGTAAATATCCACATAAGGCAGCTTCATCAATCCCATCACTACATCCACAAAAGTAATCTCCGTCGATGGCAGATAGGGATTAGGGATGCTCTCCACAAACTGAATCTCATCAATAAAAATATAATATCGCCGCCCATCCTTCTTCAGCCGGCTCCTGATCCACCGATCCAGCTCCACAGGATTCCTCTCCCGGGCATTGGCCAGCTCATCCAGCGAAATGGAAATCACACAGTCCTCCGGCACCCCCCTTCTGGAGAAGATTCTTTCGGAAAAGCGTAAACAGCAGATATGACTTCCCGGCCCGACGCATACCCGTAATAATCTTAATCCGTCCATTATCCTTCAGCCGAAGCAGACGATTCAAATAAAAAGGCCGTTCAATCTCCATGACGCCCTCCATTTTACGAAAGTGCGGCATGCCGCACTTTTGTAAAATGGATTCTTTCATCATACTGATGGCATTATAGCAGCGCGCCGTTCTCCAGCCGCCTTACGGTCAAGCGATTAAAAGAAAGGCCCTTCAATGAGCAGACTATGGGCCAATGTCGTTTGGCTTGGCAATCCTACTTCCTGGCACAATGCCGGTCTGACAGTCTGACAGTCTGATAGTCTGATGTCTGACCATCTGGCACTCTGCGGTCTGTTGTCTGTGTCTGACCTCTAAAGTCTGATCCCCCTTCCGACTGGTATTTACCCAAATACGTATCACTTTCGTCATGTACCGATATCCTTCACTTCGTTCAGTATGACGGTGGCCGGCAGGGGGCAGTCGTCTGACAGTCTGATTATCTCTTTCATCGGAAAACGGACAGCCGACAGCGGATAGCAGCATTCCACCGTCTGACATCTTTTTCCTCAAATCTCTTCCAGACACCGCTCATTGAGCAGGAAGTCCAAAGCATTCACCTTTTTATACCCTCTTTCCAAATGGGTATAGGGATCATCATCCATGGTAATGATAATCTTCTTATATCCATCATCCAGATTTCTGAAAGCCCCCATTTCCCTTTTCAGCGTATCCGCGCCGGCCAGGGTATAGGACACCTGGACGTAAAAAGTATCTTTCAGATTTCGCACCAGGAAATCAATTTCCTTGTTTTCATTCTTACCGATATCCACCAGATAATTCCTGCTTTCCAGCTCCAGAAAAATAATATTCTCCAGACTGTGTGTCGGCTCCAGCTGCCGGAACCCAAGCGCCGCATTCCGAAGCCCTATGTCTGCCATATAGTATTTCTGCAAAGTCTTCAGATACTCTTTTCCCTTAATATCAAACCGTTTCGCTTTATAAAAAAGGAACGAGTCGCAGAGATACCCCAGATACAGGCTCACCGTTTTCGCCGTAATCTCCCGATTTCCTGCAGAAGCCAGGGTGCGGGAAATCTTATTTGCCGACACATAAGAACCAATGGACGAAGCAAGAAGGTCTATGATGGCCCGGAAAGCCTCCGGATTTCTGATATGATACCGCTCCTCCATATCCTTCAAAGCCACCGTATCCGCAATCATCTTCAGATACGCCGCCTTATCCATGGGGTCTTTCTCCTGCAGCAGATAGGGCATGCCGCCAAACATCATATACTGACGGAAGCACTCCCGCCTGTCCCCACCATAAAAAGCATAATACTCCGAAAAAAGCAGAGGAAATACCTTGATCTCTATTCCCCGACCTCTGAAACGGGTATTCACGTCAGAAGAAAGAAACTGGGAATTGGAGCCGGTCAAGTAGATATCACAATGGAAATCCCGCGCCAGACCGTTCACTACATCCTCAAACCCCTTCACCAGCTGGATTTCATCAAGGAAAATATAGTACATCTCTCCGTCATGAATGGCCTCGGAAATATGGCGATACAGCGCCATAGGCTCACGCAGCTCCCTGTACCGGATACTGTCCAGCGGGATACGGATGATATGATCCGCAGGCACCCCCATTTGCAGCAGCTCATTATAATACAACTCAAAAAGCAGGGTAGACTTACCTGCGCGGCGGAGACCTGTAATTATTTTAATAATTTTCTTGTCTTTTTCATGCAAAAGTCGATTGACATAACGGGGACGTGAAATAACCATCATAGGCCTCCTCTTCTAAAATTAATTCTTCCCTTATATTATATTCCCAAAACTTTTTATTTTCAAAAGTTTTGGGAATAGCTCCCTCTGTATTTTTAAAAATCATAGAGAAATAACATAGATATTATCAGTCATTCCAAAAGAAATATCCTATTCCCAAAACTTCCAGTTTTTCAAAGTTTTAGGAATAGGATATCTTCATTTCCATCTACTTTTGACAAATAGTCGCTTTCATGAAGGAGTTTTGGGCCATTTTTCACATTTCATGAGGGAGTTTTATTCAGAATTTCACATTTCATGAGGGAGTTTCCACCATTCCAGTCTGAAGTCTGATAGTCTGCTATCTGACCATCTAGCACCCCGTCATTTCGACCACAGCCGGTCAGCCGACAATAGGAAAGCCTCTTATTGGGCAGGCTAGAGGCCAACTTCAGCTGATTTGGAGGTCCTATGCAGGACCTCCACAGAGTGGAGAAATCATCCTGCAGAATGGGGCCAGTAGCTGGTTGTTGAAGTTATTGAATTGTAAAAGGATAATGATGGCAGCGCCCTTCTATCGGAGGGGCGCATTTTTATTTAAAACAAATGCCTATAACTTATGGTTACAACTTTGAATCTGATTCTGCTACAATAGAGAAAATAAGGAAGGGGGACGACCAATGCCCACGCTGAATTGGATAGGAAAAGACAAGGTAGTGAATTATCATCTGAAGGTGCCATACCATGTACTGGAGAGGAAGTACAGCTTCGATGAAGAAGGACAGCATGAGGAAGATAATGGCAGCGAGAATATGATTATCCATGGAGATAATTTGCTGGCTTTGAAGTCACTTCTTCCTAAGTATGAGGGAAAAATCAAATGCATCTACATCGAGCAAAGATGCTTGGGATAGATACAATTTAAAGAAAGGTACGCATAGCCTAAAAGTCCATATTTAGCGAGGTTTTAACGTATTCCGGCAAAAGGCCGCTTTTTTATGCCCGAAAATAGAGGGGGTTGGCTATGAGTAATGAAAGCTGATGGAGGAGAGAAATGAATACGGCAGTAACGATAGCTTTTTATCGTTACTGCCGTTATTTTATGCTGGATCCATTTATTCTGGCATTTTGATTTTTATATCATACATGGTTTACTTCCCTCCAAAAACAAATTTATTCATTCGCTGTACAGTAGCTTGGATAATTGGGCCTGATATCAAAACTGTAATAATCGTACAAATACCGAAGCTACCTCCCAACAAAACCCCGATAACGACCATCGCCGCATCCAATATCATACGGACAATTTTGACAGGCCATCCATTTTTCCCTGCCAGAGAAAATGTCACTGCCTCATAAGAACCACGCCCAAGATTTGCTGATGCATAGATGCCAGTTCCTATTGCAAAGAGAATAATACCGATGCACATCAGCAGGAAATTTATCCAGACAATATCGCTGTATCTTTGTATCCTACTGAATATCTCTACAAACCCACTGTATTCCACCTGATACAGAACAGTTCCAATATGGATCTGTGAACGGTCATAAAACCATACAAATACGATCATGACCACTGCTATCACAAAAGAAGTCATTCCGATACTCATCCCAGTAACTTTGGAGACTCCCTGCCATAATACAGCCAAAGTTGCACTGCCAAATCCAGCATACATAGCAAGCGTAATTCCATAAGCAGAAATAATTGAACCAACAAGAATTACTATAATTTTAGTAAGCCAGTTTTTTTCTCTCATAACGCCCCTCCTGTAGATTCCTGTATAGACGAAATGATTTCTTCTTGAAGGGCGAGAAAGTGCTTAGAAGCCCTCTGAAGTAATTCATGACTAATCTCATCAGCATATGCACTTTTCTGCCATTCGTCAATGCGTAGCAATCGCCCCTTTTTAACAACAATCTCTCCGTTGACAATAACAGTATCCACCATACGGGCATCACCACTACGTACGATACAGTCAGCAGGATCATTTCGGCCTCCTGCATAGGAAAGTGAACTCCAGTCAAGCAGAGTCAAATCTGCTGCTTTACCCGGCACTAAGGTACCTATATCATTCCTTCCCAACGCTTTTGCTCCACCAGCTGTAGCCATGTATAAAATATTCTCAGATGTACAGGCATTCTCTTCATGGGTTAATCAATTCAATAAATAAGCAACCCGCATTTCCTCCATCATATTAGATGAATTGCTGCTGGCAGCTCCATCAACCCCAAGACCAATGCGCTCAACACCCGCGTCCATCATGCTACGAACTTGGCAGGAGCCGGAACTGAGATACATATTTGAAATGGGACAGCTAACAACGCCGGTTCCAGTCTCTGCTAATACTTTTATATCCTGTTCATCTAAATGAATACAATGGGCATAATAAAACCGATCTCCAAGCAGATTATTCCTCCGGAACCATTCTACCGGCGAACACCCAAATTGTTCCATCGTAAAGTCATACTCACTCTTACTCTCCGCAAGATGCCCGTGTACCATTACATCATATTTTTCTGCAAATTCAATCGTTGAGCGTAACACTTCTTCTGCGTCATATTGTGCAATACTAGGCCCTATTCCAACCCTGCACGATAGTGTAAAATCATTTGTGTAAACTCAAAAGTGGGTATAGAAAAAGGAACCATTTTCCTTTATAGTGTTAAGTGCCGAAACAAAACACAAAGAAAGAAGATTCCTTTATGTCTCATCTTACCACAGCACTCCTCACATCGCTACTTCAAAGTGGGTGCTGCTGCCAATGAATTTCTTCGCAGCAAGATCGAAGAAGGTATCAATGCCGTTCTCAAGGAGGAGGAATAGGGGGCGCCTGACGGTGCGGCAGCTGGTGGCTGGTGGTTGGTGGCTAGTGGCTGGGAGCGCCTACGGTGCGGGATCGAGGATCGGGATCGGAGGGCGGGGCTCCATGGGCCCCGTGCCGACCGGCGCCACCAGCCACCAGCCGCCCCGCTGTCATTTCGACCGCAGCGCAGTGGAGTGGAGAAATCTCACTGCTCAATGGTGCAGGCCGCATTACGGTGGGAGATATCTCGGCTCAGAGCTACAATAGAGCTCTGATACTTTTTTCCTCATACCGGTTCAGAGCTCCGCTCGAGATGACGTGTGAGGCGGCGCGGCCGGGACCGAGATCGAGTGCGGAGGATGTGGCCTGTAGCTTGTTCCTGGCTACTAGTTCCTAGCTACTAGCTACATGCTACTAGTTACAAGTTTCATCGAAGGAGGCAGAAAATGATAGCAGACAGGGCAAGGGCCATGATGGCTATAACGGGCGGAGAGATTCCGGAGCTGGAGGTGCGGGGCGCTTTTTCCGGGGAGTGGAGAAATCTGCCGGAGCGGCGGATTTCTTTCCATTTCTATACGGGAGGGGATGAGGAAGTTCTCAGTTACGGCGCGTTCTGCATGAAATGCGGACGTATGCCGGTGATCAGGGGAGCCATTGATTTCTATCCCTGGCATCTCCTGGGCCTGGCGGCTTTTTTCTATGTGGCGGACAAGCAGGGCGGCGCGGGGCTCTGGTTTTATGACCCCGACTGCAGTTGCGACGTGGTCTATCTGGAACCGGTGGCGGGCACGGGAAAGATGGTGCTAACGGTGCGCAAGAACAGGCATTATGATAATCCCGACGAGAATGTGTGCCCGGTGAAGTTCCGGTGCCTGGTGGAGAGGGAGAGGTTCCTTGGTGATTTCCGGAAGGCCCTTTCGAAAAAGGTGAGTGATCCGGCTCTGGAGAAATGGATGGTCCCGCGGGTGAACGAAGCTTTCGCTGAGGGTCTGGACAGGGAAGAGAAGCTGGCCCGGGTAAGGAAGGCGGAAGAAATCGCGGCCGGCGCGGCGCCCTATGAAAGTGATTCCGGTGAAATGGAGATGTATGAGGTTAAGATGAAGTATGATAACCTGGAATACCTGGCGGCGGCGCTTCGGGAAGTGAATGTCATCCGGCAGGATCCCTGGGTGTTTGGAAAGCCTCTGCCGGTGAGGAAACTGGAGGAGTTTCTGAGTTAATGAGCTGGTGGCTGGTTGCCAGTTCCTGTTTCCTGGATACTTGCCACAAGCTACTAGCTACTAGATTTCTTAGGTGGAAGGGGGCGCCTGATGAGTGTGAAGCTCTCTGTTTTCCTCAGGGCCCTTGGTCTCATGGGCTATACTCTGGAAATCAAAAAAGAGGAAAAAACGATAGTTTCCATCCGGCCGGAGGACTACTCACCGGCGGAGAGGGAAGACCATAAACAATAAAAAAGCACCTCGAAAGGTGCTTTTTTTAGTGCTATCTGCCTTGTACAGCTGTCTCAGATGACCCGGAGGGCGTTGGGGAGACGGACGTACTGGAGGTGTTCGGACATATCCATGTAGAATTCCACGTCGGTGTAGAAGGTATCCATGACTTCATGGAAGTGGGTGCCCAGGTCTTCTTTGAAGGTGTATTCCAGGTAGTAGGGGGTCCAGCCGGCTTTCATGAAGAAGTATTTCATGGGGTTCAGTTCTGCCGGGCAGGTGAGATGGGCGGCCTGTAGGAGGTCTTCGCCGGTGGCCCGGTCGAAGCCGAAGTAGGAGGCCATGGAGAGAACCAGGAGTTTCAGTTTGTAGTCTTTTTCCACAAGATCCAATACGTCCATATTGACGTAGAGATCAGAGGCAATGGAGCGGATTTCCTTTTCTTTTGCCTTGTATTCTTCTTCTGACATGGTGATGGGGTAACCGTTTTTCATTTCGTAGAGCAGGCCTTTTCCTTTGGTATCCATAATGGACCTCCTTTTTGAAATATATTATGATTCTATATTTATATTTTACTATATGTATTCAGAAATTTCAATAAGGCGTCTTTCGGCGCGGTCGGGATCGGGATCGGCGCGGTGCTTTCCGGTATTCCCGAAGGGGCCTGCGCCTGCGGCGCAGAGGGGCATATGGCATCCATCGGGCCTCCGGCCCTTGGTGCCAAGGGTTGTGTAGAAAGGTTGCGCCCCACAGGGGAAACGACTCACTACATTTTGTGCGTCGTTCCGCTCCTTCAAAATGTGTTCGCTGTGCATCGCTTCGCTCAGGAGGCCGCCGATTGGCGGTCAGGATAGCAATAGAGCATCCTATCGGTACTCTGCCTCGTACACCCTTTTGCCACTACGTGGCATTTCCCCTCAAGGGGAAACGAGAAAATAGGTGGCACTGGATATTGTGTCACATATG
>OIDK01000610.1_pt1 | contig 10572 bp, 9 predicted proteins | sample 1581551 | NCBI WGS metagenome assembly OIDK01 (sample SAMEA3882522, study PRJEB24775) | human gut metagenome | biome: human-associated habitat; feature: intestine environment; material: feces | place: Netherlands | collected 2009/2010
GGCCAGCCACAAAATCAGGCACAGCGCATAGGCAAAAAGCATTGTCCCCGACGAAATATGGACGGAACATTCTGTAATATATACCTCAACCTGTTTCACATACATCACATACAAGATACAGATCGGATATAAAATCGAGCTTTTGCTCAACCAGTATGCCGCTGATTTTCTTTCCCGTCTTCTTTTCTGTTCCTCCATATCAGATCCCCCCTGATTTTTCTTTTGTTTTATTTGGAATACTTGTATGTTTATTTTAGCGTAATTTTTCGTTTTTGCCTATCCTTCGTTTTTCAGTTGAATCTTTCTGTAAAAACCAAAATTGCGAAACCCTGTTTTGGCAGGACTCCGCAATCTCTTTTTCCTATTTACTTTATGATACATGACGGGCAGCATATTTCATTTTCTGGTTTCCGGCGCATTTCTTAAAATACTGCCGGATCGCATCTTCGTTCATATCGTTTCCGATAAACACAGCCTGGCCGGCGTTTTTCTGTTCTGTGCCGGTGATGCTGTAGCGGTGATCGGCGACATCAAATTGGAGAAACTGGTCTCCGGCTGCGAACTGGCCTTTTGCACGGATGATATTTCCAAACGCTCCGCGAATGATCTGTTCCAGAAAACACCACAGGGTTTCCGGTGCCTCCATTCGGATATTTTCGAAGGAGAAGGTCTCCGGCATCTTTTCGCCGCTCTGCGTATCCTGTACTTCTTTCTCATATCGGCCGCCCAGCAGCAGGCTCTGGTAATCTTCCCGTGTCATCGTGGATGCATAATCCGTGATGATTTTTGCCTGCGAGTTAATTTCCTGCAGAAATTTCTGGATGCGCTGTTTTTCTTCCGCCTGGCATGCTTCTGTTTTGGAAACAATGATCGTATCCGCGCTTCGGATCTGATCCTGATACAGCTCGGGATATTCCGCCATATAGCGGCGGTAACTGTAAACATCCACAATAGTGACCGGCGAGAGAAGCTGAATTCTCTCGTACTCGATCTGACGCAGATTTTCTATAATCCGGGCGAGACTTCCGACGCCTGTCGGTTCTACGATCAGGTATTCCGGGTCTACCACATTGGCAATGGTCAGCACGGATGCTGCAAAATCCTTTTTCCCGATGCAGCAGATGCACTGCTCTGTCATTTCCCATACATTTTTCTGCGTTCCCTGCCGGTTCTGGCCAAGACGTGCGCCGTCGATTCCTGCGGCTCCATATTCATTTTCCAGTATGACAAACCGCTGATCGACGTTCCTGGCCAGCCGTTTGATAAATGTTGTTTTTCCCGCGCCCAAAAAGCCGGATACGATCAATATTTTCATACGTTTCCTTTTTCAGTCAAATTTTCAAATCATCAGTCAGCCAATTTAACGACTGGTTTGATTAAATCCTTCGGTTTATCTCTCATCAGGAACAATGCTTCTTCCAGATGATCCCATCCATCAAACACATGCGTGGACAGCGGGCTGACATCCAGCTTGCCTGCCGAAACAAGAGCTCCCAGTTTTTCCATGCGGAGTCTTCCGCCAGGCATCAGGCCTCCGTTAATCTGTTTGTGACCCATTCCAACGCCCCACTCTACACGCGGAATATCAATGTTGTCACCGGATCCAAGATAGTTTACATTTCCGATCTTTCCGCCCGGTTTCAGGCATTTTACTGCTTCTGCAAAGGTTTCTACACCACCGCCGGCGATGACTACTTTATCAACACCTTTTCCATCTGTCATATCGAGTACCTGCTGGAAAATCGGTCCGTTCTTGTAGCTGACAAAATCCGTTGCGCCGTATTTTTTTGCTGCTTCTACGCAGACCGGTCTCGTTCCGACAGCAATGATTCTCGATGCGCCGCGCATATTCGTTCCGGCTACCGACATCAGACCAACTGGTCCGATTCCGATGACAAGAACTGTATCACCAAACTGTACATCGGCAAGCTCTACGCCGTGGAATCCGGTCGGCACCATATCGGAAAGCATGCACGCGTCGACAACATTGATGTTTTTCGGAAGCAGCGCAAGGTTTCCATCGGCATCATTTACATGAAAGAATTCAGAAAAGACACCATCTTTGAAGTTGGAGAATTTCCAGCCTGCCAGCATTCCGCCGGAGTGCATGGAATAACCAGCCTGTGCTTCCAGAGAATTCCAGTCCGGAGTGATGGCCGGCACAAGAACCCGGTCTCCCGGTTTGAAATCTTTTACGAGCTCTCCGACTTCCACAACCTCTGCACAGCACTCATGGCCCAGAATCATGTTATGACGGTCACCGATGGCCCCTTCCCATAAAGTGTGGACATCTGATGTGCAGATGGCAACTGCCAGTGGACGGCAAATGGCATCCATCGGCCCGCATTTCGGGCGTTCTTTCTCGATCCATCCGGATTCACCGATTTTCAGCATTGCATAACCTTTCATATCTTTTGCTCTCCTTTCAGATTGTTAATAATTTATCGATTCCTATGGTTCGAATATATCACTAATAGGTTACTAATTCAACAGAAAAGTCACGGAATGCCGTAGAATATTCCGTGACTTTTTTATAGCTTTTGCACAATAGATTACTTATAGATACTTTTTATCAAATTCTGCACCGACCGCATTCCCATACCGAAACGGCTGCAGCCGGCTTTCTGCATTTCCTGTATAGTTTCCAGACTGCGGATTCCACCGGCGGCCTTGATCTGAATGCGACCGGCGGCTTCACGGCTCATGATTCGAACCTGCTCCACGGTGGAAGGACAGCCGGGATACCATCCGGTGCTCGTCTTTACATAATCCGCACGGCCTTTCACACACAGATCCACTGCCTGGCAGATTTCCTGCTCCGTCAGCTGCGGTGCCTCGATGATCACCTTAAAAATCGCCGAAGGCACCTGCTCCCGGATGGCCAGAAGTTCTTCTTTTACATAAGAAAATTCGTGGCTTCTGAATGCCGTAAGATTCATCACCATGTCGATTTCCCGGCAGCCAGCCTCCCACAGTTCTTTTGCCTGCCGCTTCTTCTGTCCGGTCGTATCTCCGCCGCCCGGAAAGCTTACCACGCCTCCCGCATGGATTTCTCTGGTGTCCTGCAGCCGTTCTGCCACATGGGCGCTGAACGCCGGCAAGGTAAACACAGCAGCCAGACGATATTTCTTTGCCAGCTCCACCATCGCATCAATTTCATCCATTGTATGAAATGCCTGTACACAGCTGATATCAATCTGCCGCATCAGTTTCTTCTGTTCTTCTGTCTCATCGCTCATTTACTCCGTCCTTTTCCCGAAATCTCCACCTCGTACTTGCTTCCGATGATCCGCACATGATCAATGCTCACCGGCCGGTTCTGCCAGTAGGTGACTCTGTGCACCACAAGAAGCGCATCCTTCGGCTCCGTTTTCAGAACCTGGGCTTCCATAAAGGTCGCGGATTTCGCTGAAATTCTGTCTCGTGTCTCATCAATCTGCAAGCCGAATTTCTCCTCCAGAAACTGATACAGCGCTACAAACTGATTCTCATACGCTTCGATGCCAGGGACTTTCGCATATTCGATATAATTTTCCATCAGCGTAACAGGCTCTTCATCCGCAAGCTGCAGCCGCTGAATCCTCGCCACGCTGGTTCCCTCCGGAATTTCCAGTTCATCGGCGAGCTGTTTGTCCGCCGAAATGATGTCGATCATCATATCTGACGTCGTTACCCGATATCCTTTTTTCATCAGGGATTCCGTGACCGATGTGACCTTGTTATAATTCTGAATTGCCTTATGATTCAGCACCCTCGTTCCAGAACCCTGGCGAACCTCAACCAGTCCCTCCTGCACCAGCATCTTTACTGCATTCCGTACCGTAGTACGGCTGACCTGATAGATTTTCTCCAGTTCACACTCCTTCGGCAGAAATCCCCCGACAGGATATGTTCCCTTATTGATCTCGTTTTTCAGTCTGCTGTAAACCTTCACATAAGCCGGTGCATTTTTCATCTTCTTCCCCTCCCGTGAAATATCAATATCCGCTTTTTGATCCTTTTTGCAGTATACCATATTTTGACGGCACAATCGAGTCCCAAAGAAGAGTTCCTGTTTTCTGCTTTGTCACCGACACATACTCTGCCAGACGCACAGAAAAAAGGCAGACGCATGTCATTTCTTTATGACTCACGTCTGCTCTGCATGAATCTTCTTTTTTCTGCTGTCTGCGAAATACTTCCATTCTCCAGAAGCAAATCTCTCTTTCTGCGGTGTAAATTTTTGTTACAAATTTTTTATTGTTCTTTTCTATTTTTTCGTATCAAACCGCATCACCGCCATGTGCACCACGTACGGCACCAAGATGACCGGGATTGCCAGGTATGCCAGGATGCTGTACGCCTTCTGGATCAGCGTCAGCAGACCAAACTGTGCGATAAGGAAGTCCGCGATGCAGCAGACAAGCGCGGCAAGGATCTGGGTGCGGCTGATTTTGCCTGCGGTTTCTGTTCTGCTGCTTCGTTCAGCGAGACCGGCGTGGATTCGTTTGACCATGGCGGCAACCATGTTGACGGCTGTGGATACGGCACCGAGGATGATCAGTACGGAAATCAGCGGTGTCATGAATTTACTGCCGACGCCCTGCTGAACCATAAATAATGTCGGGACGCTCTGCTGGATCATTTCCGGGTTCTGGTATACGGTCATGATTCCGAGGACGACCATGATCATCAGAAGGGCATTTAATACGGCACCGACTGCCATGCTCTTTCCGGCATCCTGCGGTTTTTCGAAGGATTTGGCATGCTGGACGAAGACTGCGACATTGGCAAGCTGGAAGGTTCCGTAGAGGAATGCGGCGTACAGGGCTTTGCCGAATGGGAGGTCTGCGGTTTTCATGGCGTTTACAGTATCGCCGATCTTTCCGGCTCCGGCGATGATGTTCGGGACGTAGACGATCAGCAGACCGGCGATAATGCAGATGGACAGCACTGATGCTACTTTCCGCACCAGATCCGTTCCGAATACCGAAACGACGAAAATAAACGCTCCGATCACAAAGGTACTGAGCAGGTACGGCAGACTGGTCAGGGTGCTCAGCGTTGCACCGCCGGTTGCGAAGGCAACGGCCGGGGCGACGCACATAACGCAGAGGTACAAGAGCTCAAACAGATTGGAAAACAACGGCGCGAATCTGCCGTAAAACGCATTGTTATAGGAACGATAATCGTAAACTTCGTGCTTCCGCGCGAAATACAGGCAGTATGCAAAGAACACACCGTTGTACGCCATTGCAAAGAGCGGCAGAAAAAGACTCCAGATACCGTATCTTACATAATAGCTGTAAATCTGTGCGCCCGAGGCGAAGCCGCCTCCGAAATGGGTCGTGAACCACACGAACGCCACTCCGAGAATCATCGATCCTGCTTTGTTTTTCTTACTCATCTTTCTTCACCCTCTCCTTCAGTTTTGTCATCGCCGCATCGAGCATCTCCGGTGTCACACGGTATGGATAATGCTTCACATCGGACATCTCCGGGATGCGTGTCATGCTTTCCTTCCACTGTTCTTCGGAAATTTCAATCTGCTCCAGCGATACCGGGAGATTGATACTGCGGTTCAGCTCATAGACTTTCTCAAACTCTTCTTCCTGTCCGTCGACGAGCAGGGCAAGCAGGACGCCGAAGCCCACGACTTCTCCGTGCAGATGGCGCTCTTCGATGACCGGATATGAGGTCAGTGCATAGAAAATGGCATGCGCCAGGCCGCTGTTGTAATCCGGTGTGAAATCCTTTGTAAGGAAAATCGAAGCGATTCCCGTTGTGACGACGATCGCCAGGATAACCTGCTCCACATCGTAAGTACAGAGTTTCTGTTTGTGGTCTGCAAACGCCTTCGGACCGTATTCCAGCAGCGGGTCACGGCACATTTTACTGAGCGCAACGCCAAGAGATGTAAAATGCTCCAGCCGCTCATCCCTTGATGAAATGGTCGCTTCATAATATTTTGCATATGTATCGCCGATTCCCGCCCACAGGTACTGATATGGGGCTTTCGCGATGATCTCCGTGTCGATGAACGCATGCATCGCCGGGCGGATGAAGAAATGCGGCTTTAAGAAAGTACCGTCCTCATTGTACATAATTGAGACGGATGTGCAGGCGGCGCAGTTGGATGCGATGGTCGGGAACGTGAAGACCGGCTTGTCGTCTGTGATGCAGAGGCATTTTACGGTGTCGAGTGCTTTTCCGCCGCCCACGCCGAAGACCATATCGGCAAGCTGATACAGCTTCATGCTGCGCAGGCGCTCGACCGTCTGATACGTACAGTCTTTTCCGAAAATCTCTTTTCCAATGATGACAAGATTCGTCTCGTCTACGGCTGCTTTGATTTTATCGTAGGCAGCAGCAAGCGCTTTTTCTCCTCCGATGACCAGAACGGTTTTTCCATACGACTCGCATACCGGACCGATCTTGTCGTAAATGATGGATCCGATGGAATAGCTTGGCAGATGCACTTCATAATTTTCCAGTTTCATAACGATTCTCCCTTCTTCCTAACAAGCAAAAGGGCATACTGACCTTCTGTTGGTCAATACGCCCTTGTATCTCCGATGTGCTTTAGTATATCACAGTTTTAACGCGAATGCACTCAATTTTAAGCAAAACGCAAAAGATCCCGGGATTTTTCTCTCCCGGGATCTGAAAATTCTTACTATGTAATTCCTTTTTAAACCACACGTCTTACCGCAAGAATCGTGGTATACGCTGCGTTGCTGCTGATCTTGATACCGTCGCGCTCATTGCTTGCGTGTACGATTGCACCGCCGCCGATGTAGATGGCTACGTGGCCGCTGTAGCAGATAATATCGCCCGGCTGAGCCTCGGCATAAGATACACCGCGTCCTACACCACGCAGTGCACTGGAGGAATGCGGAAGGTCGTATCCGAAGTGTGCGTAAACGCTCATGATAAAACCAGAGCAGTCAGCTCCGTTGGTAAGGCTTGTGCCGCCCCATACGTATGGATTTCCAATAAACTGTGTTGCATAGGATACGATGGCACTTCCGGTTGCGCTTCCGGTGCTGCTGGAATCATCCGAGCTGCTGGTATCGCTGGACAAAGAATCATCGTAAGAGCTTCCTCCGTTAGACGGTGTTGTTGTCGTGGTGGAGCTTCCTGTGCTGGACGGTGTGTTGTCTGCCGTTGTTGTATTATTTGCAGCACTGCTTGCGGCTGCTTCTGCTGCTGCCTGTCTTGCTGCTTCTGCCTGGCGGGCTGCCTCGGCTGCTTCTGCTGCCTGACGGGCCTCTTCGGCTTTTCTTGCTGCCTCTTCGGCTGCAATCTCCTCCTGGATCTGCTGGATCTTTGCGTTCTGCTCTGCCAGTACTGCGTTGTACTGTGCAGCCATGTCGTTCAGGTCTGCGATCTGGTTTTCGTAGTCATCGGAAACGGCTTTTTTCTGCTCAAGCATTGCCTCAAGGGACTGCTGCTGTGCTTCCTGCTCTGCCTCGCTGGCTTCCAGGTCTGCTTTCTCGTCTGCGAGCTGATTGCTGTAATCCGTTACCTGCTGTACCAGATCCATGTACTCCTGCAGGCACTCTCTGTCGTATTTGTATAATTTCTGGGTGTACTCAGCCTGGTTCAGGATGCTGCTTAAATCTTTTCCTTCCAGAATCAGTGCTGCCCAGCCGTTGTCTCCGCCGCTTTCATAGAGGAATTTGATACGTTTTTTCATCTGCTCGTACTGCTCGTCCTCTTCTGCCTGTGCGTCACTTAATTTTTTCTGAGTATCTTCAATCTCAGTCTGTTTCTCTGCAATTTCATTTTTCAGATTTTCAACGGATGCCATGGTTACGACAAGCTGTGCGTCCAGGTCATCAATCTCGCCGGTAATCTGATTCTTTTTGGTTTCCAGATCGTCGATTTCTGCTTTTGCGTTGTCAAGCTGTGCGCTGGTCTCGGCCTGTGCTGCCTGCTGCTGCTGTAACTGCTCCTGTTTCGAGGCGCTTACTGTCATTACCTGAGCTGCACTTACGATCACTGCTAAACTTAAGGCAAGAAATTTTTTTCTCATTCTTTCACTCCCAAATTGATTCGTTGTATGTAGGATTTCTGTTTCCAGTTTTACCTGTTTCTTAGAAATTCAATTATTCTGTAACAATTTTGAAATATTTTTCCCAATTCTTTTACATAATATCACAATTCACAAATGGATGCAAGGAAAAATATCCCGCCTTTTTGTAAACAATTCGTGAACAGTAACGATACATATTATTTTACCTTCTGTACACTCACACAACTCAATTTGTATTGATCCGGCGAGGAAAGCGCATCGCCGTCAGGGATTGAAAAGTCCTCTGCGGAGAATTTCGCACAGAGTGCCCGGTACTGATCCTCTGTAAAGTACGGCACCGCATCCTGATTCCATTCCAGACTGATTTCCTGATCGGTCACGCCGCGCGTTACAATTTTCCCGCCTTCAAAATCCTTTTGTTTCATTTCTTTTAACGCATTGTAAACTGCAGTTCCATAATCCAGACGTACTTTCAACACGGCATTGGCGTACTCCTCCACGCCGCCGTTTGCGATCAGTGCTCCGCCTGCCGCAGATGCTGCTGCGCCAAGTACATTCTGATACGATGCACCGTCCGAGAAGAGAATCTGTCCGCCCTCACCATACCAGCTTTTGATTTTTTCCAAATACGACGGTGATACGCTGCTGCTTTTCCGATACGTATAATCCAGCGTGATGCTGTTTTCTCCAAGTCCCAGATCCGCAGCGGCCGCCTCTGCACCGAGTGCATAACCTGTCCCGTACTTTGTTCCGTTCTCTTCGTTTTTCTGTCCGATATAGCCCAGGTGCGTGTAGCCGGCCTGTACTGCCGCATATCCTGCCAGGTAGCCGGCCTCTGATACATCAATTTCCAGGCTTTCTGTATTTCCGCGGAGACGGCTGCGGCCGCTCTCACTGACCGGTTCTGCCTCCAGCAGCAGAAAACGGACATCCTTCCAGTCGCGCTGTGCATCGTAAACGGCGCGGCTCATGCTCGTTCCGGCACAGACGATAACGGATGCTCCCTTCTGCGCCGCCTCTTTGATGGTGTTTTCATAGTCCTCTGTTGTCCGTCCTGCCGGAACACTTGCTTCATATTTCAGACCGCTCTCGTCTCCATACTGCGCAAGACCGTTCCATGCTGACTGATACACGGCATCGGAAGCTACCTCACTGCCGTCGGTTACCAGCACCAGATCCACTGGTTCCGTCTTTTCTTTTCCGCAGCCGCCCAGCAGCAGCAACGACACTACGCCAAGACAGAGCGCCCATTTCCAGCTCTTTCGCATGTTTACTCCCCTTGTATTTTTATTTTCCAGATTTTTTCTTTTGTATTTCTGATCTGCGTCTTTCACGCACCTTCTAGTATAGACAATTCCAGCGCAAAAAGAAAGAGAGAATACACGAACTACAAAGTTTTTTTGTATTCTCTCTTATTTTTTATAGAAGATATTTTACTGGAACAGATCGTTCAGGATTTCTGCCGGTTTCTTCCTGCGGTAGCCTTCACTGTCACTTAAGATACTGCTGCTCCAGGTGAAATGATTCACACCGGTCAGATAGGACCAGTCAAGAACTTTTACACCATACCGCTCATACGCAACCGGATAATACATTTTCATGTATTCATTTGCCAGCTCAATAGCTTCACTGTTAATGCTTCCTGTTGAAGAAACGGTTCCGCCAAGCTGAATATACGGCGGTGTCGCATGAATGACAACCACGCTGCCGTCCGAGCACTGGCCAATGACAATCCAGACATGACCGCTCTTGCTGACCACATCACCCGGCGTAAATTTCTGGGATGTATCGCCTGTCACGCAGGTTCCCCAGCCTTTTCTTGCAAAGTAGGCCGGCATTCCAGTGGAGGTTGTCGTTGCATACTCTTTCGTCACCTGATGTGCGGTCCATCCGACATAGCCGGAACAGTCAAGACCTTTTCCGTACTCATACAGATGATCGGAATAGTTGTAGGTGGAATTCTGTGTATTGAAGAATTGTTTCCACTGCGCATTGACGCCGTAACTCTCTGCCTCTGCGTCTGTGTGGCCGCCTCCCCAGATATACAGGGTGTTTCCAAGCGGAAGCAGTGCATTTTTCAGAAAGTTCCGTACGGTGCGGACACCGATCTGCGCGGACGGTTCAAATCCGTCCGGACTCTGTACCAGCTTGCCGTCCTCATCGAACACATACGTTTTTCCGTCGATCACCTGTTTTCCGGTTATCATGCCGCCCCAGTTTCGGAAATAGTATGTATTTCCGCCAATCGACTGCCAGCCGATTGCCATTTTCGAGTCAGATCCAAGGTAATAGAGGTTATTATCATAGGTAATAAACGCATTCTTGTACATGCCGCCCCAGCTTCTCGGATAATAATAGTTATAATCCCAGTATACCCAGCCGCTTGTCGCCATAACGCCGTTTTTGTCTACATAATAATAGTTTCCGTCGTACTGAAACAGCTCGTCATCTCTTCTGGTTCCATTGGCGTTGATCCAGTAATGCGTTCCGTCCAGAAGCAGCCAGCCCGTATGGCTTGTGCCGTCCTCATCGAAATAATACGTTTTTTCGCCGTT
>OIDK01000617.1_pt1 | contig 10498 bp, 8 predicted proteins | sample 1581551 | NCBI WGS metagenome assembly OIDK01 (sample SAMEA3882522, study PRJEB24775) | human gut metagenome | biome: human-associated habitat; feature: intestine environment; material: feces | place: Netherlands | collected 2009/2010
AGAATAAGACAGAAATGCGTAACGCGCAGGTATAGTGCGTTGCCATATAATTTAATAATTTAAAATCAAGTAAGATGCCAAAGATGAAGACTAACTCCGGTTCTAAAAAGAGATTTACTCTTACCGGAACAGGTAAAATCAAAAGAAAGCACGCTTTTCACAGTCACATTCTGACTAAGAAGACCAAGAAGCAGAAGCGCAACCTGGTCGGTTCAACCCTCGTTGACCGCACCAACCTCAAGCAGGTAAAGGATCTTCTCAATCTGCGTTAATTCTATCACTTAGTCGTTCAACATTAAAAGGAAAAGAAAACTATGCCAAGATCAGTAAATCATGTTGCCTCTAAGGCCAAGAGAACCAAGATTCTGAAGCAAACCAAAGGTTACTTTGGTGCCCGCAAGAACGTCTGGACGGTAGCCAAGAACGCCTATGAGAAGGGTCTCACTTATGCTTACCGCGACCGTCGTAACAAGAAGCGCAACTTCCGCGCTCTGTGGATCCAGCGTATCAACGCTGCCGCTCGCCTCTACGATATGAGCTACAGCCAGCTCATGGGTGCGCTCCACAAGAATGGTATCGAGATCAACCGCAAGGTGCTCGCTGACCTCGCTGTCAACAATCCCGAGGCTTTCAAGGCCATCGTCGATAGAGTGAAATAAGGTTTAGCCTTACATACGCCAACAAGCAAGCCGCAATCTTCCATCGTGGAGGTTGCGGCTTTTCTTCAGTTCGGTTTACTGCCTGCGCATCCTGTGCATCTTGTGGCCGCCCCAGCAGTCGTCGCCCACCACCTCGAAGCCGAGGCGCCGATAGAGCCTTTCGGCCTTGGGATTGCCGTCGTCCACGAGCAGTCCGGTGGGCAGTCCCATCCCCCGGCCTTTCTCCACCGTGGCCATCAGCAGTTGGCCGGCAATGCCGTGGCCGCGGTAGTCGGCGCGCACGCAGACCGTGTCGATATAGAGTTCTCCAGCAGCCGTCTCGTCGCCCATGTCGCTATAGTCGATACCAAATGTCTCCAGGGCTTCCTTGATAAAGGCACGCCGCAGCGGGCGCAGCAGGGCGCCGTCGTAGCTGACGCAGACACCCGCCACGGTCCGACCAGCCTCCGCCCCGTGGTCTATTGCCACGAGCGTGTTGCGATAGGAGTATTGGCTCTCCTCCATGGCGACGAGGCGCGTCATCAACTGTTCAAACTCCTCCAGCGTGTGGTTGGGGCCTGCAAACCACTGGCAGCACTCCAGGTTCATAGCCTCCATGATCATAGGAGCGATGATCGGCGCATCCTCCTTTCTCGCATTTTCAATCTGTATCATGATTCGGTTTTTATTTGATTCTGCGAAGTTACGAAAAAGGAATCGATTTTTTGCAAGAATCGAGGAAAAAGTTTACCTTTGCGAAACAATTACCATCAAATCATGACCGACCAAGAAACCGAAATACTCAGTACGCTGGACGAAAGCCAGCGTACCGTTGTCTTGGCCCAGGACGGCCACCACCTCGTGCTGGCCCCTCCGGGCTGCGGCAAGACCCACATCCTGGCCTCCCGCGTGCGCTGGGCCCACAGCCACGGGGTGGGCTTCGAGGACATGCTCTGCCTGACGTTCACCAACCGCGCCGCCCGCGGGATGATCAACCGCATCGGCGAGGTGATGGACGGCGAGGACTTAGGGCCGCTCCATGTGGGCAACGTCCACCACTACTGTTCGCGGTTCCTCTTCGAGCAGCAGGTAGTGCCCGCCGACTCGTCCATCGTCAGCGACGAGGAGACCATCAGCATCCTGGCCGACTACACCCACGACGATGAGGAGCGCGTAATCCGCGACTACCAGTCCAGCCGCAACTACCAGCAGATACTCTTCTTCTCCCACCTCATGGATCAGATGCGCCATGGCCATCCGTGGAGTCTGTATCTGCATCCTGAGGCGCTGACCGAGGGCGACCGCGAAGCGCTCCGCTATCTCTGCAATCGCCAGAAGAAGCCTTTCGCCGTTGAGGCGCTCCTCGAGATCTATCCCTGTGCGGAAAACTACTTCGACGAGGCCGACGCCGCGCCCCGCGACGTGGCGGGCAAGGTGAGGATGTTGTTGCAGAAAATGTACTATGCCCGTTGCTATGCCGAATACAAGGCCGACAACCACATCCTCGACTTCGAAGACCTCTTGCTGAAGACCTACGACGCCTACCGGGAAGACACCGAGGGCCGGCTGCGACGCTATCGCTGGATACAGGTCGATGAGGTGCAGGACCTCAACGCCATGCAGCTCGCCATCATCGACCTGCTGACGGCGAAAGAACGCGCGACGGTGCTCTTTCTCGGCGACGAGCAGCAAGCCATCTTCTCCTTTATGGGGGCGAAGGTGGAGCGACTCAACGAGATCAAGTTGCGCTGCAAAGGCCACATCCACCATCTGCGTCAGAACCATCGTGCGCCCAGCTATCTGCTCGGCGTCCTCAATCGCTACGCAGAGGCACAGTTGGGCATCGACCCCGAGCTCCTGCCTTTGGCTGGCAACGACGAGCAAGCGCAGCCTGGCGACCTCCAAATCATCTATGGCGCCACGATGGAGGACGAGATACGGCTGATCTGTGAGAAGGTGCAGGAGCTCCAGACACAGGGGACGACCGCCGTTGTCGTCAGTTCCAATGCCGATGCCAACCGTGTCTCGCAGTCGCTCACCGACCAAGGCCTCACCCACTTCAAGGTGTCGGGGCGCGACCTCTTCGACACACCCGACGTGCGCCTGCTCTTTGCCCACCTATCCGTGCTCTCCAACGAGCACAACTTCATCCCCTGGGCGCGTATCCTGCGCGGTGTCGGCGTTTTCGACACCCACTCCCTTGCGCGGCGTTTCTCTCGAAAACTTCTCCAGCTTGCCCTTACGCCCGACGACCTCCTGCGCTATGACGGCACCACCACCTACCTCCAGGAGTTTCTCAAGGCATACGATGGAGGCGAAATCGTGGTTTTCGACACCGAGACCACGGGCACGGACGTCTATCATGACGATATCATCGAGGTCTCTGCCATGCGGGTCTGCCAGGGCAGGGTAGTGGGCGAGCCACTCGACCTCTATATTGAGACCGACCGCCCCATCCCGACCCTGCTCGGCGAGAAAGAAAACCCGATGTACGCGCTCTATCATCAGAAGATGGCGGCTGGCGAACTGCTCCAGGCGGAAGAGGCGTTGGTACGGTTTCTGGCTTTTGTCGGCGACAGTCCTGTGGTGGGACACAACGTGCGTTTCGACTATCAGATCCTCAGGTACAACCTCCTGCGCCACGGCGGCCTAAGGCTTCCCATTCCGATGGCCCGTGTCTTCGACACGTTGAAGCTGATGCGCCTGCTCGACAGAAATCTTCGGTCCTACAAGCTCGAATCGCTCATCGACCAACTGGGTCTGCAGGGGGCCAACACCCATCAGGCCATCGATGATGTGGGGGCCACCGTGAGCCTCGTCAACTACTGTGCGACGAGTGGGCGGAGCAGGGTCAAGGCCCAAACCGACTTCCTGGCCCATCCGCGCGTGCGCCCCTTTGCCAGCAAACTCCGCGCCTACTATGGCGACTTGTATTTGGATGCCATGGCACGATGCTATGATCTGGAGGCCGACGCCGATCAGCCGGCCCTCGTGAAGGAACTGTGGCGAGCTTATGCCTATTTTGTCGAGGAGCACAAGGTGGACGAGATACCGCAACTGGACGATATCTGTCGCTACATTATGATGGACCTGCTGCCCCGTCAGGAAGTGGCCAATAGTCTCGACGCTCAGCTCCAACGCTATATCGTCGATCTCAGCACGCTGAAGGAAAGTGATTTCTGCAATAGTCGGAGCATCCGCGAGCGGATCTATGTGACGACTGTCCACAAGGCCAAGGGACTGGAGTACGACAACGTCATCATCTTCGATGCCGTCGATGGGCGTTATCCCAATGCCTACAACCGCGACAAGAAGCAGGATATGGAGGATGCCCGCAAGTTTTATGTAGCCCTTTCGCGGGCCCGCCGTCGGCTCTTCGTGGCCTACAGCATGAACACGACCGACCGCCACGGCGTCGTTCATCCGCGCCAGCTCACACCCTTCATGGACGAGATCATGGCCTACTTCGGGTAGGATGCCTTTCCCGCCCTCTCTTTGGCCCAGTGGCTTTCAGCGATTGTGTCGGTTGCTGAAGGCCGCTGCCTTCTCGGCTTCTTCTCGATGGGAATTCTGCTTTCAAAACGTGTTATTTCTATTATTTTTTGTACTTTTGCACCCGCAATCGGTTCGCTGAAAGACGCGATTAAAATGGGAAAGCGGTGAGAATCCGCTACTGTCCCGCAGCTGTATGTTGCAAGACGAGGAGGCCAAAGCCACTGGTCGTCCCGCTCCGCCCCTCTTGTGGAGGAGCTATCGAGGACGATGGGGAAGGCGTTTGGCCATTATAGGCAACGAGTCAGAAGACCTGCCATTGCGCTTGCGCCTGCCGCCTTCGAGGAAAGGTCGATGCAGGAAGATACATTTCTGGTTGGCTCTATCATGAAAGAAATCGTGGAGCCAGTCTTTAGACAGAGTAAGAGGAAGTGAGTTTGTACAAGAAAAGGATGTTTTCTTGGCTGCTTGGCCTGCTCGTCCCCGTTGCCGCGATGGCCCGTGCCGTCGTGGGCGATAGTGTCCATACCCTGCAGGATGTGGATGTGGTCGGTGTGCGAATAGCCCAACGCATGGTGATAGGCGGCCAGCGGCTTGATGGCGAGGCTCTGAGGCGGCTCGATGGCGGTTCGGTGGCCGATGCGCTGCGCTATTTTGCGGGCGTCCAGCTCAAGGATTATGGCGGCGTGGGAGGCATCAAGACCATCAATATCCGATCCATGGGGTCGCAGCATGTCGGCATCTACTATGACGGCGTGGAACTGGGCAACGCCCAGAACGGACAGATAGACCTTGGCCAGTTGAGCCTTGACAACATCCAGGAGATAGCTGTCTATAATGGTCAGCGCAGCACGCTTCTCCAGCCGGCCTCCGACTTCGTCCATGGGGGCACCGTCTATATCCGCACGCGTCAGCCCCACTTCTCTCCTGGCCGGCCGACCCATCTCAAGGCGAAGGTGCAGGCGGGCGCTTCGGGCCTGCTGAGTCTCTCGACGCTATGGGAGCAGCGGCTTTCCGACCGTCTCAGCGTCTCTTTGTCGGCAGGATGGCTGTCTGCCAGCGGCAAGTACCGCTTCCGCTATCGCCGGCTGACTCCTGACGGGAGTGTGGCCTATGACACGACGGCCACACGGCAGAATGGCGATGTGCGCGCGGAGCGAGTAGAACTGACCCTCCACGGGTTGCTCCGCCAAGGCTTTTGGACCACGAAGGCCTACTGCTACGACTCAGGACGCGGCATCCCTGGGGCGATCGTGAACAATGTGTGGCGGCGTGGCGAGCGACAGTACGACACCAACGTCTTCCTCCAGCACCGACTGCAGAAAGACTTTGGCGACCGCTTCTCCACTCAGGTGTTGGCCAAGTATGCTTATTACCGCACCCATTATCTCGACCGCGACACCACCCACTTGCCCGTGGACAACCGCTATTGGCAGCAGGAGTTCTATCTCTCCACGAGCAATAGCTATCAGCTCTTGCCCGCCTGGGGAGTCAGTATGAGCTATGACCTGCGCTGGAACAAGCTCAATGCCGATACCTACCGCTTTGCCTTCCCCACGCGACTGACCCATAGTGCTGCCGTGGCTACGGCCTTGGACCTCGGACCGCTACGCTTGCAGGGGAGTCTGGCGGCTATGTTCGTCTCCGACCGTGTGCGTCGTGGCACGTCGGCCCACCTCCACGAGTTCATGCCCGCCTTCTTTCTCAACTATTACCCCTTCGCCACGCGTGCCTTCTCGGTCCACGCCTTTGCGAAGCGGAGTTTTCGTATGCCTACCTTCAACGATCTCTACTATGCGGAGATGGGCAATGCGCGTCTCCGTCCCGAAAGCACCAACCAGTATGACGTCGGCATCAATTTGGAAGACACCCCTGACGGCAGAGGATGGCTGCGTGCCTACGGCTTGCGGATGGACGCCTACTATAATACGGTGGCCGACAAGATCATAGCCTATCCGAAAGGGCAGCAGTTTCGCTGGACGATGCTCAACCTCGGGCGGGTCCACATCTGGGGAGCCGACGTGCTTCTTTCGACCACCCTGCAGCCTGCGCCCGCTTGGTCGGCGACTCTCCGTGCGCAGTACACTTGGCAACAGGCGCGCGACGTGACCTCTCCCTCCAGGACCTATTATCGCCATCAGATAGCCTACGTCCCGTGCCATAGCGGATCGTTCGTGGCCTCCGTGCAGCATGGAGGGTGGGGGATGGACTACAGTTTTATCTATGCTGGCAAGCGCTGGAACGCGCAGGAGAACACGCCTCGCAACGAGATGCAACCTTGGTACACCCACGACGTGGCCCTGCGCTACGCCTTCAGTCTCTTGGGAAGATATGCCTGTCGCGTCAGTCTGGAGGTCAACAACCTGCTCAACCAGCAGTATGAAGTGATACAAAACTATCCCATGCCTGGCACCAACGTGCGCCTGGGCTGGGAGATGACATGGTAATGGATATATGAGAAGGAATTTATCATTTTGGATTATTGTCCTCGCCATCCTTGTGGGGCTCGCCGCATGCCGCAACGACGACGTGGTGCTCTATCCCGACGAAACGCCCACCCCCGACGGCTACACCAATACTTCGTCCTATCGTGGACTGTATGTGCTCTGCGAGGGAAACATGGGGTCCAACAAGGCCACACTCGACTACCTCGATATGACGACGGGCCGCTACTCGCGCAATATCTATCCTTCGCGCAATCCGGGCAAGGTGATGGAACTGGGCGATGTGGGCAACGACATCAAGGTCTATGGATCACGCCTTTGGATGGTCATCAACCAGAGCAACCGCGTGGAGGTGGCCTCGGCTGCCTCGGCGGTGAGCCTCGGTAGTGTCGATATTCCCAACGCGCGTTTCCTCGCCTTTGATGGGAAATACGCCTATGTCTCCTCCTATGTAGGACCTGTGAACGGGCCAAGCGTGCTGGGAGAGGTCTATCGTGTTGATACCCTGACGCTTCGTGTCGATGCACGTTGCACGGTGGGCTTCCAGCCCGAAGAGATGGCGATCGTGGATGGACGCCTCTATGTGGCCAACAGTGGAGGCTATAGTGCGATGCAGGGAGGCGGCTACGACCGGCGGGTGAGTGTCGTCGATCTGCAGACCTTCTCTGTGGAGCGTACCATCGACGTGGCACCCAACCTCTTCCGTCTTCGACGTGATCGCTACGGCAGCCTCTGGGTGGCTTCGCGTGGCGATTATGACGCCATACCAGCTCGCATCTATGAGTTGTACGGTGGCAGCGTGGCCGACTCCTTGGATGTGCCAGCCACCGACATGGCCTTCCGTGGCGACTCCTTGCTCTTCCTCCATGCTGGCGGCTGTGGCCTCTACGACCTGCGCCACCGTCGCCTCGTGAGCCAGCAGATACTCCGCCTGCCAGCCAGTCAGCGGATAGAGACTCCCTATGGATTGCTCGTCGACGATAGCGATGGCCGCATCTATGTGATGGATGCCACCAACTATGTCTCCTCGGGCAAACTCTTCTGCTTCGATGCTCAGGGCAACTGGCTTTGGACACGTCTCACAGGCGACATACCCGCCCATGCCTGCTTGGTCCAGGCGGCCCCCGTGGCGACAGAAGACAACCCATCGGAGGGCGATCGGTCGCCTTACATTCTGGCCGTTGACGAGTATGTCCCCGCTCCTGGGCAGTTTGTCAACATCTTGCCCAAGGCCGAAGCAGGAGATGATGCTGCCTCCATCCGTGACAAATGTACTGCCGCCTTGCGTGGCGGACTCAACGGACTGGTGACCCTGGGTGGGTACGGCGGCTATATCACCTTCCATTTCGACCATCCCGTGCGCAATGTCCACGGCCAGTACGACCTGCTTATTCGTGGCAACTACGTGGCGGGTGCGTCCGAGCCTGGGATCGTCATGGTTTCGCAGGATCTCAATGGCAATGGACTGCCCGACGACCCGTGGTACGAACTCAGCGGGAGTGCCGATACAGATAGCGTCGGCAAGGTGGTCTATGGCTATGAGATCACCTACCATCCCGCACCGATGAGCGACATCCCGTGGACGGACAACCAGGGGAAGCGAGGCGTCGTGGCGCGCAACAAGTATCATACGCAGGAGTATTATCCTCTCTGGATTCACACGCCACTGACGTTTCGCGGAACGCTCTTGCCTCCCAACGCCCACAACCGGGGCAAGGACGGGGCGCAAAACTGGCTGCTGGAGAGTTTCAGATACGGCTATGTGGACAATAGTGCGGACGACGCAGGCTGCTCCTTCGACCTCGATTGGGCGGTAGATGATCAGCGTAGGCCCGTCCGTCTCGACCATATCGACTTTGTGAGGGTTTATTCCGCTGAAAACCAGCAATGTGGGTGGCTTGGTGAGACTTCCACGGAGATACGGGGCGCCAAGGATATGCACCCGTAGCAACACAGACTATTATTTATCAAAAACAAAAATAAAAAGTATGGAAAAACAAATTTACGCCTTGCTGCTTTTGGCGGCCTCATGTCCTTTCGCACCAGCTATGGCGCAGCAGAACGCCCGTTTCCACGCGGCCGACGACGCGGTGGCAACATTCGAGTCTATCGACCTTGGCTCGGAAGGCTACGCCAATGGATCTGATGGCAAGGGAGCTTTCACGGACGGCAACTACATTTTCGGCAATACCTATACTGCCGAGTATGGATCGTGGACGGGTTTTGCCATCTCCAATAAGAAGGAGACCGATTTCGTCGATTACATGACGAGCCAGTACAATAGTAGCGTAGGTCATGGTGTGGACAACTCCTCGCAGTATGCTGTCTATTATTACAGTAGTTTTGGTCGCGCCTCCGTCACTGATGGCGAGGCTGTCAAGGAGAAGAACGGCAACGCCTTCGACGCGCTGGGCTTCTATGTTGCCAACTCGGCTTGGAACGTGACGGCCTATACTGTCGGCGACGGTATGACGGACGGAGCCTTCACGAAGGGCGACTGGTGTAAGCTGACGGTCTATGGCGTGAAGGGTAACGAGGTGACGGGCCACGTCGATTTCTATCTTGCCGATTATCGCTCGGACAACGAGGCCGACCATTACTACGTCAAGGACTGGACGTGGGTGAACCTCTCAACGCTTGGCACGGTCGATCAACTCAACTTCGAGGTGACGGCTTCGCGCAGCAATGAGTGGGGAACGACGACGCCGACCTACTTCTGCATGGACAATTTCAACGACGCCAAGGCTGCCGCAGCAGGAGTGGAGGATGTGAGACGGCCTATGGAGGCTCATGAGGTGGCTCGCTATCTGCTCAACGGAGCGCGTATCAGCACACCGCAGCCAGGCATCAATATCGTCCGTATGAGCGACGGTACTACGCGCAAGGAACTGGTGAAATAAGGTTCCTTGTATAACACACGCAAGGCTGGCTTCCAAGTCCTTATCGGATGGAGACCAGCCTTGTGTCTATTGGTTGTTTTCTGAGGAATTCTCGAAGAACAATCCTCCTTACGCCTTCCTCACTTCCTCTACGGTAAGTTGGGTGATTGCACTACGGCTGGTGGAGCATCTCCACGTTGACCGTGATGCTATTTTGGTTGTTTTCTCCCCATTGGTAGGTCACACCGCCACCAATGCGGTCCATGGCGCGATTGTAGGCAGTGGCGGGCAGGTAGCCAAACGGGCGGTAGCCATAGCCCCTCCATCCGAAGCCGCCCCAGTAGGGGTAGCCGAAGGCGGTGTTGCCATAGCCGCGATAGGGCAGTATGTGGTTGTTGTTGATGGCTTTCTGCACATAGGCGTAGGCGCTCCAATGCTCGTTCCACCGATAGCCGAAGACGGCGTTGATTCCTCCCGTGGTATAGTTGGTTCCGCCATAGGTGCAGTTGTTGATATAGCCGCCTATGGCCAGGGTCGCCTTCTTGGAAAGGTTGGTGACATACATGAGCGTCACGTCTTGCGAGAATCCCGCCCCATTGCCGCCAAGGCCCTTGCCGAAGTTGGCAAACACCGAAGCACCGATATTGACGTTCAGTCCCTTGTGGAGCCGCCATGCGCCATATCCGCCACCGTAGCCGTAAAACCACGGATCATAGAGATACGGGTCAAAATAGTCGGCAGGACTCTGCACCTGACCATTCTCGTCGATAAGGGGCAGCGTGTAGTCGATCTGCGCCTGCTCCTCGCGTTCTTCCGCCAGCAGGCGGGCGTAGGCCTTCTCCTCCTCCGAGGGCTCACGCGTCCCTTGGAGCCGTGGCGATTCGATGGGCCGCACGCGACGCTCCAAGGCCGTGGAGTCGGTCTCAGTCTGCGCCCAGCCCCCGACAGGCAGGCCGAGGAGGAGGGAATAGAGGATTATCGCATTTTGAATCTTCATACCTTCTGAGTTTCTTATGATGCAAATTTAGGTGTTTATGACTGAACG
>OIDK01000618.1_pt1 | contig 10493 bp, 7 predicted proteins | sample 1581551 | NCBI WGS metagenome assembly OIDK01 (sample SAMEA3882522, study PRJEB24775) | human gut metagenome | biome: human-associated habitat; feature: intestine environment; material: feces | place: Netherlands | collected 2009/2010
CCCGCCTGCACTGCTACAAGACTGCTGAGCATGCACATGCTGCCCAGAAGCCCGAAGTTGTGGAATTTTGATAAGGAGGCAATAGAAGATGTACGAAACTAAACAGTATTTCTACGGCACTGGCCGTCGTAAGCATTCCGTTGCCCGCGTCCGCGTCTACAATGGCACCGGCAAGATTACCATCAACAAGAAGGAGCTCAACGAGTTCTTCCCCTCTGCCATCCTCCAGTACGTCGTGAAGCAGCCGCTGCAGCTGCTCGGTGTGGAGGGACAGTATGACATCAAGGCCAACCTCGACGGTGGTGGTTTCACCGGTCAGAGCCAGGCCCTGCGCCTCGCCATCGCCCGTGCGCTCGTCAAGGTCAACGCCGAGGACAAGAAGCAGCTCAAGGACGCCGGATTCCTCACGCGCGACAGCCGTGCCGTCGAGCGCAAGAAGCCGGGTCAGCCCAAGGCTCGTGCTCACTTCCAGTTCAGCAAGCGCTAATCGCTGGAAGGAGATCAGTTTAGTATCTAAACCGGCAAGACCCGATGTGTCGGCATATCGACTACTTGCAGGTTGATTCTGGACAAGAGAATTAAAAAGAACGTAAACAAACAAAAGAAGAAACAACAACATGTCAAGAACAAGTTTTGACCAGTTACTGGAGGCCGGCTGCCACTTTGGCCACCTCCACCGCAAGTGGAACCCTGCCATGAAGCCGTATATCTATATGGAGCGCAATGGCATCCACATCATTGACCTCCACAAGACCGTCGCCAAGATCGACGACGCTGCCGAGGCATTGAAGGGTATTGCAAAGCAGGGCAAGAAGATCCTCTTTGTCGCTACTAAAAAACAGGCCAAGGAAATCGTGGCTGAGAAGGCCGCTTCCGTCAACATGCCCTTCGTGAGCGAGCGTTGGGCTGGTGGTATGCTCACCAACTTCCCCACCATCCGCAAGGCTGTCAAGAAGATGACCAACATCGACAAGCTCATGTCTGACGGTACCTTCGACAACCTCTCCAAGCGCGAGCTGCTGCAGGTAAGCCGCCAGCGCGCCAAGCTGGAGAAGAACCTCGGCTCCATCGCCGACATGACCCGCCTTCCGAGCGCACTCTTCGTCATCGACGTGATGAAGGAGCACATCGCCGTGAAGGAGGCTAAGCGCCTTGGCATCCCCGTGTTCGCCATCGTCGATACCAACTCCGACCCGCGCAACGTCGACTTCATCATCCCGGCCAACGACGACGCCAAGGACAGCGTCGAGGTGATCCTCTCTGCCGTCTGCGGTGCCATCGCAGAGGGTCTCGAGGAGCGCAAGGCTGAGAAGGCTGACGAGAAGGCTGCTGCCGAGCAGGCTGAGGAGGCCGCAGAGGCACGTCCGCGCCGCAACGCTCGCCGCGCTCGCCGTGACGACGCTCCCGCTACGGAGCAGGCAGAGGAGGCAAAGGCCGAGTAATCGGAGCCTTCCAGCAAATCGATTGACAGAACCATACAATTTAACGAAAGGAATAGAAAGTTATGGCTTATAAACCAACAATGGACGACATCAAGAAGCTGCGCACCATGACGGGTGCCGGACTTGGTGACGTGAAGAAATCACTCGTCGAGGCCGAAGGTGACTTCGACAAGGCTAAGGACTTGCTCCGCGAGCGCGGACTGGCTATCGCTGCCAAGCGTTCTGACCGCGAGACCTCCAACGGATGTCTGCTCGTGAAGAAGGTGGACGACTTCGCTGCCATGGTGGCCGTGAAGTGCGAGACCGACTTCGTGGCCAACGGACAGGACTTCATCGCCATGGTACAGGAGATCCTCGACCAGGCTGTGGAGAACCGCTGCAAGACGCTCGACGAGGTGAAGACTCTGAAGCTCGCCAATGGTGACGATGCCGTGACCGCTGTGCAGCAGCGTTCTGGTATCACCGGCGAGAAGATGGAGATCGATGGCTACAACTTCCTCGAGGGTGACAACCTCTATGTCTATGACCACATGAACCGCCACATGCTCGCCACCATCGTACGCCTCTCTGAGAGCAACGAGGATGCCGGTCACAAGGTGGCCATGCAGGTCGCTGCCATGAAGCCTATCGCGCTCGACGAGGCCTCCGTGCCCCAGAGCGTGAAGGACGAGGAGCTCAAGGTCGCCATCGAGAAGACCAAGGAGGAGCAGGTAGAGAAGGCCGTTGTCAACGCTATCAAGAAGGCTGGTGTCAACCCGAACCTCGTCGATAGCGAGGACCACATCGAGTCCAACATCAAGAAGGGCTGGCTCACTCCCGAGGATGCAGAGAAGGCTCGCGAGATCCGCGCCAAGGTAGGTGCCGAGAAGGCTGCCAACCTGCCGGAGCAGATGGTACAGAACATCGCCAAGGGTCGTCTGAACAAGTTCTTCAAGGAGAGCTGCTTGGTCGATCAGGAGTTCCAGTTTGGCGATGGCGACAAGCTGAACGTCGCCCAGTGGCTCCAGGCTCAGAGCAAGACGCTGAACGTCTGCGACTACCGTCGCTACTCGCTCTCTGCTGAGTAATCAAGCAAACATCTATCGGACTGTCCATGCTCCGCAAGGGGCACGGGCGGCCGAAAGAATACATCATGGCTTGTCCCCATCCGATCATGGCAGCATGACGGGATGGGGATGAGTCTTTTTTGCGCCCGCAGGCGAAGGACGCAGAGGCACGTTCCACAGGGGTGGAAAGCCCGCAGGAAGCAGCCGAGTAGTTTCATTCTTATTAAAAAAAATAAAATTCCTCCTTATATATAAGGTGTAACGGAAAGTTTTCCTAATTTTGCACCCCAAAGAAAAAATATAGAGAAGCCCAATGCAAGATAATTTGGTGATAGTGGAGAGTCCCGCTAAGGCGAAAACCATTGAGAAGTTCTTAGGCAAAGACTTCAAGGTGATGTCGTCCTATGGTCATATTCGCGATTTGAAAAAGAAAGAACTGAGTATCGACCTGGACACATTTGAGCCTTGCTATGAGATACCGGAGGAGAAGAAACCGTTGGTAACAGAACTTCGACGCAGCGCCCGCGACGCGAAGATGGTGTGGCTCGCATCCGATGAAGACCGCGAGGGAGAAGCCATCTCGTGGCACCTGTGCGAGGTGCTGGGACTGGACGAGAAGCAGACCAACCGTATCGTGTTTCACGAGATTACCAAACCGGCCATCGTCCACGCCATCGAGACGCCACGCCATTTGGACATGAACCTTGTCAACGCGCAGCAGGCTCGCCGCGTGCTCGACCGTCTGGTGGGCTTCGGACTCTCGCCGGTGCTCTGGCGCAAGGTGAAACCATCGCTCTCCGCAGGTCGCGTACAAAGCGTCGCACTCCGACTCATCGTGGAGCGCGAGCGCGAGGTGAAGGCTTTCAAGAGCGAACCGTTCTATCGCATCAACGCCCTCTTCACGCTGACCGATGCCGAAAGCAAGCCGGTAGAGGTGAAAGCGGAACTCAATCATCGTTTCGCCACCCACGAGGAGGCCCAGGCCTTTCTGGAGGCTTGCCGAGGAGCACGCTTCCGCGTCTCTGCCGTAGCCAAGCATCCCGTGAAGCGCTCCCCTGCCCCTCCGTTCACCACCTCCACCCTCCAGCAGGAGGCGGCCCGCAAACTCGGCTTCTCGGTCTCGCAGACCATGATGGTGGCCCAGCGTCTCTACGAGGCGGGTAACATCACCTACATGCGTACGGACAGCGTCAACCTCTCCTCGCTGGCCATCAACACGAGCAAGGAAGAGATCGTGGGGATCTATGGCGAGGACTATAGCAAGCCAAGACAGTTCCACACTCACTCCAAGGGTGCACAGGAAGCCCACGAGGCCATCCGACCAACCTATATGAGCAACAAGACCATCGAGGGCACCCAGCAGGAGCGCCGCCTCTACGAACTGGTGTGGAAGCGCACGCTGGCCTCGCAGATGGCTGACGCAGAACTGGAGAAGACAACGGTCAACATCGACATCCTGCCGGCTACGGATGAGGCGCAGGACTGTGTGGAGGGCCACCACTTCGTGGCCCAGGGCGAGGTGACGATCTTCGATGGTTTCATGAAAGTATATCGTGAGTCGTCAGACGACGAGTCTGCCGACCACACCACCAACATATTGCCGCCCGTAAAGGACGGCGACGAACTGCAGCGACGCGAGATCACCTCCACGGAGCGATTCTCGCTGGCTCCAGCACGCTACACCGAGGCCAGCCTGGTGCGCAAGATGGAGGAACTGGGCATCGGCCGTCCTTCAACCTACGCACCGACTATCTCCACCATCCAGCAGCGCGAGTATGTGGAGAAGGGCGACCGCAAGGGCCAAGAACGCATCTACCGCATCGATACGCTCAAGGACGACGAAATCGTCTCGGAGCAGAAGACGGAAATGGCGGGAGCCGACAAGGGCAAGCTGATTCCCACGGACGTGGGCACAGTGGTGACGGAGTTTCTCCTGCAGAACTTCCCCGACATCATGGATTACAATTTCACAGCGCGCGTAGAACAGCAGTTTGACAAGATCGCCGAGGGCAAGGACCAGTGGCGCGAGGACATGCGCACATTCTATGCCCAACTGGAACCCGAGATCGAGAAGGTGATGAACGAGCGCAACGAGCACCGTGTGGGCGAGCGCCAGCTGGGCGAGGACCCGCAGTCGGGCAAGCCCGTTTCGGTCAAGATCGGTCGCTACGGTCCCGTGGTACAGATAGGCACGGCAGGCGACGAAGAGAAGCCGCGCTTCGCCCAGCTGCCAGCAGACAAGTCGATCAGCACCATCACGCTCGACGAGGCGCTCGAACTCTTCAAGCTCCCGCGCCCACTGGGCACATTCGAGGGATCAGAGGTGACTGTGGGCACAGGACGCTTCGGCCCCTATGTGCGCCACGAGGGCAAGTACGTCAGCATCCCCAAGGGCACGGACCCGCTCTCCATCACGCTCCAGGACGCCATCGTCCTCATCGCCAAAAAGCGGAAGCAGGAGGAGGAGAAGCACCTGAAGAAGTTTGACGACGATCTGGAGATCCTCAATGGCCATTGGGGACCGTACATCGCATACAAGGGCAAGAACTACCGCATTCCCAAGAACCAGCGAGAGACGGCCACGGACCTGACGCTGGAGCAGTGTATGGAAATCGTCAACAATGCCCCTGAGCCCAAGGCCAAGGTCCGGAAGAAACGATCGTGAGACCCAAGATCAAGACACCCGACACGCCCTTCGTACCCAGCGACGCGCTGATAGCGTCATGGGGAGGACGCCGCATCATCTTCATCGGCTACATGGGGGCAGGCAAGACCACCATCGGACGCCAACTGGCCCTCAGTCTGGGCCAGACGTTCTATGACCTCGACTGGTACATAGAGTCGCGGATGAGACGGACGGCCAAGCAGCTCTTTGACGAGCGGGGCGAGGAAGGATTCCGAAAGGTGGAGCACAACATGCTCCATGAGGTCGCCGAGTTTGAGGACGTCGTCATCTCCTGTGGAGGTGGCGCTCCTTGCTTCTACGACAACATGGACTACCTCAACCGCCAGGGAGCTACCGTCTATCTCAAGGCAGAGCCCGACGTGCTCTACGGCCATCTGAAGATGGGACGCGTCGTGCGCCCGCTGCTGCTCAACAAGACGACGGAAGAGGTGCGGGAGTTTATCCACCGCCAACTGGCGGAGCGGGAGCCTTTTTACAACAAGGCCAAATACACCTTCGACGTGTCGCTGCTCGACAACTACGAAAAGATAGAGAGCACCGTCGCCGACCTGCGCAAGATGCTTGGGATAGACCCATAGCTGAGAGGACAAGAGGCAGCGGACAAGCAAGAAGCATCAAGACAATTTATCAATCATATTATTAGCCAGAAGAAGAGAGACCAAAGCTGAAATGAAGAAGTGGACAATTGAGGACGCAAAGGAACTGTACAACATCAATGGATGGGGAACTCCCTACTTCAGTGTGAACGAGCGGGGCAACGTCTATGTCACGCCCGAGAAGGACAAGACGCAACAGGTGGATCTCCACGACGTGATGGAGGAACTGGCGCTGCGCGGAGTCACTCCGCCGGTGCTGCTGCGTTTCCCCGACATTCTCGACAACCGTATCGAGGAGACTGCCAAATGTTTCGACCGTGCCCGCGAGGACTATGGGTTTAAGGGCGAAAACTTCATCATCTACCCGATCAAGGTAAACCAGATGCAGCCCGTCGTCGAGGAGATTATCTCTCACGGACGGAAGTTCAACCTTGGTCTGGAGGCGGGTTCCAAACCCGAATTGCACGCCGTCATCGCCGTCCAGTGTCAAAGCGACTCGCTGATCGTATGCAATGGCTACAAGGACCAAAGCTACATCGAACTGGCGCTGCTGGCGCAGAAGATGGGGAAGCGTATCTTCATCGTCGTCGAGAAGCTCAACGAGATCGACACCATCGCCCAGATGGCACGCCGCATGAAGGTGCGCCCCAATATCGGTATCCGCATCAAACTCGCCAGCAGTGGTTCGGGCAAATGGGCGGAGAGTGGTGGCGACATGTCGAAGTTTGGACTGACGGCCTCGGAGGTGCTCGCCGCACTCGAGAAACTCGAGAAAGCGGGCTTGCAGGACTGCTTGCGCCTCATCCATTTCCATATCGGATCACAGATCACGAAGATCCGCCGCATACAGACGGCCCTCAACGAGGCTGCGGAGTTCTACGCCAATCTCCGCAAGATGGGCTACAACGTAGATTTCGTGGATTGCGGAGGCGGTCTGGGCGTCGATTACGACGGCACACGATCCTCCAATAGCGAGAGTTCCATCAACTACAGCATCCAGGAGTATGTCAACGACTGCGTGGACACGTTTGTCGAGACTGCCGACAAATATGGCATCCCCCACCCCAACCTCATCACCGAAAGCGGACGCAACCTCTCTGCCCATCATAGCGTACTCGTCATCGACGTGCTGGAGACGGCCTCGCTGCCCGAGATGCCGGAAGAGTTTGAGGCCAAGGAGAGCGACCACAAACTCGTCAAGGACCTCTATGAGATTTGGGACAACCTCAACCCACGCACGATGCTGGAGGACTGGCACGACGCGGAACAGATACGCGAGGAGGCTCTGGAATTGTTCTCTCACGGCTTGGTAGATCTGAAGACGCGCGCCGAGATCGAGAGCATGTACTGGAGCGTCTGCCACGAGGTCAACACACTCGCCAAGCAGATGAAGCATGTACCCGACGAGTTGCGCAATATCGACAAGCTGTTGGCCGATAAGTATTTCTGCAACTTCTCACTCTTTCAGTCGCTGCCAGATAGCTGGGCCATTGACCAGCTCTTCCCGATCATCCCGATCCAGCGCCTCAACGAGCGTCCTACCCGCAAGTGTACTATCCAGGACATCACCTGCGATAGCGACGGCAAGATTGCTAACTTCGTGACCTACAACCACGTCTCTCACGTATTGCCGGTCCATAGCCTGCGATCCAAGGAGCCCTACTATCTCGGTGTCTTCCTTGTCGGTGCCTACCAAGAGATTCTCGGTGACCTCCACAACCTATTCGGCGACACCAATGCCGTCCATATCTCCGTCAAGGATGGCAAGTATCGCATCGACCAGGTGTTTGAGGGCGAGACCGTCGAGGAGGTGCTCGACTACGTGCAGTACGACCCGAAGAAACTCGTGCGCCACCTGGAGCAATGGGTGACGAAAAGTGTGCGCACGGGCAAGATTTCGCTGGAGGAGGGCAAGAACTTCCTCTCCAACTACCGCAACGGCCTCTACGGCTACACCTATTTAGAATAGGCGTCAGGGCATAGCGCATACCAAGCAAACGACGAATAAGACCTGTTCTAAAATCACATTCGATTTTGGAACAGGTCTTATTGATTTTCCGCCACACTTGGCCAAAGAAACTGGCGAAAAGGAAGAGGACCTAAAAAGTCAGGTTGAAGAGCAAGCGTATGCCCCAACGGTCGATGTTGTCATAGTTGCGGTACGTCATTCGGCGGACGTAGGTCACGCCAAAGATATTGAAGATATTGTGGACACCAGCCTCCATCTCCCAATAGGGTGTCTTGTCGATGACGCGGGATCCTTCGGGCAGGCGGAACAACATCGGGTCGTCGGGATGCAGGAGCGGGTTGTTCTTGCTGGTCAGATCGCCCCACATCGCCTTCACAGAGAAGTATTCGCGCCACTTGAGTTTCTTCAGGAGTGGCAGGCGGTTGAGCAACTTGCCATTAATGTCCCACGACGCACTGACAAACAGCTGGCGGTCGGTGAGAAATTCCATATTGTTCATCAGATTGAAAGTCACCTCGTTGTCCATGAAGGTAATATTGGCGGGTGGCATGATGAGCAACGGAAACGGCACTTTGTTCCATTGCACGGCTGCATTGGCGTGGAAATCGACAAATCCCCATGACCCTAACCATTGGCGCTTATAGAGTTTGAGTTCGGTCAGATTGAGCTGATACTGTCCTCCAAGCACGCCGCTCACACCCATCGTATGGGTCAGCGAAAGGTCGGGATGGTCAAGATTGACGGGCCAGCGATGCTGCTTCGTATTGACAAAGGTCTGTCCCGGACAGAAGCGGATGCCAGCAGACAATTCGGTGGTGCGAATCTTGAAGACCTCGGGAGCGCCATTGACGGGCTGGAAATGGAGTTCTCCAGCCACCTCGTTGCTCTCCGCCTTCATTCCAGCGTTGACGCTCAGTCCCCAGTCGGACTCATAGACAAAGGAGAGTTGCTGACGGTCGTAGAAGTACATCTGGCGCACGTCCTGCGTGCGGAAGGACATGAAGACGTTGTCCTTGTTGTTGACCAGGTATTTGTCCGAGGGCGACATTACATCCCGCTCCGAGGAGAAAACGAGATTGCGCATCGGATATTCGAAGGGCGAGTTTTCCTTCTTGTTGAAGGCGTAGGTCACCTCCGAACCATAATACCAGCGGTTGGACCGCGTGCCATAGGCGCCATAGCCCTTCCAAAAGAGATGGGGATTGAGGGCCGCCATCGTTCGGGCCGACCCGCGGAAGCGGTAGCCATCCACGAAGTTGTGGGAAATGATGGTATTGACCGGACCAATATCCACTTTACTCTTCTCTCCTGTGGGACTCGTCTCGATGAAGTTTTCGGCAAACGCCTTGACGCCCACCATGATGACGCCAAAGCCCTTGGAGCGACGTATGCGGTCAACGAGTCCGTCGATGTTCTGCTCGCTCTTGGTCAGTTCGACAGGGCGCTCCCGCTGCCAAAACTCCTCGTCGCGGATGCGGGCGTTGGCCTCCTCGATGGTACGGGCCTTACCACGGAGCAGTGATCGAGGAATGTCGTCAAACTTATATTCGGCGAGACGGGTCGTGCGCGTCACCAAGGCGTTGGGAAGCAAGGCCGGAAAACTCATCTCCGCCCACATGTCATCATGGGTCAGCACCCACTCGCCGTTGTCCAACTGCGAGAACTGCTGCTCGATGCGCATGGATTTCACCCAGTTGACATCGCTCTTCTTGGGGATATTGAGCACACATTGCTTCACGTGGAGCGTGGAGTCCTTCAGGACGTAGAGGTCGCCAGTGAAACCGAAGTCCTGCTGGTTAGCGGGATAGAAACGGAGGTGATAGCAACTGTCGCCCGCCACCTGCACCGTGTCCTGTATATAGAAATGGTAGAAACTGATGGCCGTGCGGCCGATAGGACTTGGGAAGGGATACTGCATGAGGCGGATGTGGTCGTCATAGAGGTTCACGTCCGTGAAGACCTCCTTGAGCATGGTGTTGATCATCTCACCCGTCTGCAGGAGCTTGTTGAGACCCTGAGAGTGCTGTCCCACGATCATGTCGCGCACCTTTCTGGGGTCTTTGCTATAGAGGTGGTGGGTCACCACCTCGCTCATCGTCAGTGGCAGGACGTACTTCCCATTGTAGTCCGACTTCTCCACGCCCTCGCTATACCATTTGCCTGGAGTCAGCTTCGTCGTGTCGATATCGTTGCGGGCCAGCGTGATCTTCTGATACTTCGTAAACTGGTAGAAGGGATGGTTCTCCAAGTCCGAGAGTTTCTTGGCCTCGATGACGCGACGCATCAAGGCCACGGCTGGATTTTCCTTGCGGTTGTAGCGCTTGCGCCTTCCGCGCACTTCCACTTCTGCCATGTTGGTCGTCTCCGACTTGATCTTGATGGTCAGCACGGAGGTGTTGTCCCTCACCTTTACCTTCTCCGCCTTGTAGCCGACGCTGCTGGCCACCAGCACATGGCCTGGACGGCGCTCAATGGTAAAATGGCCATCGGCGTCGCTCTGGACATGGTGGTTCGTTCCCTCATAGCCCACATTGGCGTAGGGCACAGGGTAGCCGTCCTCGGCATCGAGGACCTGTCCCGTGATCTGTGCCCGCAGCTGGACGACAACCAATTGCAATAAGACAAGGATGGCAAACTTTATACTCGTTTCTTTATCCCTCATACTCATTCTTGTGAATCTTCATTATAAGATAATAAGCTATGGGTGCAAAGGTATGGAATAAAATCGGAACGAAGTAAACTGAGAGTCGTTAT
>OIDK01000633.1_pt1 | contig 10275 bp, 8 predicted proteins | sample 1581551 | NCBI WGS metagenome assembly OIDK01 (sample SAMEA3882522, study PRJEB24775) | human gut metagenome | biome: human-associated habitat; feature: intestine environment; material: feces | place: Netherlands | collected 2009/2010
GACTATTTCAACACCCACACCGCCTGCCTCCCGTCCCCTGGCGACCCTGCGGGCCTCTTCTACCAGCTTGTCGAGGAGGCCAAGGAGGCTGGCGAGCGTCCCGTGGCTGCCTTCCCCAGTTCCCATGTGGGCATCAGCACGGTCTGCATGCTCCTTGTCTGGCACGCCCGCAACTACAAGTTGCTCCTGGCCTTCGCCCCGTTCTATGTCCTCCTTTGCTGTGCCACGGTCTATATCCAAGCCCACTACCTCGTCGATGCCCTCGTCGGACTGCCTACGGGTGCGCTCTTCTTCGCCCTCTCGATGTATTTCACCCGCAGGATGGGCAAAGCCCAGTAGATCTTACGCCATAGATATAAAAGACGAACCAACGAATGGAAATGATAGATAAAAACATGAAGTCCACGAAGACCAGCGAGACGCATCCCAGGGTGTCCATCATCACCGTGACCTACAATGCCGAGTCGCTCTTGGCACGAACGCTGCAGAGTGTGCTTGCCCAGCGCTACGCCGACAAGGAGATTGTGGTGGTCGATGGCCAATCCTCCGACGGCACAGTGGCCGTCATCAAGCGCCATGCCGCCGCTATCCAGTCGTGGATCAGCGAACCCGACAAGGGCATCTATGACGCGATGAACAAAGGCGTGCGGATGGCCACGGGCGACTGGATTCTCTTCATGAATGCAGGCGATACTTTCGCCAGCGACGACGTCCTTCAGTGTCTCTTCGACGCTGTGGATCCAGCGCAGGCCGACGTGATCTATGGCGACGTGGTGAAGGGTGGGCAGGTGAAGGCTGCCCCCCGCGAGTTCCGACTCTACCATCGGATGTTGTTCTGCCATCAAAGCGTGTTGACCCGCCGCTCCTGCCTGCTCGACACACCCTTTGATATCTGCCATCGTCTCTCTGCCGATTTCAAGTTCTTCCTCCTTCAATATCAGCAGGGTGCCCGCTTCCAGTATGTCCCTCTCCCCGTGTCCGTGTTTGATACGGGCGGCGTCTCCAACCGTTCCCGTTCCAAAGGCTTGCTCGACAATATCCGGGTGGTCTGCGAGGTGATTCCCTTCCCCCAACGTCTCCTGTTTGTGGCGCGCCTGGCCGTGCCCTATCTGATGTGTCGCCTGCGGGGCAAGTGACCTTTCCCCCTTCGTTCCCTTCGCTCCTCCTCCAGCCCCCCGCAGAAAGTATTTGGCCCAATTATTTGTCTCGTTCGACGATAATTCGTACTTTTGCAGATGATATTGCCGTATATGATTTCAGTAGTCATCAACACTTATAACGCCGAGCGCCACTTGGCCGAGTGTCTCGAAGCAGTCAAGGACTTCGACGAGATCGTGGTCTGCGACATGGAATCGACCGACCGTACCGTAGAGATTGCCCAGCGCTATGGCTGCAAGATCGTGACCTATCCCAAGGGCGACTGCGTGAGTGCAGAACCAGCCCGCACCTTTGCCATCCAGAGTGCGTCGAGCGAATGGGTGCTGGTGGTCGATTCCGACGAGATTATCACTCCCGAATTGCGGAAGTATCTCTACGAGCGCACCCAGGCCGATGATGGCGTGAAGGGACTTTACATCGCCCGTCTCAACAAGATCTTCGGTGTCTATAACCGGGGATGGTCCAACGACTATCAGTTGCGCTTCTTCATCCGCGAGGGCACCGAGTGGCCTCCCTATGTCCATACCTTTCCCAAGGTCAACGGCAGGGTGGAGAAGGCCCCGCGACAATACAAGATGCTGCACCTGGCCGATGAGACCACCGTCCAGTTGATAGCGAAGATGAACCAATATACCGACAGCGAAGTGGACAAGAAGGCCGACCGAGGCTTTGGCGTTGTGGCGTTGTTCACCCGCCCGTTGTTCCGCTTCATCGCCAGTTTCTTCTTCCGTGGCGGTTTCAGAAACGGCAAGCGTGGCCTCCTTGGGGCCATTCAGGAAGTGATCTACCAATTGGTTTTGGTGTCCAAGATAATAGAGAAAAAGCTTAGGGAACAAGCGTGATCGAGTCGTGCGCCACGAGCCCAACTCCTGTGGCCGTCGGCGTGGTGCTTTGACCTGCCCACCATGACGGGTACAGCATTCATGCTTTTCTCTCATTATATATATAAGACAAAACTATGGAGCATATTTGGGGACAAATAGGGTTGGCATGCTTGCTCTGGCTGGGCAACTACGCCCTCTATCGTGCCTGCAACCACGGCATTTCGCCCAGTGCCAAACTACAACAACTGTTGCGTTACCTGCCCGCTTCCCTCGTGGCCGTGCTTCCGCTGGCCGTGACGGAGACCTGCGTCCTGCAGTCGGCGGTGCTGAAACTCTGGATCGTCGCCGAGCTCTGGGCTGCGGCTTTCCCTTTGACCTACCATCTGACCTACCGCAAGATCTCCCCCGACTACGACAACCAGATCGACCCCGCTTTTGCCATCTATCTCTTTGGCATCCTGGCTGGTCTCTCCGTCCTTCTTCCCTCCCTCTGCGTGGCTCCGCTGCTGGTGTTGTCCCTCGTCGCCCCGCTGTTTCTGATAGGCTATTACCTCCTCTACCATCACGTCATCGACATGAATGGCATGCTGTTGATCCGTCAGACCAATTACAACGAGATTATCGAGTTTTTCCGCTCCAGCCCTTTGTGGAAGACCCTCGCCGGCCTCGTCTTGCTGTCGGGCCTCGTCCTGGCCTTTGTCCTGATCGGCCAGCCGCTCGCCGTCGGTGCTGCCTCACTTTGGAGCAGCGCCCTCATCGTCGTCCTGCTGGGCGCGGTGGCCCATTATCTTTTCAAGCCCCGCCACAGCCTCTTCTCCCGCACGGGACTGGCCAAACTCTACCTTGACGTGAGCGAATACGCGCGCAGCAACAGTCGCTACGTTCAGAATCAGCAGCAGCGCATGGAGCACCTGGAGGCCCGGGCCCTCCATCCTTTGTCCGCCCCCCACACCTTCCTGCTGGTCATCGGCGAGTCGGCCACGCGCGAGTATATGAGCGCCTTTGTGCCGATGGCGGAGGACACAACTCCCTGGATGCGGGCCCTCAGCGAGGACAGCGCCCACTGCGTCCTCTTCCCCCACGCCTACAGTTGCGATATCCAGACCGTGCCCTCGCTGGAGAAAGCCCTCACCGCCTTCAACCAGTATGATGGCGGCCAGTTCTACACCTCCACCTCCATCGTCGATATCGCCAAGCGCCTGGGCTACAAGGTCCACTGGTACAGCAACCAGGGCCATCTCGGTGCCGCCGACACCCCCGTCACCTTGGTCGCCGAGACCTCCGACGTGGCCAAGTGGACCAACCAGCAGTTGGGCAAGAAATATTATGACGAGGCGCTGCTGGACTTCCTCGGCGAGGTCGATCCCACCCGCAACAACCTCGTGGTGCTCCACCTCAAGGGAAGCCACTTCAACTACGAGAACCGCTTCCCCGAGGCCTGCCGCCAGTGGGGCGATGCCGACAACCACGACCTGGTCCTCAACTATAAGAACTCCCTCCACTACACCGACAGCGTCCTGCGGCAGGCTTTCGACACGCTGCGGGCGAAGTGCCACCTCCAGGGCATGATCTATTGCAGCGACCATGGCGTCGTCCCCAACCGCCAGCGGTTGCCCAACTTCTGGGGCTTCGGCTACACCTACATCCCCCTGATGGTGTGGATGAGCGAGGAGTATGTGGCGCGCCGTCCCGAGCGGGCCAAGGCCCTCCGTGCCAACAAGGACAAATACTGGACCAACGACCTGCTCTACGACCTGGTATGCGGCGTGCTCGACGTGGCCAGTCCCGACTATAAGGAGGAAAACTCCCTGGCCTCGCCCACCTATCGCTTCGAGCGCGACGACCTTACGATCATGAAGGGGACGATCCGCATTGCCGACGACCAGGACGGCGCCCCCGAGGCCGCCTCCACCAACTAACCCATACCGACTTTTATGCAGAAGATACTTTACTATACGGTCTATGGCCTCCTCTATGGCCTCTCCTTGCTGCCGTTGCGCCTGCTCTACGTGCTGAGCGACGCCATCTATCTCTTGATATACCACGTCGTCCACTACCGCCGCCGCGTCGTGTGGAAAAACCTGCGCTCCTCCTTCCCCGATCGCACGGAGGCCGACCTGCGGCAGATAGAGAAAGACTTCTACCATTGGTTTTGCGACTATGCGGTGGAGACCATCAAGTTGTTCTCCATCAGCGAGAAGGAGATGCGCCGCCGCATGGTGTTCAAGGGCTCCGACCGTGTGGACGAATGCCTCCTTCGTGGCCAGTCCTGCGCCATCTACCTGGGCCATTACTGCAACTGGGAGTGGGTCACGTCCCTGCCTCTGTGGGTCTCGCAGAAGGGCCAGTGCGGCCAGATCTACCATCCGCTGGAGAATGCGGGCATGGACAAGATGTTCCTCACCATCCGCCAGCGCTTCGGCGCGGTGAGCATCCCCATGGCCGAGTCCATCCGGCGCATCATCGCCTATCGCCAGAAAGGCATCCCGACCGTCGTCGGCTACATCTCCGACCAGAAGCCCTTCTGGTTCAACATCCACCATTGGTGCGACTTCCTCCACCACGACACCCCCGTGCTCTCGGGCACGGAGCGCATCGCGCGCAAACTGGACCAGGCCGTCTTCTACCTCGAGGTCAGCCGTCCGCGCCGTGGCTACTACGAGGCCGAGTTCAAGCTCATCACCCTCGACCCCAGCCAGTTTGAGGAAAACCAGCTGACCGACCGCTATTTCCTGATGCTGGAGCACACGATCTGCGAGCACCCAGCCTATTGGCTCTGGAGCCACGACCGCTGGAAGCGCACCCGCGAGCAGTTCAACGACCGCTACTATGTGAAAAACGGCAAGGTCTTCGAGTACGACGTGCCCCTGAGCAAGCGGAAGTGACAAAGGCCTCGCAGACGCCGTCCCCCTCCGACTTGTCCTGGCGTCTGCGTCCCTTCAGCGCGCCATGGCCAAATGGTTGAAAAACAGGTTCTTCCGAAAAATGGAATGATTCGACGTGGACACACAGAAAACAACTTGAACAACTTTTACAACAAGTAACAACGCTTCGCGGGGACATTGCCTCTTCGAGGCCCATGCTGACCAAGGGTTGCTGCAAGGGAAACAACTATGAACAACGCTTCGCCTTGGACACATTTCCTGCTGATTTCTCCTGGCGTAATGTCCTGGCGAAGCCTTGTATTTTGTTGTTTACCTTGCAGCAAGATTGTTATACACGCATAGCGTGTAGGTTGTTACTTGTTGTAAAAGTTGTATTTGTTGTTTTCCCTAACTCAGCAGGACGTATTGGCAACAGCACAAACCCTATCACTCGATTTTCTGGATGAACCGAAGAACATGCCTTCTGGCGCGTTTCTTGAGCCCGAATTCCCCTTATTAAGATTATTTTGCGTTTTGTATTCAAAAAAGTTGCAAAAGATTTGGTGGTTTCAAAAAAACGTTGTTAATTTGCACCGTGATTAGGAATCACGGGCGATTGTACGCAATCTGCCAGCAATGCACTACTCGCGGGAGCGTAAGGTAATTGATGAAAGGTAACAGCAGAAATCCACTACAGGGATGGGCGGTTGTTCTCGGTCATTCATTTCCCCACGCCTCCGCGTTTTTTTGTGCAGCCGTATTTCCTTAATAAAATAGAATACGTTTAAACCAAATAACGACGATATGGAAGTAAAGAATGCATTCGCGGGGACTTTGGAGTCAGGTGACATCCTGGTTCAGATTACCCCCTCGGAGGAAGAGAGCCTTCAGATCGACCTCGACTCGACGGTAGAGTACCAGTTCGGCGGCCAGATTCGCAAGGTCATCAAAGAGACATTGGAGAATTTGGGCGTGAAGAAGGCCCATGTGAAGGCTACCGACAAGGGTGCCCTCGACTGCACCATTCGTGCGCGCGTCACCGCTGCCGCAGTCAGAGCCACGGGCAAGGATGTCTGGGAGGATTAGTCCTCGGCCACGTATCCTTGGAATCTATACTAACGGAAGTCTAAACAGAACAAAGTAACCGACAGAAGAAGTATGCAGAGATTAAGAAGAACTATGATGTTCGTGCCGGGCAACAACCCCGGTATGATGCAGGACGCCTTCATCTACGGTCCCGACTCGATTATGCTCTACTTGGAGGACTCTGTGACGATGGCAGAGAAAGATACCGCACGTTTGCTCGTTTACAACGCGCTGAAGACCATCGACTACGGCACGACCGAGATGGTGGTGCGTGTCAACCCGCTCTCCACGCCGTATGGCAAGAAGGACATCGAGGCCGTCGTCAAGGCTGGCGTCGATGTGGTTCGTATGCCGAAGACGGAGACCGCCGATGAGGTGCGTGAGATGGAGGCCGAGATCGAGCGCGTGGAGAAGGAGATTGGCTGCCTTGGCCGCACGAAGATCATGGCTGCCATCGAGAGCGCGCTGGGCGTGGTCAACGCCTACGCCATCGCCACTGCCTCCAAGCGCATGATGGGTATCGCCCTTGGCGCCGAGGACTATTGCGCCAACCTCAAGACGCAGCGCACGCCGGAGGGCATCGAGCTGCTGCTCGCCCGTCAGACCATCGTCGTGGCTGCCCGTGCTGCTGGCATCGACGCCCTTGACACGGTCTATTCCAACCTCAACGACATGGAGACCTTCCGCAAGGAGGTGGAGCAGATCCACAAGATGGGCTTCGACGGCAAGTCTATCATCAACCCGCGCCAGATTGATATCGTCAACGAGGTGTTCACCCCGTCTCAGAAGGCCATCGACAAGGCCATGGCCGTCGTCGGCGCCATCAAGGAGGCCGAGAAGCGCGGTTCGGGTGTGATTGCATTGAACGGTAAGATGGTCGACCGCCCCGTCGTCCTTCGCGCACAGAGAACGATTGATTTGGCCGTTGCGGCAGGAGTTATAAAGAAGGAGGATTTGGCATGAGCAATTTAGAGGAAAGACAGGCTTTGATCGGCGAGATGGCCGAGCACCTGAAGAAGAATATTTATCACAGCGAGGAGCGCAAGATCACCACGCCCCGCAAGGAGTATCAGGCTGAGAGCCAGAAGGTGGTTTCTCTGGAGGAGGCTATCCGCCGTTCCGGCCTGAAGGACGGCATGACGGTATCCTTCCACCACCACTTCCGTGGTGGCGACAAGGTGCTCAACATGGTGATGGACAAAATCGCCGAGATGGGCATCAAGGACCTCCACGTGGCTGCTTCCAGCCTGAACGACGTCCACAAGCCCCTCATCGAGCACATCAAGAATGGCGTCGTGACCCGCATCTCCACCTCCGGTATGCGTGGCGAGCTGGCCAAGGCCATCAGCCACGGCATCCTCAAGGAGCCGGTGGTGTTCCGTTCCCATGGTGGCCGTGGCTCTGCCATCGCCAATGGCGACATCCATATCGACGTGGCCTTCCTCGGCGCTTCTTCCTGCGACCCGATGGGCAACTCCTGCGGTTTCTCCCGTTCCGAGAATGCCAAGAGCATCTGCGGCTCCCTGGGCTATGCCCTTCCCGACGCCCGCTATGCCGACCACGTGGTGATCCTCACCGACGACCTCGTGAGCTATCCCAACACGCCGACCTCCATCTCTGAGCACGATGTGGACTGGGTGGTCGTCGTCGATTCCGTCGGCGATTCTTCCAAGATCGCCTCGGGTGCCATCCGTGATACGAAGAACCCGCGCGACATCCTGCTCGCCAAGGAGGCTTGCAAGGTGATCGTCAACAGTGGCTACTTCAAGGAGGGCTTCTCCATCCAGACTGGTTCTGGTGGTGCCTCGCTGGCCGTCGTGAAGTATCTGCGCCAGACGATGATCGAGCAGAACGTCAAGGCTTCCTTCGCCCTCGGCGGCATCACCGCCCACATGGTGAAGCTCCACGAGGAGGGACTCATCGACCACCTCATCGAAGTGCAGTCGTTCGACAAGGTTGCTGCCGAGTCCATCAAGGTTGACCCGAAGCACAAGGAGGTCTCTGCCAACGAGTATGCTTCTGCCGACGAGCCCGGCGCCGCCACGAAGTTCCTCGACATCGTGATCCTCTCCGCCCTGGAGGTGGACGTCAACTTCAACGTCAACGTGCTCGTGGGTAGCGACGGTATCATCCGTGGCGCCATCGGTGGCCACCCCGACACCGCTGCCGACTCTGCCCTGAGCATCGTCGTCTGTCCGTTGCTTCGCGGCCGCATCCCGTGTGTCGTCAATGAGGTGACCAACCTCATCACGCCGGGATCCACCGTCGATGTCGTCGTGACGGAGTATGGCGTGGCCGTCAATCCGCGCCGTCCGGATCTCGCCGAGCGCATGCAGGCTGCCGGCCTCAAGCTCGTCACCCTGGAGAGCCTCCGCGACCGTGCCCTCCGTGTCATCGGCACGCCCGCCCCGCTGCCCTTCGGCGACAAGGTGGTCGGTGTGGTGATGAACCGCAACGGCGAGGTGATGGATGTCATCAAGAACATCAAGGACTAATCCTTCATACAAAATAGGAGAAGATGGCGATTGGCCTGCCCTGGTGCATGGCCAATCCCTCTCCTCCCTTATTGATTTAAAAAAAACAACCATACGTTGATGGAAATCACGCTCGAACAGCTATTGAAGAGCCGCGACCAGCGATGGGACAGGGAGAGGCGCCTTTTGCAGGAGTTTCCTGGCCAGACGCTTGTCGTGCTGACCGTCGTCATGCCGGGCCGCGTCAAGCGCAATGCCCACACGCGCATCATCGCCCGTGCTGCCGAGGCTGCCGTCCAGGCCTTCCTGGGTCCGAAAGTGGTGCTCTGCTACACCAACGACGCGCCGACGGGCTACGAGGCCTATTGGATCGTGCGTGCCGAGGCGCGCAGCGTGAAGCGGCAGATGTGCGGCATTGAGGATTTCCATCCCCTGGGTCGGCTTTTTGACCTCGATGTCATCCAGTCCGACGCCACCCCTCTCTCGCGCACCGATGTCGGCTTCGCGCCGCGCCGCTGCCTGCTCTGCGATCAGGAAGCCCGCTGGTGCATGCGCAATCATACCCACACGCAGGAGGAGATCCTCCAGCGCATCGACGAGATGGTGAGAGAGTTTAACGCTGAAAACTGACGCTTATGTATGCCGACTACGAGATAAGAGAAGTGCCCATCGGTTATGGACCAGCTCGCCGCAAGGTGGAGGAGTTTCTCGGAAAGCGCACCTTGCGACTCGACAAGGTCGATTACTACGAGGCCATCTACCCCTGTGGTGGCGACGAGATGCTGGCCGTCGGAGGCCTCTTGGGCGACGCCATCCGTTGCATCGCCGTCAAGGAGGGCATGGAGGATGAGCACCTGGCCAACCGCCTGGTGTCCCATCTGATGGTCATCGTGCAGCGTCGGGGCTACCCCACGGTGAAAGTCTTCACCAAACCCAGCAACAAAGCCGTTTTCGAGAGCCTGGCCTTCGAGACCCTGGCCGAGACCGACAGCGTGGTCTTCATGGAGAACGGACAGATGCCGTTGCGGGACTATCTGCTGAGCCTGGAGCGGCTGGCACGCCCCGGCAAGTCGGGCGTGATCGTGATGAACTGCAATCCCTTCACCCGCGGCCATCGCTACCTCATCGAGGAGGCTTCCAAGCAAGTGGACAACCTATACGTTATTCCCCTCAAGGAGAATAATCGCAACTTCAACTACGAGGAGCGGCGCGAGATGATCCGTCTCGGCACCGCCGACCTCGCCAATGTGACCGTCTGCGAAGGCAGCGCCTATGCCATCTCCCAGGCCACATTCCCCACCTATTTCCTCAAGCAGCTCGACAAGGCTTCGGAGAATCAGATCGAACTGGATCTCCAGATCTTTGCCCGCTACCTGGCCCCCGCCCTGGGCGCCACGGTGCGCTTCGTCGGCACCGAGCCCTTCGACCCGCTGACGCGCCGCTACAACGAGATGATGACCGAGCTGCTGCCGAAGAGCGGCATCGAGGTCGTACAGATCGAGCGCAAGGAGCTGGAGGAGAAGCCCATCAGCGCCTCGCGCACCCGGGCCTTCATCGAGAACAACAAGCTCCATGCCGCCATGCAGCTCGTGCCCCCCACGACCCAGCCCTACATCATGGCCAAGTTTGCCGTCGATGCGCTCCAGCAGGAGCTCGACACCACGCCGAAGCCCGGACTGGTTGACAAGGACAATTCCGGGGCCCATACCGACATGGACTATATCCTCATGGAGCGCAGTATCAAGTCGCTGCGCCCGTATTTCGTCCGGCTGGCCCAGCTCGGCCTGTCCGCGGACAAGCTCACCACGGCCGACGTGCAGCGCATAGGCATCGAGGCCGAGGCCGTCATGCTGCGCACCACCCACGGGG
>OIDK01000637.1_pt1 | contig 10213 bp, 6 predicted proteins | sample 1581551 | NCBI WGS metagenome assembly OIDK01 (sample SAMEA3882522, study PRJEB24775) | human gut metagenome | biome: human-associated habitat; feature: intestine environment; material: feces | place: Netherlands | collected 2009/2010
GCATCGTCAAGATTGCTCCGCGTCGTGGCGATGCCGCTCCGGCAGCCATCATCGAGCTCGTCACCGAGCCGGTGAGCCCGAAGCAGGCCGTGGTGAAGGAAGCCGAAGCCGCAACCAAGGTTGCCGCTGCCGAGGCTCCGGAAGCCGCCGCTGAAGAGGCTACTGCTGAGAACGCCGAGTGAATCGCTCTTAGCTGATTGAAGGCCGGGAATCGCAAGGTTCCCGGCCTTTGTCATATCTGCTGCCAAGACTGTCGTGCCACATGCCTCACTATGCCAGCCATTTGCTATGCTCGATGCCGTGAGACTACGCATCGATTTGGCATATGACGGTACCGGCTTCTACGGATGGGCGAAACAGCCCGAAATACGTACGGTACAGGGCGAAATCGAACGCGTGCTGCATACCATTCTTCGCGTACCGGAAGGAGACCCGACCGAACCGCTGCGCCTTACCGTGGCCGGACGAACCGACACCGGCGTGCACGCCTCGCATCAGGTATGCCATCTGGACGTCAACGAGGACGTGCTCAAACGCTGCGTCGGCCACATGGACGTGCCGCCCGTCATCGCGCTTACCCGCAGACTTCAGCGCATGCTGCCGGCCGATATCGCAATCCGCGGCATCGCACCCGCTCCGGACGGTTTCGACGCGCGTTTCTCCGCGTTGGAACGTACCTACGTGTACCGAATCGCCGATAGGTCAAGCGAGGTGGACCCTCGTACCAGAAACTTCGTATTGCATATCGACGATGAACTTGACCTCAAAGCCATGAACGAAGCCGCTGCGATGACGATCGGCCTGCACGATTTCGGCTCGTTCGCCACCCCGAATCCGGGCGGCACCACCATACGCGAGGTGAAGACCGCGTATTGGCGTCGCGTGCCGCAGCGGACGCTTATCGACGACGGCATGACGATGGGGGAGCGGTACCGTACGCCGACCGTGGAATCGGGCCTCGTCTGCTTCGTGATCGTCGCCGACGCGTTTGCACGCAATATGGTGCGCTCCCTCGTCAACGGCTGCGTGCAGGTCGGTATCGGCAAACGTTCCCTCGACTGGTTTGCAGGAAAAATGGCGGCTCCGCTGCGCGAAGGCTCCACAGGACCGATCGCGCCGCAAGGACTGACGCTGGAGCATATCGAATATCCGGCCGACGACCAGCTGGCGGTCCGCGCCGAAGCCATTCGCGCCAAGCGCACACTGTAGCTTTATTGCGATTGTCACAGCCAGGTTACGGGCGCTTGTCATGTCCATTGCCGAGACATTGTCGTAACAGACCGTTTCGTTTTCCGGAAACGCTGGTTCGTTAGGTTTTTCTTCCATCAAGGCACGATGCCTCAGATTGGCATGCGTTCGCATGGGGTGGAAGGGAGCGTGGAACGATGATTGAATCCGCCGCACGAAGGTTGGCTCCGGAACTGGTCGATCGTCGGGAGTCGATCAACCGGGAGCTGAGCCGTAATGGCGTACGGTTCGGCATCTACAAGAACGGCGAGTACCATGACCGGCTGTTTCCGTACGATCCGATTCCGCGCATCATCGAATCGGACGAATTCGACAGAATGGAAGCCGGACTGAAACAGCGCGTCAACGCGTTGAACGCCTACCTGCGCGACATCTACTCCGACAAGCAGGCCATCAAGGACGGCATCGTGCCGGAAGAATACGTGTACACGTCCGCGGGATACTTTCCGCAAGTCAACGGCGTGACACCTCCGGGCGGCGTGTTCGCGCACATCGCCGGCGAGGACCTGGTGCAGGGGCAGGACGGGCAATGGTGGGTGCTGGAAGACAATCTGCGCATTCCATCCGGTGCCAGCTATCCGCTGTTCGCCCGCGATATCGAACGCAGAATCACGCCCAGCCTGTTCCGCAACGTACGTGTGCGCGACAATCGCGATTATCCACGACTGCTGCGCCAATCCATGGATTTCGTCTCCACCGACGGCATAGCAGTGGTGCTCACCCCCGGCAGGTACAATTCCGCGTTCTTCGAACATGCATACCTGGCCGAGAAAACCGGCGCGGCGCTCGCGTTCCCCGAAGACCTCGAAGTCGTGGACAACAAAGTGTACTTCCTCGACTATGCCGGCAGGAAACACCGCGTCGGCGTGGTCTACCGCCGTCTGTCCGACGAATATCTCGACCCGTTCGCGTTCAACCCGGATTCCGTGATCGGCGTGCCGGGAATCCTGTCCGCCTACAGGTCGGGCAATGTGGCGATCGTCAACGCTCCGGGCAACGGCGCGGCCGACGACAAGGCCATCTACTATTTCGTGCCGAACATGATCCGCTATTATCTCGGCGAAGAGCCGATTCTGCACAATGCGCCGACCTACATGCCGATGTTCGACAAGGACCGCAAGGAAGTACTCGACCGGCTCGGCGAACTGGTCATCAAGGATGTGGCGGAAGCGGGCGGCTACGGCGTCGTGTTCGGCTCATCGCTCGACCGGTCGCGGCGAGAGGAACTGGCCGAACGCATCAAGGCCGAACCGCGCCGGTTCATCGCGCAGGAGGTCATCCAATTCAAGGACATCGACGTGGTGGACCCCGAAACCGGACAGATGAGCCCACGTAAATGCGATCTGCGCGCCTTCGTGGTGACCGGCAAGAACACGCACGCATGGTATTCGGGACTGACACGCTACTCGTCCATACCGGGCCAGATGATCGTCAACTCATCACAGGGCGGCGGTTTCAAGGACACCTGGGTACTGGCCAAAGAGACCGGCGTGGAGCATGATTACGCACCCGGCTCGGAGGTCGTGCGCGTGCTGGAGCAGTCCCGCAAGCACTCGCTGGCACTCGTCACCGCGTCGAAGGCCGACAACCTGTTCTGGCTCGGCCGCTACACGGAACGCGTATTCACCACGCTGAGCCAATTCTTCCCCTTCTACGACCGTGTGATGGACACGGATGTGGACGCGTTCCGACCGTTCGCCCGTGCGCTCGACCTGCCGGAGGATTTCGAGGATTTCGACGCGTTCATCCACAGCTTCCTGTACGACGAGAAGAATCCGGATTCCGTACGCAGCGCCATCGTCTACGCGTTCAACAACGCGGTGATTCTGCGCCCCGAACTTGGTTCTCGCTCGTTGCAGCAGGTGGAGTTGGCCATGAGCTCCATAGTGGAGGCATCCGAATACGGCGGCACGGACGCGGACATCTTCAAACACCGCGACATCGCGGACAACATGCTCGCCTTCTGGGGAGGTGTGGAGAATTCCCCCGTCGAACCGACTCTGAAATCGTTCATTTTCGTGGGCAAATATCTGGAACGTCTGGATCTGTACACACGATTCGGATATTCCGTGGAAGAGCTCAAGGCGCCGCTCGCCAAACTGGGCAGCTACATCCTGCCGTTGAACGGTCTGCCGGTACCGCAATGCTTCGCCGAAGGATTGCGCTGGCTGGTCGGCCAGCTGCCGCAGCGGGGATATGCGGAGCTTGCGGAAAAACTGGGGATGCTGCTGAAAGATTTCGATGGGCGCATCTCCACGAAGGATCTGAAGGATCTGGGCATGCTCAACACGATGGACATGGACGCCGCGCGACTGTGAAGAATACGTGCCACAGCCATCGCACGGTGCGTGTATAACGGCTAGAACAAGGCCCACGGCGTGGAAAACGCCGAAGGAACGACAATAATCGCTGAGGAGACGATGTGAAGAAACTGGTGTTTGACTATGAGATGAAGCTCTCATTCAGCTCGCCCGTGACCGACCATCGCTTCCAACTGCGCTGCATTCCAGCCACCGGCCCACGCCAGCAGGTGATCGACGTGGCAGTCAAAATCGAACCGGATGTGGAACTCGAAACCACCATCGATTCCTTCGATTCCGTGGTGATGACCGGATTCATTCCCGAACCGCACACCATGTTCAACTACTCGGTGACCGGCATCGCCTTCGTGGACAACGCGCATATCAAATCCGAAATCTACAAGCCGCTGTACCGCTTCAATTCGGCGTTGACAGTGCCGGGGCCGGCCATCGAAGCGTTGATCGGCATCTGCCGTGAACGCATCGCGTCCCTGCCTGCCGACTGCACGCCGATCGACCAAGCCCGTGAGGTGATGGACGAGGTGTTCAAAACGTTCGTCTACACGCCGGCCTCCACCACCATCCGCACCACCGCCGAGGAAGCGTTCGCTCAACGCAAGGGCGTATGCCAGGATTACGCGCACGTCATGCTGTCCGTGTGCCGGCACGTCGGACTCACTGCCCGATACATCGCGGGATTGCTCGGCGGCGAGGGCGCCACGCACGCATGGGTCGAAATCTACCATGATGGACGTTGGGTCGGTTTGGACCCCACACACAACCGTATGGTCGACGACAACTACATCACCATCGCCCATGGCCGCGATTACCGCGACTGCATGCTCGACATCGGCATCTTCTCCGGCTGCGACGTCAAGCAGGACCAGTGGGTCAACGCTTCCGTGCACGAGCAGGGATACTGATTCCCCGACGTTTTCTCGATGCCGGATTCCGTATTTCGGCAGATGCAAAGCAGATAAACAAAAAAGGCCGAAACGCCATTGTTTCAACCTTCATTGCATGCGGATAAGGCGAGATTCGAACTCGCGGAGGGGTTCGCCCTCACACGCTTTCGAGGCGTGCTCCTTAGACCGCTCGGACACTTATCCATTCGTCACCTGAAAACAAGCAACTTGATAATTGTGCCACAGTGGTGGCGATTGTCAAATCGGACTGGCTGCAACGGTGTGATTTCCGGCGTGTCTTGCTTTGCGCCCGACTGTGCGTCCTTAGGCGAACAGCGCTTCGTCGAAGGAAGGATAGCCCCAATCAAGCGCCAATTCGACACGGTCCGCAATCAGACCGGCAAGCACGCCCAGGGATTGCGCTCGCGAATCCGTCGACTGTTTTGCATTGGTGACGCGTGACTGGGAATGATCGTTCGCGGCATTGGAGCTTCCGGCGATTGCCGTTATCTCGCTTCGCGCGCAGTTCATTTCGATGGTGGCGTCGGTCGGTGCCGTAAGGCCGGTGGCGGAATCGAGCATCGTGTCGGGGTGGGCGAGCAAGGCGGTGGCCTCGTACGTTTTCCTACGATCGTCAATGGTGCCCGAGAAGGATGCGAACCGTTGCGATGTGGTCTTATGACGATCGCTGATATCCAGCGTCGCATGGCCGCTGTTGCGGGCCGCCAGCACTTCCATGGCGAATCCGGCACGGTCTTCGGCCTGCGCGGCGGTGGCAAGGGACTTGGAATCGACGTCAAGCGATTCGACATCGTCAAAACGCGACAGCGTGATCGGCGCGACGGCCACCGACAGTTGATCGCCCAGTGCGCGAGCCATATGACGTGCCTGCGCGCTGCGCAACGTGCCTTCGGCAAAACGCGCCGGACATTGCGCCGCGGTGTTCGTCCATGCGGAGACCGCCTGCTGCGCCGAGAAATAGCGGCGGATGATGTGCTGATGCTGGTCGTGTGCGATCTTGTTATCGGCGGTGGCATCGAAATAGGCCTTCTCGCACGGGCTTTGCCGTTGTTCGGCTTCAGCCCTGCCTGCGATCCTGGGCATGGAGCATGCCGTCAGCGCCGGCATGAGGATAGCGGTGCAAAGCAATGCGCAGACGCGTTTCGCGATAAAAGAAACCGAGCGGAAAGAAGGGGTACGTGTCTGCATGAATCATTAGACTAATATCTGACTGTGACCATTGGGCCATGCGCTCGGAATAACTTCATATAGGAGGTCTTGGAAATATGGAACTGGACCTGGCAGGAATGCACCAGCTCGCCGCTGGGCAGGGAATTGATCCCGAGACGCTGGATGCCGCACTCTCGGAAGCATTGCGACTGGCATATCTGAAAACCCCTCACGCTGCGAAGCACGCTCGCGTCGAGCTTGATCCGCGTGCGGGAAGCTTCACCGTATGGGCCCAGGACGAGATTCCTGGCGAGCCGACTGAAGACGATCCCCATCCCGCGCCGACTCTGGGCGAGGAATACGACGACACTCCGCACGATTTCGGCCGACTGGCCGCTGCGACCGCTCGTCAGGTGATCAGCCAGCTGTTCCGCAAGGCCGAGGATGACAAGGTGTTCGGCGCGTTCTCCGGTCAGAAGGGCAAGCTCATCACCGGCATCGTGCAGCAGGACGTCAAGGACACATCCAACGTGCACGTGGCCGTCGGCGACGTCGAAGCCCTGCTGCCGCGCCGCGAGCAGGTGCCCGGCGAACGCTACCGTCACGGCGAACGTATCCGCGTGTACGTGGTGAACGTGGCCCGTGGTCTGAAGGGCCCGGAAATCGTGGTGTCCCGCTCCCACCCGGAGCTGGTCCGCAAGCTGTTCGAGCGCGAAGTGCCGGAACTGGTCTCCGGTGCCGTGTCCATCATGGCCATCGCTCGTGAGGCCGGCGCCCGCACCAAGATCGCGGTCAAGGCCAACACCGATGGCGTGAACCCGAAGGGTGCGCTGATCGGCCCCGGCGGCGCTCGCGTGCGTGCCGTTATGGAGAACCTTGGCCCGGAGAAGATCGACATCGTCGACTACTCCGACGATCCGGCCAAGTTCGTGGCAGCCGCGCTGTCCCCGGCTGTGGCCACCGGCGTGCAGGTGATCAGCGAGAAGAACAAGACGGCCATCGCCTTCATCCACGATGACCAGCTGTCCCTGGCTATCGGCAAGGAAGGCCAGAACGCACGTCTTGCGGCCAAGCTGACCGGCTGGAAGATCGGCATCGAATCCGCTGAGGCGCATGCCAAGAAGATGGCCGAATCGGCGGACCATTCCGATGGGGAAACCGAGGAATAAACAACACTTCCGGTAGACAACAAGCCCGTGGACGTACAATCCACGGGCTTGAGTATGCTGGACTCGACAATCCAAAGCGTGACGGCCATGCCGTCATGCCCAGGGAAAAGACGAGGTATCACGAACATGGTTGCACGATGAGAAGGAACAAGCTCGCCGTGAATCAGTAGCGGTCGCGCCCGTATGCGCGCGGCCCAAGATAGGAGAATTGAGTGCCGAAAGCACGCGTATATGAACTTGCCAAGGAACTTGGCGTTGACAGCAAAACCGTTTTAAGCAAACTTGAGGCGATGGGCGAATTCGTGAAGTCCGCATCGTCTACCGTTGAACCTCCCGTTGCACGCAAGCTGAGGAACGCATTCGCGTCCAGCGGACAGGGCAACGCATCTGATTCCAAGAAGCCGGGCCATACGGCCAAGAAGCCTGTCGAACCGGCATCTCATTCCATGCCAAAGCCGGCCGCTCCGTCAGCACCGAAGCCGGCTGCCCCCGCAGCGCCGAAGCCGCATCATGCCGCTTCCAAGTCCGATGCCCCGAAGCCGGGTCATCGCGCGCCGCGTCCAGGCGAATCCCGCCAGCATGGCAATCGTCCTAACGGCAACGCCCCGCGTCCGCAGGGTGGAGACCGCCGCCAGTCCGGTCGCCCGACGGCCGTTCCGGGAGCTCGCCCCCAGCATGGCAACGCCCCGCAGGGCGGCAACAACGCCAACGGCGCGAAGCCGCACACCCCGGGACCGCGCCCGGGCAACAATCCGTTCAGCCGCAAGCAGGGCATGCACACCCCGACTCCGGGTGATATTCCGCGTCCGCATCCGATGAACCGTCCGAGCGTCAACAATGGCGAAGGACGTCGTGGTGGCCGTCCGGGTCAGGGCGGTGGCCAGCGTCCCGCCGGCGGCGGCAATCGTTTCGGTGGCAATGGCGGCGGTTTCCAGGGCGGCAACAGCGCTCCGAGCAATGGTCCGGCACGTGGTGGCCGCGGCCGCGGCGGCGCTGCAGGCGCGTTCGGACGTCAGGGAGGCAAGTCCTCGAAGGCGCGTAAGAACCGTCTGGCGAAGCGTCAGGAATTCCAGGAGATGAAGGCTCCGGTCATCGGCGGCGTGCGCATTCCGACCGGCAACGGACAGGAAGTCCGTCTGCGTCAGGGTGCGTCCCTCGCCGATCTGGCCGAGAAGATCAACGTCAATCCGGCGGCGCTGGTCACCGTGCTGTTCCACCTTGGTGAAATGGCCACGGCCACCCAGTCCCTGGATGAGGCCACGTTCCAGATCCTCGGCGAGGAAATCGGCTGGAACATCAAGATCGTGTCCGCCGAAGAGGAGGACAAGGAGCTGCTGCAGCAGTTCGACATCAACCTGGACGAAGAGGAACTGCAGGAGGACGGGGATCTGAAGCCGCGTCCGCCGGTCGTCACCGTCATGGGCCATGTCGACCACGGTAAGACCCGACTGCTCGACACCATCCGCCGCACCAACGTCATCGAAGGCGAAGCCGGCGGCATCACCCAGCGCATCGGCGCATACCAGGTGACCGTCAACCTTGAGGGCGAGCCGCGCAAGATCACGTTCCTCGATACCCCGGGCCACGAAGCCTTCACCGCAATGCGTGCCCGTGGCGCCGAACTCACCGACGTCGCGATCCTCGTGGTCGCCGCCGACGACGGCGTCATGCCGCAGACCGTGGAAGCCATCAACCACGCCCAGGCCGCGCATGTGCCGATCGTGGTGGCCGTCAACAAGATCGATAAGCCGGGCGCCAACCCGGACAAGGTCCGCGGCCAGCTTACCGAATACGGTCTGGTTCCGGAAGAATACGGCGGCAACACCATGTTCGTCGACATCTCCGCGAAGCAGGGCACCAACGTCGACAAGCTGCTCGAAGCGGTGCTGCTCACCGCCGACGCCGAGCTCGACCTGCGCGCCAACCCGGATATGGACGCCCGTGGCGCCACCGTCGAAGCCCGACTTGACAAGGGCCGTGGCGCCGTGGCTACCGTGCTGGTGCAGTCCGGTACCCTCCACATCGGCGATGCCATCGTTGCCGGCACCTCCTACGGTCGTGTCCGCGCCATGCTCGACGAAAACGGCAACCACATGCAGGAAGCCGGTCCGTCCACCCCGGTGCAGGTGCTGGGTCTGACCTCCGTGCCGACCGCAGGCGACCTGTTCCTGGTGGCCTCCGACGACCGTACCGCACGTCAGATCGCCGAGAAGCGTCAGGCCACCGAGCGTGCGGCCCAGCTGGCCAAGCGCCGCAAGGTCGTTTCCCTCGAAAGCCTCAAGGAGCAGTTCGCCAAGTCCGAGGTGGATATGCTCAACATCGTCATCAAGGGCGATTCCTCCGGTTCCGTCGAGGCTCTGGAAGATTCCTTGATGAAGATCGAGGTGTCCGACGAGGTCGGCATCCAGGTGATCCACCGCGGCGTCGGCGCCATCACCCAGAACGACGTCAACCTGGCCACCGTCGACAAGGCCGTCATCATCGGCTTCAACGTCCGTCCGAACCGCCAGGTGGCGGATCTGGCCGAACGCGAAGGTGTGGAGATCAAGTACTACTCGATCATCTACAAGGCCATCGAGGACATCGAAGCATCCCTCAAGGGCATGCTCAAGCCGGAATACGAAGAGGTCGTCACCTCCCACTCCGAGATCCGCGAGATCTTCCGCTCCTCCAAGTTCGGCAACATCGCCGGCGTCATGGTTCAGGACGGCGAGGTCAAGCGTGGTACGAAGTGCCGTATCCTGCGCAACGGCATCGCCACCGTCAACGACCTCGAGATCTCCTCGCTGCGTCGTTTCAAGGACGACGTCACCTCCGTCAAGGAAGGCTACGAGGCTGGTATCAACCTCGGCACCTTCAACGACATCGAGATCGGCGATATCATCGAGACCTTCGAAATGCAGGAAATCGAGCGTAAGTAGCCGAGTGCTTCGAGCTTCGCATCGATAACCAGGTAAGGAACGCCCACAGCCGGTTCACGACTGCGGGCGTTCCGTGATACAACAAGAACTTTTCACCAAAAGGACAGCAATGGCAGGAACCAATCCCCGCGCCGCGCGCATCGCGGCGTTGATTCAGCGTGTGATCGCATCGTCCATGGAGGCGCAGCTGCACGACAAGCGACTGGCCAACGTGACCATCACCGAAGTGCGCGTCACCAACGATCTGCAGATCGCGAAAGTCTACTGGACCCAGCTCGGCCATGAAGGACACGAGCAGGGCGAACGCCGCCGCGCGCAGCAGGCCCTGAACCAGGCCAAAGGACGCCTGCGTTCCCTGGTAGGCACCAAGGCCGGACTGCGACTCACCCCGCAACTGGAATTCATCTTCGACGAAGTGCCGGGCGAGGCCCATGAGATCGAGGACATCCTCGCGCTCGCACACAAGCGCGACGAAGAACTCGCCAAGTCCCGCGCCAACG
>OIDK01000640.1_pt1 | contig 10186 bp, 9 predicted proteins | sample 1581551 | NCBI WGS metagenome assembly OIDK01 (sample SAMEA3882522, study PRJEB24775) | human gut metagenome | biome: human-associated habitat; feature: intestine environment; material: feces | place: Netherlands | collected 2009/2010
CCAGAATGGCTTCTGGTTCATCGCAACGCCAGCGCGGGTTGCAGCCGTATGGCTTTGATGGCCGGGGCAAGAGAGCCGACAAGCGAGGTGACGATGGACGCACAGGCCGCAATCATCGCCGCCGTATATGGGTATGCGGGCGGTTCCAGCGGCGAGTCGGCGGGCATCATCCACGGAATTGCCCAGACCAGCACCGCGGAGATGAGCACCGCGGCGAAGGCGATGATGAGGCCGAGCAGCACGGACGAGCCGATGACCTGTATGGCTATGCTGGCTCTGGTCGCGCCCAGTGCGCGGCGGATGAGCAGCTCGTGCGAGCATTGCTCGATGCCGGCCAATCCGATGTTGATCATGCCGATGGCGGATACCGACAACAGTAATATCGCGGTGACGGTGACGCCGAGTTGGAGAAAACCGATGACCTGCTCGTAATCATCGGCGTTGTCGGAACGGTTCCATGACGATATGCTGCCGGTCTCGACGTCGGACAACAGATCGTCCAACACGGTTTTGGCGTGTTGATCGTCCACGCCTTCATTGGGATGGACGAGGATGGTCAGCCCATCCGGTTCCCAGGCTTGCGGCCAGTAGCGTTGCAGTGTGGTCGCGTTGACGTAGATGGTGGGTGTGTCCGTCCCGTCGGCGATGACACCGTTCACCCGTGCCGGCACCTGTTGCGGATTTCCTGTCCGGGCGAGTGCCACGGTGCCATCGTGCACGTATTGGCGGGCGCTTTCGTTGACTGCGGTTTCCAGCGTGGCGGGTTCGTCAATATCCGGCAGACCGGCGTTCACGTCCAGCAGCTCGGCACCGGCTTCGGCCTGGGCTACGGCCTGGGCGCAGGCATAGGCGCTGTCGCCCTCCCGCAGGGCCTGCTGCAAGCGCTTTTTGCCGGTGGGGTTGATGCGCTCGCCCACCACGGTGATGCCGTCCACATTCACGCAGTCCACCGGGCTGCAGATGACCGAGAGCATCGGGTGCTCCGGGCGGCCCGGCTTGCAATCGGCAAACACGCCGTTGAGCATCTGGATGAACTCCGGCGTGGTGCCGCAGCAGCCGCCCGCCGCAAACAGGTGCAGCTCCCGGTAGGGCTTCATCTGCATGGCGTAAAGCTGCGGGGTGATGTCGTAACCGCTGCCGTCGGCCCGGGGCAGGCCCGCGTTGGGCTTGACGAAGACCGGGAAATCTCCGGGCACGGCCTCCGCCAGCCGCTTGGCCATGGGGAAGATCTCTTTGGGTCCCAGCGAGCAGTTGATGCCCACGGCGTTGGCCCCCAGGCCCCGGGCTGTGGCCGCAAAACTCTCCACCGTGCAGCCCGTAAAGGTGCGGCCATTGGCCTCAAAGCTCATGCTGGCCATGATGGGCAGGGTGCTGTTCTCCTTGGCGGCCAGCAGAGCCGCCTTCATTTCATACAGGTCGGTGAATGTCTCAAAATAGAGGATGTCCGCCCCGGCGGCCACACCGGCCCGGACGATACGGCCATACTCCGCCACGGCGTCCTCAAAGGCCAGCGTCCCGCTGGGTTCCAGCAGCTCGCCCAGCGGGCCCACATCCAGCGTGACCAGCGCGCCATACGGAGCCACGGCCTGCTTGCAGTTGGCAATGCCCGCCGTGATGACCTCTTCCAGCGTGTACTTGCTGTCGGCCAGCTTGTGGGGCGAAGCGCCAAAGGTATTGGCGTTGACGACGCGGCTGCCAGCGGCCGCGTATTTTGCATGGATGCTCCGGATGAGCTCCGGGTTTTCAATGTTCAAATCTTCCGGCCGGGTCCCCAGCTTCATCCCGGCTGCCTGCAGCATGGTGCCCATACCGCCATCCAGCAGGATGGTATTGGGCTGGTTGAACAGTTCACTCGCTTGCACAGGTCTTCCCTCTCTTTCGATATTCGCACCGGGTACGGAGCACACAATGCCCGCAGCCCGCTAAATGTCCCTTGACCGGGTGGTCACTGAGGCCCAGAATGGCCGTCACGCTTTTGCGGGGGGTCATCAGGTTGGTGTTCAGCACACAGATGCCCGCCCGCCGGGCGGTGTCCAGCACTGCCGCTACTTTCGGCTGCACCGTGATGGGCCAATCGCCGTAGCCCGGCGAGAAGCGGCCCGTGAGGTACTTTTCCTCCCGCGCGGCCCACTGCCGCAGCTCGGCTTCGGCGGCATCCGCCGCCTGCTCCGCCAGGGCGGAGCCCAGCGCGTCCGACGCCACGGAGGCGGCAATATCCCCCACCCCGGCCCGGCGGATCTGTGCATCCACGCCGGGGCCCAGAGTAACTGCCAGCATCAGTGCCTGCGGGCAGCCCTCCAGATGCTTCATCACATCCCCGCCCTGCAGGATCCCTGCTTCCAGCAGGCTGTCCACATCGGCTTCCAGCCAGACGGCCCGGGGCGTGGCGGCTGCCAGAATGGGCACCGCGCATTTTTCCAGCAGTGTCTGAGTGGCAGTGTCCGGCTCCCCCCGGGCTCCAAAGTAGCGCGCCGCCTGCGGGATATCGATTTTGGCCGGTTTTTCCAGCACCAGCGGCCTGCTTGGCCCGATGGACATTTCCGCCGCCCCCTTTCCGTAGAATCTGTTTCAGTATACCGCACCGGTGGGATTTTATCAATCCCGCAGACAGAAAAACACCCCTGCACACGGGGCGCAGAGGTGTTTTGCATCCGGTATCAGAATTTGATCTTCCACACATGGTCGGTGCGGAACGTGCCGTTGGCGTAGTGGATGGCACCGGACTCAAACAGCACATAGATGCCGCCGTCCTTGGCGTCGGCCAGTGCCTCGGTCATGGGCATGGCGGTCACGCTCTCTTTGAGGCGCTTGCTGTCCAGAATGTAACCCGGCACATCCCTGCCCTGCACGGTCAGCATGGTGTCCAGCGTCTCTCCCAGTGCCAGCGAGTAGTGGAGCAGGCTGGCGTTGTTCTTCCGGCCATAGGACTGGCTCAGGGTGACGGTATCGTCCTCCCCGACCACGACACCCTGAATTTTGTTGGGGCCGACCAGTACCACATCCGGCTGGGCATAATCGTCGCCGTCCGCCACGGAAAGGCTCCCCTTGCTGAGGTCATAGCCCATGATGTAGCAGCCGTAGTCCTCGCCGTCGGCGCTGGCCGTGGTGTACTTCATGCCGTCCGAGAGGGGGTAATCCGCGCCCGGGTGGTAGAAGTTTCCCACCCACAAATAGCCGTGGGAACAACTCAGGAACGAGGGCGAGACCGGCACCGGGATGGTCTGCTCCAGCTTCACCTCGTGGCTGCCCTCGGCGGGCAGGTCTTTGAGGGGAATCGCGCAGATGGTGTACAGGCCGTTTTGCTTCTGGCCCGAGACGTAGAGGGTGTCTTCACTGACAGCCACGCCGCCCACATGGCCGTCAAAGGGGGTGCCGCCTGCATTGAGCAGGATATACTCCGCCGTCAGCTCCCCAGTGGCGGTGTCCACGGCCAGAATGGCCGAGGATTTTCCGTCGGTGGTGTAATAGCCGGAGATGTACAGGATGCCTGTTTCATCGCACTGGTCCATGCCCTGGGGGATGAGGTTTTCCGCAAGGCCCGGAATGACCAGCCCCGGCTCCGCCTTGCTCAGGAAATCCGCAAAATCCGCTTCCTCTTTGTAGGTCTCCGTGGGCACGGTGGGGGTCTGGGTGTACTTCATGGCAGGCTCTTCCGGCTGCTCTGCCGCCTCCGAGGAAGCCACAGACGATGCAGGCACGGAAGAAGCCGAGGATGCCGGAGCACCGCCGCAGGCCGTCAGGAGCAGGGCCCCTGCCAGCAGGGCAGCAGAGAGAGATAACCCTTTTTTGAAACAGGACATCGCTTTCATCCTTTCCGTTTTGTTGTTTTGTTCGTGTTTATTCTGTTTTGTATGATCTTTTCCGGGCTATTCCGCAAGCTCTGCCCGCCGGAACGCCCGGGTATGGGCGGCTTTTCCATCGGCCGTGTAGACCGAGAAATAGACGTACTCGCCGATGGGCGGCAGGTCCAGCTCCGCGTGGGTGATGGGGCTGCCGTCCGGGTTGTAAAAGCTCTTGCCCAGCTTGGGGCTGCCGTGGACGACGATCCGCTGGGCCGGGCTGCAGCCGATCCGCACATGGCTGCCGTCAAACGTCAGCTCGGTGATCTCGGGGCCGGTGGTGGCATAAAAGCGGCCCTCTTCCAGCGCCCGAATGACCGCCGGGTAGGTCAGCTCCTCGGCCAGGATCTGGGTCCAGGAGCCGAACGAATCGCACATCAGGTCCCCGAACGGTGCCTTGTTGTGGTTGTCGTCCGCGCCATGGACATAGAGGAATTTGCCTTTGCGGAGGAACTTATCGTACAGGGCCATGTTGCACTCGTAGCCGCTGATCTTCTCCGAGCCGGTGTTGAACACCTCCAGGCTGAAGCAGCCGTCATAGCTCAGGGTGTCTTCCTCGGCCTCCATGGACCAGCAGGGGTGGTTGTAGGTGACGAGATATCCGCTGGCCCGGGCCGTATCAATAAACCGCTGGATATATTCCCGGCTGTATTTCCGGGGGCCAAGGTCGCCCTTGTGCTCCCGCTGATGCTCGGCCACTTCCAGCGGCATATACTTGCAGAAATTGGGGTCCCAGCCGATGATGGCGGTGTTGTGCGGATCCTTTGCCAGCAGGTTGAGGTGAATTTCCGGCTTGAACAGGTCAAACTCGCAGGTGGGCGAGGGGCGGATATAGGCCTCATAGCCCGTCAGCATGAGGAAATCGTCTGTGGAAAGGGCCGTGTGGTCATAGGGAGCCTCGTGGTCCGTGATGGCCAGGATGGAGTAACCTTTTTCCTGATAGGCTTGTACCATCTGTTCCGGCGTCAGGGTGCCGTCTGAAAGGTTGGTGTGGGAGTGCAGGTTGGCGCGGTACTGCTTCGCGCCCGGGGCAATGTACGAGAACATGGCATGTGCCTCCTTTATTGCTTTGTGCCAGAACGGCAAAAGGGCAGCCGCCGCGGGCTGCCCTTTTCCGGTTGTGTGGGAGGAATTTACTTCATTGCGGCCTTGGAGTAGCCCGTCATCATATATTTCTGGAAAATGAGGAACAGGATGACCACGGGGATGATGGCCAGCACGGCGCCCGCCATGATCTCGTGATAGTTGGAAACTGCCTGGCCGGCAAAGGTGTTTTTGAGCTGTGCCAAGCCGACGGTCAGCACGCGGCGGACTTCGTTCTTGGCAATGATCTTGGGCCAGAAGTAAGCGTTCCAGCCGTTGGTAAAGGTGACCAGCGTCACGGTGAAGATGGTGGCCTTGCTCATGGGGACCAGCACATACCAGATGGTACCCAGACGGCTCAGGCCATCAATGCGGCCTGCGTCGATGTAGCTCTGGTCAATGGACATGAACGTGTTCCGCAGCATGAAGATGTAGTAAGCGGAAACCGCTTCCGGCAAAATCAGGCCCAGGAACGTATCGCACAGGTTCCAGTTGGCACACATGATGTAGATGGGGATGAACGTGACCTGCAGGGGGATCATCAACGCGCCCAGCACCACATAGAACAGGGCGTTGCGGCCCTTGAAGCGGCCCACCGCGAAACCATACGCCGCCAGGACGCCGGTGCCCACCTGCAGCAGCAGGATGCCCGCCGTCATGACGATGGTGTTCCAGTAGTATTTCATGAAGTTGGCTTTCTGGAGCACGTTGAGATAGTTTTCGGGGTGGAACTCATGCGGGAAGAGCGTGGGGATGACCAGCTGCACTTCCTCGGCGGACTTGAACGACGTTGCGATCATCCAGTACAGCGGGAAGAGCATGATCAGGGTAACGATGACAGCCACAACGGTCTGTGCATGGTAGCCCACGGAATATTTTTTGTGCTTGTGCGCCTCGTTGACCTCTTTGATCAGAGCCGCGTTGTCCATAGCTGTATTCTGCGTAGCCATGTCTGCATTCTCCTTTCAAAGCATTACGAGTCGTAAGTGACCGAGCGGTCGGACACTTTCATGGTCAGCACGGTGATAACCAGCAGGATGAGGAAGAACATGACGGCTGCGGTGGCCGCGCGATCCATCCGGAAGTCCACCATGGCGTAGCGGTAGATGAGGTAGACGAACACTTCCGTCGAACGGGCGGGGCCGCCGGACGTCAGGATATCCACCGACTGGAAAACTTTCATGGAAGACAGGAACGTGGTGACCAGCAGGAACAGCGTGGTGGGAGACAGCAGGGGCAGCGTGATGCGGAAGAACTTCTGGACGCCGTTTGCGCCATCCAGAGAAGCCGCCTCGTAATACTCCTGCGAAATGCCCATCATGGCCGAGAGGTAGATCATCATGCCGTAGCCGATGACACGCCAGCCGGTCAGCATCAACACCGAGGGCAGCGCCGTGGACTGCTGGTTGAGCCAGTCCACCGCCGGCAGCCCGATGCACTGCAGCAGGTAGTTGAGAACGCCGGAATCGGTGTTCAGGATCCACAGGAAGACCACTGCCGCGGAGGACATGGCCACATACTTGGGCACGAACACAAAGGCACGCATCAGGCCGAACGAGCGGGTCATCCGGTTGAACAGCAGTGCCAGCAGCATACCGCCCACCATGGTGACGAGGATCTCGCCCATCGAGTAGAGGAACGTGACCTTGAGGGAGTTCCACAGGTATTTGGCACCGCTGCCTGCGAACAGCCACTGCCAGTTTTTCAGGCCGACATATTTCCAGGTGTCATTCAGCAGGTTCCAATCGGTAAAACTGATCTGCACCAGCTTCACGATGGGGTAGTAAGTAAACACGCCCAACAGGATCAGAGCAGGCAGAACGAAGAGGAAATCAATAAAATGGGAAAGGGTGCGCTGGGAAAAAAACGGCTTCTTGTCGGCTTTCACGGCCTGTGTGGCAGAAGCTGCGCCCGCAGCGGCTTGTTTCATGATCTCACGTCCTTTCAGGAGGTGTCGAATACTTATTTATCAAGCGTGGTCCGCCAGGATCTCGTCGATCTCCGTGACCATATCCTCGGAGTTGGAGTTCACGTCGCCGTCCTGGTTCATGATGACCTCCATGTAGTTCTTCCAGGTAGTGGCCAGCTCGCTCCAGGCGCTGTTCTGGATACGCGGGTTGATGAGGTTCAGGTTATCAAAGATGCACTGGAATGCAGGCTTCTTCTCCAGGAACTGCTTGCCTTCATCGGTCTCCAGCACGGAGTTACGGGTGGGCAGGTAGCCGGTGCCCTCGGCCCACTCCATGTTGACTTCCTTGCCGCAGAGGAACTGCAGGAACTGCCATGCAGCGTTCTTGGTGGCCTGGTCGTTCTTGGAGGGGATGCCCAGCACGCAGCCGCCGACCTCAGAATTCTTATCGCCGGTAGAAGCGGCGGGATACCATGCCATGCCGACCTCGAAGTCCGGGCACTTGCTGACGTAGTTGTTATACAGGGAAGAGGTGTGCATCACGGAGAACGTCTTCTGATCGTAGAAGTTCTGACGCATGGTAGCGGAAGCATCGGTGCCGGTTGCAAAGTAGGCATCGCCTGCGTCGCACCAGTCCTTGATCATGCTGGTCACGCCCAGAGCGGTGTCGCTGCCCAGGTCGCAGGTGTTGTCATCGGTGATGATCTGCACGCCCTCATTGAGGTACAGGGTCTCGAAATACCACTGGTCCCAGCCCGGAACCACGGTGCCGTACACACCGGCGGTCTTGTGGACCTCGGCCAGGAACGGGGTAAAGTCCTCGATCTTTTCGGGGATGGTCCAGCCGTTGGCGTCGGCCATGGTCTTGTTGTAGTAGATGACCTGGGTGGAGTGCAGGAACGGCAGAGCCACCTGCTTGCCCTCGAACTGGGAGCTCAGCAGCAGACCAGCGGAGAAGTCATCGGTGTCATAACTGGTGCCCTCGATGTAGGGGTCCAGGTTCTCAAACAGGCCGCTGTCGCCGTAGGAAGCAACGTAGTCGGTGTTGGCGACGGCGATCGCGGGCAGGCCGGTTCCGGCCGCGTGGGCAGCCACCAGAGCCTCGTTGATGTCCTTGTAAGCGCCGATGTACTGGGCCTCGACGGTGATGAGGCTCTGGGTCTCGTTGAACTTCTTGACCACGTCGGCCACCAGATCGTCGTACTGAGACTCCAGCGCGTGCCACCAGGTAATGGTGATGGGTTCGGTGACCTCATACTTGCTGGGGTCCGCAGCCTCGGAAGCGGCCGCGCTGGATGCGGGTGCGGAAGAAGCCGCCGCGCCGGCCTTGCCGGTGGAGCCGCCGCCAGAGCACGCGGTCAATGCTGCAGAAGCCGTCAGGATACCAGTAGCGGTCAGAAAGCTGCGACGAGAGATCTTTTTCATAGTTCTTCCTTCTTTCCTTCGTGTTTTGGTTGTTCTTTTTTCTTTTTTAAAAGCGCCCGTTCCATAGAGCGCAGGGTCCATGGTAAATTGGCATCCCATTCCCCGCTCTTCCGTTTTCAGGGACAAAAGAAAAGCGAACAATCCAAAACGGCTCGAATGGCTCTTCAAGTCTCTTTCTGGTTGTCCGCTTGGCGCTCTCATCTCTGCAAGCTAGATACAGGGTTCGTGATGCAATTCTCTGGTTTTGATGATATCATATCATCTTGGATTTTTCAACGGGAAAAACGTATTTTTTACAATTTCTATTTCCTATCTTGACCAATTTCGTCTACTTTGCCTAAATCCAACGCAAATTATAGGCAGATTTTACAATTGACAGAGCTGCTGGCCCATCTCGCCCAGTGAGGCAAAGATGGCATCCGGCTGCACCTCGGAAGTCGGCACATCTTCCAGATGTGTCTCCCCTGTCAGCACCAGCAGGCCGGCGGCTCCGTTTTTCACGCCGGTAGCCACATCTGTATACAGGCGGTCGCCCACAAAGGCCACTTCCGGGGCGGCAAAGCCGGTCTTGTCCAGCACCATCTCCACGGTTTCGGCAAAGGGCTTTCCCAGGTACTTGGGCTGCTTGCCGGTGGAAAGGCTGATGGCGGCACAAAAGCTGCCGCAGTCCGGGATAAAGCCCGTCTCGGTGGGGCAGTTGATATCCAGATGGGTGGCTAAAAACAGCGCCCCCTCCCGGATGAACGTGCAGGCGTTGGAGAGTTTCTCGTAAGTCAGGGTGGTATCAAACCCGATGACCACAATGTCCGGTTTCTCATTTACCAGATGGATGCCCGCCTCCTGAAAGCTCTCCACCAGCGGGGGCGTGCCCACCAGATAGACGGTCTTATCCGGGTAATGGGTCTGCAAATAGCGGATGGTCACATCGCCACTGGTCATGATCTGGTCCCGGGTGATGGGGCAGCCCATCTTTTCCAGCTTTGCCATGTAGTCCCGGGGCGAGCGGGAAGAATTATTGGTAAAAAACAGGTACTGCTTGCCTGCTTTTTCCACAGCTTTCAAAAAATCAGCCGCTCCGGGCAAGATCTGGTTGCCCAGATAAAAGGTGCCGTCCATATCCAGCACAAACAGCTTGGTGCGCTTGAGAAGTTCCATTTTGTCGGTCATACTTTATACCACCCTTTCGGTGATGCCCGGTGCGGGTCACTCGTTGACTTCCAGCACCCACGGCAGCTTCTCCAGCTCGCCGATGATGGTCAGCTGGTCCACATTCTTACCGGGCTTGATCCGCATTTCCACACGGATGATGTCGTTTTTCTTCTGCGTTACCGTCAGGTCCACCAGTTCGCCGCCCAGTGCCTGGATCTGCTGGACGGTCTGGCTCACGGTGCCATTCCGTCCATCGATGCGCAGGACCAGGAACATCAACCCGCCGCCGATGATGTGCTCGTTGTGGAGCAGGCTCTGGGCCGTGATGAGGATAATGGTACCGGCCACGGCAATGAGATACATCCCCGCGCCCATGGCCATGCCGATGCCGGCGGTGGTCCAGATGCCGGCGGCCGTGGTCAGGCCCGTGATGCTGCGGTTGCGCACAAAGATGATGCCCGCACCGAGGAAGCCGATGCCCGCGACCACGCTGGACGCCACGCGGGAGACATCCGCCTTGAAAAACTCGGTGAGGGTCGAGACATCAAAAAAGCCATATTTGGAGACCAGCATCATCAGGGCCGCGCCCATGCAGACGATGAGGTGGGTGCGCATCCCCGCATCCTTGAGGCGGTTGGTGCGCTCGATGCCGATGGCGAAGCCGCAGACGGAAGCCAGCAGCAGCCGCACCACGCAGACCATCTGGAATTCAAACGAAGACATTTGCTGCACGGTGTTCATCATGGCAGAGCCCTCCTCAACCGTCTGCGAAGTTCATAGC
>OIDK01000642.1_pt1 | contig 10163 bp, 4 predicted proteins | sample 1581551 | NCBI WGS metagenome assembly OIDK01 (sample SAMEA3882522, study PRJEB24775) | human gut metagenome | biome: human-associated habitat; feature: intestine environment; material: feces | place: Netherlands | collected 2009/2010
AGCCTTAACAGTCGTTCTGTGCCCTCTGACCAGAATCCTGTGTGTGTTTACTGCATACGGTGTACAGGTAACAAGTGTCACATAATCTTTACCTTCTGTGATTGCCAGAGAATCCGTCTGCTCCGGAAGGACTGTCTGGATATGATCCACTTCATAGGCAAGTGTCTTCCCCAGAATATGCAGGTAAAAAACATCTCCCTTTTCCACAAGGTTCAGATCTGTAAAAAGTTTCGCACTTGGAAGTCCTCTGTGTGCGGAAAGGATTGCATGTGTACTCTCACCACCAACCGGAAGACTGCTGCCAAACAGATGTCCTGCACCTTTCTCCAGTGACTCATCTGTGGTGTAATGATAGATTGGAATCTGTACATCGATCACCGGGATTTCCACATATCCCATCATTCCATCACCGTTCAGATTCAGAAGGGACTCATATGTACTGTCTGTTTCTCCATCCCTCACAGAAAAAGCATCCGGCACGCTTTCCTGTTTGATCTGCTCGTTATATTCCTCTGCTGCCTTCCACATGCTGTCAAGTTCCTCCGAATTATTATTCGAAGAAACACTGCTGCTATATTTGCTGATCAGTAAATTGTCCCTGTGCTTATTCCAGGCATCACTGATCATCGGATACAGCAGTATGGACAATCCTATCAGAAACAGCAACCCAAGTCCAATATAATTTTTCTTCTTATTCTTACTCATAGGTTTCTCCATACTGTTGTATTACCACTCCCGGCCTCCGAAGAGGCCGGGCGGTAACTGATTTACTTAATTATTACTTTGGTTCTGTTGTTTATAAATATTTAGAAAAATCTGACCAAATAATCTGTCTGGATTACTCCTCAGATCCTTTTCTGCGGCTCATGAAGAATGCGCCAGCAGCACCAGCCATAACTACAACACCGATGATAGTGAAGAGATATGTTCCCATTCCACCTGTGGATGGAAGAGTACCAAGCTTGGTATTAACAACATCTGTTACCTCTGTAGTATTTGTAATTGTATTAACCTTTCCTTCAGCTGTGTAATTTGCTTTATAAGTAGAAGTTCTCTGTCCATCAATTGTAATAGTTAATGTGTCAAGTTCTCCTTTTTCTGTATATGTCGCAGCAATTACAACCGGGATTTCTTTGTTGCTGAGTGCAAATCCTGACGGAGCTTTTGTCTCAACGAGTGTATATTCTCCTGCATCAAGATTCTCAAATGTAAGTCCACCATCTGCACCTGTTGTAGCTGTGTAAGATTTACCAGTTTTCGTATTAGTTAATGTAAATTTTGCACCTTCTTTAACCTCAATTACTTTATCTTTGTCTAAGCCGCTCTCTGATGTCTCAGTACTGATTACTTTACCATCAGCGTCAACTTTGATAATCTGGTTAACTTTCTTATTATAATTCTGAATGCTTGCAGATAATGCTGCACCAATAGAGAATGTATAGGTATATGTCTTACTTTCTGTCTCTTTTGTAATATCTTTATCTAACGGGTTATTAGAGTAAACAAGTTTAGCAGTGTTGGTATTCGGATCAAAGTTTTTCTCAACATCATCATTTACAGTTGCTGAATATGTTACTGTAATTTCCTCATTTCCATGGGCTAATGCATAATTACTGTTAATAACAAACTCAAATCCTCTGTCACTGGTAGTCAGAGTTCCCATTGTTGCATCTACTGCTTTACCATTGATCAGAATACTATCTTTATTTAATGTAAGACCTTTGCTTAAAGTATCGCTGATATTAACAATTACTTCTGAATACTGTTTGCTGTAAGATGGAATATGTGTTGTGATCTCGTAATTAACGATATCACCAATTGCTACATCATTACCTTTTTCATTAAGGTTTGTATCTGTTGTATCTTTTTTCCCATCTGCTGTAGTAGAACCAGTGATCTTTTTGTCAATGGATGGAGCTGTAGATTTCGCATATGCCTCACCACTTAAAGTCCAGTTTCCATTGGCATATACAGGATCAGCTGTCATTTTATTATCAGTACCACTCTCACTGTAAGCTACACCAAGAAGCATTGGGTTGTAAACTTTGTTAACAGTTCCGCTGACAATTACAATCCAGTAACCAGGTGCCAACTTAGCTGTATAATCAACTAAACCTTCTGTTCCTGCTGGAGTCATAGCCTGTGTTGGAAGAGATGCAAGATTGCTGTTTACAATAGCAGCCACTTCATCAGAAGTTGGTGCAAGTACATTTGCTAATGTTACTCCCTCAACTGCCTCATAACCGAGAAATCCCTTTCCATTTGGATCATACTTTGCTTTTGTAATCTGGTAAGCATTAACGGTTGCTCCTGCCTCTACGTTATGCACTACTGCATCTGCTGTATCACCTTCACTAGGAATTGCTGCAAATACAGTTGCACACATAGACAGCACCATAATCGCTGCCATTAATATTGCACTGACTTTCTTAAATAAATTCTTCATGTTTCTACTCCTTTCTTTCTATGCATTTTTTTCTTTTTCATTTCCCCTCGTATTGCCATTTACAATTAATGTGTTACGATCTTTCTGCTTCTTCCTCCCTTCGTTTATTATTTATAAACAACAAGAGTGCAGTTGCAAGAATCGCTACACCACTGATTGTAAATCCATAGATTCCAGGACCTCCGGCACTTGGTAAGGAATAAAGTTTCGTATTTTTAATTGTTAAAACTTTATTTTCCAATGTCCACATCTCACCATCCTGTGCCGGATTACCATTTTCTTCGTTAACAAGTGTTACATTTCCTAATTCAACTTTGAAGTAAATACTGCTGCCTAATATCGAATATCCTTTTGGAGAAGTAATCTCTGTCAGTTTATAAATACCTGACTCCAGATTATTGAGTTCAATCTCTGAAGAATCATTCTTTACTTCTACTTCATTCTCAATCTGTATCCAGCTGTCACCCTCTTTCCGTTCTAATCTGAATTTAGAACCAGTTAAGAAATGACCTTCCGTATCTGTTTTCTGCAGATCCAGATTGGTTCGTGCCTCGTTCGTGTAGGAAGCAACCCCCTTTACACCACCAGCTGTATACGTGTACTCTCCTGTAATAACATTCTTTTTGTTTACGTCATTACCAAGTACAAAAGTAAGTGATTTACTTTCATTTGAAACATCGGATTTAGAATTTTCACAATCTGTTTCCGTACCAACCTCGAATGCACTAATTGTATAACCCGGCGTATTTGCTTCTGTTACAGTATAGCTTCCTCTTGAAAGGTCTGCCAATGTAACATTTCCGCTTGTTTCACCAGCCTTAACTGTCACAATTACCGGACTATTGGAAACATCATTACCATCCTTATCTTTTACATTAAATGCAAAGGTTCTGTCTTCACTAGATGCTTCTGTTACATTCTTTATGATCTGAAGCTGGCCCTTAATAACATGAATTTTATAAGTGCCATAAAGATTTCTGTTATTCGGATTGTAAGCTTTCTCATCTCCTACGAAATGCTGCATTCCATCACTTGTGGTGGTATTCTTCTTACTATCATCGGTTGATGTCGTATTCGGCTTATATGTTACCTCCAGATAATACTCTGTATCACCATCAGGTGTGGTTGCCATATCCTCTTCCTGGATATTGGTTATGATTCCCTTGTCATCTTTCTTGAACCATTGCTTAATAATATGTCCGTTCGCATCTGCGGCACTTATTGTACCCTTTAAATACGATGTCTCTGATTCGCTAAACAGCTGATTCAAAATTGTATCATTTGTTGGTACTGTATCACCTTTGTAGATCCAAACTTCTTTGTCCTTGACTACTAAATTCACTTTAACATTAACTGTCGGCTGTGGCAACTCAACATCGCCATATCCTGTAGAAATCTTGGAGCCCGGTGATACGTTGGTTGTAACATTGTTTCCACCAACGAAGCTGTCTTTGGCTTTTACTTTGACTGTTTTATTCCATTCGCCATTTTTCTTCTTGTTTGGTATCGTCTGATCTGTCCACTCGATCTTATAACATCCATCGACCAGAGATACCGTACCACCATTTACTTTAACACCATTATTCAAGTCATCCTGTGTATATAACGTTCCATCATCTTTCAGAAGATCAAACCTCGAATCAATTATATCCGTAACTGTTGCTCCGGTAATTGCAATGTCCTGTGTGATCGTATTCTGAATGTCTCTGAAAATCTCGCCCAGTTTTGTTGCGTCATTCGCAGTAAATGCACAATTCGGAGATGCTATTCCCGGATAATTCGTGCTTCCATCACCTGCTAGGAATTTTGCTTCATTGCTGTTATCATCGAATCCATAACCAATAGTATAGACCGTGTATCTAGCCTCTTTCAATGCATTGGCTGCTGTCTCTGCATTTGTCTTCGCATCAGAATCCCACTCATCATCCGTTCTGTTTCCTGTTGGAGCTCCATCTGTAAACAGAATCACATATTTCGGATTCCCATCATTAGCTACTGCATCTAATAACTCTTTGGCCTTGTTTAGTCCAATCGCTGGTGTTGTACCACCATAAGCCTTTAAGTTATTTGCAAATGATATTAATATATCCTTATTCTTCTCCTCTCCTGTATTCTTTCCTGCTGGAAGCAACCCCTGCGTTGCACCATTACTGCTATGATCTTGGTCGTAATCGCTGCTGAATGCTGTAATTCCAACTTCGATGCAGTATCTGTTATAAACTGGTCTACGGAATCCTGTAATGCCTGAAGTCTTGTTTTAGTTTCTCTTGTATAAATTTTATAATCAGTGTAGTAATTCGAAGCTTCATACCTGCCAATATACCACTCACTATACCGCTTACTATACTTCATTTCTTTATAAGAACCATCTTTTTCTACATAATAAGTAGTCATTTTATCAAGCTTCTCTCTTCCTTCCGGCGTATTATCAGCAATATAAGTATAATTGTTTATTTTTTTATCCATCGAACCGGACACATCCAATACCAGCATAATATCCGCAACCGCTTTTGTTGTAGTCGTCACGGAACTGGTACTGGTCGATGCTGCCTTGATATTAATATCGTAGGTTCTGTCATTCCAGCTATCAACTTTTGCGGTCTTACTATACTCCATACTGGATTTAATGATTTCTTCCGGTGTCTCATTCACGATCTCGTTGTCTGTTACCTCATTACCTGAACTGTCTTTGAGTGTTGTAGTAACCAGTGTATCGCTCGTCTTTGTTACTTCGACCGTCCATACCGCATCAGATTTCACATAACCAGCCGGTGCCTGGAGTTCCTTCAGGTAATAGATACCTGCACGAAGCCTGTCAAATGTTACGGTTCCGTCTTTTCCGGATGTCACTGTTTCAAGCTGTGTAGTACAATCCTCATCTGTATAAAGAGCAAAACTTGCTCCGCTCAGTCCGGTACCGTCTTTATTCACCTTGTTAAATGTCAGTGTTCCAAGCGCGTCTGTTGTGACCTGTGAAATTCTGGCATTTGGAATGGTGAAGTTCATATAACAGTTGGAAGCACCTGCACCTCGCTCCATATAAAGGATCGTTAAGGTATGCTCTGCCTTTTTCTGTTCATCTGTCAGCTGGGTTTTGTCCTGATTTGTATTTAACAAATACTTCCACAGATCTACAGTAGAAGTAGCTGCGTTATGGATTCCGCCAAGATCAATAACTACTTGTTTTCCATCCAGAACGACCCACATATCATCATCACCGGTAAAACTATAACTTAATGGTCCTATATAATCACCAAGTTTGAATTTAATATCATAGCGCATACCAAAATAGTAATTGTGGATTTTATTATCCTCTGTAAGTTGACTATCTACCTTTCTGGTATAAGCTTTTTCATAACTTGATCGAACAGAATCCAACGGGAAGAAATCCGCTCCGGATTTACCATTTTTATCTAAATTATACTGTTCCGTTACATTTTTACCATTTCCGTCTGTTACGCCGGTTAATGTATAAGTATCTCCGCTTCTGTCAAAATTCAGCGTATAATCCCTGTAGACTTTTCTCAAATAATTATCCGTTGAATTTCCGGCCAATAGATCGGAATTTGTGAAAAAGCCCGGATCCGGATAATTAAATTCAACATTTCCGTCTGCATCCAGACCTTTCAGCAGTCCTTTAATGACAGCGTCACTTCCTGTCCATGTGTTAACGCTAAGACCGTCTTTCGTCCAATTATATCCGTAATTCTGGTAGTTTTGTTTTGCCTCACCCATGGTCAGCTTATTCTTGCTGTCTTTGTTCTTACCGTAATTACTTTGTTGGTTGATGGAATAGTCCGATCCGGCTTTTACCGTATAATCATAAAATGTCGGCGCACCGGCGAAATTTACAGTTACAGGTGTATAATATACTTTAACAGTAGCATCCTGTGCCACATTAAACTCACCCGGCTGAACTGTAGATGTTCCGTTAACAGTAACTACTTCTACCTTTGAAATATCCCAGTTCTCCGCTTTCTTACAATCTACCTTCTGACCAATCGTAAGTTCCCGGACATCATCCGCATAAATCTTGCTTGCCGGATTCGTCGTTCCGTCATAATGCTCTATTGTAACATTAATCTTACCATTACGCTTGTTATCTACGATTACATAAGTAGAAAAATGTGTAGTCTCAAACTCAACATTTCCATTCTTATCAACGTTTCCATCCATGTTTTCAATATTGTTCTCATCGTCTACATGGTATACGTCTGCGTCGTTGATCTTTTTCTCATTGTTGAGTGTTACCGCTACCTTCACCGTATTACCTGGCTGAACTTCTTCTCCATCTACCAGGAATTTGATATCGTACGAATAAAGCTTTTCAATGGCTTTCTGTTCTTTGATGGCTTTTTCTGTGATCTGGGCTTCCGCTTCCTGTGTAAGTTCTACCGGTGTTACGGAAAGCTCTGCATTATCCGGAAGATCTGCCGGATCCGTAAGTGTGACTTTAACATTCACTTCGTCACTCTTGTAATCGTATCTGGTAATCTCAGGCTGAGGCTCCTCTTCCTGAATGTCCTCCGCAGGCTCCTGCTCACTGTCATCAACCACCTGCGCCATGTCACTTCTTATGTAGCCTTCCACATCTTCATAGGAAACCTTGTACCAGGTTGTTCCATCTTCTGCGGTAACCGTTTCCAGAACGGTAAGTCTTGTTCCTGCCGGTATGGTTGTTGCTACATCTGCTTCTGTGGATGGGCTTACCCGAAGATTAACATCTTCTCCAATCACTTCCACGATCACCGGCTGTGCTGCCGGTTCCGGTGTGATCGTCGCATCTGTATTTCCGTCATCCGGATCTGTAAGGTCATCTGCCGGTGCTTCCGTAACAGTAGGATCTGCTGCCGGAGTCTCGGTCGGTGTTACTTCCGGATCAGAAGTTCCATCACCATCTGTGAAATCTCCATCCGCTGCAGGCTCCTCAGCCTCAACAGAAATCTCATCCTCAGCATCCTGCACTTCCGGAGCATCCCACATCACTGCAAAAACTGCTGCATTGGAAGTCTGCACCTGAAGAGTCTGAAGCTGTTTGCTCTCATTCACATTCAGAACCTTTAATTCTTCATTTGGCTGTAAGGTAGTAACCTCTGTTTCACCTGTGTTGCTGTTATAATGAAGCTTCTCTGCCGTTACGCTGGTGCTGGCTGCATCGGTAAGTTCCGGTGCTGCCGGTGTCTTGTACTCAATCGTAACATTAACTCTGCCATTCGGCTCAACTCTGTTTCCGTCAGCATCTGCAAAATACACATCATACGCAACAAAACCCTTCAGGCTGCTGCCCTTATCTTCTGCTGCTTTCGCAAGTTTCTGAGATACCGTATCATAAGAAACGGAAGAATTCTCATTCACACTTTCAGCTCTTAATGTTGTATTCTGTGGAAGAGCTCCCTCTTCCTGCGCTTCTGCTGTTACTTTCACAGAATCGTTTTCATATGTAAGCGTAGATTGTTGCTGCGCCTGTTCTCCCTGGTCTGCGCTGCTTACATCCGGTGTCGCTTCTTCGGCCGCTGATCCGGAGACAGATTCACCATCTGTAAAATCCTCCGTTCCATCTCCAAATGTCTCACTTGCGGAGATCGTGTATGCACTTGGCACACAAGATACCATCAACGCCAAAGCCACCATAAATGCCAGGATTTTTTTGATCTTATCTTTCTTCAATCTTTTCATACCTTTCCCGCTTTCCTATGTGTGCATTAACGTGTACTATAATTTTTATTATCTTATTTTTGTTTATATTCCTCTTTTAAAAAGCTTCAAGTTTTTTAACTGGTAATGAAAGCAGTTTAGCCTTACCAACATTTTATATATATGCGTTTCAAGTGTCAATATGAAAACCATTTTTGGCACTCATATGTACATTTTTAGTATCCAAACGTACATTTTAGGCACTCAGAAAAAAAACTTCTTTGCTTCTTCCCCTTTCTTATATAGTTATTTTTGTCTTTTGTTGATAATTTTCAATCAATATATATGTATTTGTGTTATTTATTATACAGCATAGACAGTTACTATGTAAGGCCCGTTCCAACGCAAAAAAGTGCCCCATAATACTATTTCAGCATATAATTCTTCAGTTCATCCCGCTTCTTTACATTCAATTTACTGAAAATATCCGTAAGATAATGCTTTACTGTATTTACAGAAATTCCAAGATGTGCAGAAATCTCTTTATTCGTCCATCCCTCACCTGCAAGCATGGCAATGGAAAATTCCATCGTCGAAAGTTCATTCGTTACTTTCTTTTTCGTTTCATTATTATGTATCACCATCCAGCCTCTGCTGAAAAAAAGGACTCCATCTGTAATCTTCCGGTATCCATCCGGATCATTCTTCCGGATACACGCCTCAACCAGCCCGCGCAAAAGACCATGGTGTTCAATAAAAGGCTCAATGAAATTATCCATTTTGGCAAGATTCCATCCCTTCATAAATTCAGACTGCGATTCCTGCATATCCTTCCTGTTGATCCGACACATCGCCATCATACACCGGATGTAGATCATACTGATCGGATAAACGTCATTCGTCATAAGCAATGCAGCCTTACACATTCCATAAGCACTCCAGTACTCCCCGTTCAGATACATCTGATGCGCCATCACATAAACCGCAAACAACCGCAACCCCTCCGGAAGCATCCCGCAATACCCCTCCAGAGACGGAATCCTCTCTGTAGGAAGATGCAAAAGAACAACACCAGCATACCCGGCCAAAACACAAACCGCCTGAACCTCCTTCGAAGCCCCTTCACGTTTCACCAGCTTCATACACTCCTGAATCCCCTCCAGACCACGCCGCGCCGCAGCCGAATTACCAAGAGAAAGATTCGAATAGCCATAAAGTATACACGCAGAAAGCCGCAGCTCTATCGCCTCATCCTCAAGATAAGACTCCGCAATCTCACAACATTCCTTCGCCCTGCCCGAAAAATAAAAAAGCTCAGCCCTGGCAATATTCCTGAAATCGCTATCTTCAAACCGCTCCACAACCTCCACAGCCGTCCCAGGTTTAAAAGCAGAATTCAAAAGTGGCAACACCGTATATTCACTCATACCTCAATCATCTCCTGTGATCAAATCATTACACCCTTGCAAACTCAGAATCCATATCCTCAAGTCCAGTTCAAAGCCCCAAATTCATCCTGTATTTACATAAATTATAATCCAAAACCCCACAAAAATAAATTCAAACTTTCCGCAAAAAATCGCAAAAATCCCCAGCCCATGCCGACAACATCCACAACTCAGTACCACCCTAAACCCTCAAAACACCAATACCCACACAAACTCCAAGCCGACAGCGCAGCGCCTCGGCCCACCACCCTACCGTCAGACACCAACAAACTCAGCCCTTGCGGCCATCCAGCGCAGCGCTGATGGCTCACCACCTACCATCCAGCCACTCTACCGCCATGAACAACCAGGACGGCAGGCGGGGCAGCTGCATGAACGGGCCGGGGGGCGTTGGAGAAAGCCGCTGGTCATACTTAGCGCCTGAGACTTCTGACGGGAAGGTACTCTACGGCCACAAGCCGCAGAGTAAGCCCCATCTGTCTGAGCCAGGTACGCATCAGCGTACATGGCGAGTTATGGGGCGCCCTGCACGGCAGAAGACTCAGACGCTTAGTATGACCCGGCGAAACGACCGCACCAGGCACGACCATGCAGCCGCCCCGCTGGCAGACTGTCCGTTCGTCCCTCCCCCATCC
>OIDK01000649.1_pt1 | contig 10147 bp, 6 predicted proteins | sample 1581551 | NCBI WGS metagenome assembly OIDK01 (sample SAMEA3882522, study PRJEB24775) | human gut metagenome | biome: human-associated habitat; feature: intestine environment; material: feces | place: Netherlands | collected 2009/2010
ACCACAGGCATTCCTATCATACCTGGGGAGACGCTGCTTTTCATAGACGAGATACAAGTGAGTCAGGAAGCTATCATGTCGCTTCGTTATTTCAAAGAGGATTATCCTGAGCTACATGTCATAGCCGCGGGATCTCTGCTGGAGTTCACCCTGGAGGAGCTGCCTTCTTTTGGAGTGGGGAGAATACGCTCACTATACATGTACCCATTCTCCTTTGACGAATTTCTTATGGCGCAAGGACTGGAAACGACGGTCAGCTACAAGCACCAGGCTTCGCCTTCTTCTCCGCTTCCCGATGCCGTCCACAACAAACTGGTGGAACAATTGAAGACGTTCTATCTCGTGGGCGGTATGCCAGCCGCGGTCACAGAATGGATAGCGTCCCAAAGCTACATCGAGTGCGCCCATATTCACAATGACATTCTGGACACCTACCAAGATGACTTTGCCAAGTATAAGTCGCGCGTCTCTCCAGCTTTGCTGAGAAAGGTCTTGCGCTCCGTAGCTTTGCAGGCAGGCAGCAAGTTTGTCTATAGACAGGTGGCCGACGATGTTCGCTCTTCGGTCATCAAAGACGCGCTTCATCTATTGACATTGGCGGGACTGATAAAGCCGGTGACGCATAGCGATGGAAATGGTGTTCCACTGGGAGCAGAAGAGAATGATAGCTACAAGAAATATCTTTTTTTAGACTTGGGACTGATGCAGACCATGCTGGGCACTCCTGCCGCCAATGTCCTTTTGGCTTCGGAAGTTGATTTTGTCAACAAAGGGGCTGCTTCGGAAATGTTCGCAGGCTTGGAACTCGTCAAGAACCATGACTGTTTCCAAAAGGCAGAAATGTATTATTGGCAGAACATGTCAAGGGGTTCCAAAGCGGAGATTGATTACCTGGAGGCCAAAGAGGGGGTGGTTGTACCAATAGAAGTGAAGGCTTCCACCAAAGGCAGTATGCAAAGCTTATGGCTATTTATGAGGAAGAAAGCCATTCACCATGCTGTTCGTACTTCCTTGGAGAATTTTGGGACGCTTGAGTATATTGACAAAGAAGCACAAAATGCACTCCGCCACATAGACGTTGTGCCACTTTATGCCATGAGCAATTTGTAGCACCACTTCTTGGTTGGACCGACTGGATAGTCGCTGTCAGTACAGTACGGGCTGTGATCGGCGTATCGATTGCAGCCCGTACTGGCGTCTTGCGCCCCTTGCGCCCGCCCGAAAGACACGTTTTTGGCGAACATTTCGCACACTATGGACGAACCAAATGAAAATGTGCGCGCATTTGATAGGGAAATGGGTACTTTTGCACACAAATCATCAAAACAAACCTACGTATGAACATCATCAGACTTATCCTGTTTCCGACAGAGTGGTCCGCCACGCTCGTCCTGTTTTTTTCGCACTCCGCCGTATGGCCAACTGCCAGAACCTATGGGAGGTTTTGATCCTCTTGGGCTTCTTCCTATCCATCTTTTTCATGGTGTGTCTGGCCTCACTGACCTATGCGCGCATGGACACGCACGTGAGGGATTGGGCCAAACTGATCGCCGTGCTCGCCACGCCAGTAGTCATGTACGCCGTGCCTGCATAGCGAGCAAAACGAGAAAAACGAGAAAAAACGAGAAAAATCGCATGGGCCGCGATCTAAATGAAAATGTGCGCACCATCGCTTGCGGAATGCCTAATTTTGCACTCGAATCCTGGCGACACCAGCAGCGCAAGAAAGGCGCGACGGACTGTCATAAAGGATGAGCATAGAGCGAAGGCCGCCCAGCGGCACGAGGTCTATCAAGAGAGAACCAATAAACAAAATGATCAACTCAAAACTATCAAAGTCATGAAACGAAGAAACAGTTACATCGCCAGCACACTCGTGCTCGCACTGGTCCTGATGGTGGGATTCCCTACCTCGGCAAGACCTCAGGTCTTGAAAGGTTTTATCAAGGGTGTGGTGAAAAGGCTCAACTCGCCTGCCAAGACCTCAGCAATCGCCTTGGTCGGGGCACGAAAGGTGGACGCGTATGCGAAAAAGCGTATTGAGCAGCAGAGACGCCGCGCCGTCAGACCTGTGGTAATTCCCCCAAGCGTTCAGGCCAAGCTCATGCTAGAGCAAATGAAAAAGCTGCGCGCAAGCCACAACATTACGGCTCCCCGCCCCAAGGTGAAGCCCGTGGCTCAGAGAAAACCTCACCCGCAGCTGCCGAAAACCCCTCGTCCGAAGCTCGTCAACGCTGTAAAGGCTGCACAGCCCGCCAAGGCCGCACCGGCTCCTGACCCCAAAGCAGCCAAGGAGAAGAAGCGCAAAAAAACGATTGAGACCATCATCAGGCGCTTCACGACCTACGCCACCATCAACAGCCAGTCGTGGGACGCCTATGACCCCACAGAGTTTCCTATCAGCGATGGACAGGAAGAGATCGCAGAGCTGATAGAGCAGGAACTGCGCACTATCGGATCAGACAAGGACTTGATCGTCAGCCGTAGCGACTATCAGTACGTCTATGCCACGATTCCGGCCAACTGCGAAGGCGTGCCGAGCATCATGTTCATGGCCCACATGGACTGCACGCCCGAGTGTGCCGGCGGCGAAATCACTCCTATCGTACACCGCAACTACGATGGCGGCGACATCCAACTGCCTGCTGGCATCACCCTCAGTCCCGAGACACCACAGGGCAAGCACCTGGCCAACTGTGTGGGCAAGACCATCATCACGAGCGACGGATACACGCTGCTGGGCGCCGACGACAAAACGGGCTGCACGATCCTCGTCACGCTCATCGAGACCATCCTCAACGACAAGAAGCTGAAGCATGGCAACCTCCACTTCGTCTTCTCGCAAAACGAGGACATTGGCCGTGCCGCCGAACGCTTCGAGGAGGAATATGTGGACGGACAGCCTGATATCGTCATCGACGTGGACGGCGACGCCCCCACGGCCTTCTCGGTAGAGAACTTCACCGCGGTTGGACGCAACTACACCTTCCAAGGCAAGAACGCTCACCCCGGCAACGGCTTCTACAACCAGTATGGCGACGCGCTGACCGCCGCTTCCTACTTCATCGGACAACTGCCGCCCGAGACTCACCCCTCGGCCAGCAAGGGCAAGGAGGGCTACATCCACTGCTACTCGATCGAGCCCCTCATCGACGTGAACGGCGAAGAGACACCGCAGAACTATCTCGTGAAAGTGCGCCTGCGCTATTTCGACGCCCAGGAGGGCGACGCGTTCCGCCAGCTTCTGGACGAAGCCGCAGAGCTCACGGCCAAAGCTTTCCCCTATGTCGTGACCGAGGCCGAACCCGAGGTGATGCAGTATGAGAACGTGGCCTACACGATGTACCCCGGCCTGGGCGACCTGATCATCGAGGCAGCAGAGAAAGAGGGCGTGAAACTGACTCCCCGCAGCGAGCGAGGCGGCACAACAGCGGCCATGCTGGCGGCCAAGGGACAGAAGGGCGGCCCCTGCCTCTACAGTGGACAACAGGCTGAGCACAGCATCTACGAGTGGACTTGCGCCGAGGACATGTATCAGATGGTCATGGTGGCAAGATCCATCATCGAGACTGTGGCCAACCAGTGAGACCGGCCTCCGCTATCAAGGAGGAAAACTGAACCGAACGCTCGGAAAGAAGCCGAAGATTCGGAAAGGAATGAACCCGGACATGCGGAAAGAAAGGAACCGAAGTCTCGGAAAGATATGAACTGAACACGCGGGAAGAAACGAACTGAACGCACGAAAGAACCGAAAAGCAGACTCGCCCGCTTCACGGACGACCCGACCCAATAGCTGCTGCGCTTATCACAAGCAAACAGAGAGTAAAAACAACTTTGACTAAGACACTATATATATACCAACAAAAAGAAGGGCAAGCAGCGGGCAGACCTCTTACAGAAACCGCGCCAAACTCGTGTCGAGAGGACACCGGACGGCAGCAGGGGGAGAATCTGCCCACACGGGGGAGGGAGCCGTGGAGCGAGGCGGGTGTTGCGTTTTGGCGGGACATCCGCCTCGCAAGGGCGTTTAATCTGAAAAAATTTTGGGCATCAGCGTTTTTTCCGTAACTTTGCAGAACAAGACATCAAGAAGCGTTATGGAAAGAGAAAGAATAGCGCGTGTGCACCTCCACTCGCCCCGCCCCTCGTCGGCGGCAGTGAGAGAGATGGCGGAAGCAGCGCGCACACAATACGTATTGATACAGTTGACCGACAACACCGTCTCCTTGGGCTACGGCGCGGAGCAAAGGCTGCTCCAGGTGGCCGACAGCACGGGGGCCGTCATGGTCTATGCCGACTTCTACGAGACGGAAGAGGGCCAGCGGACGAAGCACCCCGTGATCGACTACCAGGAGGGTGCGCTGCGAGACGACTTCGACTTCGGGCCGCTGGTGCTCGTTAGGACGAACGCGATCCAGCGCTGCGACCTCGGCGCCAACTGGCTGTATGGTGGCTGGTACGACCTGCGTCTGCAACTGAGCCGGCAGGGCGCGATCTTCCACCTCAACGAATACCTCTACACGGAGGAGAAGCAACCCGTGAGCGCAGAAGGCGAACGCCAGTTTGACTATGTCGATCCGCGCAACCGCGACGTGCAGGTGGAGATGGAGCAGATCGTGACGAAGCACCTGCGGGCAGTGGGCGGCCTCGTCCATACCGACCGCTACCAGAAGCCCGACGTGGAGGGCGACTTCCCCGTCACGGCCTCCGTCATCATCCCCGTGCTCAACCGCGCCAAGACCATCGGCGACGCGGTGGAGTCGGCCTTGGGACAGGAGAATGGCTTCGACTTCAACGTCCTCGTGGTGGACAACCATAGCACCGACGGCACCTCGGCGCTGATAGAGCAACTGGAGGCCCGCGACCCGCGCGTCGTCCACATCATCCCCGAGCGCGAGGACCTCGGTATCGGTGGCTGCTGGAACTGGGCCATCAACGACCCGCGCTGCGGACGCTACGCCGTGCAGCTCGACAGCGACGACCTCTATCTCGACGGCCACACGCTGCAGCGGGTAGTCGATGCCTTCCAGGAGCAGGACTGCGCCATGGTGGTGGGCTCCTACCGCATGTGCGACTTCCAGTTGCAGACGCTTCCGCCGGGCGTGATCGACCACAAGGAGTGGACGGACGACAACGGGGCCAACAACGCCCTGCGCATCAACGGACTGGGAGCGCCACGGGCCTTCCTCACCGCGATAGCAAGGGGCATCGGATTTCCCAACACCAGCTATGGCGAGGACTATGCCATGGGACTGGCCGTGAGCCGACAGTATCGCATCGGCCGCATCTACGATCCGATCTATCTCTGCCGCCGCTGGACGGGCAATAGCGACCACGGACTGAGCATCGAGAAGACCAACGCCAACAACTTGTACAAAGACCGACTGCGCACCATCGAACTGCGGGCGCGCATCAGCCTCAACAACGACCACCAAGCATGACGCTCTCCGAGTTTTTCCACAATCAGATGGCCACATGGCCGGAGACGGCCGCACGCTACGACGACCTGGCACGCGTGGAGGTGAGAGACTTCGGTGCGGTCAGTGCCCAGTACAACCCCGCTCGCATGGTGAGCACGGGGGCCAAGGTCGATAAGAAGACGCTGGCCCAGCGCCCCTGCTTCCTCTGCAAGGACCATCGTCCTGAGATTCAACAGGAATGGGCCTTCGGCGAGGACTTCGACGTGCTCGTCAATCCCTTCCCCATCCTCCCGACCCATTTCACGATCGCCGCCAGGCGCCACCGCCCCCAGACGATCCTCGACACCTATGCCACGCTCTACGAACTGGCCGACCGCTTCGAGGGTACCCTGTTCTTCTACAACGGTCCGAAATGTGGGGCCAGTGCGCCCGACCATCTCCACTTCCAGGGGGGAGACGGAAGTGTGGTGCCGCTCTGCCGCGACTGGCGCGGATGGAGGGAGCGGCTACGGGAGGTGGCGCGGCTGGACGCCGACAACCGCCTCTGCACCATCGAGGACTACCCCTTCCCCACCCTGGTGCTGATCAGCAACGACAAAACCCTGGCGCAGACGCTTTTCCGCAGGGCCTATGCTGCCCTGCCCTGCCATCCCGACGACACCGAGCCGATGCTCAACGTGCTGGCATGGCGAGAGGAGGACAGCGTCGTCACCATCCTGCTGCCTCGGGAGAAGCACCGCCCCGCCTGCTACACGGCCTCGTGCGAAGCAGACCGCATGCTCATCTCGCCGGGTGCGCTCGACATGGCGGGACTGGTCATCACGCCGCGCAAGGAGGACTTTGACCGACTGACGCCCTCGCTGCTGGTGAAGACGGTCGGCGAGGTGGCGCTTGGGCAGGAGGCCTTCGCCAAGGTGTTGCGCCGTCTGCAGGAACCGAGGGTCGCCGTAGGCATCACGAGCGGGCCGGAGGTGGCCTTTACCCTGGAGGGCTCCTTCATGGTCGACGGCACGCTACAGACGGGACCGCAGACCGTGAGGGCAAAGGACGGAAGGCTTCTTTGGCAGGAAAACTCATACGACACGCTCACGTTCGCTCCCCATTCCCCGCAGTCTTCGTTCACGCTGCCCGAGGTCACGATCGGCATCGGATTCCATTGGGAGCGCCAGGAGGCGCAGACCTTCGAGGGAATGCTGCGGCTGGAGGCCGACGGCGATCGGGTGTGGGTCATCAACGAACTGCCCGTGGAGCGCTATCTCGCCAGTGTCATCTCCAGCGAGATGCGGGCCACCTCGTCGCCATCGCTCCTGCGGGCCCATGCCATCATCTCCCGCAGTTGGCTCCTGACGCAGATGGCGCATCGCATCCATGCGGACCATCCCTCCGCGGCGACCTGTGGAGGATGGGAGACGGAGGAGGAACTGGTGCGCTGGTACGACCGCGACGACCACCAGCGCTTCGACGTATGCGCCGACGACCATTGCCAGCGCTACCAGGGCATCACCCGCATGGTGTCGGATCATGTGGAGGAGGCGATACGCAGCACCTATGGACAAGTATTGTGGGACGGCAAGGGCATTTGCGACGCGCGCTTCAGCAAGTGTTGCGGCGGTGCCACGGAGGTTTTCTCGGTCTGTTGGCAGGATGAGGACAAGCCTTATCTCGCCGCCTTCCTCGACCGCCCCGCGCAAGCAGGCCAGGCGGCAGACACGCTGCCCGACCTGACCGACGAGGAGACGGCCCGCAAGTGGATTCTCTCCGCACCGCCCGCCTTCTGCAACACGCAGGACAAGCAGGTGTTGCGCCAGGTGCTCAACGGCTACGACCAGGAGACCGCCGACTTCTATCGCTGGCACATCGACTACACGCAGGAGGAACTCGCCAGCCTCATCGCCCGCAAGACGGGACTGCGCTTTGGCAAGATCCTCGACCTCGTCCCCCTGGAGCGCGGCAAGAGCGGGCGCATCGTCCGCCTGAAGATCGTGGGCACGGAAAGGGAGCGCATCATCGGCAAGGAACTGGAGATACGCCGCACGCTGAGCGAGAGCCACCTGAAGAGCAGCGCCTTCGTCGTCGAGACGCAGCAAGGCGAGGATGGGGTTCCGCAGACGTTCCACCTCTCGGGCGCAGGCTGGGGCCACGGCGTGGGACTGTGTCAGATCGGGGCGGCCATGATGGGCGAGAAGGGCTACGACCACGAGGCCATCCTCCGCCACTACTACCCTGGCGCCACACTAAAAACGCTTTACAAACCTTCCATAGAACAATGATTATGACCGAGAATAGCAAGCGACATATCAACCCGTGGGCGTGGGTGCCCTCCCTCTATTTTGCCGAGGGACTGCCCTACGTCGCCGTGATGACGATAGCCGTCATCCTCTACAAGAAGATGGGCATCTCCAATACGAACATCGCCCTCTATACAGGCTGGCTCTACCTGCCGTGGGTCATCAAGCCCTTTTGGAGCCCGATGGTCGATCTCGTCCGCACCAAGCGGTGGTGGATCGTCACCATGCAGGCGGTCCTCGCCATCGCCTTCGCGGGCATCGCCTTCTTCATCCCCGCACAGTTTTTCTTCCGGCTCACGCTGGCGTTCTTCTGGCTGGTGGCCTTCACGTCGGCTACCCACGACATCGCGGCCGACGGCTTCTACATGCACGGCCTCGACAGCCACGAGCAGTCGTTCTTCGTCGGCATACGCAGCACGTTCTATCGCATCTCCACCATAGCGGGACAAGGACTGCTCGTCATCATCGCAGGACTGATAGAGGACCATACGGGCAAGATACCGCTCTCCTGGACGGTGGTCTTCGCCATCCTCTCCATCCTCTTCTTCCTCGCGAGCCTCTACCACGCCTGGGCGCTCCCAAAACCTGCCTCCGACCGCCACGCCCCCGACCGCACGGTGGGTGGCATCCTGCGCGAGTCGCTGCTGACGTTCCGTTCTTTCTTCATGAAGAAGAACATCGTCCCCGCCCTGCTCTTCATGTTGCTCTTCCGACTGCACGAGGCGCAGCTCGTCAAGATCATCAACCCCTTCCTCCTCGACCCGATAGCGAAGGGAGGACTCGGCCTCTCGACCAGCACGGTGGGCATCGTCTATGGCACGGTGGGCATCATCGGACTGACCCTGGGTGGCATCCTCGGTGGCATCGCCGCCTCGCAAGGGGGACTGAAACGCTGGCTCTGGCCGATGGTCTGCGCCATCACGCTCCCCGACCTCGTCTATGTCTATCTCGCCTACGCCCAGGACAGCGCGCTATGGATCGTCAACACCTGCGTCTTCATCGAGCAGTTTGGCTACGGATTTGGCTTCACGGCCTACATGCTCTACCTCATCTACTTCTCGGAGGGCGAGCACAGCACGTCCCACTACGCCATCAGCACGGGCTTCATGGCCCTGGGTATGATGCTGCCGGGCATGATGGCCGGATGGCTGCAGGAACTCATCGGCTACCGCCACTTCTTCCTCTGGACGATCCTCTGCTGCGCGGCAACGTTTGTCGTCTGCCTCTTCATCAAGATCGACCCTGAGTTTGGCAAGAAAAAACAGCAGGGCTAAGGGAAAATAGTACAATGATGGAAAAGGGAAGCAATCTGGTAAGAGAAAGGGCTGCAAGGGCCTGGGAACGCCACCTCTCGTGGGTTCCCACGCTCTATCTGCTGCGCGGCATACCCTATGTCGCCATCCTCGCTCTCGTGCCCATCGTGCTCAACCGCATGGAGGTGAGCAATGCAGTCAACCTCTTCTGCTGCTCCTTGGCCCTCATCCCCTTCATCCTCCGCCCACTGTTGGGCCGCTTCTCCCGCCAACTGACCGACTGCCACCATCTCATCCTCTACGCCGAAGTGCTGATGGGACTGATCTTCCTGGCCATGGGGATCGTGCTGCGGCTGAAAGTATGGCTTCCCGCCTTCCTCCTCCTCTTCTACGCCGAGGCCTTGGCGGCGGCCTTCCACGACGTAGGAATCGGCCGCTACTTCATGATCTGCTCCGAGCGTCGCTTCTACCAGCAGGTGCCCGCCACACGGGCTGCCGCCACCTGCGCCGCCTTTGCCCTGGCGCTGGGCATTCCCGCGATGGTGGGAGGCAACCTGGAGGTGATCCATCGCCGCATACCGATGGCGTGGAGCACGGTCTGCGAACTGCTGGGGGGCTTCATCCTCCTGCTGGCGGTCTATCATGCCGTGGTCCTCGTGCCGCTCGGCGAGCAACTGGTGCGCAAGCGCAACGACTACAAGGCCCTGCTGCTGGAGGACCTCCGCAAACTGACGGACCGTCGCTATTTCCGCTTCGAGATGCTCTTCCTGCTGCTCTTCCTCCTCCCCGAGGGCTTCTTCTACCGCGTCGGCATCCTGTTTCTTGTCGACCCCGGGAGCAATGGCGGACTGAGCCTCTCGCCACAGGAACTGGCCTTCACCCAGGGCACGGTGGGTGCCTTCGGCATGCTGCTCGGTTGCCTGCTCGGCGGTGAGGCCGTTTGCCGTGGCGTCGAGCAGTACGAGGGCGTCCTCGGCGCTATGGGTGGCGGCGAATATGGTGTTCTTGGACAGGCCGGTATGAGCGGCAGGGCGCGCCGTGCGGCGGCGCTTGGAGATGGCTTCGAGTACCGTGACGGTTTTGAGCATCAGCATAGGGTCCTCCTTGTTGAAGGGAGTTAGCGTACGTGTCGTATTTGCTTCAAAAAACCTAGATGTCGCTCACGCCAAGCTCTTGAGCCCACAAA
>OIDK01000650.1_pt1 | contig 10146 bp, 7 predicted proteins | sample 1581551 | NCBI WGS metagenome assembly OIDK01 (sample SAMEA3882522, study PRJEB24775) | human gut metagenome | biome: human-associated habitat; feature: intestine environment; material: feces | place: Netherlands | collected 2009/2010
TCTGGCGCGTCATGGACAGAATAATGCTCTTCGTGGGCTGGCCGGTAGCCTGGAAGTAGTTCGAACCGACGATTTGAAAGCCGATGATGGGTAGGAAAATGAGGTTCACGCGCAATGCGAACGCCGACAGGTCGACGAGCGCCGCGTCGGTAATGCCGAAGAATCCGATAATCTGCGCAGCGAACACCATGATGAGCACCCACAGCACCGTGCCAATGATTGTAGCGCCCAGCATACCCACGGCAAGCGTCTTCTTCACGCGATGCCACAGCTTCGCGCCGTAGTTGAAGCCCAAAAGCGGCTGCACGGCGATTGACATGCCGATAAGCGGCAGAATGGTGAACATGGCCACGCGACCGACCACGCCGACGGCGGCCAGCGCATTGTCGGCGCCGATGGGGCTCATCGCGCCATATTTCACGAGTGCATAGTTGGTAACGACCTGCGATACGGCAGCGCCAATCTGCAGCACGAACGAAGCCGTGCCCAGCGCAAGAATCTTGCGCACGAGCGCGCCATTCATCGCAAGATACTTGCGGCGCAGGCGCAGCGGCACGCCAGGGGTCTTCGTGAAGTACCACACCACGGTAATGCAGCTGATACATTGGCCGCACACGGTAGCCCACGCGCTGCCGACGACGCCCAGGCCCATGCCCATGACGAAAATCGCATTGAAAATGGTGCAGCCTACCGCGCCGATGAGCATGGTAAGAAACGCCCTGTTAGGTGCGCCGCAGGTACGGATGAAATTATTGATGCCCATACCGACGATTTGGAAGACGCAGCCTAGGCTGATGATTTGGATGAAATCGCGGGCATAGGGGCGCACCGTATCGGTGGCCGAAGAAAGCGAGAGCAGCGGTTCGATGCAGGCAGGCACATGAGCGAGCACCGCGAGCAGAATGAATACCAGCACGCCGAGTGTGAAGGTATTGCCCAGAACATGCTCGGCCTCGCTGTGCTTGCCTTCGCCCAAACGAAGCGCGCACAACGCGTTGCCGCCTGCGCCGATGAGCATAGAAATCGCCATGAACACCGTCATGATCGGCGTTGCCACGCTTACGGCGGAAAGGCCGATTTCTCCTGCACCGTGGCCAAGGAATACCGAGTCGATAATGTTGTACGCGCCGTTCACGAGCATGCCCAAAATCGCAGGCACCGCGAATTCGACTACGAGGGCCGGAATATTACCCGAGCCCATGCGCGTGACGCGCTCGTTTTCCTTCTTGTCGGCCATTTGGGGCTTTCCCTCGCGCGCTTCGCGCATCATCTTTTCTTCAGTCATACACGCCCTTCTTGCGATTATTCGTTCGTTCTATTTTAGATATGCTCGCACTCGATGGCGGAAAGCTCCAGGTCAATAGCGCCAAGCAAGCCCTGCATCACGGCATCGAGGTATTGCACGCGCAAAAGCGGGTTCGAAAGCGCATTTGCGAACGGCAAAGAACGCGACTCCTCCGTGCCCAAGTCGCAAACATACGCGGCAACGTTGCGGCCGTCGGTCACGATGGGCTCCTTCGGATGGAACACGTTCAAACCAACACCGAGTACCACTTTGCCGTCTTTCGCGTCAAGCGACATGCCGCACAGTTTGCCCGCTTCGCACATCACGTCGTTGGCAGGCTTAACCCATATCTCGTTTTCGGTCACGCCCGCAATGCTGCGCACGATGCGCGCCACGGCCTCGGCGAGGCGAGGGCTCATCGAGGGGAATTCTTCCTCGGGAATGCGAGGCTCAAGCAACACCGAGAAATACAGCCCGCCTTCAGGGCTTACCCACGGACGCGTTTTCCATTGGCCGCGGCCCGATTCCTGGCGCAGCGCGCGCACCGCGACGCCTGGATGTGCGCCATGATTGGCAAGGTCCCACACGTCGTCGTTGGTCGATCCGGTCACGTCTTTATAAATAATATCGAAGTTCATGGAGCTCCTTACATCGTCGAGCGCGCCATCGTCCGTGCGGACAAAATCGCACATTATTCAGCGGGAAAGTCTTCGAAGTGTAGCAAGCGGGCATGGGGTTCGCGTGAACCCCATGCCCAAAGGCAACCTGCAAAAGAAATACCGATGAATGAACGCTTTGCGCAGGTCGCAAGCTTATAGCTTGGTTGCCTTTCCGTATACCGCGCCATCGGCGACAACGGGCGTGCCGTCGGCGAGCACATGGTTCGGCAAAAGCTCGAGCAGCGGCTTCACCACGAAATCGCGCTCGCACACGCGCGGGTGAGGCAGCGTAAGCTCGTCAGTTTGCCCCACGTACATCTGATAATCGACGATGTCCAAATCGAGCGTGCGCGACGTCCAATGGTCGGTGCGCACGCGACCATGCGAGGCTTCGATGCGCTGCAAACCGGCCAGCAGTTCGGCGGCCGAAAGCCTGGTATCCACGGACACGACCGCATTGCGGAATTCCGCAGTACCTTCCGGCATGCCCCATGCGTCGGTCCGATAGAGCGGCGACACCCCCGTCACCTGCGTGGAGGGAAGCCCATCAATGCACCGAACGGCGTCACGCAAGGTGGCGGTCACATCGCCCTGATTGCCTCCCATGGCGATGATGGCATGATGCACCTGCCCATGTTCCGACGACCGCTCACGCGATGGACTGTCAACTGTTTCACGGGAACGTTCCACGGTCACGCTGACATCGTCGAACGGCACGGTGATCGGCGCATTCGGCTTATGCACGGTGACCTGCGTGCGGCACACGGCCGGAAAGCCGAGGATCATGCCGACGATACGATTGGCCAGCTTTTCAATCAAATCGACGTGTTCGCCTTCGATGATGGCCACGATGCCTTTGGCGATCGCACCATAGTCGACGGTGTCGTTCAGATCGTCGGAACGGCCGGCGGCAGCGAGGTCGAGGAACAGCGTGGCGTCCACCACGAAGGTCTGGGCCCGCTCATGCTCGAAGTCGAGCACGCCATGTTTGCCCGTCGCGCGGATTCCCGTCAGTCGAATCTGATCCATACCAGCCTTCCTTTACCGTTCCTACGTTCCGTATTCCTATTATTTCCGCGATTGCGATGTTGTGACCATCTGCGATTCGCACGGTCACGCGTTCGCATACTCGCGCCATGCGTTGCCGACGGCGACCGCGTCGCGGCTTTTCGCCACGTCATGCACGCGCACGGCCCACACGCCATGTTCCGCACACAGGGCGCTGATGGCCGCGGTGGCGTTGTCTTTTGAGGCCATGTCCGGCTCGGTCACACCGGCGCCGGCAAGCAGCGAGCCGACGAAACGTTTGCGGGACGCGCCGATCAGCACCGGATAGCCAGCCGCGTTGAACCGGTCAAGCGCCGCCAGAATCGGCAGGTTATGCTCCACGCCCGGCTTGGAGAAGCCCAGGCCCGGGTCGATGATGACCTGTTCGGCCTGCACCCCGGCTTCAAGCACCGCATCCACCTGACGCATCAGCTCGTCATGCACGTCATTCACCACGCCATGCTCGTAGCGGGAGGTGTCGGCGTCCGGCACATTGCCCGCGGCGCCGGCAAGCCAGCCACGCCAATGCTGCACGATGTACAGGCAGTCGGAATGGTCGGCCACCACATGCGGCAGTTCGCGGTCCAACTGGCCGCCGGACACGTCGTTGATGATCTGCGCGCCATGTTCGAGCGCGGCCAACGCCACCGAAGCGCGCGTGGTGTCGATGGACAGCACCGCCCCTTCGGGAATCAGCGCGTCCACAGCGCCCAGCACACGGGCCTTCTCGTCGGCTTCGCTGACGCGTTTGGCTCCCGGACGGGTGGATTCCGCTCCGATGTCGATGATGTCGGCACCGGCTTTCATCATCGCCTCGCCATGGGCTTTGGCCGCCTCCGGAGCAAGCCAGAGGCCGCCGTCGGAGAAGGAATCCTCCGTGATGTTGAGCACGCCCATCACCAACGTGCTCTGGCTATCATGAATCGCCTTCATATCAATCGCCATCGGTTTTCTTCCTTCATTCATTCCGTTCTTCCGTTCGGTTCTGTCCGATTCCGCCCGGTAAAGCGCACTTACGAATGGTTCGACAGAATCAGGCTCATCGCCTCGGTCCGCGTGGCCGCGTCGCGCATGCATCCTCGCACCGCCGAGGTGACGGTACGGGACTGCGCCTTCTTGACGCCACGCATGGCCATGCACATGTGGTCGCATTCGGTGACCACGATCACGCCACGCGCGTCGATGCCTTCCATCAACGCGTCGGCCACCTGCTGGGTGAGCCGCTCCTGCACCTGCGGACGGCGTGCGTACAGTTCCACCAACCGTGCCAGTTTGCTTAAGCCCGCCACTTGGCCGTTCTGCGGGATGTAGCCGACGTGGGCCACGCCATGGAACGGCAACAGATGATGCTCGCAGACGGAGAACAGCTCAATGTCGCGCACCAGCACCATTTCGTCGGTGTCCACCTTGAAACGGGTTTTCAGCACTTCCTCTGGCCCGTGTCCGAGGCCGGCGAACAGCTCCTTGCACGCGCGCCCGATACGGTCCGGCGTGTCCAGCAGACCCTCACGTTCGGGGTCCTCGCCGATGGACTTCAAGAACAGGCGCACGGCCTGGCGCACGCCTTCCTCGTCATAGCCGACAGGCCCGGCCGCATGAGCGGCACGGGCCTTGTCGTCGAAGAGGGTATCGAAATCGGTATCGCTCATCAGTTGGTCAATCCTGCGCTTTTCTTCAGCTTGTCGGGAATCGGGACCGGCGGAATGTCGGAATCGGGACGCTTCTCGTCGCTCAACCAGACCTCGCGCTTCGGCGCCTTCTTGATGTTGGCGAAGATGGCGGCAAGCTCCTTCTCGTTGAGCGTTTCCTTGACGAGCAGCTGACGTACCAGCTCGTCGAGGATGTCGCGGTTCTCGTTAATGACGTTCCATGCTTCGGTATGCGCGGTCTCCACAAGCTTGAGCACTTCCTCGTCGATGATTTCGGCGGTGTGCGCGGAGTACTTGTGGGTAAGCGCGCCGAGATCGCTTTGCTCGTCGTCGGACCACTTGATGGCGCCAAGCTTCTCGGAGAAGCCGTAGTCGAGCACCATCTGACGCGCGATGTTCGTGGCCTTTTCGATATCGTTGGAAGCACCGGTGGTCGGGTCGTGGAACACGACCTCTTCGGCGGTACGGCCGCCCATGGCGTACGCCATCTGATCGAGCAGCTGGTTGCGGGACATGGAGTAACGGTCCTCGGTTGGCATGACCGCGGTGTAGCCCAGTGCACGGCCGCGCGGCAGAATCGTCACCTTGGTCACCGGATCGGTGTCGTTCATGGCGGCCGCGACCAGCGCATGGCCACCCTCGTGATATGCGGTGTTGCGCAGCTCGTCGAGAGCCATGCCCTTGGAACGACGCTTCGGACCGGCCTGAACACGGTCGATGGCCTCGTCGATGGCGCGGTTGTCGATGAGCTGGGCGCCGGCACGGGCGCACAGCAACGCGGCTTCGTTCAACACGTTGGCAAGGTCGGCGCCGGTGAAGCCCGGCGTGCGCACGGCGATCATATGCAGGTCGACGTCCGGCACGAACGGCTTGCCCTTGGCGTGTACCTTCAGAATCGCCTCGCGGCCTTCCAAATCAGGTGCTTCGACGGCCACCTGACGGTCGAAACGACCCGGGCGCAGCAATGCCGGATCGAGCACATCCGGACGGTTGGTCGCAGCGATGATGATGAGGTTCGTATCGTTGTCGAAGCCGTCCATCTCGACGAGCAGCTGGTTCAGCGTCTGCTCGCGTTCGTCGTGGCCACCGCTCATGCCGGAACCGCCACGCTTGCGGCCGACAGCGTCAATCTCATCGATGAAGATGATGGCCGGAGCGTTCTTCTTGGCCTCATCGAACAGGTCACGCACACGGGAGGCGCCAAGGCCCACGAACATCTCCACGAAGTCGGAGCCGGCCATGGAGTAGAACGGCACGCCGGCCTCGCCTGCGATGGCGCGCGCCAGCAGCGTCTTACCGGTGCCTGGAGGGCCGTACAGCAGCACGCCGCGCGGAATGCGGGCGCCCAAAGCCTTGTAACGGGACGGGTCCTTGAGGAAGTCCTTGATTTCCTCGACCTCCTGCACGGCAGCGTCTTCGCCGGCCACGTCGGAGAACTTGGTGGTCGGGGTCTGGCCGTCGAGCAGTTTGCCGCTGTTCTTCTTGCCGCCCATGCCGAACATGCCGCCGGCGGCACCGCCCATACGGCTCATCAGGAACCAGAACAGGCCGAAGATGATCAGGAACGGCAACAGCGAGGTGAGCAGGTAGGTCCAAATGCTGGTCTGCTGCATGGACGCGGTCCAGCCCTTGGCCGGATCGGCCTTCTGCACGGCCTTGACCACGGCCGCGGACTGCGCATACGTGTAGTAGAACTGCACGTTCTTGCCGTAGTTCTTCGTACGTCCGGTGTCCGGGTCGGTGGCGGAGTAATCGCTCGACAGCTTGAGCTTGACCTGCTGGGTGTTGTCCACGATCGTCGCATACTCGACGGTGTTGCCGTTGAGGATCTGCATGCCATCCTTGGTGTCGATGGTCTGCGAGCCCGCACCGGCGAAAAGCTGGAACATGGTCACGGCAAGCAATGCCACGACCACAACCCACAGCCACGGCGACTGCCAGAACGGACGGGGGCCGTTGGACTTGTTGCCGTTCGCCCCGCTGCCACCGTTCTTGCCGTCATTGTTGCGGCTAAACGGATTGGTGAACGGGTTATTGCCCCCGTTGGGTTTGTTGCCGCCGCCATTGCTTGGCGGCTGGTTCGGACCAGGGAAACTCATGCCTGACCTCCTTCATAGACTGACGGTTTCAGCACCGCGATCGAATCGAGGTTGCGGTAGTACTCGTCGTAATCCAAGCCGAAACCGACCACGAATTCATCGGGAATCTCACGTCCCTTGTATTTCACATCAACATTGACCTTGCGACGTGCCGGCTTCTCCAGAAGCGCAAAAATTTCCACGGAAGCCGCTCCACGGCGCTTGAGCTCGTCGACCAGCCAAGCCAGGGTGATGCCCGAATCGATGATGTCCTCAACGATCAGCACATGGCGTCCTCGCACATCCGTGGACAGATCCTGACGAACCGTGATCTTGCCGCTCGACTCCGTGCCGGAACCGTAGCTCGACAGGCTCATGAAATCCATTTGGACCGGAATGCTCATGGCCTGGGAGAACGCCGCAAGCGTGTTCACGGCTCCCTTGAGCACGCAGACCAGCAGCGGGTTCTTGCCACGATAGTCTTCACTGGCTTGTGCCGCGGCACGGTTGATGATGTCGGAGATCTCTTCTTTGCTGATCAGCTCGTGATCAATGTCTTCTTGTACGTCAGCGATTCGCATGCCCACCATCTTGGCACATGCGAATGACGTGTTTCTGGCTATATGCTGAATATCCGCTGGGAAGATTCACACGTGGCCGTTCACAGCTTCGGCAGACCGGCCACGAATGTGTCGATGGCCGCCTTCGCCGCCGCGAAATCGGTGGGATTGTTGACGATCACCGCGAAGGTCAACGCTCCGCCGTTCAACCGCGACACATTGCCGGTCATGGAGGTCACGTCGCCCAGACTGCCGGTTTTCACACGGATCAGCCCCGCTTCGTCAGCATCGTTCAGACGGCTCTCAGCGGTGCCGACGAAGCCCATGACGGACATTCCTTCGGCTGCGGCCGCCCCCGATCCCGCAGCCAGATTGCGCAGTTGCACTTCGAGCAGGGTGCGCGCCGTCAGTTTCGAATCCTCCGTAAGTCCCGAACAATTGCGCATGTCGAGCCCGGTCGTAGTGATGCCTTTGCGCTCCAGCACGCTTTTCACAGCCTGCACCGCGCCAGCCGGCGAATTGTCCGCGCCGACCTGCAACGCCAGCAGCCTGCCGAATTCCTCGGCGAGCGAATTGTCGGAATGCCGCATGGTGAACGCCATAATCTCGTTCAACGACGCCGAACGCACGGAGGCAAGCGGATGGGATGCCCCCGCAACCGTGCCTTGCGATACAAATCCCTGAACCGTGATGCCCTGTTCGGCCAGCCGCTGCTGGAACACCAGCGCCGCGTCACGCGCCGGCTGCATGCTCAATGCCGGATACGCCGAGAACACATCAGGATTGGCCGGACCTGTCCCGTTCCAATTTCTGCCGCCGTCCACGGCCATGGAAGCTGTCGGGGCGTAGTACAGGTGGTCCGTGTCGAGTTCGGCGATGCCTTGCGGCCAGCGGTCGTTGCCGAACAGTGTGTCGTCATAAGCCAATGTCACGGAGGTGATGCCACGCTGCCGCAACGCCTGTGCGGTCCGCCCGGCAAGCGTGCCCAATCCGGCACGTCCGTTGATGTGGTTCGCGTCGGACGCTCCGGCTCCCAACAGCATGTCGCCGTTGCCTTTGAGCACCAGCCGCGCGGTACCGTCCTGGGACTGTTCCAGATAGGTCTGCGTGTCCAGGGTCTTGCCCATGTCGAGTTCGACGGCGGCCGCATACGCCGTCAACGTTTTCATGGTGGATGCTGGCGTGCGGGGCACGTCGATGTTGTTTTCCGCGGCCACGTTGCCCGACGCGTCGGCGATGGCGATGGAGAATTCGCCGCCGAAGCCGGCGGCTGAGGCTCGGAACGCGTCGGTCAGCGCGCGCGCAGCGGCCGGATCGATGGTCTTGGAAGCGTCGATGTCGGCGATCACGTCGGCCGCCTCGATCGAACGGCCGGCAGCGGCGACCGTCGAATGTTCGACATGGCGCAATGTGAGGACGCCCGGTGCGACATCGCACATGTCGGCCACTGCATAGCCGACGCACAGTGCGACGGTGGCCACGACGGAAACCGCCACCGTGATCGCTCGGCGTCGTCGCGTATAGCGGTAATCGCCAGCGTCATCCATAGCCAAACCACACCCTCTCTTCGTCATCTTTTCACCATCCGCACCGTATGGATCGCCACGAAACATCTCATGACCGTTCACACCGCCGCGGGCAAGCCTCAGCCCTTATGCTCGATCGGCTTCCATTCGGACTTGGCGAACACCGCCTGGAACGAAATCGGCACATAGCTCAGCATGTAGATCGGGAAGGCCAGCACGTAGGCGAGCAGCTCCTTGTTGGTGGCGCCCACGTGATCGCGTTCCGCCACGATGGTCAATGCGGCGAGTCCCATCATGCCGATCACCGATATCACAATGCCGGATGTCCAGCCGGTCAGCGAATTCAGCTGGCTTTGCCATGTCACGAAACCGCAGGCGGCGAACAGCATGCCCAACAGCACGCGTGCGATGCCGAGCACGGTGAACGGGCACAGCAGCAGCGTGAAATCGACGGCGGAGAAATCACGTTCCCTGACCGCGCGCTTGATCAACGCCGGTCCGTAATAGCGGAACACCTGCAGGAAGCCCTTGCTCCAACGCAGGCGTTGACGCCAGCTTTGCGCGAAGGTGACCGGCTGCTCGTCGTACAGGATGGCGGTGCCGCAGTAGCCGATGCGGTCGCCGTGCAGCACGCTGTCCATGGTGAATTCCAGATCCTCGGTGAGTAGGTGGAATTTCCAGCCGTTGTTGCGACGCATGATCTCCTGGGAGAACATGAAGCCGGTGCCGCCCACGTGGCAGCTGTTGCCGAGCCACATGCGGGAGGCGGAAACGAAGCGCGATTCGCGGATGAACCACAACGCGGAACCGGACGACACCCAATTGTCGGACAGGTTCACGGAATTGCGGTAGCTGGTGAGGATTTTGAAACCGGCTTGGAAGCCCTTGTTCATTTCCTCGATGTAGTGCTTGTCGAGTTTGTTGTCGGCATCGAACACGAAAAAGGCGTCATACGGGTCGGATGCGCCCGACTCGTTCATCTGGTCGAGCAGATAGGTCAGCGCGTAGCCTTTGCCGACCTGCTCCTTGTTGAATCGTTCGATGACGTGGCATCCCATGTTTCGGGCCACTTCGGCGGTGTTGTCGGTGCAGTTGTCGGCCACCAGCCAGATGTCGATGAGCTCGCTCGGATAGGTTTGCGAATGCAGACAGTCGATGAGGTTGCCGATGACGTTCGCTTCGTTTCGCGCGGAAATCAGCACCGCGTACCGTTTGTTCATCGGCGCTTCGGGGAACTTGATCGGCTTGGCGAACAGCGAGATGACGATGCAGACCGCTTGGTAGAGCATGCCGGCGCCACCCAAAACCACCAGCACGACATCAAGTACGCTCAGCAATACCA
>OIDK01000651.1_pt1 | contig 10137 bp, 9 predicted proteins | sample 1581551 | NCBI WGS metagenome assembly OIDK01 (sample SAMEA3882522, study PRJEB24775) | human gut metagenome | biome: human-associated habitat; feature: intestine environment; material: feces | place: Netherlands | collected 2009/2010
TCACTACATTTTGCGCGTCGCTAGCGCTCCTTCAAAATGTGTTCGCTGTGCACCGAGAGGGCGATACCACAACCCTCGGCCTGAAAGGCCGTCAAACTTAAGAACCTTCCGGCCCCCTGGGCCGGTCAATCTTAAGAACCTTTCCTTACGCCCCTACTTCTATTTACAGAAATATGGTATAATCTAATAAAATAATTTTATACCAAAAGATTTTTATACCATAGTATTCGTATTATGGTGAGTAAGGGGTATTTCAATGAATAACACGGACTGGAAAATCCTTATCTATCTTCGTGAGGAACGAAGCATCAATAAGGTAGCAAAGCGGCTTTTCATGACTCAGCCATCCTTAACCTATCGTCTGAGCCAGATGGAAAAGGAAATCGGCTGTCCTTTATTTATTCGTACCAATAAAGGGGTTCATTTCACCGATGCAGGCAACCGCCTTTTCTCCTTTGCAGAAAAGGAACTGCAGCAGTACCAGGACATGAAGAATTATGTGACCCATGAGCCTAATTCCATTTCCGGCGTACTCCGCATCGGTGCCAGCCAGTCTTTTGCCCAGTCCCATATGCCGGCCATTCTGAAGGGCTTTGTGGATAAGTACAGCGACATTGAAATTTCCCTGACCACCGATACCAGTGATGAACTGGTGAAGCTGGTAAAAAAAGAGGACATACATCTGGCCATTGTCCGTGGGAACCAGGAATGGCCGGATGCCGATATTCTTCTGGAAGATGCGCCGCTGTACCTGATTTCCGCCAAGAAAATCGACTACAGCACGCTGCCGGACCAGCCTTCCATCCGCTACCGCAGCGATCCTTCCCTGGATGAGCTCCGCACCCGGTGGTGGCGGCAGAATTTCACCGATTCCCCCCATTTCATGCTCACTGTGTCTGACTGCCTGACCTGCGTGGAAATCGTGAACCAGGGCCTTGGCCACTCTCTGATTCCAGCGGATCTCTTGCCTAAGTGCGCGCCCCAGGTGAACAGGGAAATGATTTACGATAAGCAGAAGAGGCCTCTTCTGCGGCCCAGCCATTTGATTTTCAAACAGCCCATGCTCCAGTCCACACCGGTGAGAATTTTCGTGGACTACCTGCGCAGCTATTTCAAGGTATGAAAAAAGCCCTGTGAAGCCATGACTTCGCAGGGTTTTATAATTTCACCAGAAATCCCAGCATGCTGAAGAGCCAGGTGGAAATTCCGAGAAACAGGGCACAGCAGAGCTTTTCCAGTTTCAGCCGGATGGCAAAGCGCCGGTGATGGTGGGCATTACCCCATACGGCATTGATGAGGCCGTGATAGTCTACATGCATCATGCGGGCCAGGGTGCAGTAATTGAGCAGCAGGTAAGTACAAATCAAGGCGGGACGGAGTTCATCCATCATGAACCAGGCCATCCAGGGAAAACAGAGATTATATACAAAGGCTATGTGTCCGCCAAGAAAGTAGGCCATTTTCTGGCCAAAGGTTTCGGACAGATCAGTTTTATAGGCAAAGACAAGGTATCCGTTAATGGCGCAAAGAAAAAGACACCAGAAAAACAGGAACGGCATACAGATTTCCTCCGGACATATTATTATTATTGTTCGCTTATAATTCGATTATAGCATGATATCTTTTGCCTGCCCATAGCTGAAAGGCCGGATGAAATCGATGAAATCGGGCCATTCGGAAGCACCGCCCATGACCGCCGAGGAGATGGAAGGACGGAAGAGGAAAAAGAATCACCGCCCTTGGAAATTTTATGTTTTTGCCTGAAAAGGGGCAAAAGAAAAGTATATTTTAAAATTAAAGAGATATAGAAAAAATCTTCCAGTCCTTTATAAATAACTTATAACTAGCCAGAATGGAGGAAAGTGATAGAATGGGGCTGGAGACTGGAGGGGCGGCTGTCCGCTGTCTGCTGTCTGCTATCTGCTATCCGTTGTCCGCTTACCCCTTCCTTAATGCCGACTGTTTCATACGCGGCCTGTACCGAGATTCTTCGCCTGCGGCTTAGAATGACGAGTGGGAGGAGGTCAGTTTCAGCACGTAACGCCCAGTCCCCTTTCTGTGGAAGGGGGCTCCGGATCTTCGTCATAGGGATATGGTTGACAAAAAAACTAATTACGTAACGCTGACTTTGTAAGCATTGCCGCGAAGCGGCTATCCACCACCCTCTGAACCCTCTGAACCTTTTGAACCTTTTGAACCCTTATAACCAAAGGAGGTTTCCATGAAAAAACTGATTGCTTTTTTACTTTCTTTTTTCCTTGCCCTGTCCCTGGGCCTTCTGGCGGAGGCGTCGGATACGCTGGAAATGAATCGGAAAATGGGGTATTTTGACAATACCCGCACGGTGCTTCTCCTGTCTCCCCGGCTCAGTGGGAACGGCGGCGAAGCGGCATCCTACGTGAATCGGGAAATGAAGCAGATATTCCGCTATCCCTATTACCGGACCCTGGATACTGCCGGCTATGAAGGGGCGTTGTCTCCGGCAGATCTGCCCCGGCTGGCTGATGAATCGGGGGCAGATATAGTAGTGATGCCTGTAATCCAGTGGCATCAGTGGATTTTCCATCGGTTCCTCTTTGATGATGGCGATGATATTATCCAGACCAGGGCTATCGTGGATATTTACAGCTACAAGAAAACCGAGGGCACCGTGCGGGATGACCGGGGCACCTATTTTGATACGGAAGACGAGAGTACTGCGCGGAATGTGTACATTCTTGACGATATCATGAAAGAGGTATACAAAACATTCCCCTATCGCCGGGTGCCCACCGATGTGTCCAAGAGCCTCACGGGAGAGACGGAAGACCATACGCCCAAAGCAGTGATGAGATAGTGAGCTGGCGGGAGAAAGACAGCTGCCCGCTGTCGGCTATCGGCTGTCCGACTTCTGGATCATAGGGCTCTGGACCGTCGCCAAAGGGCAGGGAACCCATGATAAAAAGGACTTGGAAGAAATGGTTTATCATTTCTTCCAGGTCCTTTAATTTTACAGCCCTTTCTGTTCAATGCCGCTTACCAGGTAACCCAGATGGGCGGTGCTGTTTAATGTGACCAGGCGCCAGGTGCCTTTGTCACATTCCAGCACATTGATACAGGCATTGTCCTGCTTAATCTGCCAGAAGTGGCTCATATCAAGGCCCAGGAGGTCGCAGATAATGGCCTTGTTCACGGCGTCGTGGGCAGCCACAAGCACCGTTTCGCCATCATAGGTTTTTGCGTATTCATCGAAGGCTTCCCTGGCCCGTTTCCGTACGTCCTCCAGATTTTCTCCTTCCGGCATCTGCACCAGGTCCGGGCGGGTATGCCAGAGGCGGAATTCCTCGGGGTAGCGGGCTTCGATTTCATCGGCGTGGATGCCTTCCCACAGGCCATGGGAGATTTCCGTCAGCCTTTCGTCTTTCATCACGGGAAGGTGGTGGAAATCGGCAGCCAGGCGGCAGGTTTCATAGGAGCGGGAGAGGGGGGAGGAAATGGCCCGGTCTATGGGCACGTCCTTCAGGGCCAGCGCCGCTTTTCGGCCCTGTTCCCATCCCCTTTCGGACAGGGGTGTGTCTTCCTGGCCCTGGTAGCGGCCTTCTATGTTCCAGGTGGTTTCTCCGTGACGGAGAAGGATGATGCGTATCATAGGTGCTCCTTAATGTTCACAGTGAACGACTTTGACATCGTGGATGCCGTCGATATTCATGAGGGCCGGAATCAGGGCCGAGGGGATATCCTTGTCCACTGCCACCACCATGACGTTGGTGCCTGCTTCCGTGCCGGCGCCTACCTGCATGCCGTTGATGTTGATATGTTCTCTTCCCAGGACCGAAGCCACCTGGCCGATCATGCCGGGCTTGTCTTCATGAGGCGCAATGATAATGCAGCCCTTCGGTTCGATGTCTACGCGGAAGTGGTCGATGGATACGATTTTGGCTTCCTTCCGGTCGAAGAGGGAGCCGGTAATGCGGTGGCTGCCTTTGTCGGTGTCTACGGTGAGGGAAATGGTATTGGTGAAATAGTGGCCTTTCTTGGCTTTCACTTCTCTTACATCCATGTGCCGCTCTTCCGCAATACCCCGGGCATTGACGAAATTGACGGTCTGCTGCAGTACCGGAGCCAGAAGGCCTTTTAGTACGGCCGTGGTGAGAGGTGCTGTTTCTGTTTCTGCCAGTTCACCGGTATATTCCACGTTCACTCTGTTAATGCGGCCGCCGGCCAGGTCGATGGCAATATTGCCCATGCGCTCGCAGAGGTCGAAGTAAGGCTGAATCACATGGAGGGTAGCTTTGGTAATGGGGGAAGCGTTTACGGCGGTGGCCACCGGTTCTCCGTGGAGGGCCTGCATGACGCCTACAGCCACATCGGTGGCAACGCCGGCCTGGGCTTCTTTGGTGGAAGCGCCCAGATGAGGGGTGAGGGCTACATTGGTCATGCCCAGGAAGGGGTTGTCTTCCGGTTTCAGCGGTTCATTGGGCCATACGTCGATGCCTGCGCCGGCGACCTTGCCGCTCTTCAGCGCTTCGGCCAGGGCGTAGATATCCACCACGGCGCCCCGGGATGCATTGACAAGGCGGACACCGTCTTTCATCTTTGCGATTTCTTCTTTGCCGATCATGCCCCGGGTTTCATCGGTGAGGGGCGTATGAAGGGTGATGTAGTCTGATTCCTTCAAAAGGGTATCCAGGTCCACCAGCTCCACGCCCAGCTGCTTGCCTCTTTCCAGGGGAATATAGGGGTCGTAGCCGATGGTTTTCATGTTGAAAGCCTGGAGGCGTTTGGCCACATTGGAACCGACACGGCCTACACCGATGATGCCTACAGTCTTGTTCAGAAGCTGGATGCCGGTGAAGCTCTTGCGGTCCCAGCGGCCTTCCATAATGGACTGATGGGCCTGGGGAATGTGGCGGGTCATGGACAGCATGAGGGCAATGGTGTGTTCGCAGGCTGCAATGGTATTCGACTCCGGCGTATTGACTACGGTAATGCCTTTCTGGGTGGCTTCCTTTACATCAATACCGTCGATGCCTACGCCGGCGCGGCCGATGACCTTCAGGTTTTTAGCGGCGTCAATAACTTTCTTTGTGACCTTGGTCTGGCTTCTTGTAATGATGGCATCATAGTCGCCGATGACTTTCACCAGTTCCTCTTCCTTCATATTCGGCTGGATATCTACGATAAATTCCTTTTCCAGGATTTCTTTGGCTTCTTTAGCTACGTCGGCAGTAATGAAAATTCTGAACATAATGATTTCCTCCTGTAAATAATCAAATTATCCGTTGACTCTTTCGTATTCTTTCATGAACTGGGAGAGCGCTTCCGCTGCTTCCGGTGTTACCGCATTGTAGAGGGATACCCGGAGGCCGCCTACCAGACGGTGGCCTTTCACGCCTATGAAATCATGGGCCTTTGCTTTTTCCACGAAATCCTTCTCCATGGCTTCATTGGCCAGATTGAAGGTAATGTTCATGCGGCTTCTGGCTTCCTTTTCCGCATGGCCCCGGTAGAATCCGCTGCTTTCATCAATCACGTCGTAAATCAGGGCTGCTTTGACCTTATTTCTTTCTTCAATGGCCTTGAGACCGCCCATATTCTTGATCCAGTGAAGCATGCGGTTCAGGGTATAAATGCAGAAAACCGGCGGCGTATTGTAGGTAGAATCTTTTTTCACAAAAGTCTGGTACTGCAGGAATTCGGGGATATCGGTGCGGGCCGTTTCAAGAAGGCTCTTTTTGATGATAGCCAGAGCCACACCGGCGGCGCCCAGATTCTTCTGGATACCGGCCCAGATCATATCGAACCGGTTGAAATCGATGTCCCGGGAAAGAATGTCTGAAGACATATCGCAGATCAGGGGCACCTTCACCTCCGGGAATTTCCAGTATTCCGTGCCGTAAATGGTATTATTGGCGCAGATGTAGAGGTAGTCCGTACCATCCTTGATGTCATAGGTGTCAGGAATATAGGAGTAATCTTTGTCCTGGGCGGAATTGGCATCGTAGGTTTCACCGAAGAAGGCGGCCGTATTTCTTGCCTTGTGGGCCCATACGCCGGTGTCTGCATAGGCAGCCCGGGTATGGAGGAAATTGTATCCCGTCATGAGGAACTGCATGGTGCCGCCGCCCTGAATGAATACGATTTCATAATCCGGTGATAAATGCATGAGCTGCCGCAGAAGATCCTTTGTCTCATCCAGCATATCCTGGAACTCTTTGGACCGATGGCTGATTTCCGTAATACCCATGCCTGTGTTTTTGAAATTGGTGAGATCCTCCTTCATAGCCTCCAGCACTTCCAGGGGCATAGGGGACGGACCGGCGTTGAAATTGAATACTCTCTTCATCATGAACCTCCAAATAACACAAAAAGAGAAGACGTCCCATGGGACGAGCTTCTCTTTTCTCGCGGTGCCACCCAATTTAGCCATGGCAAAAAGGAGCGAGGTATAAAAAAACGCTCTCCATCCACTAAGGGACGAGAGCACCCGCGATACCACCCAAATTGCCGAAAGGCCATCTTTGAAAGGCTGTAACGGGCCGGCCCGAAGGATTCTTCATCCATGTCTCCGAAGTGGAAAGATAATCAGCCCCTGACAGCTCTCACCGGCCGCTGTCTCTCTGAAAAGGTCTCATTACCCCTTCTTCATCATCGCTTGTTTCGTATGGCTGAATTATAGCGCCGGAACTTTCACTTTGTCAAGATGAAAATTTTTGGACACCATCTGCGGCGCCAGCCGCGTCCCTTTTTTAAAATCTGCGGCGAAGCCGCCACCGCAACCCTCAGCGCCATAGGCGCTGTCGCCCCCTGAGCGAAGCGAACACAACCTGCCGCCATCGGGCGGCCATAACCCTCGGGACGAAGTCCCGTCAACCCTCACACCGAAGGCCGCCATCGCTACCCTTTGAACCTTTATGCAGGGAGTGGTATAATACATGCATATTATCATGTAAAGTAATTATACTATGCATGGTAAATATAATGCAGAATCCATATAGGAGAAGAGAAGTATATTTCCTGGAGAAAGGCACTGACAGCCCATTCCCGGAAAATCAGGAAAAGGAGTGTGGAATTTGTATGTCTATTAAAACAAGGAAAATCGGTATTATCGGAGCAGGCAATGTAGGATCTCATCTGGCCCTCCAGTTTGCCGTGCAGGGTCTGGCAGATGAAGTGGTATTCTACGATACCAACATGGACAAAGCCATCGGCGAATCCCTGGATCTTCTGGATGCCGTCAGCTACCAGCCCCATCATTTTGAGGCCTATGCAGGCACCATGGACGATATGAAAGATGCAGATATTCTGATCAATGCATCCGGCAAACCCCGGAAACAGGGACAGAACCGTCTGGACATGATGGATGGCGCCATTGCCACCAGCAAGGAATTCCTGCCGCTGATTCAGAAATCCGGCTTTGACGGCATTATTATTTCCATTTCCAATCCCTGCGACATTATTGCAGAATACCTGCAGTACAAACTGGACTGGCCGAAAAAGAAAATCATCGGCTCCGGCACAGCCCTGGACTCTGCCCGCCTGCAGATGCAGCTTTCTACCCAGCTCAAAGTCAACCGCCGCTCTCTCACCGCCTACCTTCTGGGCGAACACGGCGATTCCAGCATGATTCCCTGGAGCCATGTCAAAGTGGCAGGCAAGCCCATCGATGAACTGCTGAAGGAAAAGCCGGAGCTCTACCATATGGATTCCAAGAAAGAAATCCTGAAGAAAGTCCATGAAGAAGGGAATATTGAAAATGCCAAGAAAGGCTGCACCGAATTTGGCGTTTCCTCTGCCACCGCCGAACTGGTCCGTGCCATTTACCACGATGAACATAAAATCCTTCCCTGCTCCGTCTATCTGGACGGCGAATACGGCATCCATGACAGCTTTGCTTCCGTGCCGGTGAAAGTAGGCAAGGACGGCGTGGAAGACATTATCGAACTCCATTTGACCGATGAAGAAAATGAAGAACTCCAGCGTTCCATCAAAATTCTGAAGGAACACTTCGAAAGAGCGCTCACACTGTGATCGTTTGAACAAGAAGGGTACCCGCCGGGGTGCCCTTTTTTGTTTTGCAAGTGCCATGCCCTTATGAAACATGGTTCACTGGTTTTCTGACGAAAAAAGGAGGCGTCAGTCCCCAATCCCCAGTCCCCAGCCCCAAGTCCCCATTTATAGAGAAAATCCCTTTTCACAGCCCCGCCCCATGGGGTATAATGGTATGACGCTTATTTTAATTTTGAGGTGAAACATGACTGATTTGGAAGAAATAAAAAGACGCCGCACCTTTGCCATCATTTCCCACCCGGATGCCGGCAAGACGACGCTTACTGAAAAACTGCTGCTCTACGGCGGAGCCATCCATCTGGCAGGATCCGTCAAGGCAAGAAAGACAGCCCGCTATGCCGTTTCCGACTGGATGGAAATTGAAAAACAGCGTGGTATTTCTGTCACCAGCTCGGTGCTCCAGTTCGACTACCAGGGCTGCCGCATCAATATTCTGGACACCCCGGGGCATGCGGACTTTTCTGAAGATACATACCGTACCCTCATGGCGGTGGACTCTGCCGTCATGGTCATCGACGTGGCCAAGGGCGTGGAAGCCCAGACGAAGAAACTCTTCAAAGTCTGCTCTGACCGGGGCATTCCGATTTTTACCTTTGTCAATAAAATTGACCACTTCGGCAAGAACCCCTTCGACCTCATGGCCGATATTGAAGACGTACTGGGCATCCGCTCCTGCCCCATGAACTGGCCCATCGGAGTGAATGGCGATTACACCGGCATTTACGACAGAGAAACAGAAATGTGCCATCTCTTCATCAAGGACAATGCCCATGGCGTAAAGAAACTGGAAGTGATTTCCGGGAAAATGGACGATGAAAAAATCACCTCCCACCTGAGCCCTGAAATCATTCAGTCCCTGAAAGACGACCTGGAACTTCTGGACGAAGCAGGGGACCCCTTCGATGAAGAAAAAGTGGCAAAAGGAGAACTGACCCCCATGTTCTTCGGCTCCGCCATGACCAATTTCGGCGTACAGCCCTTCCTGGAAAAATATCTGCAGCTCGCTCCGCCGCCGGAACCGAGAAAGACACTGGAAGGCACTGTGGCCCCGGAAGATCCCAATTTCTCCGCCTTCGTTTTCAAAATCCAGGCCAATATGGACCCCAAGCACCACGACCGGGTGGCCTTCATGCGCATCTGCTCCGGCGTCTTTGAAAAAGGGGCCAGCGTGCTTCATCGCCAGAGCGGCAAGATGATCCGCCTCTCCCAGCCCCAGCAGTTCCTGGCTACGGAAAGACAGACCGTTGAAAAAGCCTATCCCGGCGATATTATCGGCGTTTTCGATACCGGTGAACTGGGCGTAGGGGATACGGTATGCGAAAAGAAACATCCCGTCACCTTCATCGACTTCCCTGTGTTCCCGCCGGAACTCTTCGCCCGGCTTTCACCGGTGAGCAGCATGAAGAGAAAGCAGTTCCTGAACGGCGTTACCCAGCTGGCCCAGGAAGGGGCCATTCAGGTGTACAAGCAGCCCTACATCATGGAATCCTTCATTATCGGTGCCGTTGGCCAGCTGCAGTTTGAAGTCATGAAATACCGGCTGGAAAACGAATACAACGTATCGGTGAACCTGGAACCCTTAGGCTTCACCGCTGCCCGCTGGACCGAAGGCGATGTGCCGCCGGAAGAACTGGTAGGCATCGACAATGCCATGGTGGTCTACGACCGCCGCGAACGGCCGGTATACCTCCTGCCCAATGCCTGGCAGGCAGGCTGGCTGGCCCAGAGAAATCCAAAAGTCAAATTCCTCGAAAGCCCGCCCCTGGGTGTGGCAGAACTGGAAGGAAATTAGTCAAAAGCAGCAGAACCATAGATGGCTCTGCTGCTTTTTTGCATTCTGGCGAGCGCAGCAAGTCAGTCAGCAGAATGTTTTTCAAGCCCTATGGCACAGAAAGGGAAATCCAGTCCCTTATGAGTGTGAAGGTTCAAGCGCCTTTCGACGCGGTCGGGATCGGGACCAGCGCGGTGCTTTCCAGTATTCCCGTAGGTTGACGCGGCTTCGCCGCGAGGGTTGATGGCGCCGCCGGGCCTTTGGCCCTGGGCTGCCAGGGTTCTGCCTGTGATCGGCTTCGCCTTACAGGCGGGTTG
>OIDK01000653.1_pt1 | contig 10121 bp, 8 predicted proteins | sample 1581551 | NCBI WGS metagenome assembly OIDK01 (sample SAMEA3882522, study PRJEB24775) | human gut metagenome | biome: human-associated habitat; feature: intestine environment; material: feces | place: Netherlands | collected 2009/2010
CTGCCTTACAAGCAGAGGGTCACAGGTTCGAGCCCTGTAGGTCCCATTCATGCCGGCGTGGCGGAACTGGCAGACGCGCAGGACTTAAAATCCTGTTGTGGTGACACAGTACCGGTTCGATTCCGGTCGCCGGCATTACACTATGATTTATAGTGTTAAGTAAATATGTGTGCGTAGCTCAGCTGGATAGAGCACTTGGCTACGGACCAAGGTGTCGGGAGTTCGAATCTTCTCGCGCACGTATGAAAAGAGACATGATATTATCATGTCTCTTTTTTGTCATAGAAAATTGCATGTAATTTGTCGCATGAAATCTTTTGTTGCGAAATATACAAAAACAGTATAAAATATTTTTAAAAAGCATCGTATCGTAAAAGAACGAGAGCAGGAGGAAAATAAAATGCTTCAGGGAAAGACAGTACTTCTTGGTGTAACAGGAGGGATTGCAGCATACAAGATGCCGAATGTGGCGCGGATGCTAAAGAAAATGCATTGTAACGTACATGTTCTGATGACACAGAATGCAACAAACTTTATTACAGCAACAACATTTGAAACACTGACCGGCAATAAATGTCTGATTGATACATTTGACCGTAATTTTGAATTTTCGGTGGAACATGTTGCATTGGCAAAGCAGGCAGATCTTGTATTACTTGCACCGGCAACTGCAAATGTGATTGGTAAGATAGCAAACGGGATTGCGGATGATATGCTGACTACGACAGTGATGGCATGTACCTGTAAAGTACTGGTTGCACCGGCGATGAATCATAATATGTATCACAATTCGATCGTGCAGGAGAATCTGGAAAAACTGAAGCGGCATGGGTATGAGATGATAGATCCGGTATGCGGCATGCTTGCAAATGGTGATACCGGTGATGGAAAACTTCCGTCTGAAGAAACGCTGGTGGAGTATGTTTTAAGGGAACTGGCATTTGAGAAGAATATGCAGGGACTGAAAGTACTGGTAACAGCAGGACCGACACAGGAAGCAATCGACCCGGTACGTTTTATATCAAATCATTCTACCGGAAAGATGGGGTATGCCATAGCAAAGAACGCAATGTTAAGAGGTGCAGAAGTGACACTGGTTACAGGCAGGACGGCATTAGAACCGCCGATGTTTGTAAAAACGGTTCCCGTAACATCTGCAAAAGATATGTATCAGGCGGTCATGGAATGTGCAAAAGAACAGGACATTATCGTAAAGGCTGCGGCAGTGGCCGATTACACACCGGCGCATACCGCAGATGAGAAAATTAAAAAATCAGAAGGTGAGTTATCACTCACACTGGAAAAAACGACGGATATTCTTGCAGAACTCGGAAAAAATAAAGGCAATACGGTCTTATGTGGATTTTCCATGGAAACAGAGCATATGTTGGAAAATTCCAGGGCAAAACGCAAAAAGAAAAATCTTGATATGATCGCTGCAAATAATTTAAAACAGCAGGGAGCCGGATTTGCTGGTGATACCAATGTGCTGACTCTGATTACAGAAGACTGGGAAAAAGAACTTGCACTTATGAGTAAGGACGAAGCAGCAAAATGTCTGCTAGATGAATTGTTAAAAATTAAGAAAAACAAAAAATAATGGCGGTGTAAAACAAAAAGTGTTGCAGCGTGAAAAGCTGACAGGAGACAGGATATATGGAAACGATTAAAGTACAGAAAAATCAGATCATTGCAAAACAAAAAGAAAAAGTAAAAGCATGGTATTTAATTTTAGAAGGTTCGGTCGTACAGAGAAATTCCTATGCGAGGATTGTTCTGAACAAAGAAAGTGTGATCGGTGTCTCGGAAAAAGACCGGTTTTTGTGCGATTATATTGCGAGAGAAGATTCTGTGCTTGCAGTTTTTCCATACAATACAGCAGATGATCTGATCAATGCATTAAATGGGCAGGAGAGTATGAGAGGCACGCTTCTTCGTGCTGCATTAAAGCAGCGGCAGATGCTGCTTGAGATGTATGCTGGATTTAAAAATCTGGTAAGACAGTTCCATACGTTTGTGGAAACGGAATATAACGACTATACCATGCTCTGCAGTCAGATGCGTATCGATGGACAGGGGTTTACGAGGATGGACAACTTTAAACCGCTTGATATGGTACATATGGCAGAAAACTGGGAGGTTAATAACAGTACAAGCCTTACAAAAAAAGGATATCTTGATGAATACATAAAACTCATGCAAAAAGACGACAGTCTCTGTATCGGGGCTATTATGGAGGCTTCCTATCAGACAAGGCGAGTGATGCAGGGAATTATCGAGATGGTTGATTATTTAAAATATAATCAGGATATCCTGTTATCAGAATCTGAAAACGATTTATTCCATCTTTATTTTGAACTTGTAATACAGGCAGAAATGAATCATTATGATGTGACGCCGTTAAAAGAACGTATGGATAAAATTGCGGAAGTGATCCGCAAATTAAATATCTATGATGACAAACTGGTATCCTATCGTCTGAATGAATACAAAAATCACGACTTTACCCAGTATGCGATGGATGAGTTTGCGACGCCGGGGGAAGATGATAATGTTTCGGATGATGAGTGGGATGAAGAGGAAGAAGAGTCAGAAGACTGCTTAGAACATATCCTGACCTATGCCGGATATACACCGGAACGGATCGAAGATATGCGTAATCTGATCCGGAAATACAGGGAGCTTCCGGATATGCTTTCCACGGATGCGGAAGTGTTCCAGCTTAGAAAACAGCTTTCACAGGTCTTTTATGATGCATATTATAAAGTATTTATGAATGTGATGAAAGATGATGATGAACCGACACCGATCATAGAGATGTTTTTGAATTTCGGATTTATGGATGTACAGATGGTAGGTGAGGATAATGCCAATATCCTTTACGATCTGACAGAACATTTAGAACTTTGCAATTCAGAGCATATTTTTACTATTTTTGAATGGTTAAAAACGATTTATAACGGTCAGAATGAACCGTCAAAAAACGAATTTGACTTAGATTATGCGGGCTATCTGGCAGAACTGAAAAAGACCGGAAAAGTAAATGAAAAACAGATGCGCGATTATGCGAATAACCGTGAGATGAAGGTAAAATTTGAGATACAGAATATGTTTACTTCCGGAAACCGTGTTACATACGGCAGAGTTTCAACATTCTGTCCGATCCTTGGCGAAAATGATCTGATCAATTCCGTTGATAAGATGCTCGTTACGGCACAGAAAATCGAAGATGCCATGAATAAAGTGCGGAAAGTTGATTTTTCCGTATTTTACAGAGGCGTTGTATTTTCTGATCCGGACAAGGGAATCAATCGCGAGGAGATCATGAAAGAGGTACTTCCGAATATTATTCTGATGCCGAACGCTGGAACAAGAGCTATGATGTGGCAGGAAACAGCGGGGGTCAGACGTGATACACCGGCAAGATATATGTTCCCTATTTTTACGGCAGTTGATCTCGATGATATGATGGTTGAAACGACCGGCCGTTACCGTTGGGAGATCTGTCGTAAAATTCAAGGGGTTCACTGGAATGATATCCGCGATAAATCCCTGACGGCAGAGTATTGTGATTATATTCAGTTTTATAAGAAGAATCATGATCTTTCGACTGAGGCAAAAGAGAAGATAAAAAGTGCATTGCTTCGTGGAAAAAATAATTACCGCGAGGTGTTTGTGAAAGATTATCAGAACTGGATCAAATATGAATCAAAGGGAAGCTTCCGTTTAAATAAAGTTTCAAGAGAGATCCTTGTGACATACTGTCCATTTTCCAAGGAGATCAGAGAAGAGTTAAAGTCCAATCCGATGTATCAGAATGCATGGCAGAAATATGATATTTTAATTACGAAAAAGATTCAGCGTATCAAGGGAGTCTATGATAAATATCAGAAGGCCGGTGGTAAGATCACGGATGAACTGAAGGATAATTTAGAATATTATATGATGTAATTGTATGTATAATTTATGATGTAACTGTATGTATAATTTAGAGAATTTCTTCCCATAATATTCTTGCAATAAAAGTTTCATGTAATTAAAGTTTCATGTACTCAAAATTGCGTGTAAGAAAGATTATGCGTAATCAGAATTGGGTGTAAGGAAAATTGCATGTAAACGAAATTGTAGTAAACAAGGTGCAGAACAGCACCGGAATGGAGAAAGAAATGGCAAAGAATGCAGACAATGCAAACAGTGGATCTAATTGCAGAAACAGTTACGAGGACAGCTATGAGAATAGTTATGAGCAGAACAGCTCAAAAAATAAGTCTTCCAACAAAGCAACAAACAGCAACGGACAGAATAAATCCGGACAGAACAGTACAGGTTCTAACGTATCAAAATAAGAACACGGGTACCGGAAACTGCATATAATGTAAGGAAAAAACATTAGCAGAAGAACAGATTACAGGGCAGAGCTTTGTAATCTGTTTTTATTTCGGAGGGAGTATGGCTTTTTTTACGATCCATCCACGCGAGATGGAACAGATTATTTTAAATAAGCATGCCCTGGTGTTGGATGTAAGGGAACGGGAATCTTACCGGGAAGGGCATTTTAGGGAGCATACTGTTGTCCATATGAGGATATCGATGGGTGGATGCGGCATTTTAACAGAAATAGAACACTATTAGTTTACTGTGAATATGGCAGTACGAGTCTTTTAGCAGCAAGACAGCTTTCAAAATGTGGCTATGAGGTGTATACCGTTGTTGGAGGAATGCAGGCAATCAGACGCTATAATGGTTATGATTAACATTGACAGGGTATTTTAGAACGGATAATATAGTACTAAGGTAAAAGAAACAGTTAAGGAGAATTCATGAAAACATATGAGCTTGTGGTACCGTGCCATTTTGGGTTAGAGGCGGTATTGAAAAGAGAGATTTATGATCTTGGCTATGAGATAGGCAGAGTAGAAGACGGAAGGATCACATTTACCGGAGATGAGGAAGCAATCTGCCGGGCGAATATTTTCCTGCGCACGGCAGAACGTGTCCTGATCCAGGTGGGACGTTTTCATGCAGAAACGTTTGAGGAATTATTTCAGGGAATCAAAGCGCTTCCATGGGAAAATTATATCCCGGAAAACGGTAAGTTCTGGGTTAAAAAAGCATCCTCCATCAAGAGTAAACTGTTCAGTCCGTCCGATATTCAGTCGATCGCGAAAAAAGCGATGGTGGAGCGGTTAAAGCAGCAGTATCATAAGGAGTGGTTCCCGGAGGATGGGGCGCCGTACCCGGTGCGTATTTTCCTGCTAAAGGATGAAGTGATGGTGACACTTGATACATCAGGGGATTCTCTGCACAAAAGAGGATACCGTACTTTAACGAGCAAGGCTCCGCTGACGGAGACACTTGCGGCATCCCTGCTTATGCTGACACTGTGGAGACCGGACCGTATTCTCGTGGATCCGTTTTGTGGAAGTGGTACATTTCCGATTGAGGCGGCAATGATCGCTGCTAATATTGCACCGGGAATGAACCGTGAATTTACGGCAGAGCAGTGGACAAACATCATTGACCGTAAGGTGTGGTATGAATGCGTAAAAGAGGCACAGGACATGGTAAATGATGACATTACCGTGGATATCCAGGGATATGACATTGACGGTGATGTGGTTAAGGCGGCGCGGGAGAATGCAAAACGTGCAGGAGTTGACCACCTGATCCATTTCCAGCAGAGACCAGTGGCAGAACTGCACCATCCAAAGAAATACGGTTTTATCGTGACAAACCCGCCATACGGAGAGCGTTTAGAGGATAAGGCGGATCTGCCGGAATTATACAGTCAGATCGGGGAGGCTTACCGCAGACTGGATGCATGGTCTATGTATCTGATCACCAGTTATGAGGACACCGAGCGTTACATAGGACGGAAGGCAGATAAAAACCGCAAGATCTACAACGGAATGTTAAAGACGTATTTTTATCAGTTTATGGGACCGAAACCGCCAAAACGGGATAATTTTCATTAAGGAGATTCTGATTCATGCATTATTCGAAAAGATTTATTGCCTTTGGTGGAATTGTGGCGATTGCTTTTTTGATAAAATATAATATACCTGGTGCTGAGTATGAGCAGATCGGCAGTTTCCGCGGAGCGAGTTTAGAAGCAGAAACCTGGAATCCGCTGATTGCATCAAGTGTGAATGATAATCTGCTGTCTGTGATCATTGATAATAAACAGTATACCAATGAGAAATACAAATTTTATATGGATGACAATTTAGACATTATGATGCCGGTTTCCATTTTGCGGGATGCCTTAAACTGCAGCGCACATATTTATGACGGGGACAGGCTTGTGGTGGAAAAACATTCCAGCAACATATCATTTTCCCTGGATCAGGAGACTGCGACCGTGAATGGGGACATTGAAAAGATCATTTCTCCGTTTACCATGATAGATAATGAGTATTATGTCAGTCTCAATGATCTCTCACAATATATGGATTATACATATAGCTGGAACATGCAGGAAAATGAGGCACAGGCTGCGGATAATTCAGATGCGTCGATCGTGCCGACCAGTTATGATCTGCGGACGAAAAACCGGACATCAGAAGTGCGTAATCAGGGAAGTTATGGAACCTGCTGGTCATTTGCGGCGTTAGGGGCGCTGGAATCATCGCTTCTGCCGGAGGAGAGTGAGCAGTATTCTGTGGATCATATGACACTCTGTAACGGATTTAATATGACGCAGAATGACGGTGGGGAATATACCATGGGAATGGCATATCTTGCAGCATGGAAGGGACCTGTCTATGAAAAAGATGATCCTTATGGAGATAATCAGACAAATGAGGATCTTACCGCGGTAAAACATGTGCAGGAAATGCAGATCATTGAAAGCAAAGATTATGAAAAGATCAAGGAAGCTGTATTCAAATACGGCGGAGTACAGACATCCATTTACAATGCACTGCGCAGTTCACAGTCTTCCTCCCCATATTATAACAAAAGCACAGATGCATACTGCTATATTGGTACAGAGAAACCAAACCATGATGTGGTGATCGTCGGATGGGATGATTCTTATTCTAAGGATAATTTTAACACTGATCTCGAGGGTGATGGAGCATTTATCTGTCAGAACAGCTGGGGAGATAATTTCGGGGAAAACGGCTTCTTTTATATTTCCTATTATGATACAAATATTGGAACACATAATGTTGTTTATACGGATATAGAAAACACGGATAATTATGATCACATTTATCAGAGTGATCTGTGCGGATGGGTTGGACAGCTTGGTTATAATAAAGACAGCATCTACGGTGCCAATGTATTTACCGCAGAGGGGAATGAAACCTTAAAGGCGGCATCTTTTTATGCGACTGGAAAAGACTCACAGTACGAATTATATGTGGTGCGTCAGTTTGAGGATGAGACATCGTTGGAGAAGATGATTCCGGTTGCGTCCGGCAAGCTTGGGAATGCCGGTTATTATACCGTTGACTTTAACCAGGGAATTGAAGTGGATGCGGGGGAGCGTTATGCGGTTGTTCTGTATATAATTACACCCGGATCCGTACATCCGATGGCAATCGAGTATGCTGCGGATGAAGCGACTGAAAATGTAGACTTAGATGATGGAGAGAGCTATATCAGTGCAAATGGCTCGAAATGGGTGAGTGTTGATACCGTAGAGAAATCCAATCTCTGTATCAAGGCATTCAGTGATAATCGATAGAAAGCAGTTATTACATGGAAGATAAAATATTAAAATTTGCGACAGCAGTTGTTGTGGTGCTTACTGTGGCAGTCTGCATTGGACTTCCGTTTTTTCCACAGATCCATACCTGGGCAGTGGAATCGCGGGAAGAGCGTTTAGCAGAGCAGGAATATGCGGAAAACCAGACAGAGATGAAAGATCTTGAAATTGTTGCTGCAGATACATCAGAACAGGTTCATGGCGGACAGCTGCAGTTGAAACTGCCGGAGGGCATAAATGGATCTGATATTCAATTTACAAATGATTATGTGACACAGACGATAAAAATCAGCATTCCGGGAACAGACCGCTCTTATTTTGAAAACGGACCGATTACGGGAAGCAGTAATCACATTGCGACACTTTCTTATTCCAGCAAGGGAGAAGATGGTGTGATAGAGATCGTAATGGATCATGTTTATGAATTAAAAACGGAATATGACAGTGCATATTATTATTTTGATTTTTTGACACCGCAGGAAGTGTATGATAAAGTAGTCGTAATCGATGCGGGGCATGGAGGCCGTGCGCCGGGAGCGAACAAACAGGGGGTCAATGAAAAAGAAATTGATCTTGATATTGTGCTTCAGTTAAAAAAGATACTTGATGAGGATGATCACAATATCGGCGTTTATTATACCAGAACCGACGACAGCAACCCTACTTTTGATCAGAGGGTACAGCTTGCAAATAAGTCGGACGCCGATCTTTTTATCAGCGTACATAACAATTCCACAAACAGTGGAAGAATGTCCTCGGCAAATGGTACAGCAGTCATGTATAACGAGTCGGATGAGAGCGAACTTGGAAGTAAGCGGCTGGCACAGATCTGTTTAGAGGAAGTAACGGGACAGTTACAGAGCAGAAACCGTGGTCTGGTTGAGGGAGACAGTATCTATATTATAAGGACAAGCAAGGTTCCGGTTGCGCTGATCGAGGTTGGATTTATGACCAATCAGCAGGAGCTTGATCTGCTGCGGTCGGAGGATTATCAGAAAGAAGCAGCACTTGGTATCTATCATGCGATATTGCGTGCATTTGAAGAAGGATATTAGTGTGAAAACCAATGTCATACAGGGAAATGGAGAAGCGGAATGAACAGAATTATTTTTGCGACCGGAAATGCCGGTAAAATGAAAGAAATCAGAGAAATTTTAGGGGATATGGATGCAGAGATCCTGTCTATGAAAGAAGCCGGGATCCAGACGGATATCGTGGAAAACGGGACGACATTTGAGGAAAATGCCAGAATAAAAGCAAAGGCAGTGGCCCAGTTTACAAAAGATATTGTCCTTGCAGATGATTCCGGACTTGAGGTGGATTATCTGAATAAGGAACCAGGCGTATATTCTGCCCGCTATATGGGGGAAGATACCTCTTATACGATCAAAAATCAGGCAATTTTAGACCGGTTAAAAGGTGTGCCGAAGGAAAAGCGTACGGCTCGTTTTGTCTGTGCGATCGCTGCTGCAATGCCAAATGGAGATGTGCTGGTTACAAGAGAAACGATAGAAGGTTATATCGGAGAAAAACCTGCAGGAAGTAACGGGTTTGGATATGACCCGATTTTTTATGTGGATGAGTTTGGATGTTCCACTGCAGAGCTTACGGAGAAACAGAAAAATCAGATCAGCCACAGGGGAAAGGCGCTGCGCGCCATGAAGGAAAAATTGAATCAGTATGGAATCTGATGTATAAAAACGGGGATTGGAAATACATAGGATGGGGCAGGTAGCCTTATGAGAGTACTGGTTATTAGTGATACGCATAAAAAACATGAAAATTTAAAAGTTGTTTTAGAGAGAGTTTCGCCGGTGGATCTTGTGATCCATCTCGGGGATGCGGAAGGGTATGAAGACTATATTGGGGAGCTTTGTGGCTGTCCATTAGAAATTGTGGCTGGAAATAATGATTTTTTCTCTTCTCTGCCACGTGAAAAGGAGATCATGGTAGGAAATTACCGTGTGTTTATGACACACGGACATTATTACTATGTCGGATCAGGGATAGAGGATTTAAAGCGTGAGGCTTTAGCGCGGGGCGCGGATGTCGCAATGTTCGGGCATACACATATTCCGCTGATCGAATACGGGGACGGAATCGTTGTCATGAACCCTGGAAGTATTTCCTATCCGCGACAGGAGGGAAAACGCCCTTCGTATATCCTGATGGACATTGATAAAAAGGGTGTGGCGCATTATGAAATCGAGTATTTATAGAAAAAATTAAAAAAATTGAAAAAATATAAAAAAAAGTGTTGACATTTATGTTTGCGTCCTATATAATAACTCTTGCGTCACGGATGAGACGGAAAAGACAAGCACTTGAATGACTTGCTTTTCAGGATAAAAATTCATATCGGGGTGTGGCTCAGCTTGGCTAGAGCGCCTGGTTTGGGACCAGGAGG
>OIDK01000665.1_pt1 | contig 9986 bp, 9 predicted proteins | sample 1581551 | NCBI WGS metagenome assembly OIDK01 (sample SAMEA3882522, study PRJEB24775) | human gut metagenome | biome: human-associated habitat; feature: intestine environment; material: feces | place: Netherlands | collected 2009/2010
GTTTAATGATATTGTCATTAACCCCGCTGTGGTCTCAGCGGACACTAACGCCTTAATAGGATAGCACAAACCGCCCGTAAAAGCAAGCGTTTCGGGCAAATTTATGCAAAAATTTTCGCTCTGGCTTTGATAGACCGTTCTTATTCGAACTTCTGCTTGTCTGCCGTCAGAAATTCGGTGCGCAGGATGGAGGCGTTCGCCGCCGGGACCCCGAATTTTGCTTCCAGCGCCGCCGTCAGCAGTGAGGGGTTCAGGTTCAGGTCCTGCGAGGCAGGCAGGCAGACCGCAAAGCTCACGCTCTCCCCTTCTGTCTCAAGCTCGAGAGTGGGGACATACTCCTTCATCTCGACCATCCTGACGCCGCGCTTGCTCTTTTTCTCCACCGGCACGCTCTCCAGTGCATTGTACTGAGCCAGTACCGGAGCAGCATCCGCCGGGTAGCTGATCTCATAGCAGGCATAGGCAATGAGGTCTGCTTTCATCTGCACCGGCGCTACGTTGTAGACCTCGATGCCCGCAGGCATGATCGCGTTGAGTGCTTCTTTCCACTGGGCAAGATCCGGAGCCTCAGCCTCGGTCTTGACATCCACGCACTCGCACTCACTCTCCTGCCCCAGCGACAGCGGGCAGGCAAAGGTCATGTAGATATGGGGGTTGAAGCCCAGCGTGTGCCACACAGGCAGGCCGCTGCGCTTGAGCACCCGCTGCATCACCCGCTGCAGATCCAGCAGGGAGATGTAGGAGGCCTCATTCTTTTTCTCAAACGAGATTCTGACTGTAATCAAAGCAGGGACCTCCTAACAGATGATTGGCACCGCAGCCATGGCAGGCGCGGTTGCAGGGCTGGGTGGTCTGGGCGGCAAGGGCCTTGTTGTATTCCCGCACCAGATATTCGTGGGTCACACCGTAGTCCATGTGGCTCCACGGGGTCACCTCGTCCAGCCCAATGGGACGCTGGCAGTAGAACTTGGGATCAATGCCCAGATCCTCAAACACCTGCATCCAGGTATCATACTTGAAGCACTCTTCCCAACCGTCAAAGTAACAGCCCCGTTTGTAGGCTTCCAGAATAACAGGAGCCAGACGGCGGTCGCCCTTGGCGAACACGCCCTCCAGAAAACTGGTGGTGCTGTCGTGATAGTTCACCTTGATCTTGCGGCTGTGGACGCTTTCCAGCAGGTGCTTCTGCTTGGCCTGCAGGCTTTCCTCCGTGTCCATGGGCACGAACTGGAAAGGCGTGTGGGGCTTGGGCACAAAGCAGGCACAGCTGATGGTCACCTGAACGCCCCTGCCCTTGGCGTGCCTGGGGTTGGAGTAATAGAGATCTACCACCTTCTGGGCGGTCTCGGCAATGCCTTCGATGTCCTCCATCGTCTCGGTAGGCAGACCCATCATAAAGTAGAGTTTGACCGAGGAATAGCCGTTGGCAAAGGCCAGTGAGCAGGTCTTTTCGATCTCGTCCCAGGTGACATTTTTGTTGATGACATTGCGCAGGCGCTGGGTACCGGCCTCGGCCGCAAAGGTCAGGCCGCTCTTGCGCACCTTGGTGGTCTTTTCGATCAGGCTCTGGGAGAAGTTGTCCATCCGCAGGGAGGGCAGCGAGAGGCTGACGTGCTCCTTGGGGGCCCACTCATTCAGATCATCCAGCAGTTCTTCCAGCTGGCCGTGGTCGGAGGTGGACAGGCTGGACAGGCTCAGCTCCTCATAGCCAGTGTTGGCGCACAGGTCCTGTGCCGCCTTATTCAACAGACTGGCATCCCGCTGGCGCATGGGGCGGTACAGGAAGCCCGCCTGACAGAACCGGCAGCCGCGCACACAGCCGCGCAGCACCTCAATGCTGGCACGATCCTGGATGGCACCCACCATGGGCACAACAAAGTTCGTTGGCGGGGCAAACTCGTTCAGATCCTTGATGATGGCCTTGGTGATGACCGCCGGGATGCCCGGCTCGTTGGGGGTAATGGCCTTGACCAGGCCGTCCTCAAAGTAGGTCACATCGTAGAAGGCAGGGATATAGACCCCGGGGATCTTTGCAATGCGGCGCAGCAGCTCCTTTTTGGAGACGCTGCCCTCTTTCTTGGCACGCTCGATCTCGGCGCAGATGGAAGGCAGCTGGTTCTCACCCTCACCCAGCTGGATGACATCAAAGAAATCCGCAATAGGCTCCGAGTTGCAGGCGCAGGGGCCGCCCGCCACGATCAGGGGCCAGTGCTCGTCGCGGTCCTTTGCGTAGAACGGAATGTGCGCCAGATCGAGCATGGCCAGAATGTTGGTATAGGAAAGCTCGTACTGCAGGGTAAAGCCCACCGCATCAAAAGCGGTCAGCGGGTCCTTGCTCTCCATGGTGTAAAGGGGCAGGCCCAGCCGCTCCATCTCCGCCTTCATATCCAGCCAGGGCATAAAGGCCCGCTCACACCACCAGTTCTCGTGGCTGTTGAGCAGCTCGTACAGGATCTTCTCGCCGAGGAAGGACATTCCCACCTCATAGGTATCCGGGAAGCAGAATGCAAACCGGACATCCACCTTTTCTTTGTCTTTATACACGCTGCCCGGTTCGCCGCCGGTGTAACGGCCAGGCTTCTGCACCCGGCCCAGCGCTTCTTTTAGCTTGGGATCAAACATCAAGTTCCTCCATTGACAGAACAGTTTTACTTCATTCGTTTTATTGTACCCGATTCTGCCGGGAAATGCAATCATTGTTTTGGAGGCACCACCATCCGCACGCCGCCAGCTGTGCTCCATCCAGCGGCGGGACCGGCAGAAGGTTGAAGGCCCCGGTCAGGAGATTGGCCGCCAGAAAGGCACTGGCCCGGATGGTGGCCCGCTGTTCCAACCGAAGCATCCAAAGCCCGGCCAGCACCAGATTTGCTGCAGGGCCTGCCGCAGCAAGGAGAGCGGTCTGCCACAGGGTCATATCCCTGCCCCGGGTGCGCATACAAAAGCCGGTAAGGGTGACTTCAATGACCGGAAACTGCCCAAACAGGGCAAGATATACCCCAATATGTCCCCACTCATGCAGGAATGCTGCCAGCAGCCCCAGCCGCAGAAACCCGCTTGCATCGAAATAGAGCAGAACATACAGCACCCCGCAGAGCAATAGCGGGTCCCGGAACACAAGCGGCCCATACCGGAATCGATGCCGCATCATGGCAGGCTCAGTGCGGCAGAAGGATCATACCGGATGCCGCCTGTCAGAAATTCAAAGTGTAGGTGTGCCCCAGTGGCACGGCCCGTCTGTCCGGCAGTGCCCAGCCGCTGGCCCGCTGCAACCACCTCCCCGGCCCGGACATAGAGATACTGCATGTGGGCATAGAGCGTTTCCTGCCCATTCCCATGGGTCAGCCGGACATAGTTGCCGTAAGCGGCTCCACGCCGGGCGGCGGTCACCACGCCGTCCAGTGCCGCAAGGACTGGTGTGCCCTCCCCGCAGGCAAGGTCCACGCCCCGGTGGAAGGCTTTTTCCTCGGTAAAGGGATCCTTCCGCCAGCCATAATGGTCAGAGACACGCCACGCCGCCGTTTCCAGCGGGAAGCAGAGCGTCTGCCCCGGCTTTGCCTGTTTCAGGCTGGCTCCCGCCGGGATATTTTTGCCCGCACAGACCGGGAGCACCCTGCCCGCCAGCAGAATGATCAGCAGCACCGTCAGAGCCAGCACCGCCGCCCGTTGATATCGCTTGTGTTTCCCTGCTCGTCCATGTTTTGCCTGCATCTTTTCGCCCTCCGTTCTGGAAAGTGTATGCAGAAGGAAGATCACTGAGAACCAAAACACCCCCTGGGAAATTTCCCAGAGGGTGCTCTTTCCGTATTTACCGGCGGAGCCAGTCATGGAGCCGCTGGAAGAGGCTGGGGTGGCCGTGCCGTTCCGCGCGATCAACAGCGTGCGGAGCGGGTGCGCTCTGCACAGCCGGAGCAGGTGCTGCTTTCACCGTGGCAGGCTGTTTTGCTGGTTCTGGGGGCTGCTCCGCCACCTGAACCGGCTCCGGTCTCGTTTCGGGCTCAGACGGCCGTTCCGGTGCCTTTATTTCAGGCTGCTCCGGTTCTGCCGCAGAAGCGGTATCCCGGGCGAGCCAGTCATCCCGGAGCAGATCGTACATGTCCATCTGGCCGTTGACAAGGGGCTCACCGGGGGCCGCTTTCACCTTCTGATAGCTGCCGTCTGCCCGCATCTCCCGGGCATTGACATTATCCCGCAGCTGCAGCTGCAGGATATCGCTCAGCTTCTGGATGAGGACAGGGTCCTCCACCCGGACACCCACCTCCACGCGGCACTCGGTGTTGCGGATATGCAGGTTCTCGGTCTTGCCCGGCACCTCGGCGCGGACACAGCAGATGCCGCGCACGATCATATCGATGCGGACCCCCGCACAGCTGGCTTCTTCGAGTTTCAGGATGATATCCCGATCCGAGATGGAGTTGTTTTTCAGGATCATGGATGCCGGGCGGCCCAGCTTGGCTGCATTGATGACCCGGTCCATCTCGTCCAGCAGCACGCTCTTGAAGCGCAGAGGAGCCACCAGCATCTTCTCGGTGGTCTCCGTCAGCTTCTGCACGGCAAGGTTCTGGAACACATTGGAGGCTTCCTCACCGATGCCCAGATCTGCCGTGATGAACGAATAATCGGTATAGAGCTCGCTGGTCTTTTCGTTGTAGTTGCCGGTGCCGATCTGGGTGATGTAGCTGTAGCCCTGCGGGCCTTTCTTGGTGATGAGGGTCAGCTTGGAGTGCACCTTGTAATCATCAAAGCCATAGAGGATGGTACAGCCAGCCTCTTCCAGCTGCTTGGACCAGTCGATGTTGTTCTGCTCGTCAAAGCGGGCACGCAGCTCCACCAGAGCTACCACTTCCTTGCCGTTTTCGGCGGCTTCGATCAGGGCCTGCACGATCTGGGATTCCCGCGCCATCCGGTAAAGGGTCATCTTAATGGAGATGACCTCCGGATCCCGCGCAGCCTTTTTCAGCATCGCGATGAAGGGGCGGATGGACTGATACGGATAACTGAGCAGGACATCGTGCTTTTCTACCTCGGCGGCAAGGTCATAATCCTGGGGCGGCAGCATGGGCCGGGCCGAGGGATAGAATAGCTCCGGGTTGCCCTCGGCCTCCATTTTCCCGGTGAGCTTGTAGAAGAAGCTCAGATCCAGTGGGCTCTTCTGGGCAAATACCCGCTTATGGCTCAGTTCCAATTTATCGCAGAGGAGACGCAGGATCTCCTGCGGGGCCGTGGGAGTTACCTGCAGGCGGACAGCGGCCAGCTTGCGGCGGCGCTTGAGCAGGTCGGCCATGATCTCGCGGTAATCGATATCATGGTCCATCATGCCCTCTTTTACATCAATGTCGGCGTTGCGGGTGACGCGGAACAGGCACTTTTCCTGGACGGCATCCTTGCCGAAGATAAGGGACGCATAGTGGAGCACCAGTTCCTCTGTCAGGGCAAACTCGGTCTTGCCCTCCCGGCGCACCAGGATCAGCCGCTCCATCTGGCTGGAGATGGGGATCATGCCAAGGCTCTGGCCCTCTTTCTCCTTGAGCAGAGCGCCGAGGTAGATCTCCTTATTGCGCAGGAATGGGAACGGGTGGCGGTTGTCAACGATCTGCGGGCTGAGGATGGGGAACAGCTCGTTCTGGAAGTACTTTTTCCAGAAGCGCTCCTGCTCCTTATCCATCGCATCAAAGTTTACCTTTTTATAGCCGCAGGCATCCAAATTTTCCAGCGCCTTCTCGTAGTATTTATCGCAGTCCTCCTGCAGATGGGCAACCTTGGGCATGATGGCGTTCAGCTGTTCCTCGGCCGTCATATTGGTCTTGTTCTCACGCTTGTCCTTATCTTTCTGACTGCGTGCAAGGTTGGCGCGCTCCTGCAGGGAGCCCACACGCACCATGAAAAATTCATCCAGATTGGAGCCATAAATGGCAAGGAATTTCACCTGCTCTGCCAGCGGGACATTCTTGTCCTTGCCCAGCACCAGCACACGGCGGTTAAAGTCCAGCCAGCTGAGTTCACGGTTGATGAAGATCGTATCCTCTTTCATAGTAGTTTACTCCCTTTTTCCCTGACCTGCGGCTTTCGCCGCAGCGCTTCAGCTCACATAAGCAAGTCCATCCCACTCAGCCACCACCGCTTCTGTCAGGCCGGGCACGGCGGCGGCCTCTTCCACCGCAGCAAAGCGCCCGTACTGCTCCCGGTATTCGATGATGGCCCGGGCGCGCTGTTCCCCCACCCCCGGCAGGGTGCAGAGAGCGTCCTGCCCGGCGGTGTTCAGATCGACCCGCGCCAGCTGGATGAGCGGTGTTTCACTCCCGGCTGCACGGCCCGGCCCTGTCTGCCGCGGAACGGCAAACCCAAACGCCAGCGCGACGCACACCGCGCAGACAAGGGCCGCTGTCCACAGAAATCTCTGTTCTGTTTTTGTGAGACTGGCTTTCTTCATTCCATTGTACCCGACTTTCTCTGAAAAAGAAAGCCCTCTGCGGAGAATTTGCAGAGAGCTTTACAATGATTTTACGCAGAAGTTTCCGCACGGCGCACCATGCCATACAAAAGCTCTGCCGCTGCACCGGCATCGTGGTCGGTCAGGGTCGTCCGGTTGGCGGCAAGGCGCAGTTCAGGCGCGGCATCCGCAGGCACAACGCTCTCCCCCGCCAGATGGACAAGGTCGAGCATCTGAGTGCAGCCGGCCAGCACCGTCAGCTGCTCGGCGGCATAACCGGAGGGAGGGCAGACGGCGTTGAGCATGGCACTGCCTGAGACAAGGCCAGGGGTAAGCACCAGCGTATCCTGTGCAAGGCGCTCCGCATGCAGGAAGGCTGCCGCGTCTCCCAGCGCCTTCTGCAGTGTGGGCAGAATGGGCATCTGCTTTTTGTCCTGATAAAACAGGATGCGCAGAACGTCCTCGCCCTTGACATCGGCGGCGTTGCTCAGCACAAAGGGAGTCCACTCCTGCTTGAGGTGGAACACCAGCCCCTCGCTCATCCGCACAGCGCGGGTGGAGCCATCGCGCATCTGCAGGGCAATGCCCACGCCGGACAGGGAGGGCAGCATCTTCAGGACAGACTCCTCCATCCCCTCAAAGCTGCACAGCGCGGTGCCGGAGCCCTCCGAAAAGTTGTAGGCCAGTGTGCCGCCGCAGACCAGCGCGGGCGCACTGAGCCGCACCCCACCCAACAGAGAGCGGACCGCCCGGGGCGAGCGCTGAGAGAAAACGGTCAGCCTGCCGCCCCTGCTGGCAAAAAGCTGCAGCACGTCCCGCTGGAGCTGGGGCAGATTGCCTGCGGCATCCAGCAGCAGGCTGTCCAGATCACAGAGGACTAAGGTCTGGTCAATGGTCGTCTCTTTCATATGGTATTTCCTCCTGTGCGCTGACGGAGCGTGGTCAAGAAACGGGTGAAGTAATCTGGCAGCTCAGAATCGAACCGCAGGTGTTCCCCCGTGATGGGGTGAACGAACCCCAGCGTTTTTGCATGCAGGCACTGACCATGCAGGCTGGTGATGCAGTTGTGGGGGCCGTACACCGGGTCGCCCGCCACCGGGTGGTGGATGGAAGCCATGTGAACGCGAATCTGGTGGGTACGGCCCGTTTTCAGGCGGCACTCCAGCATCGTGAACTCGCCCAGCCGTTCCAGCACCTTGTAGCCGGTGTAGGCGTACTTTGTGTGGGGCTCACTGGCCGGATAGACCGCCATCTTCTTGCGGTCGGTCTTGCTGCGGCCCAGGTTGCTCTCCACAAAGCCCTCATCCTGGGCAAAGCCGCCATAGACGATGGTATTGTAGGCCCGCTCCACGCTGTGCACTGCCATCTGCTGGGAAAGGCCGATGTGGGTTGCATCATCCTTTGCCACCACCAGCAGACCGCTGGTGTCCTTATCGATACGATGAACCAGTCCCACCTCGGGGTTGTTGGCGTCAAAGGACGGCACGTTGCGCATGTGCCACGCCACGGCATTGATGAGCGTGCCGTGGAAGTTGCCAGCTCCAGGATGCACCACCATGCCCGCAGGCTTGTTGATGACCATCAGCTGGTCGTCCTCATACACGATGTCAAGCGGAATGTCCTCCGCCACGATGCTCGTGTCGTGCTTCGGCTGGTGGAGCATCAAGGTGATCACGTCCTCTGGACGTACCTTGTAGTTGCTCTTTACCGGCGTGCCATTGACGTGGATGGATCCAGCGTCGGCGGCCTTCTGTATGCGGTTGCGGCTTGAGTGCTGCATCCTCACGGAGAGATACTTGTCGATGCGCTCCGGCTCCTGCCCTTTATCGACCTCCACGCGGAAGTGCTCGTAGAGCTGTCCGGTATCGCTGGAGGCCTCCTCTGGCGCCAGTACGTCGTCAAGGTCCAGCAGTTCGTCGTCGATTCGTTCTTCTTCCATTTCCTTTATACCTTATTATATATACTGTAGGGAAAACTACTCCCTGAGGTCATTTTCCGTGCCTACTCCCCCGAATGTTGTGAGGGGCGTGACGGTGCCACGTCGCCTGAGAGGATTTCGTCCTCAGGCTGCACCTCGTCGATGGGCACTTCTATGATCTCGTAGTCCTCCTCGTAGGTAGGCACTTCTTCTTCCACCTCCTCATACTCGTTCTCCGCGGATGCATTGTTGAGCGTGTCGGAGGGTAGTCGGGTGCCGTCGCCTACCTGTATGACAATTGTAGCGTCGGCAGGGATTCGTTCTCCCACCTCCACGCGTCTGCCATTGACAAGGATGGCATAGACCCAGTCTTTCTCTCCCGGTGTGTATTTGGGCTCGACGGTCTTGAATCCCATGGCGAGCAGCGTGGCGCGTGCCTCACGGTAGGAACTGTTGTCGGCCAGGTCGGGCATGACGAGTGCGGGAGGATTGGCCGCATTGATGGTCACATAGACGATATGGGTCGATTTGATGCGCTTGCCCTGTCCCGGACTCTGCTCCAGTACGCAGTCGGGAGGCATTGTCCTGACGTAGTTGGTGTCCTGCACGACGAGCTGGAGCCCGGCTTCCGACATCTTTTTCTCCGCCTCTTCGAGCTGCATGCCCACGACGTTGGGCACGACGAACGATTCGCCGTGGTGGGTATAGTAGGCCACGCCGTACTTCACGCCGATGCAAAGCAAGGCAACGACGATGGCGATGGCGGTGACATGGCCTGCGACATAGGTGCTGAAAAGCTTTTCAAAAAAGTTCTTACCCGTCATTCTTGTCCTCTGTATAAAATGCGCTACAAAGTTAGCAATAAGTTTAGAAACCGAAAAACAAAATGCTTTAAAAATCCTTTACTATTATGGAATGAAACCTTTCTTTCTGCTTTGTAAAGATGTTGCGGGTCTTCCGTGGTGGCTGGTGGAATACTTTATAGATGTTGATTTAGGTCAAAATTTGAGCGAATCATGCACTTTTTATGAGAAAATACTCTCTTGCCAACGGAATAATGCCTACCTTTGCACCGTCAATAAAGCATAGAGTTTAGTTTAATAGTAACTGATTTTTATAGGTTTTTAGTTGTTAATCATTTAAGGTAAGATAGACGGCAAGCGTGCCCGTTTTCGCTTATAATAGGTGAAATTAGTTTGAGAGGTGAATTTGATTGTTTGAAAACTGGATAACACCGCCGCTTGTATGTGGGAACAACGTCGCGAGACGCATCCCTCCAAGCAGTGGCGGAGTCGAAAGACCGGATTCTCGAAATCCGAAACGGGCAGTGCGCATTAGCGTTCTGCCCGTTTTCGATATGAATATTTGGCAGGCCAAACTGTCTGCTTTGTCGCTTTAGAAGATGGTCTGTGACGCTGTGGCACGTTTTTTGTATTTTTCATTCTGTCAATAACCAAATTAAATGAGCTTATGGTCACAGTAAAGAATGCGGGCCAGTTCCGCATGGAGATTCAGAACGAGAGAGAATTGACCCACACCGACGTCCCTGCAGAGCAGGGAGGTGTAGGCGAGTATCCCACCCCTGTAGTGCTGTTTGCCCAGTCGCTGATGGCATGTGCGTTGACCACGGCTTCGATGGGA
>OIDK01000671.1_pt1 | contig 9914 bp, 9 predicted proteins | sample 1581551 | NCBI WGS metagenome assembly OIDK01 (sample SAMEA3882522, study PRJEB24775) | human gut metagenome | biome: human-associated habitat; feature: intestine environment; material: feces | place: Netherlands | collected 2009/2010
GCTTTGTGGAACAGGTGGACATTTATGAGCAGGAGCAGCCAGATGGCAGATTCCTAAAGCACATAAAGTTCCGTTTTCCGGTGTATTTTGGAGACAGGGAGACACAGGAACTTTGTTGGGACAACGAAAGTACTGTCGAGTGCGTGATAATGATGCAGTATTGTGGAAAAGAGAAGAAAAAGTAGGGTTTGACCACAAGATGTTGTACTCCACGGGCAAAAATTAGACCGAAAATTGGCTAGTTTTTGCCCGATTTTTTTGCCCGTTTTTAAAGATGCATAGGGGTAAAAAAGAGGTTTTTGAGTGATTTGGAGAAAAACAAAAAGGAGGGAGTGGTAAGCAAAGTTAAAAATGAATATGGGCAGGGATGAACGCAAGGCGGTACTTATTTTAGAAATAGAATAGGTGCCGCCTTATTTTTTTGGAGGTGGAAATGTCAAAATTATTTTGTGTGAGTCCGGGACTTCGGGTGCTGGAAAGGCATCCCGTTAGTCATCGCAGGAGCCTATGCCTTTCTGACCATACAGGTGGAGGATACGACCATTATGGATTTTATCCGGTATGCCTGTGCTTATTTTTTCATGGATCAGCAGCAATATGAATGGAGGTACACACCGGATGAGTAAAAAGAACATGGAATCCACCAGAGAACTGATGGGAACCAGAGAAGTGACGGATTACAGTATCCGAACATACAGGAATGAGGAGCTGGTTTACTTTTTAATTCAGCCCAGCAACATTTCCGTGTTGTCAGAGGAGAGTCTGTCAGCCAGAATCTATGGACTGATGACGGTGCTTAAGGGCATCACGGAAATCGAAATGATGTGCTTAAATTCCAGAGAGAATTTTGAGGACAACAAAAGATATTTAAAGAACCGCGCGGAGGAAGAAACCAACCCGACTGTGCGGAAACTGCTGGAACTGGATGCAGGACACCTTGACCGGATGCAGGTGCAGATGGCAACGGCGAGGGAGTTTTTACTGATTATCCGGCTGAGAAACCAGAAGGAGAATGAGGTGTTCGCTTACTTAAACCGTATCGAAAAAATGCTGGTGGAACAGGGATTTACATCCAAAAGAGCGGATGAGGAGGACATGAAGAGGATACTGGCTGTTTACTTTGAACAGAATGTCACAACGGAAAAATTTGAAGAATTTGATGGAGAGAGGTGGATCATTTTAAATGAATAACAACAGAAAGAAAAAAACACAGACACAGACACCGGGGGAAGAGAGGCTTAAGAGTTTCCTTGATATGATCGCACCGTCCGTCATCCAGTTTTACACGGACCATTATATCTGCGGGAATACGTTCCGCAGTGTCTGGGCACTCAGGGAATATCCGACTGCAACGGATGAGCAGGCAATCCTGCGCCATCTTGGGGAAAAGGATGGCGTGACACTGCGTATCTATACCAGACAGGTCACACCGGCAGAGGAGAAAAAAATCATCAGCAATGCGGCAAACAAGAACCGCATGAAACAGGGAAATACAGAAAATTTACAGGAGACAGTCACGGCAGCGAGCAACCTGCAGGATGTGACCAACATCATTGCGACCATGCACCGCAACAGGGAGCCGTTACTTCATACGGCTGTGTATCTGGAGTTATCCGCAGCGGACATGGATAAGTTAAAGCTGTTGCAGACCGAAGTGTTGACAGAACTCATCCGTTCCAAACTGAACGTGGATAAGCTGCTGCTGCGCCAGAAACAGGGGTTCCTATGTGTGCATCCGGCTGGCAGGAATGTCTTTCTGGAACAGTTTGAACGTGCGCTTCCGGCTTCGAGTGTGGCGAACCTGTTCCCGTTCAACTACTCCGGCAAGACCGATAAGAACGGATTTTATATCGGGAGGGATAAATTTGGAAGCAATGTCATTGTAGATTTCAACCAGAGAGCGGATGACAAGACCAATGCCAATATCCTCATCCTTGGAAACTCCGGGCAGGGAAAATCCTACCTGTTAAAACTGATACAGACCATCCTGCGGGAGTCCGGGATGAAAGTTATCTGCCTGGACCCGGAGCATGAATATGTGGATTTGACCGGAAATCTGGGAGGCTGTTTTGTGGACCTGATGAGCGGGGAGTATATCATCAATGTGTTAGAACCCAAAACATGGGATGAAAACGGCAGCCCGGAAGATACAGAGGCACCCTATGCGTTCCGCTGTTCCTCAAAATTAAGCCAGCATATTTCCTTCTTAAAAGACTTTTTCCGAAGCTATAAGAATTTTACGGACAGCCAGCTTGACACGATAGAGATCATGTTAGCGAAACTTTATGAGAAGTGGAACATAGGGGACGATACGGACTTTGGCAGGCTTACGCCAAAGGATTACCCGATCCTGTCTGACCTTTACAATCTGATGGAGGAGGAATATAAGCATTACGATGCGAAGAAGAAGCAGCTGTATACCGCAGAACTTCTGCAGGAAATCTGTCTTGGACTTCACTCCATGTGCAAGGGAGCAGAGTCCAAATTTTTTAACGGACATACAAACATCACGGACAGCAGTTTTCTGACTTTCGGTGTCAAGGGACTGCTTCAGGCGAGCAAAAATGTGAAGGATGCCATGCTGTTTAATGTGCTTTCCTACATGTCAAATGAACTTCTGACCAATGGGCATACGGCAGCCTGCATCGATGAGTTTTATCTGTTCCTTACCAACCTGACCGCCGTGGAATATATCCGAAACTTTATGAAACGTGTGCGTAAAAAGGACAGTGCCGTCATCCTTGCCAGCCAGAATCTGGAGGACTTCAATATTGATGGAATCCGGGAGTATACGAAACCGCTGTTTTCCATTCCAACCCATGTATTCCTGTTCAATGCGGGAAACATCGATTCCAGATTTTATATCGATACCTTGCAGCTTGAGCAGAGCGAATACAACCTGATCCGTTATCCGCAGAGGGGCGTGTGCCTCTATAAATGCGGCAATGAACGTTACAACCTCATGGTACATGCACCGGAGTACAAGGAGAAACTGTTCGGAAGTGCCGGAGGACGATAAGACAGGGGGAAAAGGAAGGAGGGATGCCAGACTATGGACATGAGGGAGCAGAAATTCGGCATTGAGATCGAGATGACAGGTATTACCAGACAGCGTGCTGCGGAGGTCATGGCAGCCTATTTTTCCTCTGAGGCCAGCTATGACGGTGGAAGCTATGAAGTGTACAGTGTCAGGGATGCGGCAGGCCGTAGGTGGAAAGTCATGTATGATTCCAGCATTGAGGCGCAGAAAAAAGGCGGCGGTTATGCGGGGAGTGAGTACAAGGTAGAATTTGTTTCCCCCATCTGTGAATATGCGGATATCCCTGTCATACAGGAACTCATCCGGCAGCTCCGGCATGCAGGTGCAGTGGCAGGAAAGAATACAGGCATCCATGTGCATATCAACGCGGCACCCCATGATGCAAGGACACTGCGGAACATCACCAACATCATGTACAGCAAGGAAGATTTGATCTATAAGGCACTTCAGGTAGATGTAGAGAGGGAGCATCGTTACTGCCAGAAGGTGGAAGAGGACTTTTTGCAGGAACTGAACCGGAAGAAACCAAAGAGTCTGGAGGAAGTGAGCAGGATCTGGTACAAGGGGGTTGATGGAAGGCACAGGCATTACCATGAAAGCCGTTACCACTGTCTGAATCTGCACAGCGTGTTCCAGAAGGGAACGATTGAGTTTCGTCTGTTTAACTCCACTACCCATGCAGGAAAAATAAAGGCATATATCCAGCTCTGCCTTGCCATTTCTGCGCAGGCATTGAACCAGAAATGTGCCAGCCGGATCAAGACTGCCAGCACCAACGAAAAATATACATTCCGTACCTGGCTGTTAAGGCTGGGAATGATCGGGGATGAATTTAAGACGGCGCGGAAGTTTCTTCTGGAAAATCTGGAGGGCGGCATTGCATGGAAGGACCCGGAACAGGCTGTGAGACAGAAGGAAAGACTGCGTGCGATGAAAGAAAAGAAAGAACTGGAAACCGGACATGCACAGCAGGCAGACAGCATGGAAGAAGAGGTGCCGGAGGATGCACAGGGAATGAACATGACCATGTAAAAACAAAACGCAGAGAAAGGAAACAAGAATATGAACATGACAGGAAGAAGATATATTGCATACGGCTCGAACTTAAACCGGGCGCAGATGGCACTGCGCTGCCCCGATGCAAAGGTGGTAGGAACCGGGGAAATCAAGGACTATGAGCTGTTGTTCCGTGGAAACAGGAACGGGGCGGTAGCTACGGTGGAGCCGAAAAAAGGGGAGAGTGTACCGGTGTTAATCTGGGAGATTAGTCCGAGAGATGAGTTTAACCTGGACCGTTATGAGGGATATCCGAGACTGTATGGAAAAGAAATGCTGGAAGTGGAGCTGGATGGAAAACGGGAGAAAATGATGGCATATACCATGACGGAGGGGTATGCCATGGGAGTCCCTTCGGAACATTACCTTGCTACCATCCGCACCGGATATCAGGAGGCAGGATTTGATGAGGATGTTCTGATGGCAGGTGTTGAAAAGAGCAGGGAACGAATGAAACAGGAGATGGAAGCAGAGAGAATGGAGGAAACACCATGGAGCCAGCAACTGCCGCTCTGATCGCAAGGGCAGCCATAGCAGCCGGAACCAATAAAAAAGTGTGGACAGGGATTGCCTCCGTACTGGCAGCCCTGTGTCTTCCGGTCATCCTTGCCGTCATGTGCTACATTAGCATTGCCTCCGGTGGAACAGAGCATAACCGGGCGGCAGTGCATCTGGCATTCGATGGAGGGGAAGCACCGGATGGAATGCCTGCGGATTATCAGGCTTATGTCCGCCAGATGCAGGAAAGTTTTGCGGAGCTGGATGCCATATTAGATGACATTGATGGCATGACAGAAGGGGAAGTGTGCGACAGGTATCTGGTCAAATCCGTTTTTTATTCTCTGTATTTCGGCGCAGACCGGGTACGGCTTGAGACGGATGATTATAAAAAATTCGCAGACTGTTTTGTGGATTATGAGGAACGGACACAAAACATAGAGCAGGAGGACGGGACCGTCACGCTGGAAAAATATACCGTGGCAGTTGCCATTGGGGATAAGACAAAAATCTTCCAAAAACTTGCATCCGACTATGGAGTTACCGCAACTTATGAACAACAGTCCAATGCAGTCAATGTGTGGTATGTGGCAAAGTATGACACGGCAGCCCCGACAGAGGGGGATGAATTTTCCGACTGGGGCGGCTGGAACGGGGCAGGGGATATCCCTGTGTATGATCTGCCGGCCAACGGGAATGGGAGTGATATCGTACAGCTTGCATTATCAAGACTGGGGCATCCGTACTCGCAGGCACTCCGCGGAACCGGGAATTATGTCGACTGCAGTTACCTGACGCTGTGGTGTTACAGACAGATAGGAATCTCCCTGCCGGGAACGGCGGCAGAGCAGGGAAGATATATGGTGGAGCATAACCTGACGGTTGCAAAGGAATCACTGCAGCCGGGGGACCTTGTGTTCTGGAGCCACAAACCAAACGGAAGATACATGAACATCACGCATGTGGGCATCTATGCCGGAGACGGCATGGTCGTGGATGCGTCCTATTCCAAAGGGAAGGTGGTGTACCGTCCCCTGTTTGATAACGATAAGCAGGTACTGTATGGCAGGCCGCAGTAAATTTTTTGATGCCGCAGGCATCTGTTTTCCGCCAGAAAATGGAAATGAAGGAGGAGCGATATGGCAGAAAAAGAAATAAAAATCACATTTGCCGGGGAGAAACTGGAGGCATTAAGTTTCTTTCTGGCAGAGCAGGGAGGAAAAACCGTGGAGGAGCTGTTGAAGAGCCATCTCGATAAATCTTATGAGAAAAATGTTCCTGCACAGGTCAGAAAATTTGTGGAGAGCAGAATGGAAACTCCACAGGAGACAGCAAATCAGGAGGAGGAATCCCAGAGAACGGGAGGCACAAGACAGCAGAGAGCATCCGGCAGACGGAGCAGGGAGACACAGAATCAGGAAGAGCAGCCGAGAGAGCCGGTGCCGGAAACTGTGGAAGAGACAGCAGAAAATACGATGAGCATGGGAATGTGAGGCGGATCAGTGAACGGATATGAAGAGAAAATAAAAGACCGTCTGTTTCTGGAAGTGTGCAATGCGGCAGGCAGAGAGGAATGGGACGGACTGGCGCATCAGCAGAAGGAAAACCTCATGCTGGTATGCCGTCTCAGCGGGTATGACGAAAAGTTTCAGAGGGACTGCGGACTTGTCACCAGAGAGCAGATGGAGCATTGGGGGATAGAAGAAGAGGTGCTTTTTCAGGATGCATGGGCAAATATGTTTGCAAAACGTCCGCCGCTCCTTATGGATTTTGAGGATGCCTACGGGCATCACTATGACCAGAATATCCTTTCGATGGAGAAAAAACCGGAGAGAATCTGGAGGACGGATGCCGACTTTTATGTCCTTACCAACAACATGGATCATGGGGCGGTGTACATGATGGACGAGGCAACGCTGCAAAAATCAGCAGAAAAGCTGGATGGAAATCTGATCGTCCTTCCGGCATCCATCCACGATGTGTATCTTATGGTGGAGCGGGAAGGCCTGGACATGGAACGGCTGAGGAATGGGGTATATGGAGCAAACAGGGCGTTCCCGGATGCAGACTATCTGTCCGATGAGATTTACCGATATGACAGGGATACGCACAGGCTGTCTGTCATACCGGGGAGCGTGCAGGAAGAGCAGGCAGGAATGGTGCTGTATCAATAGTGTGTTTTTCTGAAAATAATTTCAACTGAGAGTTTAAATTTGGAGGTAAAGTGATGAAACAGGCAGTCGTTACAATCAAATATGATGAGGAAAAGTTAAATGCTGTGAAACAGTATATGGGAAAAAAGGACGCAGATTTTGATGCGGAACTGAAGGAAGTCCTTGGAAAAATGTATGAGAAATATGTGCCGCAGGCGGTCCGTGAATACATTGAAAGCAGAGGGGATGTGCCGCCTGCAATCAAAAAGGCAAACCGCCAGCAGGGAAAAAACAGTGCGGCATCCGGCAGTGCTGCGGAGAATGAGTAGGGAACGGAGGAAGCATGGACAAGATAAAGATTCTGAAAGTAGAGCCGGGGAAACCTCCCTGTGTGAAGGAGATTGCGAATGACTTTAAGGCAAGTCAGGAAGAGGTGGAGGGAGACATTGAGTGCGTTGGTTTTGGAGATGGATGTGTGGCAGTAATCAACGCTGAAGGAAAACTAAATGGAATGCAGCCGAACCGCAGGAATGGTGATGATATCATCTGCGGTCCATTTTTTATCTGCGGGGATACCCCGGACGGTGATTTCATTTCCCTGACGGAGCAGCAGATCGAAGAATATACAAGACGATTTGGAGAGATTGAGCAGTTTACAGGGCAGGAACCGGAACTGGAGCCACATATGACCATCCTCGCTTTTTAAGAAAGTGACAGGACAATGGAAAGGAAACGGCACAGACACCGCCGTGTGAGCCTGCGTGTGGCAACGTGTGACGTTATTCTGCAAAACTGGATAAAGTGACCGACTAGGCTGCATTCTGCCCTGTGTGAGCCGATTTGGAGAAATTAACAGAAAAACCGGAGTGCGGAGGCATCCAAGACTCCGAAAATGGGGATGAAACGGGGCTGTAAAACAGGGTCGAAAATAGTGCAGGTTAAAGGGGTTATGCCGCAAAAGAGCGGCTTAACCCGTCAGACGCCCACCGGCAGAGCCGTTGGGCAGTTCTAAGCATGGCATAACTTTTTTGGAAGCTTCGGAAAGGTTATGCCATTTTTATTTTTGATACAGCGAGCGCAATCAGGCAGTAGAGGCCGGCAGAAGTTATGCCTTTTGCGGAAACAGGGAAAAAAGTCTATAGACAGAGGAAAAAGAAGGAGGAAATGAGTAGTCCCATGGGGTGAGGTGCGCACCACTACCAGAATGGGACGATGAAAGTATTGGAATTATTTGCAGGAACAAGGAGCATCGGGAAAGCCTTTGAACAACGGGGACATGAAGTATTCAGTGTGAAATGGTCGAAAGAGTTTGAAAACATTGATCTGTATGATGACATCAACAAGGTGACGGCAGAGGATATCTTAAAACTTTTCGGGAAACCGGATGTCATCTGCTGCATACAGCCGCCGTTATCCGGCGATTTGCCAGCAGACCGACGCAGACCCGGAAACGGGCTGCAGGGAATTTGACATTGAGAAAGACCGCATCTCTTTCCGTCTGACCGTCCCATACAATGAGGAACGCCGGAGAACCGCCAGCGAAGCAGCGAAAGCTAACGCAAGCAATCTCACGCGAGGTGTGGTATAATTTTTTTGAAAAAGTTTGAAATTTGATGTAGTATTCGCTGCTAAAACCGTAGTATATAGGTGAAGCCGGAAAGGAGGCGGTGTGATGATAGACGATGAAAAAATCATAGAAATGTTTTTTGAGCGTTCAGAACAGGGCATGCGGGAACTGGACATAAAATACGGAAAAGTTTGCCACAAGCTTTCCTACCATATCGTAGGGAATCGGTGGGACGCGGAGGAATGTGTAAATGATGTTTATTTAGGCGCATGGAACGCCATTCCACCAGCACGACCTAATCCGCTATTGTCTTATCTTGTGAAAATCGTTCGGAACATTTCACTCAAAATCTATTGGAGAAAGGAAGCAGCCAAACGAAGCAGCCATTACACGATTGCTTTGGAAGAAATTGAAGCCTGTATAGCAGCCCCGAACACAGTAGAAGCAGAAATTGACGCCAGAGAATTAGCACGTAGCATTGAAAGTTTTTTGGACACGCTGACTACCGAAAACCGCGTTATCTTTATGCGACGCTATTGGTTTGCTGACAGCTACAACGACATAGCCGAGTTTATGGGGCTTTCGGAGAAAAACATCTCTGTCCGGCTGTCCCGTATCCGCGAAAAAATGAAACAATACTTGATTGAAAGAGAGGTATTCATATGAACACAAAGAAGTTTTCCGACGCTATGAGCGAACTTGATACAAAATATGTCGATGAAGCCCTCAGCTACAAGAAGAAAGACAAAATGCCCATTTGGGTAAAGTGGGGAGCTATTGCAGCTTGCTTGTGCTTGATGATGCCATTGACCGCATTTGCCATTGATATAATTCAATATAATGCAGCGGTTGATTATCTCAATTCTCTCGGCATTGCTGTTGAAGATTTGAGCGACTATTCTCATAAAGAAATAAAAGAAGCTGTGAAAACGATTGACGCAGGAGAAAGTAGCCCGTTGACCGAAGAAATCCGTAGTCTAATACCAGAATACAAAGAACCATTGACATCACTGTTTTCTGCCCGGTTGTCTGCGAACACATAATCACTTGATAAGTTGCGGATTTTGCTTACTTCTGTTTCGGATATATTTTTTTCCAATACGACACTTACTAAGGCATAGTCCTGTTCTCCTGTAAGCTGTGTATAGGTTTCTTCTGAACAGACCATTGTTGCAGCACCGCTGACACTACCTACTCCCTCGGAAGCGATACACGCAATTTCAATTTCTGTATCTCCGATTTTTATTTTGTCGCCAACATTTAACCGATTATCTTGATTATAAATCGCCAGTGCATAGCCAGAATTACCATAGACTTTTGATAAATCTCCACTCATAACTGACTTCTTAAAGCTGTCAAGCATGGACTCGTCATAGGAAAACAAATCAACTGTTCCTGCATTGCCGTTAATTTCAACAGGATATGCTACATGAAGTTTTGTACCGAAAACGGATTTTACTCCGGGGATTTCTGAAATATCTTCCGCAAGATTTCTGTCTACGGAATTTGTTTCATCTTCGCTACTTATGACTATATCCGGTGTAAAATCGCTTACAGACGGAAGTAGCTTATGCACAAGGTCAAGGCAGGCGGCAAACGA
>OIDK01000676.1_pt1 | contig 9859 bp, 7 predicted proteins | sample 1581551 | NCBI WGS metagenome assembly OIDK01 (sample SAMEA3882522, study PRJEB24775) | human gut metagenome | biome: human-associated habitat; feature: intestine environment; material: feces | place: Netherlands | collected 2009/2010
TTGTTTATAAATATAATAAAACCAACATATGTATATAAACCAAAGCTACATAGATATCTTATGGCACTCCATATAATATCTCTTCTCATTCGCTTCTCCAATTGAGAATGTCTTTCTGGGCAGCACCCCGCCCGCATTTATTGCAGGGAACAATGTGCTCTTGTCTATCGACTGAAGAAAAATTCCACATCCCTTAGTCTCCTTAACCAGTCCGTGAAGTGCCTCATCACCATGGATATAGTCTATTTCCACATTGCCATGTGTCTCAAGATACTTATCTAAAATACCCTGGAGTATCTCAACCGGGAGGCGGTCACCTCTATTTGTGATATTAATTCCGGAATTCTTTATTGAGGTAGCGCCTGATTCAACATACTCAAATACTATCTCATCGCCCTCAGTGCTCGCAAGTCCTTGTTTTGTGATTTCAGCTTCGAAAAACGACAGCATGTCCTTTACATCAACATTTGTAAGCAGTCTGTGAATAGGCTTAAACTCAAGCGCCTCACTGTGCAGATTACAGATTTCCACAAGAGCATGCCTTGCAGGATGAGTTTTCAACTGCTCCTCTGTGAATTTTCCGGATTTTTTGATATTTTCCCAGCATGTCTTCGCTGTTGCAAGGGAATGGTTTCCATCACCTACTGCAAACAAAAAGCCTCCACAGCTTTCCTGTTTCGCTGCAAATGCCTCTGTCACCTGCTTTGCTGCCTCACCCTCGATAGCATAGCCGCGGATATGTCCGCCTCCCTGCATGAGCTCTGTATCGTAAAGCTTACGAAGAGTATCCCTGATGGCATACACATACTCGATTATTCCATGCTTTACAGCTGCTATATTTACTGCATCTTCCTGTGAAGCACCCTGGCAACCATCAATCTTTTGTCTGTCTATAGGATCATCAACAAGCAGCATAACGTGTGGCAGCTCAATAGCTGCATTCTCTCTTATTTTCACTCTCGGAGGTATACGTGAGATTACTGTTCCCTCTGTTGCTCTGATGAGAGTCTTCTTTTTCGGGTCGAAATCATAGTCATCCAGATCAATAAGTCCTACTATTCCAAGACGCACCCCTGACTCCGTAGTACGCTCAACAAGCACATAGCCATCTGCCACCACTTGCTTTAAGGTTCCATCTGTGAGATATGTATCCATAGTGGTATTAATATATTTGATTCTCTCATCATCCGTCATTGAAGCATATTTTGTTTTTCTGCCGGTTTCTTTGTCATTTTTGACACCATCCCCTGACGAATTGCAATCATTCTCCTGTTTCGTAATTGTTCCCAGATATATCTCAGGAAACACAACATTAAGCGTTGATGGTGCATCAGCCACATGCTTTTCCACAGCATCCCAATAATCAGCCTGACTTGTGAACTGGTCACAGGCAATAACTGACCATTTTTCCATATCTATACCATCGTTTGGCAAAAGAATATTTGCCGGATTGAAACAATTTGACATATCAACAATTCTCCTTTAAATATACAAAATATATAACATAAATCCGCTATACTCTATAGTATAACGGATTTACTTTTATTTGCATATATTAAATTCCTTTTGTTGTTAGAATTCTTCCCACTGCATCATCTAATTTTTCTGCCGGTATCTCGCCACTGTTAACTGCAGACAACACTGCATTATAACTGCTCTCAAAGCCTGTTGAAACATAAAGCATGCTCATTCCTGCCTTAACAGCTGCCACAGCCGCCTCATCCTGTGTACATACCTTATTAAGAGATGCATCTGATAAATCATCTGTAATCAAAAGGCCATTAAAGCCCATGGTAGTTCTCATATAGTTTACGGCACCTGCTGATGTAGAGCATGGCGTGGTTTCCTCTCCTGTCACACTCTGACAAATCACATTTCCCATCATGACTGCCGGAACACCTGCTTCAATTGCCTTCTGATATGGCACAAAATCAGATGCCTCAAGATCTTCCAGCTTATCTGTCATCCAGAGCATTCCTGTCGCTGAATCTGTAGTAGCCTTTCCTTTTCCGGGAAAGCTCTTTGCTACAGAATTGATTCCTGCACTATTATAGCTGCTTACCTGTGCTGCAACACAGTCACCTACAGTCGCTGACTCGCTGCCAAATGCATATGTATCGTTATCTGCATTATCACCATATGCTATATCCGCTGTCGGCCCAAAATTCATATTAAGGCCATTGGTAGCCATATATGAGCCTATCTTTCCTGCACTGCTGCCCGCTGCGTCAGCATCTCCAAGCTGTGATGGTGCCTGCTGTGCCTCATATCCATTAGCTGAAGCAAGAGGAAGTCTTTCTCCACCTTCTTCATCAATTGCAAGAAACAGATTCACGCCCAGTCGCTCCTGCGAAAATGACTGCAGACTGCTCATCATCTTTGTAACTGCAGCCTCTCCTGAGAAATTCTCCTGTCTGAAAACAAAACCACCAATAGGATATGTACCAATAGCTGCCTTTGTCTTGTTACCGGCCTGAGTGAACTGTGATACACCTGTAATCTCCTCAGGTCTCGTAATGAATAGCTGGGCTACCTTTTCCTCTGTTGTCATAGAAGACAGCTTTGTCTTGACAGAATCTGACGGAGTAAATGCCGGTGCTGTCTGCTGTCCATCAGCTTGTACCTGCTTAGTTCCATCCGTCTCCTGAGTAGGATTCTGTGTCTCCTGCTGGCTTTCTGTTATTCTCTTATTCGCATTATTCCCCGGCATCACAAAATGCACTGCTCCAAATACCAGCACAACTATCAGTGCAATTACTTCTATTGTGATGAGGTACTTATCTCCATTTTGTCTGAAGTTCATATTTAATCCCCAAAATTTGTATTTGTTAAATCGTTATTAGGTCCGCTTACTTTTCCTGATAATGCACTGCTGTATTCGTTTACAATTGCGCTAGGACTATAGCCTGTATCACCTTCAAGAAACTGATGCACTCCTGTAGCCATGTCTGCAAGTGTAGTAGGCACCTCAACCCATGCGCCATCAACCTTTCCACCATAGAACACCTGTGGATATGCTGTAGAATCCTCTACTGTATAGTCTGCAAGATTTTTAAATACTGAAAGAATCTCATCAGTATTATAGTTAGTGTTGACATGTCCAATCAGGTCTGATACCATCTTAATCTTTGCCGCTGTATTCATCTGCTTAGCTGATTCAAAAACCTTGAACAGCACTGTTCTCTGTCTTTCAGCACGCTTATAGTCTCCTCCAGCTGTATAACGTATTCTGGAATACGCAACTGCCTGAGTTCCATCCAGTGTATATGTGCCGGCTGAATCAATATGGGATGAGCTTGTTCCACGAATCTTATTGACCTCATCAATATATCCGTTTATCACCTTTGCCTCAGAAGCATCGATATCCTGTACAATGCCTCCTACCTCATCTATAATTTCACCGACTGTATTGAAATTGACTGTAACATAATTCTTTATGTCTAAGTCCAGATTTTTGTTAAGTGTATCCACTGCAAGCTCCGGTCCGCCAAACGCATGTGCATGTGTCACCTTCTGGTATCCATGACCATCAATATTCATCATACAGTCTCTGAAAATAGATACCATGCGGATTTTCTTAGCATCATGATCAACCCTGACAATCATAATGGAATCGGAACGTGTTCCTTTATCAAGCTGATCTGAGCGGCTGTCAACACCAAATAACGCAAACTCCTCAATACCTGATTTGTCTGTAGTGTTGTCATCCTCAGCCTGAGTATCAGCTTTTGTCTTAACTGCCTCTGTACCCGGCTTTATGCCTTTAGCTTCTTTATTCTTAACATTACTGCTGTTAATCTTTACAAGTATTATCGCTATAATAGCAATAAGTACAATCATTACTGCTGTAATAATTATATTTTTCTTTTTTTTCATCTGCACTATTCTCCGTCATTCATATGTGTATGTGCCTGTTACTTTTCGTCCTCATCTCTGCCATAATAATTGCCATAGTAATTACCATAATAGTTTCCATAGTAATGACCATACTTAGACTCCTCAAACCTGCACTTATTGAGCACAGCTCCAAGAATCTTGACTCCCGAGTCCTCAAGTGTACGCTTTGTATTAATGATTGCACGGCTGCTTGTAACATTCTGGGCAGCAACTATTACTGCTCCGTCTACATTCTTTCCAACTACGGCCGCATCAATCGCAGCTCCTGTAGGAGGAGTATCGACAAGCACATAGTCAAAGTTCTTCTCTCCAAACTCGATAAGCTCTTTAAACTCCTCTGTCTCAAGAAGCTCTGTAGGATTTGGTACCTCATGTCCTGCAAAGAGAATAAACACTCCTTTGATGTTTGTCGCATATACTACTTTGTCCAAAGATACCTGACCTGAGAGATAATGTGAGAGTCCGTATATCTTTCCACCGCTCTCCACTTTCGCTCTGAGTCGTCCTACAAGGACTGACTTACGCATATCGGTATCTACTACAAGGACTGACTTCTTAGAGTCCGCCATCGAACGAGCCAGATCCATAACTACGGTTGTCTTTCCCTCATTAGGCAAGCTGCTGGTAAAGAGGATGGACTTCACACCCTTTCCACTGAAACTGATGCTTGTTTTAAGAGCTCGAAGAGACTCCTTCATTGTATAGCTCTGGTCTTTTATCTGATTAATAACTATTGTTTCCATTAAACTGCCCTCTTCTTACTCTTGCTATCGTCTGATTTAGATGACTGTTTTTTTTTGTTTTTTCTTCTCTTTGACTTTGCTCCATCATACTCTGCCTCATCAACAGGAAGTGATGCAAGCACCTTGAGGCCTGTTCTGGCCTCCATATCATCTGCATTGGAAATTGTATCGTCAAGCATGTATCCAAGTACAACTATGCCGGTAGCAAGAAACAGTCCGAGTACAGCTCCTATAACTGTATTCTTAAGGATATTATTATTCACCGGTGTCTTTGAAGCATATGCTGTCTGGATAATCTTTGGCTGTGACTGATCCATATTGTCAGCGATATACTGTGATGAAACCTTTGCAATCTCATCTGCCACTGTCTTTGAAGCTTCCAAATCAGTGTCTGTAACTACAATCTTGAGCACACGTGTATCTGTCGGATTCTCTATTGAAACCCTCCTGCTAAGCTGCTCGTATGTCTCGTCCATATCCAGATTGTCAATTACCTGTGATAAAACTGTCCTGCCTGTGATAACGTACTCATAGTCGTTTGTCAGACTCGAGCCTACCTGAATATCAGCAAGACTGGTGATAGATGTTGACTTGGTCAGTACATACATCTCTGCAGATGCCTCATACTCCGGTACAAAAGTAATCTTGGAGTATAATCCAAATACTGCTGCAAGAAGCACCATTGATGCCACAAGTGCCTTCCAGTGCTTCACTAATTCGTGAAACAGCGCTACTAAATCGATTTCAATTTCCTGATCTCTTATTGGTTCGTTGTTTTCCATTTTCCTACCCTTTACATATCGTAACATTATTTTTCGGTTTAATCCTATGCTATATTACTACACTTCATTTCTTTTGTCTATTTTTAGAAGTCACAAAAAAAGTATTAAGAATATGTCATATTTTGTAAATAATTATGCCATATAATAGAAAAGTGCCGTTTCCGGCACTTTTCTTTATTGTATTTTCATTTGCTATATTTTATTTGTTCCTGTTCTATTGTTGCTGTTCTAGTTCTGCTGTGGCTGTTCTGATGGTTCAGTCGGTGCCACCGGCTGTGGCTGTGGTTTTGGATTTACTGTTACGGTTATTGAACTGCTTGCGCTATTCCAGCCTGCCATTTCACCTGCTGTAGCTGTAATCTGTACGCTACCAGCCCTGTGGATAGTCACATTTCCGGCAGCATCCACCGATGCAATCGATGGATCACTTGACTTGTAATAAAGCCCTGCTCCGTTTGAAGCACTTGCTCCTAGAGAAAATGGTGCATCTCCCTCTGTTACAGTTTTATTACCGCAACCTATTGTCACAGATGGTGTCTGATTTGGCTGTGGCTTTGCATTTACAGTGATTGTAATTGTCTTGCTGCCGGCCTTATAGCTTGTAGTAGCCTCAGACTTGACAGTGATTGTTGCAGTTCCGACACCTACTATCGTCACATTACCGTTCTCATCCACTCTCACTACACCCTCATTATCACTTGAGTATGTGAGCTTTGCATTATCCTCTGCTGTCACACCGAGATTGAATGCTCCGTCACCCTCTGTCACATTATAAGAGCCAGCTCCGCCAAAACTCTGCGCTTTGCCGGCCACCTTGTCAACACCACCATATACAATTACTTTTTCATCTAATGTCACATTCTCATATAGCTTCTTCGCAGCTGAATAAGGCATATTTATGCAGCCATGGCTGCCGCTGTACATGTAGATATTTCCACCGAAGGTACTTCTCCACGAAGCATCATGGAATCCAATTCCACCATTGAATGGTATAAAGAAATTAACCCATGACTTATATCCGTCTCCCCTTAAGTATCTGTCCTTATCTCTTGAGAAGATAGAATACACTCCGGTAGGTGTTCCATGACCTTTTGAAATACATCCTGTAACACACTGACTTGATACAACAAGCTCTCCATTCTTGTATACATATACCATCTGGTTGGTAAGATCCACTTCACAGTAATTGCCACCATATGTGACATATTCACCTGTTTCTTCTTCCTTTGCCTCACTGTAAACTGCTTCCACTGTTGCAGACTTTTTATTGTTTATTGCCTCAGCAATCGCCTCATACAGCTTGTTTCCATCTACAGTCTGTCCTGATGATGTAACAGGCACATTTATTATACTTCCGCCTGTAGTCTTAAACTGACCTGTTTTCTTCTTTGACACATCATGCTTTTTTGCAAGCTCTGTACAGTATGTAGCCATATTCTCACCATCAAGTGAAACTGACAATCCGTCATTGCCCACTATAAGCCACTGGGCTATCTGATCCTTTCCTACAGCCTCTGTAGCTGCTTCACCTGTTGCCGGTGTGAAATTACATGTCACCGTCACATCAAGATATGCATTGGCTTCTTTTAATGCCTTCTTTACCAGCTCGCTGTCCGCAGCCTTTTCTCCATCAACATATCCTGTTGCAGATGTAAGCTCTACCTTATCCTTCAGCTCCTTTACAGCGCTTGTCAGATTTGTAGCTGCATTGTCATATACAGGTGCATCTCCCGATACACCGTCAACACCCTCAAACTGTCCTGCCTCTGCATTGTATGCTATTGTAGCACGATATGGCACAATTGATCTTATATCAAAGGTCTGTATGTCTGCCTCAGCCTTCTTTTGTTCGTCATCATTTGCCTCTGCATCCGTATCACTCTGTGCCGTAGCATCAGACTGTGACTGTGTTTTTGCAGTGATATAAGAGTCTACAAGAGCAGTCTCCAGCTCATCAGACTTATCCATTTTAAAAAGCTTCACCTGCTTTTCCGGTTTCTTATCCTTATTGGCCGCATTTATCAGTTCCTGAAGATCTGCTTTGTCATTGTACTTGAGTCCCAAATCCTTAGCTGTCATATCAAATGATGCATCGTCAAGCTTCACTGATATCTTATACTTGCCTACTGCAGTCTTTATGGCTTTCTTTGCCTCGTCAGCAGTCATTCCACCTACATCAACTGATGCAAGCTTGTACTTTTCAGGGAATGTCTTGTATGCTTTCTTTCCACAGCCTGCCATTCCCAATGCCATAAGCACACAGGCCAAAACTACCAGGAGTTTTATACTTTTCTTCTTCATCTTTGTCCTCTTTATCTTAATTTTATATTATTCTCACAGCACCATATTTTATCACTTTCTTATATATGCCTCAAGTGAGATTTGTCACATATTTTCCGGTTATTTAGACACATTATTCATCATTATGATAACAAAAAAGCTTCCTAATGACGCACAATATGTAACAGGCGTATAAAATAGTTCTGATAAACCTTATCGCTCATATGCATTTTATTCAACGCACAAAATACTTTATAATTCTTATTTACACATTTATACATATCTGTATTCTTTTTTTCGATTTGACTGACAAACAGCTTCATCCTTTTTCTAAGCTGTTTTTTATCAGTGTTCCTAATCAGGCAAAGCTGCAAATAGTCGTTGATAAATTTGCTTGTTTTATCAAACCACAGCTGCTTTCCGCCTATACTAAAGTGCTCCGCATCCCGGCCTGCCTCAATCAGCCTCATGATAACCTTCTCATAATGGTCAAGCCTCTTCAGTGAGCTTTCTATCGAAACGCTCTGATTTACGTCACCGACTCTATACTCATAAAGTGCCTTATCATATGCATAGATACTTTCGGCATATGCCATTGGGATTATTGAGAACTCCTGATCCTCGTAGAATACCCCCTCAGAGAGTGTCAGTCCTGTATTTCTATAAAACTGCGTATTATATATCACCCCATGCAGGCTCAGCCCCCACCAGAAATCATACAGATGCTCATCCACATATCCTGCATTATATGGTCCACCATTTTTTGTTATATATTTATCGTCGTATGGATACTCATCAGTATTTTCTCTCTGCAGCACAAAAATCATATTTGAGGAAGATATGCTATATGACCTGTAGCTCATCAGCACTGCATCTGCGAAATTCTCATGTTTATTTTCATTATCTCTAAGATAACAGATAGTTTCTTTCAACACATCAGTGTTTACCCAGTCATCAGCGTCTACTACCTTAAAATAGCTTCCTTTTATTATTTTTACGCCTTCATTAATTGCCGAGCCATGACCACCGTTTTCTTTATTCAGTATCCGGTACACGTCAGGATATTTATTTACATATTTTTGTGCAATCTCCACACTATTATCGGTAGAGCCGTCATTTACAACAACAATGTCCAGCATATTTAAAAGAGAGTTATCATCAATAATAAATGATGATAACCCTTTATCCAAAAACTTTGCCGCATTATATGTCGGTATTATTATTGATAGTATCTTTTTATTTTCTGTTTCCATATCCTATCTAATTCCTGTTTCTATATGTTAATTTCCACTTATATCGCTGTCTGTCACCATATTTGACAATGGTAGTCAGTATTATTTTCTGTATAGTCTGTCTGCTCTGCCAACCCTTTTTGCAAACTCAAGCAGCTTTGCAAATTGATTCTCGTAAAAGCTGTTGCTCACATGCAGCTTATTAAACAGCCGAAATACTTTATATTTACGCTGTACTGCCTCATACATAAGTGCACTTTTTTGAGCGAGTTTCATGTTAAACTGCTCTACTATCGCTCTGCCGGATTGTCTGTCGGTATTTTTTATCAAAGCTATTTGATAATAGCTTGTGATTATGCCCGACGTCTTTCTGATAAAGTGTTCCTTTCCACCTTGTGGCATTTTTGCAAAGCTCTTCTCTGCCTCAAGTACATTAAATATAACCTGCTCCAGATCCGGAAGACGCTTCACCTGACTCGCTGCTGAAACACTTTGATTTACATCTCCAACTCTGTATACATACAACTCTTCCTGAATAAATCTGACAGTTTTTGCATACGAAAACGGAACGGTTGCATACTCCTGGTCTTCGTAAAATACATGCTCTGTGAGCTTATATCCAAGTGCTTTATAGAACCCTGTGTTATATATCACTCCGTGAAATGATAGTCCATCAAATACATCATCCCACATGTTTACTATATCCTTTAAATTGTACTCTCTTGTAAAATCAGGCACACTCACATCTGCCGGTCTGTACTCATCCTTTGATATGTCATAATACCTGAAGCTTTGTATCACCGCATCCGAATCTACATGCTCGAGATATTCAACCAGGTGCTTTAGCGCAAGCGTATCTACCCAGTCATCCGCATCGACCACCTTTAAATACTTTCCTCTCACATGCTCCACGCCTGTGTTGATT
>OIDK01000685.1_pt1 | contig 9788 bp, 9 predicted proteins | sample 1581551 | NCBI WGS metagenome assembly OIDK01 (sample SAMEA3882522, study PRJEB24775) | human gut metagenome | biome: human-associated habitat; feature: intestine environment; material: feces | place: Netherlands | collected 2009/2010
TGGGTCGTATGCCTATATCCGTCGCACCAGCGACCGGCTGTGCAAGGAACACGGTTTATCCGTGGTAACGTCACAACTGTATAGGTGCCGTAAGGTAGAAAGGCCACGAACATGAAGTACGATGAAAGAGCCTGCCATTTTAACATGGACACTGGGTGCGTGAAATTGCTGCTCCGGGATGGGAGAAAAGTCTTCAGTGACTGCATCGTGGTCGAGGATGAACTGGATGTGACCATGGCACAGCGGTCAGAGTTGGGCTACCTTATCTACAATGACCCACTGGGCTATGCAGATTTGATTCTGAATGGTAATCCAGAGGAATACTTGGAAAATGTGGCCGGGAGCCATGGGTTAGAAGATTGATCTTCCCATAAAATCGTATTGAAAAAACACCGCCTATCTGCGTAATCAAACGCAGATGGGCGGTGTTTTGCTCTATTGGCTTAGGACTTGCATCGGATACAGTTCAGGCAAGGCTTTCGATGACTTTGGCACATTTTTCAATGCCGATGACCCCACTATCCAGCGCAATATGATAATTGGCGGCATTGCCCCAGTTCATATCGGTATAGAAGCGGTAGTAGGCGGCGCGGCGCTTGTCCTTCTCCTTCAGGCGGGCTTCGGGAGATTTCTCCCGTTCCCCATAGACCCGCACGATGCGGTCAGCCCGGAACTTCAGGTCCGCGTGGACAAAGACCTTCAGGCAGTCGGTGCGATCCTGCAGGATGAAGTCGGCGCAGCGCCCCACGATGACGCAGGGCTCTTTTTCTGCCAGTTCCCGGATGATCCGGTATTGCAGCTTCCAGAGCAGGTCCTCGTTGGTGGGGCCGAAGCTGCGGTCGGCGAAGGCAGAGGTGAGAAAGCCGCCGGGGGTATACTCTCCGGCCTCCTTGACGTAGTTTTCGTCAAAGCCGCTTTCAGCAGCCAGCTTCTGGATCAGTTCGGCGTCGTAGCACTGGATGCCCAAATGCTCGGCCACCAGCTTGCCGATGGTTCTGCCGCCGCTGCCAAACTCGCGGCTGATGGTGATGATGCGTTTTTCCATTAGACTTCTCCTTTCGTGCTCAGTTCACGGTAGGTTTTGCAGATCAGATAGCCTGCAATCAGGAAGGTGAGGATATCCGACATGGGCATGGAGTACAGCACGCCGTCCAGCCCGAAGAACCGGGGCAGCAGCAGGGCAAAGCCCACGCCGAACACCACCTCACGCACCATGGACAGGGCGGTGGATTCTACCGCCTTGCCCATGGCCTGCAAAAAGATGAAGCACGCCTTGTTGACACAGGCCAGAATGATCATGCACAGGTAGATGCGGAAGGACTTCACGGCAAAATCCGTGTAGTAAACGCTCTCGTTGGCGGCACCAAACAGGGCGATGAGCTGCCGGGGCAGCAGCTCCACCAGCACCAGCGCGACAACGCCCACGGCGGCTTCTGCCAGCAGCAGTTTCGTGAACAGCTCCTTTACACGAGCGGGCTTTTTTGCACCCATGTTGAAGCCCACCACAGGGATGCAGCCGGCTGCCATGCCCACCACGATGGAGATGACGATCTGGAAGAACTTCATCACGATGCCCACCACCGCCATGGGGATCTGGGCGTACTGCTCCTGCCCGAACACGGCATCCAGTGCGCCGTATTTGCGGATCATGTTGTTGATGGCTGCCATTGCCGCCACAAGGCTGATCTGGGACAGAAAGCTGGTCATGCCAAGGGTCAGGGTGCGGCCGCAGATGGAACCCTTCAGCCGGTAGTCGCCCTTTTCAGGGCGAATGATCTTCATGTGCAGCAGATACCACGCTGCCAGCGCTGCCGTGACCAGCTGACCGATGACGGTAGCCACCGCTGCGCCCATCATGCCCCAGCGGAAGCCGAAAATGAAGATGGGGTCCAGAATGATGTTCAGCGCCGCACCCGCAAGGGTGGAGATCATGGCAAAACGGGGGCTGCCGTCCGCGCGGATGATGGGGTTCATAGCCTGCCCGAACATATAAAAGGGCACGCCCAGCGTGATATAGAAGAAATACTCCTGGGAGTGGTGGTAGGTCTCGGCATTGACCGTTCCGCCGAACATGGCAAGAATGGTGTCCGCAAAAATCAGATAGAGCGCGGCCAGCACAATGCTGCTGACCAGACACATCACCACCGCATTGCCGACGCTCCGCTTTGCCTTGGGGACTTCGTTCTGCCCAAGGCTGATGCTGACGAAGGCGCAGCAGCCATCACCGATCATCACGGCAATAGCCAGTGCCACCACCGTCAGGGGGAAAACGACCGTATTGGCGGCGTTGCCATAAGAGCCCAGATAGCTGGCGTTTGCAATAAAGATCTGGTCCACGATGTTGTACAGCGCACCCACCAGCAGAGAAATAATGCACGGGATCGCATACTTCTGCATCAGCTTGCCGATGCGTTCCGTGCCGAGAAATTGATTGGAACTTTCCATGGGATTCACCTTACCTTTCCATTTTGGGGCAAATAAAAACAACGGGCAGCCCTCATGCAACCGGTTTTACGCATGAGTGCTACTCGTTGTACGAAATCATTATAGCCTGCCTGTCTGGAATTTGCAAAGGCAGTTTTGCACAAGAATTGTACTGGGCATTCTGCGCAGATTGCACGAGGCAAACTTTGTGGAAGATGTCCTTTGAAGCTCACCGCCCAGCCGTGGTACAATATAATAGAGAGCAAAAGTACGCTGGAAAGTCTGTTTTTGCAGCCTTTTCATACAAGGGAAAGAGGCAATACCATGTCACGGTTTCAAGCGGGGGCGCTGGTGGTTTACGGAAATCTGGGAGTGCACGAGGTGGAAGGCGTCGGGCTGCGGCAGTTTGGCGATGAGTCCGCCAGAGAGTATTACACCCTCCGGCCTTATTTTTCGGATTCCCACGACCGCAGCTATATCCCCACGGAAAAGGAAGCGGCGCTGCGCCCGGTGACCCCGGCACAGCAGGCGGAAGCCGACCTTGCACGCATCAAAGCGGAGAAGCTGCCTATCCCGGCGGGGGTACAGACAGCGCTGGCAGAACACTATCAGGCACTGCTGCACACCAATGATTTTTACCAGTACCTGACCCTGTTCAAGGAGCTGGGGCAAAAGCAGACCCAGCAGCAAAGCCGCGGCCGAAAGATCAACGCCATGGATACCTACTTCTACCAGATGGTAGAACGTGTCCTGCGGGAGGAGCTGGCGGTGGCGTTTGGGGAATCGCAGCAGGAAGCCGGCAGGCGTCTGCTGGAGGTTTTGCGCTAAAGCCGCATGGTGATTTTTACCAATAAATGCAAGGGTGCTTTTTGTGAAGAATCGCCTTTGCATTTGTTTTTTGCGTTTTTTATAATAAAAACAGGACGCTGCAATGCTGTAATTCGCAGCGATAAGACTTCTTTTGGATTTGAGAGAAGAACATGAAACGAGTAAAATCTGCCTGCATCTGCCAGACCCTGCACTTTATGCTGAAGGACGGTCTGGATCACCTTTATGCCGTCAAACAGGTCAAGGAAGAGGTAGAGACCTACAAGAAAAACATGGAGCGCAACCACACAAAGTATAAGATCGTGGAGCAGACCGAGCAGCCGGACGGCTCTATCATCGTAAAGATCATCAAGCAGTACAACGCTGCACCTGTGGGCGATTATCTCAACTGATTTCCGCAACGAAAAGACCGCTTCCGTTTAAAAACGGAGGCGGTCTTTTGCGTCCGGCAGATCTATCACTGGTCAAAAGGATCGGGAAACGTTTAAATTATTCTATCATCGTATATTTTAAAATTCAATCCTATACTTTTGGGTGCGTATATAAATCGGAGCAGCTTTGTAGGAATCAACAAAGCATGACGGTTTGTCATGAAAAACCTTCGTGAGAGTTTGCCACTTGAAACCCATCGATGCCTTATGATATAATCCCTTCAGCAGAACGCGCTGTGTGTGAACACGTAAGACCAGTTTCTTCACACGCAGGCGTTCTCTTTTTATTTTCAAAAAAGTTAGCTTGCACTAATCTTGAGGAGGGCTTTTCATTCGTAATCATCGTTCCACTGTTTTTCTCGGCGTTCTGCTGATGATTCTTTCGGTTTATTCTTTGTTTGTCGGGGTGCTGGATATCCGGCCTTCCGACCTGCTTACAGGCAGCGTGGAAACATGGGAGATCTTTCTGATCTCCCGCCTGCCGCGTCTGCTTGCCATCCTCTGCACAGGCATCGGCATGAGCGTGGCGGGGCTTATCATGCAGCAACTCTGCATGAACAAGTTTGTTTCGCCCACCACAGGCGCAACGATCTCTTCTGCGCAGTTTGGCATTCTGCTGGCTTTGCTGTTTGCACCGGGTTCTACCCTGTGGGGACGTGCTGCCTTTTCCTTCGTTTGTGCCGTTCTCGGTACATGGGTCTTTGTTTGGTTCATCCAGCGTATCCAGTTCAAGGATGTTGTCATGGTCCCGCTGGTCGGCATCATGTTCTCCAACATCGTAATGGGCGTTACCAATTATCTTGCCTATAAATATGAAATGACACAGGCGCTTTCCAGCTGGCTGGTCGGTCATTTTTCCACCGTCATTCGTGGGCGGTATGAGCTTGTCTGGCTGACGGTACCGCTGGTGGTTCTGGCATTTGTATTTGCCAACCACTTCAATATCGTGGGCATGGGAAAAGATTTTTCTCAGAACCTCGGCGTTCCGTATGATCTGGTGCTGTTTATGGGGTTGACCATTGCTGCCATGATCACGGCATCCGTTGTTGTCGTGGTCGGCTCGATCTCCTACATCGGTCTCATCGTGCCCAATATCGTAGCAATGTTCAAGGGGGACCAGATCCGCGGAACGCTGGTGGATACCGCTCTGTTTGGCGCATTGTTCGTGCTGGTCTGCGATATGATCGGGCGGGTTGTGATCTATCCCTACGAGCTGCCCATCGAGCTGATCGTTGGCGTTATCGGCAGTATCCTGTTTGTCGGGCTGCTGCTGTATCGGCTTCGGCATGGACGCAAGGCAGTCCGGCTGGGCAAAGCTGCCAAGAAAACCGGAGGTGCAGCATGAAAACGCACAAAAACCATCTGCGCCTGCTGATCCTTCTGCTTCTTGTTCTGCTGGCCTGCGCGGGCTATATGACAGTGGGTGTCCACTTTGAAAACCAAAAATTATTTGCCTACGCCATGCGCATCCGCACGCCCAAGCTGATCGCCATGCTCATCACGGCATTTGCCATTGGAAGTGCTTCCATCGTGTTTCAGTCCATCATCAACAACACCATCGTCACGCCCTGCCTGCTGGGTATGGATCAGCTTTATTCGCTGATCCACACAGCGGTGTTCTTTGTGGCGGGTTCGGGCAGCTTTCTGGCGGTCAATGCCAACGCAGCCTTTGCGGTAGACCTCGCCATCATGGGCGCTGTTGCCACCGTGATTTACAGCTATCTGTTCCAGAAAACGAACCACAATGTTCTGTACGTCCTGCTCATCGGCACGGTGCTGACCTCGTTCTTTTCCAGCATCCAGACGACCTTGACCCGTGTGATGGACCCCAACGAGTACGACACGCTGCTGACGGATCTGGTCGCCAGCTTTTCCAATGTCAATTCGGCGATTCTGGTACTGTCCGTTGCGGTTCTGGCGCTGGTCGCCTTTGCCTTCCGGAAAGAGCTCGCGCTGCTGGACGTTCTGACACTGGGCAAAGATCAGGCCATCAATCTGGGCGTAGATTACGACCGCTGCATCCGCCGGCTGCTGCTGGGGGTCACGCTGTACATTGCAACAGCCACCGCTATGGTCGGGCCGCTGGCATTTCTGGGGCTTATCATTGCCAACCTTTCCCGGCAGTTCCTGCGTACCTACCGGCACAGCCAACTCATCACCGGCTCTGTTTTGTTCGGTATGGCTGTTCTGATCGGCGGACAGCTTCTGATGGAACGGGTGTTCGTTTACTCGGTTCCGGTCAGCGTGTTTCATCACCGTGGGCGGCGGCGTGTATTTCCTGTATTTGCTGCTCACCCAGAGAAAGGCATAACACCATGTTTGTAAAAGAGATCACCAAACGCTACGATGGCAAAGCCGTTGTCGATGGCGTGAGTTTTGAAATTCCGAAAGGCAAAGTCCTTTCCCTCATCGGTCCGAACGGTGCGGGAAAATCTACCGTGATGGGAATGTTGTCCCGCCTGATCGCACGGGACAGCGGTCTTGTGGATTTTGAGGGGACGGAGATCACGCGCTGGAAAAGCCGGGAGCTGAGCAAGCGGCTCGCCATCCTGACCCAAGCCAACAATGTCCAGATGAAGCTGACCGTCCGGGAGCTGGTTGCATTTGGCCGCTTTCCGTACTCCGGCGGGCGGCTGACCCAAGAGGACAACGAGATCATTGACCGTGCCATTGCCTACATGGAACTGGGCGATTTTGAGGAGCAGTTCATCGATGAACTGTCCGGCGGTCAGCGGCAGCGTGCCTATATTGCCATGGTCATTGCGCAGGATACCGAGTATATCCTGCTGGATGAACCGACCAACAATCTGGATATTTACCACGCAACCAACCTCATGCGCATCGTCCGCCGCCTGTGCGATGAGCTGGGCAAAACGGTGATCCTTGTTCTGCACGAGATCAACTATGCTGCGTTTTATTCCGACTACATCTGCGCCTTTGTGAATGGAAAAATCGCAAAGTTTGGCACTGTGCAGGAAGTGATCACCAAAGAAAACCTGTCCGATATCTACAAGGTGGACTTTGAGATCATGCAGATCGAAGGCAAGCCTTTGTCGATATATTATTGATTTCAGTACTTTTTAAAAGGAGCATTCTTATGAAGAAAATTTCTCGTCGTTCGTTTTTGACCGCTATGGCCGCTGTGAGTGCAGCGGGTGTTCTTACCGCCTGTGGTGCTTCCTCCTCCACGGCAAGCTCCGTGGCATCCTCTGTGGCAGCATCCAGCGAAGCTACCACTTCCTCGGAAGCGGTGCCGGAGTCGGTGACTATCAAGGCGTTCAACGGTGCAAAGGAACTGGTAGATGTGGAAGTGCCCTTTGACCCGCAGCGCATTGCAATCCTCGAACTTGCTTCTCTGGACATTCTGGATGAACTGGGCGTTGGCGACCGTGTGGTCGGCACGGCATCCACCTCTCTGGACTATCTTCAGAGCTATGTCACCAATGACAGCATTGCGAACCTTGGCAACATCAAGGAGGCCGATATGGAAGCGGTCATGGCCTATGAGCCGGACATCATCTTTATCGGCGGACGCCTGTCCAAATCCTATGATGCTCTGTGCGAGATCGCACCCGTTGTTTTCCTTGCGACCGATGCCGAAAAGGGCGTTGTGGAAAGCACCCGTGAAAACGCCATGACCATCGCTTCCATCTTTGGTCTGGAAGACCATGTGGAAGCTTTGATGGCGGATTTTGACAGCCGCATTGACGCCCTGAAAGCCTTTGCAGAGGGCAAGACTGCCATCGTCGGCATGACCACCAGCGGCAGCTTCAATGTTCTGGGCAACGATGGCCGCTGCTCCATCATCGGCAAGGAAATCGGCTTTGAGAACATTGGCGTGGATGCCAATATCGATACCTCGACCCACGGCAACGAGGCTTCCTTCGAGTTCATTGTGGACAAGAACCCCGACTACATCTTCGCAATGGACCGCGATGCAGCCATTGGCACCGATGGCGCACAGATGGCACAGGAGATCCTGGAAAACGAGCTGGTCAAGAGCACAGATGCTTACAAGAACGGCCACATCGTTTATCTGGCACACCCGAATGTCTGGTACACCGCAGAGGGCGGCATTCAGGCACTGAGCGAAATGCTGAGCGATCTGGAAAACGCACTGCTGTGATTTTTTCAAAATTCTTCTTGCAATTTTGAAAAAACTCCGGTATAATACCTTCCGTTAAGAATACAAAAAGCCGGCTTACAAAGCGTGAAATCCTGAGGAGATGCTACCCCTCAACGGTTTCACGCTTTTTTGTTTGCCCGAAAAGGAGGACCTATGAACCCGAAAAACAAACTGGCAGAAATGCCAATCCGTCCTTTACTGTACACGATGGCTGTTCCCTTAATGCTGTCTTTACTCGTACAGTCACTCTATAACATTGTTGACAGTATCTTTGTCGCCAGACTGTCTGAAACGGCGCTGACCGCTGCATCTTTGGTTTATTCCATTCAGTTCTTAATGATTGCCATTGGTGTGGGCACCGCCGTGGGACTGAATGCCCTGCTCTCCCGGAAGCTGGGGCAGAAAAAGCCGGAGGAAGCCTGCCGTGCCGCCACCACCGGGCTGTTTCTGATGTTGGGTACTTCACTGGTGTTTACGCTGGTGGGGCTGCTGTTCTCGAACCAGCTCGCTGCCGCCTTGACCAACGATCCCGAATTGCAGCAGCTGTGCCGGGAATATCTCTCGGTGAACCTTGTGTTCTGCTGGGGCATCTTTTTGCAGACCTACGGGCAGCGGCTCTTGCAGGCTGTGGGTGACACGGTGCTGTCTATGGTCTCCCTCATCATCGGCGCAGTGGTCAACATTATTCTCGACCCCATTATGATCTTGGGTCTGCTGGGCTGCCCGGCCATGGGCATCCGGGGTGCAGCCATTGCCACCGTCATCGGGCAGCTCATCGGCGCAGCGGCGGCGCTATGGTTCAATCGGGTCAAAAACCCGGTCATCCATGTCCGACTGAAGGGCTATCGCTTTTTGTGGCAGGATGTGGCCGACATCTACCGGGTGGGGCTGCCTACCATCGTGATGCAGGCCATTGGCAGCGTGATGACCTTTGCGGTCAACGGCATTCTGCTGGGGGTGTCCTCCGCGGCGGTAGCGTTCTTCGGCATCTACTATAAGCTGCAAAACTTCCTGATGATGCCGGTGAATGGTCTGGGACAGGCGGCCATCCCGGTGGTGGGCTTTAACTATGGCAGTGGGCAGTCCGACCGGGTAAAGCAGGCATGGAAGGTGCTGCTGCCCACCGGCGTGGTGTTTGCCCTCTGCGGCACGGCGGTGTTCCTGCTGTTCCCGGCGCAGCTGCTGGGGCTGTTCTCTGCCAGCCAGGCCATGCTGACCATCGGCATCCCGGCCATGCGCATCATCTGCCTGCACTTTTTGCTGGCGGGCGTCAGCATCGTGCTCAGCTCGGTGTTTCAGGCGCTGGGCAACGGCGTTTTCAGCCTCATCGTTTCGGTCTGCCGCCAGCTGTTCGTGCTGCTGCCGGCAGCGTGGCTGCTGGCACAGACCGGCAGCGTCAACAATGTCTGGTGGGCCTTCCTCATTGCGGAAGTCGTCAGCATCCTGATGAGTATGGCCTTCTATGCCCGTATCAACAAAACCACCATCGCACCCTTGTACCACTGACCCGGGTGCGGGCAATGGCTCTGCAAACGAAAGGAACGTGATCTCTATGGTAAAAAAGCTGAAGTGGAATCTGATCCTCATGAGCCTGCTGTATGTCGGGCTGGGCATTTTTCTGGTCATGAAGCCCGGCACGGCGCTGAACATCGTCTGCTACGCGCTGGGCGGCGTGGTGCTGGCCTGCGCAGCGGTGCAGCTGATCCGCTACTTTGTGGTGGAGCGCGGGGTGTTCCAGAGCCAGCTTACCCTGATCTCCGGCCTTGTCTGCCTTGCACTGGGCGTTTTTCTGCTGCTGCGCAGCGATATCGTGGTAAGCATTTTGCCCATCGTGTTCGGCCTGTTCGTCATCTTTGACGCCATTGGCCGGGTGCAGAACGCTTTGGACCTGCGCCGCTGCGGCTACGACAGCTGGAAGGGCTTTCTGCTGCTGCCGGTGCTCAGCGTGGTGCTGGGCGTGGTGATGATCCTGAACCCCT
>OIDK01000693.1_pt1 | contig 9639 bp, 1 predicted proteins | sample 1581551 | NCBI WGS metagenome assembly OIDK01 (sample SAMEA3882522, study PRJEB24775) | human gut metagenome | biome: human-associated habitat; feature: intestine environment; material: feces | place: Netherlands | collected 2009/2010
CGATCATCTGCTCGGTTTTGTCTTCGAAGCCTTGGATTGGGTCCGTCGGATCCTTCGGCTGCTTACTGGTGCCCCACACATGGAAGGTGAGCTTGTGCGGACGCTTGCCGTCGTTGTCGGAGTTGTCGTTCCAGGTTTTGGTCACCTTGGCGCTGATAGCGTCCGGCTCACGCACGTTCAGCACTGTGTATTCGGCGCCGTCCTGATACGGTCGCTTGGTGATCGACACTCGGTAGGAGCCATCCTTGAGCTTTTGCGTGGTTTCCTCGTCCACGGTGTAGTTGTAGCGTTCGCCGTTCTCGTCGTATCGGGGCAGATCGGTCCACGTATGCGTCCACAAGCTGGAACTATCCACCTCGACCGTGTACTGCCTGTCGATCAGTTCCTTGGCATTGCGTAGCAAATGGAAGGTGACTTTCTCCGGACGGTCCCCATAGTTCGAGTCGGACCAGACTTTGCGCACGCGCACCATGGTGGTGGCAATGCAGTCCTCTACACGTATGGTACGGTCGCTTTGCAGCACACCGTCGATGTACACCTGGCCTTCTCTTACGGTGAATGTGAGCGGTTTGACCGCCTCGTATCCGGTTGGGGCCTTGGTTTCGGTAAGCGTGTAGACGCCGTCCTCGAGCATGAACCGCTTCGGTGTTCCACCGCTGGTCCATGTGATCGGGTCGATGGTTTTGCCTTCGAATGTGCTGCCGGTCAGGTTGAATTCGGCTCCGGCGAGTTCGGCTCCGCCGCCTACCGCGGTTTTAGAGAAGAAGATGCCGTTGGTGTCGGGCTTATCCACCATGGTGAGCGTCCCATCCGTCTGGGTCTTGCCATCCACGGTGATTTTGCCGTTGATGTCGACGCTGAACGTGATGTCATCGGCCTTCGTATAGCCTGCCGGCGGATTGGTCTCGGACAGCGTGTAGGTGCCCGGCTGCAGGTCGAGCTGCTGCGATTGTCCCTGCTTGGTAGTCCATGTGATCGAATTGACGGATTTGCCGTCAAGCGTGCGCCCCGTGACGCTCATGGTTGCGCCCGCGATGTTGGTGATGCCGTCCGTCAGGCTGTTCTTGGCGATGGCGACGCGATGCGGTTGGTACGCGTCGACCATAGTGATCAGGCTGTCGTCCGCTGCGACGTAGCTGCCGTCGGACTGTCGTATCCGGACCTGCAACTTGTCGTCGGTGCCGGTGTCCACGCGGAAGACGATGTCATCGGCCTTCGTATATCCCGCAGGAGCTTTGGTTTCCGTCAGCGTGTAGGTGCCCGGTTCCAGTGTGAAGCTCTGCTGGCTGCCGTCGGAATTCCATGTTTTGGCGGCGAAGGTTTTCGTCGTATCGTCCAACGTTCCGGTGAGCCTCATCATCGCGCCGGCGAGTTCTTGCCCTCCAAGACTCTGCTTGGAGAACCACACCTTCTTATTGTTGGGATGGTGGGTGTTGGTCAGGGTGATGTTGCGGTTCTTGTCGACGCCGTCTGTGGTGACGGTGTAGCCGGACGGCACATCCTCCTGCACGCCATAGGTGATCTTCATGCCGTTCTCGTAGACGGGCAGATTGGTGAACGCGTCGGCATTGCTCCAATTATTGGCTGCGTTCAACGTGGCTGACTGGTTGGTTTTCACACCGTTTTTCACCAGATGCACGGTGATGGAGTTCGGTCGGCTTCTGTCCTGGTTATCGGCGTCGTTCCACTTCTTGTTCACGCCGAGGCTGGTGGTTTCCGGCGCATGCTTGTTGGTGCAGGTCATCGCTATACCGCTGCCGTCGGTCATGGAAGCCGGATCAGTGCATTGCTTTGTGTATCCATCAATCGTGGTGGCTTCCGCGGCTTTGTATTCGGCCTGCTTGCCGCCTACCATGACCGGCAGGTCGAACCAATATGCAGCGGAATCACCGGCGTTGACGTTGATGTCGCGGCTCTGGCCGTCCATCTTCGTATAGTCGGCTTCTCCCGCAAGCTTGCGATATAGGTCGAAGGTCACGGTGCGGCGCTTGCCGTCCTGGTCATCGTTGTCGTCCCACACCTTGTTCACGGTGAGATTCGTGGTCTTCGGCGCGTCCAAGGCCTGTATCTGGCCGGTGCCGTTCTTGTCGGTCACGTTATGGCCGTTAACTGTCACGACGCCGTCAGCGCCCACGGTGATGGTGATCGGGCTCATGATCTGGTATCCGTCGGGGGCTGCGGTCTCCTCCAGCCAGTAGCGTCCAGGCAGCAGTTTGAATTCCTGTTTCCCGGTATCGCCGGTGGTCCAGGTCAGTGCGGTGCCGGTGTCGTCTTTGCTGACGCCCTGCATTGATGCAGACCAATTCGACCAGACTTCCGGCGCTTCGGACGACCCCCATTTGGATAGCTTCAACGAGGCACCAGCCACCGGAACCTTGATGTCGGCAGCATCCAATTTGGCGATGCTGACCTTGGTCTTCTTCTTGTGGTTGTTGTTGACATACCACAGGTAGTTGCCCAACGTGGCGTTGTTGGCCACGGCCACGGTCAAAGAGCCCGAGTTGCCTTTATTATCGGAGATGACCAGATTGTCGTATTTGCCATTGTAGGTTTTCGAATCCGCGCTTCGCGCATCGTTGCCGGGGAAGACCACATACAGTGGCTTGGCTTTCTCGTACGCGATGTTGGTAGTGTCGGCTTTTTCTCCCGGGGCCACGAGTTCCGTGACTTTGTAGATGCGGTCCGCATTCAGCTGCACTTGGCTGGAGTAGCCGGTCGTGCCCGTGGTGAGGTTGTTCATCACGGTCTCGCCCACAGTGCCGGAGCAGGTCTTCTTGCCTGTGGTTTCAGCTGCCGTGCTGCACTTGGTCAGGTCCACGTTCACTTCCTGCACTTCGAACATCGCGTTGGCGCCCGGCCGGCCGGTATCGCCATCAATGTACTTGTAGATTTGCAGGGTGTTGCTGTCGAATGTCATGCCACCTTGGGCCGTTTTCACCGTTCCGGTGACAGTGGAGGCATCACTGCCCTTGCTTGTATCTACGCCTTCAAGCGAAATCACATTGCGGCCCACGGCTCCCTCGATGGTCTCTCCGGCTTTGAGCTGCACGGTCGCCTTGTATGTGATGGTGACAGCCTGCTTGTCCGGAATGAAGAAGACCAGTTTCTTGGAATTCGGCTCATATGACCATGTCGCACCATTGATCTGCTTTCCCGAGGCGGAATCGGCGATGAGGATGCTGTCCATGCGCAGATCAAGCGCGCTGCCCAACGTATCGGTCAGGGTCAGGGCCTTGCCGTTGTTCAGCGTCTGTGCGCCCGGATTGATCTTCACCGTGTAGTTGACGTTCGGCGCCGTGGACTCGTTGTATGTTCCCTGCTTGCTCACCAGCTTCGGCGTGTTCATGCCGAGTTTGTAGGACTGGTCCGTCTGGTCATTGCCGTCTACGCTGATATGCGCTTTGTTGGTGTATTCGTGGTATCCTTCCTGCGCTTTCAACGCGTCGACGCGCGTGTCATAGACGATTTGCAGGCCTTCTGAGGTGGTGGCCTGTTTGAATGCGGCCGTGCCCGGCGATATGGTGAACGTTACTGTGCCGTTGCCGTTGTCCTTGGCTGATACGCCGCTCAATGTGGTGGTTTTGGCATTGGGACTCACCGCTTTGACGGAGCCAGGTACGAACATGGTGTTCTCAGGCAATGTATCGCTGATCGTCACCGATTGGGCCTTTTCCGGCAGATCGTGCACGGTCAGCAGCCAACGTAGCACTCCGGCTGCGTTGGCGGTCTGGCCGTATCCGTATTCGTCCCAATACTGGTTCACTGCCTCCTTTTTCAGATTGTCACCTTGGTGAGTATGGCTTGCCGTTGCCGTCTTATGCTTCGATTCGGCGGTGTTGTACACCGTTTCGGCGGTCACGCCATCCTTGACGGTGGACTGGTAGGCCACGTACACGGTCTGGTTGGCGTCGAGATGCTTAAACGTGATGGTGAAGCCATGGTCCGTGGCTGTAATCAAATAGGCGCTGGCATCAATGCGCTGCGTCATCGCCTCGTCCGCATACACGGCAATGCTGTTTTGTACCAGACTCTGCTGGAATCCGGCGGATGAGCCGTCCCCCTTCTGATCGAGGGTATCTTTGAGATCCACGTTGTCCATCGCGGTCAATGCGGTCAGCGAGGTCACCCATGTGAGGTTCTTGCTTTCGGATCCCGGGGAGGTGCACTTCTTGACAAGATTCACTACGTCCTTGCCGACGTCCGCCGTACCGGTGGCGTCTTTGCTGGGGTGACCTTCCGGCGTGACCGTCACATCGTTGGTGTAGGTCCTATGTTCGCCACTGTCGGCATTGGGCGCGTTCGTCACTTCGGTGGTGTAGGTGATGGCGAAGGAGTCGAAGCCGGACGGCAACTTATATGTGCCTTTCACCAGATCCAGCCAGGGAACCTTGATGGACCACTGGTTGTTGTACGGATCGCTTTCGAATGCGCCCGGAGCGTTTGTGGGGCACTGTGTCTTCCAATCATTGTCTTTTCTGCAGGTCAGAATCACATCGCCGGATGGCTCTTTCAGCCCGTTGCCCAGCGCGTCTTTGATGCTGGCTCCGGAAATGTCGGTGTCGGTGCCTTTGGTGATGTTGATGGTCCATTGGATGCCCGAAACGTCCTTCTTGTTGTTCGGGTCGCCTGGTTGCGGATCGGACTTTGCTATCGTCGTTTGGGTGCCGCCTTTGGTCACCGACCAGTCCTTGTAAGTGACCCAGATGGCGTTTTCGGTCTTTTTGTGGTCCGTGTTGTCATCGCTGTGGTATTCCACGGAGTTCTTCAGTCCGAGCACTTGCGAGCAATCGCCCGCTTGTTTGCAGGCCGCCACGAGAGTGGCGCGGTCGGCAGTCACGGCGTAGCGCACATACAGTGTTTCGCCGTCCTCCATGGACTTAATCGTGGCGCTGAACCCGGTATTGCCCGCCGCTGGCGTGGCGTTCCATGTCCCCTCATACGGTTGCTGGCAATCCGCGTCGGTGTAGATATGGATGCTGTCCGGATCAAGCTTCATCAGCTCGCCCATGGTGTCGTTCAATTGCACGTTCTGGTTGGTGCCGACGGAATTGACCTTGATGACGAATTCCCACTTCGAGGGGTCCGAGGTGGAGATGGCCGCGGATTTGGAAGCGTTCACTTCATGCTTCGGATTCACCTTCAGCGTCACGTCGCCGTAGCCCGGATATGAGAACGTCTTGTCTCCGCCGTTGTTGCCGCCGGTTTTGTCGGAGTTGATGGTGCCTTTGACCGTCACGTACGCGGTGACGTTCGATCCCGCGTCCTCGCCGCGGGTGTACGTGGCCACCATGCGATTGCCGTTGATCACATAATGCCCGACCACATCGCCCGATTCGTTGATGATGTCGTACTGTTGCCCAGATTGGAAGGTCAGGTTCTCGGGCAGATCGTAGACGAAGGTGTCGCCCGATTTGACGGTGATGTTGTTCGGCACGTTCCAATGCAGCTGCATGTTGATCTCATCGCCGTAGTCGACGGTGGTGCCGGAGATGAACGGCTTTTCCTGGCCGCCGGACACGATGGTCAGCTTGGAGGAGCCCTTGTCCACCCAGCCGAGTTCGCCGATGTTGTATTCCGCGGCCTGCGCATGAACGGGCCCGATCAATACGCATGCCAGCATGGTCGCCAATGTCACCAGCATGGCAGCAAACGTTTTCACACAGCACTTTGACGCCAACTCCTTGCGCCTATGCATAATCCCTCGCTTCACGATTAAGCACAACCTAAGGTGGCGGCAGCCACTACCTTGCCCCAGCTACCGCCACTGTCATGCAAGCATGGTGTCACGACATCAACATTGACGTATGAAACAGTGTCTTTCCTTATAAAAGTGCTAAAAAGCGCGGTATAAAACGTTTGACGTTAGAGTGCCCCGAAAGGGGATTCGCGAAACGCTGAAGGGTGTTTGCAATGTTTCATGAAAATTTTCTGAAACAAAAACCCATTGCTGCAAACGATTGCAACAATGGGTTTTCGTCAGTCATGATTCTTCTACCCTCGGAAAATCCCCCGGAGTACCCTCGGGGCCACTCAGCCGCCGATGCCCATCATCGACAAGCACCAAGCGTTCTCATAGGAGACTTCCTCCCATTGCTTGTACCGCCCGGACGTACCCCCATGGCCGGCTTCCACCTCGATTTTCGCCACGGCGTCCACACCGGCATGCTGCAGCCGGGCCAGCCATTTCATCGGCTCCACATACAGCACGCGGGTGTCGTTCATGGATGTGGTAATGAAAATTTTCGGAAAAACGGCAGTTCTTTCGTCATTTTCACTATCTGGCGCATTCTCGTATGGCGTGTACGACTTCATGTACGCGTACACATCCGCGTCGTGCAGCGGATCGCCCCACTCGTCCCATTCGGTGACGGTCAACGGCAGCGAAGGATCAAGGATCGAGGTCAGCGCGTCCACGAACGGCACATCCGCCTCCACGCCCGCATAGCATTCCGGAGCCATGTTGGCGACCGTCCCCATCAATAGGCCGCCCGCCGAGCCGCCGTTCGCCACCGTACGCAGCGGCGAGGCCAGTCCGGCACGTTGCAGCGCGCGCGTGGCGTCGATGAAATCCTCAAACGAATGCTTCTTGTTGAGCAGGTGCCCCTGCTCGTACCAGGCGCGTCCCATTTCGCCGCCGCCGCGGATGTGCGGCACAGCGTACAGCACGCCGCGGTCGAGCATGCTGATGCGTGACACCGCGAATCCCGGATCGGAACTGATCTCGTACGCGCCGTAGCCGGTGATGAACATGGCGGAATCGCAGGTCGGCACGTCACGCCGCCATACCAGCGAGACGGGGATGCGTTCGCCGTCGCGCGCGGTGACCCACACCCGGCGTTCCATGTAGTCGCGCGGATCGAAACCACCCAGCACGGTGGCGCGTTTGAGCAGACGGTCCTCGCCGGTGTCCGGATCGTAGTCATGCAGCTCGCCGGGGCGCGTGTAGCTGGCGAACGAGTAGCGCATGCGCGGCGCCTCATACGAGGGGTTGCCGCCGACGCCGATGGTGTACAAGCGCCGGGTCTCACCGGGCAGGTGGTCGTCGCTAGCACCATCGGAAGATGACGTGTGATCCGTGGGGGCCTCATCTTCGGTCCACAAGATTTCGCCATGATCGCCGGTGAAGTTTTCGCGATCGTCGGCAACCATGTCCCAGTCGTCCTCCAGGGCAGGCGGCAGCAATTCCGTAAACTGCCACGGCCGTCCGGCCAGGAAGTCGGCGGCAGCCGCGCTCTTGGTCATGTATGCCACGTGCGGCTGGCCGTCGGCACGGTAGCTCAGGGACACAAAGTTGCGATGCAACGCGATGCCTTCGATGCCCAGACCGTGGGCACCCTGCAATATCGCCGGATTGACGGCGTTGAAGTATGCCTCGGTAATCGGCTTATCCGGCTCACCATGTTCACAGCCGTACGGCGACCCGGCGGCAATGCACACGCCTTCGCCGAGTCGGTACGGCGGCTCATGGCCACGCATGTCAATGACGTCGATTTCGAAATTCGGATTGGCGGCGTTGTGATAGACCACGGCGAGTGGCACATCCGCACCGTTCTCCCCCGCGCCTTCAAAACAGGCAAAGCTCACATCATATTCAATATCGTTCTGACGCGGAATGAAAGCTTGGAATTCGCCTTCAGGCGTGGCCACCGGCAGCATCAGCACTTCGGTGGTGGTTTTGGAACCGGTGCCGATCACGATATTGCGCTCATCAAAACTGATGCCAACGCCCACCCAGAACCGTTCATCGGTTTCTCGGTACACGCACACATCCGATTCGACCGCCGTGCCAACACGATGCCGCCACACAGCGAGCGGCCGCCAGGAATCGTCCAATTCCACCCAGAACACCCATTGGCCGTCCGGCGTGAAGCATGCGCTGCCAATGCCGGTGAACTGTTCGGGCAGTTCGCTGACCGGCTCCCCGGTCTCCAGCCCGGCAAGGTCGCGAATGCGGAAATCATATCGTTCGTCTCCCGCAACATCCACGCCGTACAGCATCCAACGGCCGTCCTTGCTCAGATCCAAGCCGCCGAGCCGGAAGAAGTCATGTCCCTCGGATTCCTTGTTCGCATCAAAAACGACCTGTTCACCGGGCATGGAGCCGGGCGCGCCTTGCGGATCCACGACCGGCGGGTCCCAGTCATCGGCATCGCGCACGGGGATGCGGCATTGCACGCCATACTGTTTGCCCTGCTGCGTGCGGGTGAAGTACCAGTAATCATTGACGCGCGTGGGAACCGACATATCAGTCTCTTCCACATGCGATTTCAGCTCTTCAAACAACGTATGCCGGAAATCCGCCAGATGCGCCATGCGACGCTCGCAGTACTGGTTTTCGGCAGCTACGTAGCTGCGCACATCATCGGAGTCTTTGTCTCGCATCCACTCGTAATCGTCTTCGAAAACGTCACCGTGGAATTCGCGGCGCTTCGGCTCGCGCTTGGCGTAAGGCGGCATCGCGGCCGCGGCGTTTGTGCTCTCGTCAGTCATACCACGCGATTATAGGCGAGGCACCGCACCGGGACGCATTCAGTGTTCATCACGCCGCGCCTATCGCAACACCGTCTTCAGATACGGCAGCATGGTCTTCAGAATGTTTGAGCCGGTGGTGCCGGTGAATACTGGCACATCGGTTACCGGAGTCGGCTGGGTCGAGGTGAGCCCCGTCACCGACGCCAATCCGGTTGATTCGCGCGGGCTCAACTCGCGAATGACGATCGCCAGTACACGTCCGGGATATCTGCGGGCGATGGTGGCGTACGTGGTCGGGTCTTTCTGCCCGTCATCGCCCACCAGAATGAACTTCATGTCTGGGAAGTCGGCCATAAGTTGTTCGGCAAACTCAAGTTTGTGCTGGGGGCCGGTGGGTACGAAGGTCTTGGGCCTCGGGTCGAGGTCGCGCAGCAGCAGCGGGCCTTCGGGAAAACCATGGTCAGTGATGAAGTTGCGAATCGAACTCTCCACATTCCAGGGCGATGTCGAAAGATAGAAGAACGGTGCGCCGGGGAACAGGTCGGCGATGCGGGTGAACAGCACGCTCATGCCCGGCACGGAGGCTTTCTTCTTGGGGTCGAGGAACAGCAGGTTGTACGCGGCCTTCCATGGCACCGGGGCCTGCGTGATCATGATGGTGTCGTCCACATCGGAGATGATGCCGACTTTGGCACTGGCGGGGATGGTGTACAGGTTGGCGCTCACGGGTTTGCGGTTGGCCACGCTGTAGGAGACGCGATGGATGCCGGGCACCAGACGATGCTCGGCCACGAGGTCGAGATATCCGGCGGAATCGGAGATGGCGTATTCGCTGCCGAGATCGCGCGTGCGGTCCACCTTGTCATAGACCTCGGAGACGCCGATCTGCACGGTGTTGAGCGGCATGTCATCAATGCTGGCCTGCACGTGGGTGCGCGGCGCGGGTATGGCAAGCATGCCGCGGATGCCGCGGATCAGTTCGCCGGATTGCGCGTGCTTGGGGGCGTATACCGTGCGGCAGATCAGACGCGAGTAATCGCCGGTGCCATAACCCACATAGGGTTCCACTCGCGGATACCAGTCCCATTGGCGCACCACCTGAGTGGAGATGCGTGACCATACGCCGAACACGCGGGTGACGGCACGACGTATGAATCGGGTGATCGG
>OIDK01000694.1_pt1 | contig 9631 bp, 8 predicted proteins | sample 1581551 | NCBI WGS metagenome assembly OIDK01 (sample SAMEA3882522, study PRJEB24775) | human gut metagenome | biome: human-associated habitat; feature: intestine environment; material: feces | place: Netherlands | collected 2009/2010
CCGCTTCCAACGGCTGAGAAGGCCCTCTGACCTGTTTTCCCAGCGCCCGGCTGCGCCGTTTTTCCAGCGCTGTGCCGGGCGCTATTTGTTCTAAATCAAAGGAGATTCAACGTTATGTCCAAGAAACCTGTACTTCTGTGCATCATGGATGGCTTTGGCTGGGTGCCCAACGAGACCTACGGCAATGCCGTGGTCGCCGCAAAGACCCCCCATCTGGATGCCCTGATGGAAAAATATCCCATGACCACCATCGATGCCTCCGGCATGGCTGTCGGCCTGCCCGATGGTCAGATGGGCAACTCTGAGGTGGGCCACACCAACATGGGCGCTGGCCGCATCGTTTACCAGCAGCTGACCCTCATCACCAAATCCATCCGGGATGGTGAGATGTTCAAGAACCCCGTGCTGGTCAAGAACATGAAGGCCGCCATTGAGGCAGGCAAGGCCATCCACCTGATGGGCCTGGTGGGCACCGGCGGTGTCCACAGCCACGCTGACCACTGGTTCGGCGTGCTGGAAATGGCAAAGCACATGGGCGCAAAGGAAGTCTACCTGCACTGCATCACCGATGGCCGTGATACCGACCCCCACGCCGGCAAGGGCTTCCTGGCTGACCTGCAGGCCAAGCTGGACGAGCTGGGCATCGGCAAGATCGCCAGCGTTTCCGGCCGTTACTACGCCATGGACCGCGACAACAACTGGGACCGCGAGGAGAAGGCTTACGCCGCATTCGTTTACGGTGAGGGCAACCACGCTGCCAACGCTGCCGAGGCCATTGAGGCATCCTATGCTGCCGATAAGACCGACGAGTTCGTTCTGCCCTGCGTCACCTGTGAGGGCGGCCGCGTGCAGGACGGCGACACCGTCATCTTCATGAACTTCCGCCCCGACCGCGCCCGTCAGATGACCCGCGTGTTCACGGACAAGGAGTTCGACGGCTTTGAGCGCGAGCAGATCAAGCTTTCTCACTTTGTGACGATGACCGAGTACGATCCTACGTTTGACGTCGAGGTCGCCTTCCCCAAGACGTTCCCCGAGAACGTCCTGGCCGACGTTATCGCCGCCAATGGCCTGAAGCAGCTGCACACCGCCGAGACCGAGAAGTACGCCCACGTGACGTTCTTCCTCAACGGCGGCATCGAGGAGCCCAAGGAGGGCGAGGAGCGCGTGCTCGTCGCTTCCCCCAAGGTCGCTACCTACGATCTGCAGCCTGAGATGAGCGCTCCCGAGGTTACCGAGAAGCTTGTCGCCGCCATCAACGAGGATCGCGCTGATTTCTATATCGTGAACTTCGCGAACTGCGACATGGTTGGTCACACCGGTGTCTTCGACGCCGCCGTTAAGGCCGTCGAGGCTGTTGACGATGCCCTGTCCAAGGTTGTCCCGGCGATTCTCGCCAAGGGCGGCTTTGCGCTGATTACCGCCGACCACGGCAACGCCGATCACATGTTTGACGTTGCTTCTGACGGTTCCAAGCATCCGTTTACGGCTCACACCACCAACCGTGTGCCGTTCATCATCGTTGATGAGAAGGCCAAGCTCACCGGTATCGAGGACGGCAGTCTTTCCGATATCGCTCCGACCATGCTCACCATGGCTGGTATTGAGCCTTCCGCCGAGATGACGGGCCGCGTGCTCGCCACCGAGGCCTAAGAGAAAACTCCAAGCGTTTTCTTGCAGGGGGTTGCCCATATTCGGGCAACCCCCTTTTTGGTATTTCTGCCATTTCCGCACCGTCCCCGAGTGGCGGGTAGGGGAGAGCGGGGGTTGTGGTACAGTACTGTAGTTTGAATTGTTCTATTAAGGAGCTTATCTATGGGTCCGTTTCAGATTCTTCTGTTTGTCGTTTGGGCTGTCTCTGCCGTGGCGCTGACGATTCTCGTCCTGATGCATTCCGGTAAGGGCACCGGCGTTTCGGATATGATCGCTAGCTCGCTGTATAACTCCAGCTCTGCCACGGGCGTCATGGAGCAGAACCTCGATCGCTTGACGGTAATTATGGCCGTCGTTTTTGCCGTGTGCGTCGTCCTGTGCATGTTCTTCTTCCCGCAGGGCATCGTCGGCTTCTAAGCACGAGCCGCATAAATACTTGAAAAGGGTTCCGCAAGTGCGGGACCCTTTTTGTTTACATATTTGTAACAGAGTCAAAATATCCCCACATACTTCGCCCAACTAAAGAAATTCTCGACCGTTAACCGGAATTAGCCCCAAATCGTACATAAAATGCGCTACTGTATTGCGAAACGTTGGTCCGTTGTGCATAACCAGCCATAGCAGCGAACCGCGTTTGAACGGTTCGATCGGGCTGCCTCGACGTTGCTCGGCCGAACTCACTTTGTCCTATCTCATAAGGAGGATGGCATGGCTGATTCTATGTTCCACCAGCCCGTTATGGGTCGTCGCGCCTTCGTTGGCGGTACCCTTGCTGCGAGCTCCATGGCTTTTCTTGCCGCATGCGGCAAGAAGGGCGGCGACGCTTCCGGTTCTGAGTCCGGTTCGACGCTGAACTTCTACATCAACAACCCGGTCTGCATCGACCCCTACAACGTCCAGGAGGACCAGGGCACTCAGGTCGAGTACCAGCTCTTTGACGCTCTGACCTCTTACGACGCCGAGAAGGGCGAGATCGTTCCGCTGGCTTGCGAGTCCTTTGAGTCCAACGACGACGCCACCGAGTTCACCTTCAAGATCAAGAAGGCCAAGTTCCACAACGGTGACGACGTTACCTCTAAGTCCTTCAAGCTCGGTTGGGAGCGTCTGGTCAACACCAAGTCGGCCATCGCTACCGAGTATGGCCCTTCCGAGGTCTCCTATCACCTTTCCATGGTCGAGGGCTATGACGATCTGCTTGCCGGTAACGCCACCGAGCTCAGCGGTGTTACGTGCCCCGACGATGAGACCCTCGTCGTCAAGCTGTCTTCCGCTTACGCCGACTTCCCCTTCGTCGCCTCTCACCCGGCTCTGGCCCCGGTTCCCGAGTGCGCCGAGTCCGATGTCAAGAGCTTCTACCTTGCCCCGGTCGGTAACGGCCCGTTCATGATGGACGGCAAGTGGGAGGATGGCCAGGAGATCAACGTCAAGAAGTTCGACGATTACTATGGCGACAAGGCCAAGATCGATGGCATCCACTTCCAGGTCATCAAGGACATGGAGACCGCTTACAAGGAGTTCCAGGCCGGTAACCTTGATGTCTGCGACGTTCCCGTCGCTCAGATCGATGCCGCCAAGAAGGATCGCGGCGTGTCCAAGGACGGCTACACCATGGGTGACGGCGAGCGCATGCTGCTCGGCGCCGAGCCTTCCACCTACTACCTGACCTGCAACAACACGGCCGAGCCGTTCAACAACGCTGACCTGCGTAGGGGTATCTCCCTGGCCATTAACCGTGAGGCCATCTGCAAGACCATCTTCAAGGGTACCCGTACCCCCGCCGACGGCATTGTTCCTCCGGGCATCGATGGCTACAAGGAGGGCGCATGGGAGTTCTGCGCCTACGACGTCGACAAGGCTAACGAGTACCTCGACAAGGTTGCTCCTGCCGGTGCCAACGGTGACCGTGGCATTAGTGTGACCCTTTCCTACAACCAGGACGGTGGCCACAAGGAGATCATGGAGTCCATCATCGGCGACCTCGCCAAGGTTGGCGTTACCGCTGTCTCCGATACCCCCGAGTGGTCTGCCCTGCTCGAGCAGTATCAGAACTTCAACTATCAGTTCGGTCGTCTGGGCTGGATTGCCGACTACCCGATCATGGACAACTTCCTGTATCCGCTGTTCCACTCCGACTCCCTCGGTGGCGACAACCGCTCTGGTTACAACAACCCCGAGTTCGACGCCAAGGTCGACGAGGCTCGCACTACGGTTGACGACAAGGAGCGCGTCGCTAAGATGCAGGAGGCCGACGCAATGGTCGCTGCCGACTGCCCGGTCATCCCGGTGATGTTCTACACGCACACCATCGCCGGCTCCGATCGCATCAAGCACCTCTATGTCGATCCGCAGAAGCACGCCGATCTGGGTACCGCTGAGCTCGCTTAAGAGTTTGCAGCTTCCGTGAGGGTCAAGTATTTACGTAGACCTCATGGGAAACATACAGTTCTCCCTAACCTGGGGTAAACTGGCTGATGGTAATTTTGGGATGCCGGTCTGGCGATCGGCATCCCATTTAGGTTAATCCCTAGATAGGGGAGTGGTATGGGTAAGTACATCGTTAAACGTGTGCTTCAGTTCATCCCGGTGTTTTTGGGCGTTACGCTGATTCTGTTCGCCCTCCAGAATATCGTGCCGGGAGATCCGATCAAGCTGATCGGTGGAGACAAGGCTCTGTCCCCCGAGGTGGAGCTTCAGCTTCGTGTTCGCTATCACCTGGTCCAGACGGACGAGGACGGCAACGCGATCCTTGACGAGAACGGCGACCCCGTTCAAACGTCGCTCGTGGACCGTTACTTGTATTACATGAACGGCCTGCTTCATGGCGATCTGGGCAATTCGTATCAGCGCAAGCTGCCGGTTACGGAAATCTTCGCCCAGAAGTATCCGTATACGGTCAAACTTGCCGCGTGCGCCATCGTACTCGAGGCGATCATGGGTATCGGTGCGGGTATCATTTCGGCGGTAAAGCGTTATTCCTTCTGGGATATTTTGGTAACGCTCACCACGTCGATCCTCGTTGCGGTCCCGGCCTTCTGGCTCGGTATGTTGTTGCAGCTGTTCTTTGGCGTCATCCTCAAGGACGCCACGGGCGGTGCATTCTCCATGCCGATCTCGGGTGCCGGTGGTTCCAGCTCTCAGTATCAGGATTGGATGCACTATGTGCTTCCGACCATTACGCTGGCTTCGGTTTCGACCGCTTACGCTGCCCGCATTATGCGCTCGCAGCTGCTTGACGTCATGAACCAGGATTACATCCGTACGGCAAAGGCCAAGGGTCTCTCCAATCGTGCGATCATCATCAAGCATGCGCTTAAGAATGCACTCATCCCCGTCGTTACCTATATTGGTGTCGACTTTGGTGGCATGCTTTCGGGCGCCATCCTGACCGAGACAGTCTTTAACTGGCCCGGTATCGGCTATGAGGTCTATCGCGCCATTAGCATGCGTGACTGGCCCATCGTTATGGGCGGCGTTACGCTCATCGTTGTCGTCGTCATGGTGATCAACCTGCTCGTCGACATTAGCTATGCATTCCTCGACCCGCGCATCCGCCTTGGCGGTCCGTCGGATAAGGCCTAAGGGAGGTACGTCTCATGCAGGAAACTGATTCTCAGTCTCAGGAGCAGGCTACCGCCACCAAGGTCGCATCTGCTCCCGCCAAGTCCCGCACGCTGTGGGGCGACGCTTTTAAGCGTCTTCGTAAGAACAAGCTCGCCGTTATCGGTGTCTGCTGGATCATCATCGTCGTTGTGGTTGCCCTGACCGCAGATCTGTGGGCTAAGCCCTGGCTCGGTTCTCCGACGGCTTCCGACTCGACCACTATGGCCGAGACGTCGCTGCTGGCTCCGTGTGCAGAGCATCCGTTTGGCACCGACGCCCTTGGTCGTGACATTCTTGTCCGCGTTATCTACGGTGCGCGCGTTTCGCTGTCCGTCGGAATTATGGCCACCGCGATCTCCACGCTGATTGGTCTGGTCATGGGTGCTCTGGCCGGTTTCTACGGCGGCATCTGGGATACGATCATCATGCGCTGTGCGGACATCTTCCTGGCGTTCCCGTACGTGCTGTTCGTTGTCGCCATGATCGCCGTTATCGGCCGTGGTCTAGAACGTCTTTATCGCCATCGGTATTCTCGGCTGGCCTTCGATTGCGCGCGTCTTCCGCTCTGCGATCTTGACCGTCAAGGAAAACGACTATGTTGATGCTGCGCGCGCGATGGGTGCATCTGATGCTCGTATCGTTGTACGTCACATCTTCCCGAACTCCGTCGCCTCCATCGTGGTCTACGCGACCATGAACATTGGTGGCGCCATTCTGACCGAGTCCGCTCTGTCCTTCCTCGGCATGGGCGTTATTCCGCCTACGCCTTCGTGGGGCTCCATGATTCAGGACGGTCAGCAGTATCTTCTGACTGCTCCCTGGATGATGATCATGCCCGGTCTGGCAATTCTCTCGACGGTGCTCGCCTTCACCCTGCTGGGTGACGGTCTGCGCGACGCCCTCGACGTCAAGATGAAGGACGCATAAGGATGAAGAAGAACAAGAACTATGTGGACCTGAAGGACCAGCCTGTTCCCGAGGGCCAGCATCTGCTCGAGGTCGATGACCTTAAGATGTATTTCCACACCGAGGACGGCGTTGTTCGCGCTGTCGACGGTGTCTCCTACACGCTCGATCGCGGCGAGACCCTGGGCGTCGTCGGTGAGTCCGGCTCCGGTAAGTCCGTGACCGCCATGACCATCATGGGTCTTATCTCGATGCCTCCGGGAAAGATCGAGGGCGGCGACGTTCGCTATCGCGGTCGTTCTATCCTTGAGATGACCGAGGAGGAGATGCAGCACATTCGCGGCAACGACATCGCGATGATCTTCCAGGATCCTATGACCTCCTTGAACCCGGTCTATAAGATCGGCAAGCAGGTGGGCGAGGGCCTTCGTCTGCACCGTGGCTACTCCAAGCAGGAGGCGCTCAAGCGCGCTACCGAGCTTTTGGACCTCGTGGGTATCCCCGAGCCCGAGAAGCGCGTCAATGAGTATCCGCACCAGTTCTCCGGCGGTATGCGTCAGCGTGTCATGATCGCTATGGCTCTTGCCTGCGATCCCGATATCCTGATTGCCGACGAGCCCACGACGGCTCTGGACGTTACCATTCAGGCTCAGATTATCGAGCTCATGCAGGAAATGCAGGAGAAGAACGGCAACGCCATCATCATGATTACCCATGACCTGGGCGTCGTTGCCGATATGGCTGATAAGATCATGGTTATGTACGCCGGCCGTCCCGTCGAGTTCGGTACTGCTGAGGAAATCTTCTACGAGAGTCGCCACCCCTACACCTGGGGCCTTATCCGCTCCATCCCGGAGCAGGCCATCGAAGAGAAGAAGCCGCTTACGCCGATTCACGGCAACCCGCCTTCGCTCATGAACCTGCCTGAGGGCTGCGTCTTCTCTCCTCGTTGTCCCTATGCGACGGACAAGTGCCGCAAGCAGCGCCCCGAGCGCGTTGTCACCGAGTCTGGTCATTACTCTGCGTGCCACTACTCCGGTGACCCCGAGTTCCTCAAGAACGCTCCTGAGACGTCCCGTACGCGCAAGGATTCCAAGAAGGGAGGCGAGGCGTAATGGCAGATACCAACGAGCGTACTCCGCTGCTGAAGGTCGAGCACCTCTCTAAGGAGTTCCCCGCTGAGTCCGGCATGTTCGCCAAGCGTTTTTCCAAGCGCGTCGTCTCTGCCGTAAACGACATCTCTTTTGAGATTTATCCGGGCGAGACCTTTGGTCTGGTTGGTGAGTCTGGTTGCGGTAAGTCCACGACGGGTCGCACCATCATGCGCCTGACCAAGCCGACCGCCGGTAAGGTGTTCTTCCAGGGTAAAGACGTTGCCGAGATGAGCAAGCATGAGATCAAGGACATGCGTCGCGAGATGCAGTTCATCTTCCAGGATCCCTATGCTTCGCTCAATCCCCGTATGACCATCGGCGAGATCGTCTCCGAGCCCATGACCATTCATGGTGTGGGTACCAAGGAGGAGCGTATCGAGCGCGTCCGCGAGCTGCTGGACGTCGTCGGTCTGAATCCCGAGCACATCAACCGTTATCCGCACGAGTTCTCGGGCGGCCAGCGCCAGCGTGTCGGCATCGCCCGCGCGTTCGCTCTGAAGCCCAAGCTGATTATCTGCGACGAGCCTGTCTCTGCACTTGACGTATCCATTCAGGCCCAGGTTCTGAACCTTCTTAAGGAGCTCCAGGACAAGTTCGGTACCGCATATCTGTTTATCGCCCACGACCTGTCCGTCGTGCAGCACATCTCCGATCGCGTTGCCGTTATGTACCTGGGCAAGATGGTCGAGGTTTCGGACTGGAAGACGCTCTACAGTGAGCCGCACCACCCGTACACGCAGTCGCTGCTGTCTGCCGTGCCGGTGCCCGATCCGGATATCCAGAAGACCCGCAAGCGCATCATCCTCGCCGGCGATCCGCCGTCGCCGCTGGATCCGCCGACCGGCTGCCGTTTCCACACGCGCTGCCCGATCGCGCAGGGCATCTGCTCCGAAAAGCTTCCTGAGTTTAAGGAAGTTGCCCCGGGTCACTGCTGCGCTTGTCACTTCGCGGAGCCGTTCCCGATCAAGGAATCGCACATCGACCTGTAGTCGGTTGTTTGTCCGGGCCCGTTCTGGACTTAGTTTTCAGAACGTCCTCGACCATGGAAACCCCCTTATCCTGCTCCTTCGGAGCTGCGGATAAGGGGGTTTCCTGGTCTGCGGAATGTTCTGAAAACTAAGTCCAGCACGGGCCCTGTGTTACCACTGCAGAGGGGGTGCGATTCCTTGATCGCTCACTTAATCTAATGGGGAAGATAGCGAGGCCGGAGCTTTAGCTCCGGCCTCCTTATATAAGGGCTCGGCAAAGCCGAGCCACCAAATTTATATCAGCCCCAGAATATGTTTGAGAATCGTACTTGGAGTATGTGGCTGTAGCGCCGGAACGGGGGCAACTCCCCAACGCATTCCGCAGGGGGCGGTACATTTTGTAGCGCGAAGCGCGAATCAAAATGTACCGCATGCCCGAGGACGCGTTGGGAAGTTGCCCCCGTTCCGGCCCGGACATATAGATCTACCTGCGCATTTACAAATTCGAAAACTTTTTTCAAAAAAGTGCTTGCACAGTTCTCGAATCATAGGTTATTATCTTCCTCGTTGAACGCGCGGGTCCAACAAAACGAACCGTGAATCAACAACATAGCATGTCGGAGTGGCGGAATTGGCAGACGCGCTAGCTTGAGGTGCTAGTGACCGCTTTTTGGTCATGCGGGTTCAAGTCCCGCCTCCGACACCATCGCATTTGAGAAGCCTCTTCGGAGGCTTTTTTGTTACCGATAGACGGTGAGGTCCACGATGGAAACGCTTGAGCGCAACGAGTGGGCAGACGTTGCCCAACTGGTCGAGATCACGAGCGATGCTGTCATCATCTGTGAGCTCGACGGAACCATTCTGCATGTGAATAATCGTTTGCTCGACCTGATGTGCGAGGAACGCGCTGACGTCATCAGCGGTGATGTCAAAGACGTTCTGTACTCGTCTGCCTTTGAGCGCGCGACCGAACATCGCCTGCCGTTTGAGACCGATGGCTCCGAGAGCGAGCTGATGCTCAAGCTGAGCGACGGGTCTTTTATTCCCGTCTTGGTTCGCGCGGGTTCCGTTACGCCTCCGCGTATCTTTGGACGTCGTGCACCGCGTGTCCTGGTGGCGCTTCACAGCATCGAAGAGCAGTATTCCCACGATCGTCAGCTCAAACGTGCGCTATCGGAGCTTAGGGTGGCGAATAAACGCCTTTCGGGTACCCTTTCAGTCATTATGAGTACCGTGGGCTCCGATGAGCTCCCCAGCTTGCTCGATACCGTTTTGAATCAGCTCGTTGGAACGCTCGATGCCTCCGGTGCGGCTATCTATTTTTCCGAGAGCGGCGGCTTTAAGCTCCGC
>OIDK01000695.1_pt1 | contig 9625 bp, 7 predicted proteins | sample 1581551 | NCBI WGS metagenome assembly OIDK01 (sample SAMEA3882522, study PRJEB24775) | human gut metagenome | biome: human-associated habitat; feature: intestine environment; material: feces | place: Netherlands | collected 2009/2010
AGGGTTTTTTCTTCTCTTTCTTTTTTGCAGTTCTTTTAATATATCTTCCAGTATCTCAGCATAATGCCCCTAAGGCGATGCCATAGTATTCCCTTCCTTTCTCACTCTTTCCTGCCATTATACAATATCTTCTCTTCTTCGAAAAGTCCCTCCCCCATCTTTCCGCTCTGTTTTTCCGCAACCCTAATTATTCCAAATTCCCCTCTTGCACTCTTCCCGCTTTTATGGTAAAATATATCTTGTTCTGATTATCAGAACGTGCCGCTGTGGCGGAATTGGCAGACGCACTTGACTCAAAATCAAGCGGTGAATAACCGTGCCGGTTCGAGTCCGGCCAGCGGCAGACAAAAAAAGAGATCTGTATGAACGAAAGTTTATATGGATCTTTTTTGTTATCTTTCCCGTCTTAAGAGATGCAGAAAACCCTTTCCAAAGAACCATCTTGATCGTGTGGTTCTTTCGGAAAGGGTTTTCTATTTGCTTAAATTATAATTTCTTATTTATTTCCAAACATCTTCTCATATTCCGGTGTTCCATCCAGTGTAGCGAAGTAATCCTTCGGGGTTTCTGCGCGGCGGATGACCTCAAAGCTGCCATCCTCTTTTAACAGAACCTCTGCAGATTTTAATTTTCCGTTGTAGTTGTATCCCATGGAAAATCCATGTGCGCCGGTGTCGTGGATGAAGAGGAGGTCTCCGACTTCCACTTCCGGAAGCATGCGGTCGATCGCAAATTTATCGTTGTTCTCGCACAGGGAGCCTGTTACGTCATATTTGTGATCGCACGGCTGATCTTCTTTTCCCATCACCGTGATGTGGTGGTAAGCGCCGTACATTGCCGGTCGCATCAGGTTGACCGCGCATGCATCACAGCCGATATACTCTTTGTAAATGTGTTTCTGATGGATTGCGCGCGTAACGAGTCCGCCGTACGGTCCCATCATGAAACGGCCAAGCTCTGTGTAGATCGCAACATCACCCATTCCTTCCGGAACAAGAACTTCCTCGTAAACCTTGCGGACACCCTCACCGATCACGCGGATGTCATTTGGCTCCTGATCCGGTTTGTAAGGAATTCCGATACCGCCTGAAAGGTTGATAAATTTAATATGTGCACCAGTCTCTTTCTGAAGCTTTACGGCAAGCTCAAACATAACTTTTGCAAGCATCGGATAGTAGTCGTTGGTTACGGTGTTGCTGGCAAGGAATGCATGGATTCCAAATTCTTTGGCACCTTTGGATTTCAGGATGCGGAATGCATCAAAAATCTGCTCGGTAGTCATTCCGTATTTTGCATCTCCAGGATTATCCATGATACCGTTGCTGATCTTGAATACTCCGCCTGGATTATAACGGCAGCTGATCACTTCCGGAATTCTTCCGAGAGCTCTCTCTACGCTCTCAATATGTGTGATATCATCAAGATTGATGATTCCACCGATCTCATCTGCATATTTGAACTCTTTCTCCGGTGTATCGTTGGAGGAGAACATGATATCGCCCTTCTTGCAGCCCACTGCTTTTGCCATCATAAGCTCTGTGGCGGAGGAGCAGTCACAGCCGCAGCCATACTCCTGAAGAATGTTGATCAGATAAGGGTTCGGTGTTGCTTTTACTGCAAAAAATTCCTTGAATCCTTTGTTCCAGGCAAAAGCCTCTTTCAGAGCTTTTGCATTCTCACGGATTCCCTTCTCATCATAAAGATGGAAAGGTGTCGGATATTTTTCGGTAATCTCGTTGAGTTTCTCAAGTGTCACAAATGGTACTTTTTTCATAATAACTGTATCTCCTGTTTTCCGACCGCTGTTCCTTAAGAACCCCCGGTCTTATTCTGCCTCGATCACGTGCATCATATTTGTCACTGCACCATGACCGTTTGTCATGTTGGTCGCAGGGTCTCCTGCTGTAAATACAACAAGGTCTCCTTTATGGATCAGATGACGGCTGCGGACAACATTCATAGCCTGAGACATGATATGGTCCGTGGTATCTCTCTGATATCCTTTCAGAGGTGTTACACCCCAGATCAGCTGAAGTTTGTGCTGGATGGTTGAGTTCGGTGTAATGGCATAGATCGGAACCTTCGGGCGGAAATTGGAAATCAGTCTGGCTGTATTTCCACTCATGGTCGGTGTCACGATAGCATTTGCCTTCAGATTCTTCGCAGTGCGGACTGTTGCAAGTGCAACTGCGCTGGAGATTTTCTCTCTTCCATCCATGGAGCGGTGCTCAATAAATACCTTATAATCCAGATGCGGCTCTGTCATCTCTGCGATCTCTGCCATCATCTGAAGGGCATCAACCGGATATTTACCAGCTGCTGTCTCACCGGAAAGCATGATCGCATCGGTTCCATCGTAGATCGCATTGGCAACGTCCGCTACCTCCGCACGTGTCGGACGCGGATTACGGATCATGGAATCCAGCATCTGTGTTGCTGTGATAACCGGTGTATAATGTTCATTGCATTTACGGATGATCTCTTTCTGGATGTGCGGCACCTGGCTTGCAGGAATCTCCACGCCAAGATCTCCTCTGGCAACCATGATACCATCCGATGCTTCAATGATGGAATCAATGTTCTCAACACCTTCTGCATTCTCAATCTTCGCAATAATACCGATGTCCTTTCCACCGTTATCATTCAGAAGTTTACGGATCTCACGGATCACCTCTGCGGAACGGACGAAAGATGCCGCAATGAAATCAAATTTCTGCTCGATACCAAAAAGGATATCGTTCTTATCCTGCTCTGTGATACCCGGAAGATTTACTTTTACGTAAGGAACATTTACGCCTTTTTTCTCTCCCAGCTCACCACCGTTTAAGATATCACAGATGATATCGGTTCCTTTGATCGCCTTAACTTCCAGCTCGATCAGACCATCATCAATAAGAATCTTGTTTCCCGGTTTCACGTCTTTATAAAGTGTCTCATATGTGATGGCAACTTTTTTGTCATCACCTTCAAAATCACCGATTCCAAGTACAAACTGGTTTCCTGACTCCAGTTTTACCTTCTGTCCGTCCTTTAAAAGTCTGGTACGGATCTCCGGTCCCTTTGTATCAAGAAGCATCGCGATCGGCATATCCAGCTCCTCACGAAGCTCTTTGATCATGTCCACACGGCCCTTCTGCTCCTCGTGGTCTCCGTGAGAAAAGTTGAATCTGGCAATATCCATTCCATTCTCCATAAGAGCTTTCAGAGTTTCCCTGTTGTTGCTGGCAGGTCCAAGTGTACAGATAATCTTTGTTCTTTTCATAATTGAATATCCTCCCTCTTTTTTTACGTTTTACTGTACGTGTTTGTGCGTAAATAAATGATCCTGGCAATATTCATAATTTCCCTTGCACTTTGAGCAGAAACGGAACTCCAGATTTGGATCATCCTTTTCGGTACGTCCGCAGATCGCGCATTTATGCTTGGCAATTCCATCTGGTCCATAGCCCGTTCTGGTCGGAGCCATGGCCTTCTTAAACTGCTGTCTCCTGTGAATCTCCTTCGGATTGTAACGGTTCATATCCCGCGTACTGAAATAAAAGATTACAAAATTCAAAAGTGATGCTACAATCGGCACAACGCCTACCCAAAGTCCAACTCTAAGATATGATACGATATCCCACGCAATAAACAGTCCATATACAAATGCCATCCATTTCATCTTGATGGGGATCACAAACATAAGCAGCAGCTGAAGATCCGGATATGTGACTGCATAGGCAAGAAAAATAGAAAGACTGATGTAATATGTGGTAAAAATACTTCCATAAGGAAGCATCATTCCCCCAACGGTCACATAACCGCCGGTAACTGCATACAAAAGCGCCGCTGCAATAACTGTAAACAAAAGTCCCGAAAAAATATACAAAGTATATCGGAAAGTTCCCCAGGTACGTTCCAGAGAGGTACCGATCGGATAATAGAAAAAAGCAATTGCAAGCACGAACATGAGAAGATTACTCATTCCTCCCACGCTGGATGGCGGATAGATCACCCATGTTACGAGTCTCCAGATCTGACCTTTCATGACCATGGACATATCCAGGCTCAGCATGCTCAAAACTCCCGGTGCAGCTGCGGTCAGAATATAACCCAGTACATAACATCCGATAATATAAATGGTCAGATTCGGAATCCCGAATCTTCCAAATTTACGTTCCAGTTTGTCGATAAACTTCATTAAATTCTCCTTTCAGCAAATCAGAAAAACCGCTTCTTGGAAAGAATGATCGCTGCCACAACACTGATCGCCACAGAAAACAGGATAATGATCAGAAAGCCCCATGGACTCTGTGATAACGGCATACCGGAACCAGCCACGTTCATTCCGTAAGCGCTGAACACAATGGTCGGAATACTCATGACAATGGTAATGATCGCCAGTACTTTCATAACAATATTCATATTATTGGAAATAATAGATGCAAAGGCATCCATGGTTCCGTTCAGGATTCCGCTGTACACATTGGCCATTTCGATAGCCTGTTTGTTCTCAGTGATGACATCTTCCAGAAGATCCGTATCCTCCGGATATTTCTTGATACTGTCTATCTTCAGAAGCTTCTCCAGCACAACCTCGTTGGACCGGAGGGATGTGATAAAGTAAGTCAGGGATTTCTGCAGCTCCAGAAGCTCGATCAGCTCCTCGTTTCTTGTGGAAAGATGCAGTTTTTCTTCCACCTGCTCACTTTTCTTGTCAATGATACGCAGATAACGCAGGTACATACTTGCATTTCTGTAAAGGATCTGGAAAATAAAACGGGTCTTCATATAGGTAAAAAAGCTCCGGACTCTTCCTTCCATAAATCTGGTCAGAACCGGTGTGTCCTCCAGACAGATGGTAAAGATCATAGACCCCGTCACAATAATGCCAAGTGGTATTGTCCCATACCAATCCTTGTCATTACGCTCCTCGATCATAGGAACGTCAACCAGGATCAGTGTATAATTATCCTCAACTTCGATACGTGACCGTTCTTCCTCATCCAAAGGGGATCGTAAATCGTCAACCTCTATATCAAACTTCTCGGAAAATTCAAAAATCTCTGTTGCCGTCGGATTCGTCAGCGCAATCCAGCAGCCTTCCTCCGGTTCCTGTATCTGGTGGATGGCTCCGTCTATTGTCTTGTAAATCCTTACCACGATTCCCACTTCCCTTCTTTTGCTTTTCTTTTGCCAGGGCAAAATTCATTTTTATTATAAATAGTCAAAATAGCTTTGTCAATTCATACATTTTCTTTTTAAAAAAGCTTTTAAATGATTTCACATGCTCTTTACATAAAAATTCATTCTGTTTTCCACGTTCTTTACATTTTTTCCGGCTTCCTATATAATGATTCCAGAATTCCAACGAAAGGAAGTTATACAAATGAGTCAGTCATCATTCGGAAAAAAATTCGTAGTTACTACCTGGGGAGAATCTCATGGCAAGGCTATCGGTGCAGTTCTCGACGGCTGCCCCGCAGGTCTTTCTCTCTGCGAGGAAGATATCCAGGTTTTTCTTGACCGGAGGAAACCCGGCCAGAGCCGCTACACAACTGCCCGTAAAGAAGGGGATCTGGTTGAAATCCTTTCCGGAGTTTTTGAAGGAAAAACTACCGGCACACCGATTTCTCTTCTGATCCGCAATACCGACCAGCGTTCCCGGGATTACGGAAATATTGCATACTCCTACCGCCCCGGTCATGCAGACTTTACCTTTGACCAGAAATACGGTTTCCGCGATTACCGTGGAGGCGGACGTTCTTCCGGAAGGGAAACCGCCGGCCGTGTGGCAGCCGGTGCCATTGCCATCAAGCTGTTAAATGAACTTGGTATTACTTTTACCACCTATGCGAAATCCATCGGTCCTGTGGAAATCCAGTCTTTCTCAGAAGAAGAGATCCGGAACAATTCCCTCTGTATGCCAGACGCCGATGCGGCAGAAAAAGCATCCGCCTATCTCGAGCAGTGTCTCAATAACCAGGACAGTGCAGGCGGTGTGATCGAATGCCGGATCAAAAATGTTCCTGCTGGTCTGGGTGATACGGTTTTTGACAAGCTGGATGCCACTCTTGCTCATGCGATCATGTCCATCGGTGCTGTAAAAGCTGTTGAGATCGGTGACGGTATTAATGTGACACGTCTTACCGGTTCCGAAGACAACGACGGTTTTGTCCAGAAAGACGGCATCATTTCCAAGACCTCCAACCATGCAGGCGGTATCATGGGCGGTATGAGTGACGGCAGTGACATTATCCTCCGTGCCCATATCAAACCAACACCATCGATCAGCCAGCCCCAGTCCACCGTAACCAGCTCCGGCGAAAATCTGGAGCTTGAGATCAAAGGACGCCATGATCCTGTTATTGTTCCACGTGCCGTAGTTGTTGTGGAAGCCATGGCAGCTCTCACCATCATCGATGCACTTTTTGCCAATATGAGCGCACGCATGGACCGCATCCACGAATTCTATCGCAGATAAAAACGCCCTCATTCCCGGCAGATCCGTGGATTCATCCGTAATGCCAAATGCTTTTCCAGCAAAAAACAGACTCAGGGAATCTTATTGCTTATCCCTGAGTCTGTTTTTGTATCCGGATATCTGGCCGTTGCAGTCATTTACCGAAAAGAATTATTTGCAGATGCCATCCACATCTCCCGGCACCGGCCAGATATGGATGCTGTTCGGTGTTTCGATCTTTCTTGGCTTCTCATTCATCATAATAATATTTTTTTCGTAATCTACTGTAAAAACAGTAATACTGTTACTTCCATGATTTGCAATGGCAATATGTTTGTTATCCGGGAAGATCATAAGATCTTTCGGATAATCACCACTGATCGGAAGGGTAAATTTCTTGGTCAGAAGGCCGGTTTCCTGGTCTACCGCATACATGGTTACTGTGTTCTCACCTGCAGTTGTGCAGAAAAGATATTTGCCATCCGCAGAAAGAGACATGCCTGATGCTGCGTTGTGAATCGCATCATTGGCGTCTTCTTTTCCAAGAGTGGTAATACTCTGGAGCAGCTGGAACTCCGGGTTCTTGCCGCTTCCGTCATAGCTGTATACCTTAACCTCATTGCTGAGCTCAAAAAGAAGATATGCAAATCTTCCATCATCACTGAAACGGATAATACGAGGGCCACTCTCTCTCGGGCAACGGAGGATGTCAACAAGCTCCAGTTTATCTTTCTTCTTGTTGATCCTGTAGATCTTAACCTGATCGATACCATTATCTACCGCACAGAGATATTTGTTATCCGGTGTGGGGCGGACACAATTTACATGTGGACGGAAGTTACGTTCTGCCACACTTCCAAGTCCTTTATGGAAAACACCGTCCATAACACTTCCCAGACGTCCGTCTTTATGTGTATGTACAACCGTTACCTTACCATCATGATAACCTGCTACATAAAGATATCTTCCGTCTACATCTGTTGCAAGATAACAGCCTCGCATTCCGTTAATATCTACGCTGTAAATACGGGAAAGATCTCCATTTTCATCTCTCTCGAATACAGCCACACCTTCATCCTCGATGGAGTACAGATATTTACCGTTTTTGGAAACTGCCAGATGAGATGCATTGCTGACCTCTACCTCACTGCGCTCTGTCAGTGTTCCGTTCTCTACATCTACATCGTATACCTGAATTCCCTTACTGGTTCCATGGGTATATGTTCCCACGTAAGCCACGTACTTCTTTTTTCCCATAAGCTCTGGCCTCCTGCTTTCACATTCATTACGTATTTTTGTGTTTATTTTATCACAAAGTTTTTTGAAGAACAAGTTACCATCCTACTATCTTTGTGTAAATTCCTGTGCAAAATTATTTTTTTGCGGAAATTACAGTTCTCCCAGGGCACCTCTCATTGCTTCCAGAGTTTCGTCGATCACTTCATCTGTGTGTGCTGTGGAAAGGAACATTGCCTCAAACTGGGACGGCGCAAGATGGATGCCACGTTTCAGCATTCCCTTGAAATATTTTGCAAAAAGATCCAGGTTGGAAGTTTTTGCGGAAACATAATCTTTTACTTCCTGATCTGTAAAGAAGATACTTGCCAGGGAAGAATCATAATTCACCTGATATGGAAGGCCTTTTTCCTCCACGATCTTTTTCAGACCTCCGTAAAGTTTCTCTCCTTTTACTGCCAGCTCTTTATAGATCTCCTGATGCTCATAGAGATATTTCAGCTGTGTGAATCCTGCTGCCATGGCAACCGGATTTCCACTTAAGGTACCTGCCTGGTATACAGGACCACACGGTGAGATCAGATCCATGATCTCTTTGCGGCAGCCATATGCACCTACTGGCATTCCTGCGCCGATGATTTTTCCATAGGTGACAAGATCCGGACGGATACCAAAATACTCTGCCGCTCCGCCAAAGGCAAGACGGAATCCTGTGATTACCTCATCAAAGATCAGCAGACAGTTATGCTCATCACAAAGCTGGCGAAGCCTCTTTAAGAAACCTGGTTTCGGAGGAACTACGCCCATGTTTGCTCCTACTGCTTCCACGATCACTGCCGCCACATTTCCCTCTTCCTGTTTGAGAAGCGCTTCCACGCTGGCCGCATCATTGTAGGTTGCAGTCATGGTATCCTGTGTGCAGCCCTTGGGAACACCGGCGCTGTCCGGAATACCGCTTGCCATAACACCGGAACCGGCACTTACCAGAAGGCAGTCACTGTGTCCGTGGTAGCAGCCTGCAAATTTGATGATCTTGTCTTTTCCGGTGAAACCTCTTGCCGCACGGATGGCACTCATAACAGCCTCTGTTCCGGAGTTTACCATACGAATCATATCTACATGCGGAATATGCTCACAGATAAATTCTGCAATCTCCACCTCAATTCCTGTGGCGCAGCCAAAGCTCAGACCATTTTCACAGGCTTTTATCACGCTTTCACGGATCGCCGGGAAATTATGCCCCAGGATCATCGGGCCCCAGGAATCAATGTAATCCACATAACGGTTTCCGTCCACATCATAGATGTAACATTTATCAGCTTTTTCAATAAAACGAGGTGCCTCACCGATGGCTCCGTAAGATCTTACCGGGCTGTTTACACCTCCCGGAATTCTTTTTACCGCACGCTCAAATAACTGTTCTGATTTTGTCATCAGCCGATTCTCCCTTCATCCATAAGTCTTGCCAGAAGTTCTGCATAGTAGGTAAGATAGATCTGTGCGCCGGAACGGAATGCTCCGGTAGCCATCTCGCCTACGATTCTTTCCTCATCAATCCAGCCATTTGCGGCTGCAGCTTTTACCATGGCATATTCACCACTGACACTGTATGCCGCAACTGGTACATTGGTGGCTTCCTTTACCTGCCAGATCATATCCTGATATGCAAGAGCCGGTTTTACCATGATGATGTCTGCGCCTTCCTCAACATCTGTAAGGGCTTCTTTCAGGCCTTCTCTGCTGTTGTGCGGGTCCATCTGGTAACTCTTTCTGTCACCAAAAGACGGAGCAGAATCTGCTGCCTCACGGAACGGACCATAAAATGCGGAAGCATATTTTACTGCATAGGACATAATTGGAATCTCTTTGTGACCGTTTTTATCTAACATCCTGCGAATCGCCAGAACACGGCCATCCATCATATCGGAAGGTGCCACCATGTCCGCA
>OIDK01000700.1_pt1 | contig 9580 bp, 9 predicted proteins | sample 1581551 | NCBI WGS metagenome assembly OIDK01 (sample SAMEA3882522, study PRJEB24775) | human gut metagenome | biome: human-associated habitat; feature: intestine environment; material: feces | place: Netherlands | collected 2009/2010
CGAGGAGAACAAGAAGATGTTCTATATCCCGGAGGGCTTTGCCCACGGCTTCCTCGTGCTGAGCGACGTGGCGGAGTTCTGCTATAAGTGCACCGATGTCTACGACCCCACCAGCGAGGGCGGCATCCCCTACGACGACCCCACCGTCAACGTGCAGTGGCCGGACTGCGGCTGCGAGCACAAGACCAGCGCAAAGGACAAGCTGCATGAGCCCTTTGCAGCCCAGAAGTTTGAATTCTTTGAAAAGTGGTGATAGCCCGTGGCGAAACTGAAAGGAATGTTCAACGGCTTCTGGCGCTACCGCTATCTGTTGTGGAATCTGGTCAGCCGTGATTTCAAGCTGAAATACCGCCGCAGCGTGCTGGGTGTGCTGTGGAGCGTGCTGAACCCCCTGCTGATGTGCCTGGTCTACTGGGCTGTGTTCAGCAGCCTGATGGATATGCGGGGCAGCGGCATCGACAACTTCCCGGTGTTCCTGATGTGCGGTCAGCTGCTCTTCAACTTCTTCAACGAGGCCACCTCCTCCAGCATGAGCAGCGTGCTCAGCGCCGCCCCCCTGCTGAAAAAGGTGTATATTCCCAAGTATATCTTCCCGCTGGAAAAGTGCTGCTTTGCCATGGTGAACTGCGTGTTCAGCTTTGTGGCCCTGCTGCTGGTGATGATCTTTACCGGCGCGCCCTTCCACCTGACCCTTCTGGAAGCGCTCTACCCGCTCATCACCCTCTTCTTCTTCAGCCTGGGGGTGGGTCTGTTCCTGGCGGCGGCAACGGTGTTCTTCCGGGACATCATGCACATCTGGAGCGTGTTCATCACGGCGCTGCTCTACTTCTCCGCCATCTTCTATGACCCCACCCAGATGACCTTTTCCATCGGCGGGTTCAACATGCAGCAGATCATCAAGCTGAACCCCATGTACTGGTATATCACCGGCTTCCGCCGCACCCTGATGTGGGGCATCCCGCTGGACCTCAACATGTTTGCGGTCTGCGGCATCTGCGCAGTGGTCTCCATGTGGGTGGGCGTGCACATGTTCCGCAAAACGCAGGATCGTTTTGTGCTGCATATTTAAGGAGGGGAGAAGAATGGAACCGATCATCAAAGTGGACAACGTGTCCATGTGCTTCAACCTCTCCACCGAAAAGCACGAGAGCCTGAAGGAATATCTGCTGGCCATGGTGCAGGGCCGCCTGCAGTACGACGAGTTTTACGCCCTGAAGGACGTGAGCCTGGACATCATGCCCGGCGATTTTTACGGTCTGGTGGGCCTGAACGGCTCGGGCAAATCCACCCTGCTCAAGACCATTGCGGGCGTGTACAAGCCCACCAGGGGCAAGGTCACCGTCAACGGCACCATCGCCCCGCTCATCGAGCTGGGTGCGGGCTTTGATATGGACCTGACCGCCCGGGAGAACATCTACCTCAACGGCACGGTGCTGGGCTTCTCGCCCAAGTATCTGGACGAGAAGTTCGACGAGATCGTGGAGTTCAGCGAGCTGCAGAACTTTCTGGATGTACCACTGAAAAACTACTCCTCCGGCATGGTGGCCCGCATCGGCTTTGCCATTGCCACCATCACCAAGCCCGACATCCTGATCGCGGACGAGGTGCTCTCGGTGGGCGATTTCCTCTTCCAGCAGAAATGCGAGAAGCGGATGAAAGAGCTGATGGCCGGCGGCACCACCGTCATTCTGGTGTCCCACTCCATTGAGCAGATCGAGCGGATGTGCAGCAAGGTGGCATGGCTGAGCCACGGCCACCTCAAGATGAACGGCGATACCATGACGGTCTGCAACGCGTACAAGGCCGTCCAGCGCGGCGAGGCATAAGGGATGAATTTGCGACTGAAACGCGCCAAAGAGCTGGCGGGCTATGCTGTCCAGCTGACCCGGGACGAGGGCCTTGGCACCATGATGGTGCGGGGGGCGGGCTTTGTCAAGCGCCGGTTCTTCGGCAAAAAAGCCCGCTACCTGCCCGCCAAAAAGGTACTGGAAGCCCAGCGGGCCGAGATGGCCGGAAAAACGCTCGAGGACTGCGGGCTTCCGACCATTTCCGTCCTCACCCCGCTGTATAATACCCCGGAAAATTACCTGCGGGAGTTTCTGGATTCGTTCGTGGACCAGACCGCCCCCAACGGGGAGCTCTGCCTTGCCGATGCTTCCGATGCCGCTCACAGCCGTGTCGGGGAGATCGTGCAGGAATATCAGGCAAAGAATCAACATATCGGATACAAAAAGATCGAAAACAAGGGCATTGCAGCCAATACCAACGCGGCTGCCGCCCTTGCCAGCGGGGAATATCTTGCTCTGGCTGACCACGACGACATCCTGGCTCCCCACGCCCTGTACGCCATGGGCAGGGCCATCCTGGACCTGAGGGCGCAGGGCAAACCGGACGGTTTTGTCTACAGCGACGAAGCTCTTTTCAACAAGAGCATCCAGCGGCCGCTGGTGGCCCACTTCAAGCCGGACTACGCACCGGACTACCTGCTCTGCTGCAACTATATCTGCCATTTGGCCGTGTTCCGGCGGGCCTTATATGAGGAAGTGGGCGGCGAGCGCCCGGAGTGCGACGGCAGCCAGGACCACGATCTCTTCCTCCGTAAAATTCGCTTTCAACTTTTCAAAAAGTTCCTCCGGCACACGTTTTTTCTCTGTTTTCTCTTGACGATGCCCCGCCAATGGAGTAGGATGGTGCTGCAAAAACGAATTGCAAAAGAGGAGATTCAAATGCAAATCAGCCTTTTATTGATGCAGCAGATCGCGCAGCTATTTCTGATTCTGCTGATGGGATATGCCGTTGTGAAAACCGGCCTGTTGAAGGCATCGGACAGCAAGGTGCTGTCTGTGGTCTTTGTCTATCTGGTCATGCCCTGTGTCGTTCTGAACGCCTTTCAGATCAAGGATACTCCGGAGATCCGCACCGGGCTGCTTTATTCCATGGGCATCGCCGTTGGAATGCACGTTGTATTTCTGCTTCTGAATGCGCTGTTCCGCAAAGCTCTCAAGCTGGACGCCGTGGAGCAGGTCAATATCATTTACAGCAATGCCGCCGCGCTGGTCATCCCCATCGTGCAGGCCCTGCTGGGGGAGGAATATGTTGTCTACTCCTGCGCCTTTGTCATTGTACAGCTGGTGCTGCTCTGGACCCATGCCAGTGCCTGCCTGCAGGGGTCTGCCCGGCTGGAATGGCGCAAGCTCCTTACCAATGTCAATCTGATCGCCATTGCAGCCGGTGCTCTGCTGTACCTGCTGCACGTCTCGCTGCCTGCCCCGATCACCAGCACACTGAGCAGTGTCGGCAATATGATCGGCCCCATGGGAATGCTGCTGGCAGGCATGGCCATTGCGGAAGTCCCCCTCAAAAAGGTTTTCTGCACCCCGCGCAACTATCTGCCGGTATTTCTGCGTCTGCTGGGTGTTCCGCTGGTCATCGTCCTGCTACTTTGGGCAGTTCACGCATCCCTTTGGATCCCGGACGGCAAGTCCATCCTGATGACGGTCTACCTTTCTGCCATTACCCCCGCCTGTGCAACGGTCACCTCCATGGCACAGCTCTATGACCGGGATGCTTCTCATTCCAGCGCGATCTATGTCCTGAGCACGCTGCTTTCCATCCTGACCATGCCGCTGATGATCGGGTTGTTTGAGCTGTTGCTCTGAAATACAAAAAAAGGCCGTCCGGCACCGTAGCAGGGCAGCCTTTACAACTACAAGGATGTGTCTCTATGAAACTACTCAAACAATTCATTCAGCAGGAAACGGTCCTCACCGCAGCCGCTGTGCTGGCCGTTGTCTCCGCCTTCTTTGTTCCGCCGGATGCGCAGTATCTCGGCTACATCGACCTGCGCACGCTGGCGATCCTGTTTTCCCTGATGACGGTCATGGCCGGGCTGCGGCGGCAGGGCTTTTTTGATGGACTGGGCCGGGCATTGCTGTCCCGCACCCACAGCACCTTTCAGCTGACGCTGGTACTGGTCGGGCTGTGCTTTTTCGGAAGCATGTTCATCACCAACGATGTTTCCCTGCTGACCTTCGTTCCCTTTACGTTCGTGGTCCTGAGCCGTTTGGAAGCGGATGTCCGCCGCTCCCTTCTGGTCCCGGTGGTCTGTATGCAGACCATTGCGGCAAACCTTGGCAGTATGCTGACCCCCATCGGCAACCCGCAGAACCTCTATCTTTACGGAAAAAGCGGCATGAGCATCGGGGGATTTGTGCTTCTTATGCTGCCCTACACACTGGTCTCTCTGCTCCTGCTGCCGACTTGGGCAGCGCTGGTCTGCCGGAAAGCCTCTGCCACCCTCTCCGTGGACGAGCTTGTTTCTTCTTCTGCATCTCAGGGGGATCAGAAGATCATCCTGCTGTATCTGGTTCTGTTTGCCGTTTGCCTGCTGTCCGTGATCCGGGTGCTGCCCTATGGCATCGCCTTTGCCGCTGTACTCGTCTGCGTTCTTTTTGCAGACCCGCACACCTTACGGGCAGTGGACTATTCCCTGCTTTTGACCTTTGTGGCTTTTTTCATCTTCATTGGCAATCTGGGGCGCATTCCGGCCTTTTCCGGCTGGCTGCAGGAGTTTCTGACCGGCCGGGAAGTGCTGGTGGCGGTTCTTGCTTCGCAGGTCACCAGTAATGTTCCCGCCGCCCTGCTGCTGTCCGGGTTCACGGCAGAGACACAAGCCCTCATCATCGGCACCAATCTGGGAGGTCTTGGCACTTTGATCGCATCCATGGCCAGTCTTATTTCCTACCGGCAGATTGCACGGGAGCTGCCACAGGGGAAGAAGCAGTATTTTGGGCTGTTCACCCTGTCCAACCTGATCTTCCTTGCGATCCTGCTGGGCGTGTGGTTCTTGCTCCGTTGACCGTGGCAAATGACTTATGGTTTTTCTATAAAGCTAAAAAAGGGGAGTTCCGTCACGGACGAAGGTCCGGGCAGAACTCCCTTTGGTTTTATCGTATGCAGTTATCAAGTAATGGTGCCGGTGCCGGCAACAGCCGTGACATAGCGGAGTTGTTGAAGGGTCACGGCAGTTTCCTTTCGGCGTGTTTTTTCTATCCTACCGCAGAGCCGCCAAAAACGCAACGTATTTTCTTCTTTGAAATACCAAACGAACATTGCCGGCATATCCAAGATACGTTTTACCCGCCCTGCAATTTCCCTTATAATAGCACCGCAGTCTTGAAACGGCTGCAACATTCCCATATCACAAAGGAGGCTTTCCGGTATGGGACAACGGCAAAGTGAGATCATCAAAAATCACATGGAAGTCTACTGGCACGACTATGCGTCGGCCAGCAAGGGCGTCCCCATTACCGAGGCGGGGCTTGTGGAAAAAGCCTCCGTTATTGGACGCACCGGGCTGATGCTGCTGGAATGCGGCACCGGCGCATGGCGTGTCCGAAGCTCCATGAACACCCTTTCGCGGGAGCTGGGAGTCACAACAACAGCGGACATCGGCCTGTTGTCCATTGAGTTCACCTGCTTTGATGGTGACCAGTGTTATACCCAGTCACTCTGTCTGACAAACACGGGCGTGAATACCTCCCGGCTGAACCGGCTGGAGCATTTCGTCAACGACTTCGACCGGGAAGGAAAATTTATGACCGGCGAAGAACTGCACAGCCACCTCGATGAGATCGAGCGCATCCACGGCTTGTATTCGCCCATCGCACTGGGCTTTGCAGCTGCACTGGCCTGCGGCTGCTTCACCTTTCTGCTGGGCGGCGGCATTGTGGAAATGCTGTGTGCCTTCTGCGGTGCAGGCATCGGCAACTTTGTACGGTGCAAGCTGACAAAGCACCATTTCACCCTGTTTCTGGGCATTACGGCGTCGGTCTGTTCAGCAAGCCTCGTGTATGCCATCCTGCTGAAGCTGGCAGAGGTGCTGTTTGCCGTATCGGCGCAGCACGAGGCGGGGTATATCTGCTCCATGCTCTTCATCATTCCGGGCTTTCCGTTCATTACCAGCGGCATCGACCTTGCCAAGCTGGATATGCGCTCCGGGCTGGAACGTCTGGCCTACGCCGTCCTCATCATTCTGGTGGCAACCATGACGGCTTGGATCATGGCACTGCTGCTGCATTTGCAGCCGGTGCAGTTCCCTGCCCTGAGCCTGACACTCCCGGAAGAGATCGTGTTCCGGCTGCTGGCAAGTTTTGGCGGTGTGTTCGGCTTTTCGCTCATGTTCAACAGTCCCCGGAACCTGGCAGTCTGCGCCGCCCTTATCGGTGCGGTAACGAACACGTTCCGGCTGGAGCTGGTGAGCCTTGCGGGCTTTCCGCCCGCTGTTGCAGCGTTTCTGGGCGCACTGCTGTCCGGATTGCTGGCCTCCTGCCTGAAGAGCGCCGTCGGTTATCCCCGCATCTCCGTCACCGTGCCGTCCATCGTTATCATGGTACCGGGACTGTATTTCTACCGTGCCATCTATAATCTGGGCATCCTGTCTCTGATGGACTCCGCCACATGGTTTGCAGATGCCATTCTCATCATCGTGGCACTGCCGTTAGGGCTGATCTTCGCCCGTATTGTCACTGACAAGACTTTCCGTTATTGCACCTGATGTGCAGCATTTCCATTCTCCCTTATAAGGCAAAACGCAGCGAATCTTTTAACGGTTCGCTGCGTTTTGTTTTGCTGTGATGCACTTATAAAGGGAGTTCGTTTACAGGGCGTTTACTCGCCGTAAACGATCTTGGTAGCAGTTTCCACATGGCGTTCCAGCCGGTCGGCAAAGTGTTCCAGCGGCAGAAAAACGCCAAGTTCATCGTAGCGGGTTCCGCCGTCCTTGAGCGTATCCTGTCCATAGTAGACCACGGAACGGGGCAGTGCGTGCTGCAGCTTCATCTGGATATCCCAGACGGTGGAGTAGGCCTCCGCTTCCGTTACCTTCTGCTTCACGGTGTCCGGCAATTCGTAGATCAGCAGCAGCCCCAAATGCTGGTTGTAGTGGTACTCCACCACATCCATCGAGCCTTCGTCGTAGCCGTGATACTTGCAGTAGCCGCTGGCAAGGTACATTTTTACCTTTTCCTGCTTCTGGAACACCCGGATGAACCGGTCGTATACTTTGCTGCTCACGGCAAATTTGTTGTTCGGCAAAAGAACGCCGGCATCATCCGTCAGGATCACCGGGTTCGGCTGACCATCGGCGTTGAATTTGAACGGGATCAGGGCAGCGTTCCGTAGCAGGTCAAACATACTGTGCTGGCAGATCGCCATCAGAAAGGCAGACAGATCCTTGTTCTCGTAGGCATTGAACAGCGCCGCGGCAAACTGCTGTGCACTCACGGCCGGCGCATCCAGTACGTCTGCCATGTCCAGCGAGTCGTTGAAGGTATCCATCAGGCGGTGGCAGGCTTCTGGATTTTTCAGGATCTCCCCGAACAGTGCCTCTGCCTTTTCTTCTCTTGGAAATATCGTTGCCATCAAAAAGACCCTCTTTCTGTTTATTTCCAACTACTATTATAGATTCATAATGCCCCGCTGTGAAATACTGCTTTCATATTGCTGCTATATGCAGAACACTTTTTGCACATTTTCCAAGTGCCCGTATAATGAACACTGCAATCATGAAATTGCACGAGGGAAATCGAAAAGTATATAAGTTGGTTTGAACGGAGGCAGTTCCTATGTCTGAGGTCAAAAAGGTCGTGCTGGCATATTCCGGCGGTCTGGATACTTCCATTATCATCCCGTGGCTGAAAGAGCACTATAACAACTGCGAAGTCATTGCCGTGTGCGGCAATGTGGGGCAGAAGGGTGAGCTGGAAGGCTTGGAAGAGCGCGCCAAGGCAAGCGGCGCATCCAAGCTGTACATTGAAGACCTGACCGATGAATTTGTGGAGGATTACGTCATTCCCACCATGCAGGCCGGGGCAGATTACGAGGGTTATCTGCTGGGCACCAGCTTTGCCCGCCCCATTTTGGCAAAACGCGTGGTGGAGATTGCCCGCGCCGAGGGTGCGGATGCGGTCTGCCACGGCAGCACCGGCAAAGGCAACGATCAGGTGCGCTTTGAGCTGGCCATCATGCACTTTGCACCCGACCTGAAGATCATCACCCCGTGGCGCGAGTGGGACATCCAGAGCCGCGATGAAGAGATCGACTATGCCGAGGCTCATCACATCCCGCTGAAGATCAGCCGGGAGACCAACTACTCCAAGGACAAGAACCTGTGGCATCTGAGCCACGAGGGTCTCGACCTCGAGGATCCGGGCAACGAGCCGCAGTACGACAAGGCCGGCTTCCTTGAGCTGGGCGTCAGCCCCAAAACTGCCCCGGACAAGTCCGAGTTTGTGGAGCTGGAATTTGAAAAGGGCGCTCCTGTGGCTCTGAACGGCGAGAAGCTGAAGCCCGCTGCCATCATCGCAAAGCTGAATGAGGATCGGCGGCCGCAACGGCATCGGCCTGTACGATGTAGTGGAGAACCGTCTTGTGGGCATGAAGAGCCGCGGCGTCTATGAGACCCCCGGCGGCACCATCCTGTACAAAGCCCACGAAGTGCTGGAAACTCTGACGCTGGACAAGCTCACCGCCCACAAGAAGCGTGAGCTGGCCATCACCTTTGGCGAACTGGTGTATGATGGCCAGTGGTTCAGCCCGCTGCGCAAAGCTCTGAGTGCCTTTGTCACCTCCACACAGGAGCATGTCACCGGCAAGGTGCGTCTGGAACTGTACAAGGGCAACCTCATCAATGCAGGGGTCTGGTCGCCGTACTCTCTGTATCGTGAGGACATCGCCACCTTTGCCGCAGGCGGCGACTACAAGCAGAGCGATGCCACCGGTTTCATCAGCATCTATGGTCTGCCCACCAAGGTGCAGGCTATCGTAAACAGCGAAAAAGAAGGGGAATGAAGTAGTTTATAGCAGTTTGTGTTTTTATCGCAAGTCAAGAAATTAGTGCAACATTCAAACAGCATATTTGCGATATGCAATTCAACGCTGTTGCTGTTGCATTAAAAAGTTGAATTGCGATAGCACTTACATAAAAATGTGAAATGATTGAGCGTTGCCCGGCAACCCGGGCAGAACGGAGGACTTTTTATGTACGGAGTATCGAAGATCAATATCGAGACCGACCTGATGATGATCAGCGTGCAGGACGTGGCGTTCCGGGGCAACAGTCTGTCCCGCTATCTGGATATCTTTGCAGAGACCGGCGTGGTGGTGGATATGATCAGCCAGAGCGCTCCCCACGGCACCAGCATGGACTTCAGCTTCACGGCATCCAGCAGCGACCTGCCGCTGGTCATGAAGGCCATCTCTGCGGCAAATCTGGACAAGGACGCCAAGGCTTCTCCCCTCATCAGTGTGGGCTACTCCAAGCTGAATCTCTTCGGTGAGGAGATGGTCACCAGCTGCGGCGTCGCCGCCCGCGCCCTGAATGCTCTGGCGATGGCAGGCATCGAAGTTCTGCTCATTACCACCAGCGATTTGGACATTTCCCTTCTGGTCCGTTCGGAGAACGAGGACGCAGCCTATGAGGCCCTGAAAAAGGCTTACGAACTGTAACAACGATATAAACAGCACCCGTGTCTGATAAAACAGGCATGGGTGCTGCTGCAGCAAAAGACCCGGCGGGTCT
>OIDK01000702.1_pt1 | contig 9541 bp, 8 predicted proteins | sample 1581551 | NCBI WGS metagenome assembly OIDK01 (sample SAMEA3882522, study PRJEB24775) | human gut metagenome | biome: human-associated habitat; feature: intestine environment; material: feces | place: Netherlands | collected 2009/2010
GAATCTTTTTTGCTGTTGCGGAGCCGCCACCACCACCCTTTGAACCCTCTGAACCCGGGCCGCAGAGCGGCCCTTTTCCAAATATAAAAAATATATTTTTCCTGTATTGACGTTATTGTCAATTTATACTACCATAGATTCAAACTAACAAATGCCTTATAGGGAATTTTTGCCTATAGAGCCATAGAAGGAGGAGTTACGCATGATTGAAGTTTTAGTAAACGGCGCATCCGGACGCATGGGCAGTGAAGTGGTCCGTTCCGTAATGGCTGAAGAGGGACTCGCCATTACCGGCGCAGTGGATCCTGCTGCTGCAGGAAAAGATCTGGGTGAGGTAGTGGGCATCGGCCACAATGGCATCACTATTTCCCCCAATCTTGAGGAAGCCTTTAAGGTAAAGAAGCCGGATGTGGTCGTCGATTTCACAAGCCCGAAGGTGATTTATGAAAATGCGAAGTTCGTCCTTTCTCATGGAGTGAATATGGTCATCGGTACAACCGGCCTCACCGCTGACCAGAGAAAAGAACTGTCCGAAATTGCCAACAAATCCGGTGCCAATGGGCTGGTAGCTCCTAATTTCTCCCTGGGGGCTGTCCTTCTCATGAAGGTTTCGGCTGAGATTTCCAAATACATGCCCAATGCAGAAATCATTGAGCTCCATCATAACCATAAATATGATGCTCCTTCCGGCACGGCCAAGCTCACTGCGGAAAAGATGGCAGCCGCAAGAACAAAGGCTCCGGAACCGGATGAAACAAAGGAAAGTCTCCCTGGTGTAAGGGGCGGCAAGTATGAAGGGATTACCATCCATTCTGTCCGCCTTCCCGGCTACGTAGCTCATCAGGAAGTGCTCTTTGGCGGTTATGGTGAAATCCTTACTCTCCGTCATGACTCTTTGGATCGCAAGTCTTTCATGCCCGGTGTCATGCTGGCCTGCAAAAAATGCATGACTGTCAAGGGCTTTGTGTATGGTTTGGAAAATTATCTGGAATGAGGTGTTTCTATGAGTAAACTTCCGCGAGTTGCAGTCCTTGGTGCTACCGGCGCTGTGGGACAGGAATTCATCCGCCTTTTTGAAGAAAGGGATTTTCAGTTTGCTTCCCTGAAACTCTTGGCATCGAAACGGTCTGCAGGGAAAAAGATGATGGTGAAAGGGAAGGAATACACCGTAGAAGAAGCAAAGCCTGAATCTTTTGAAAATATCGACATCGCCCTCTTTGCCGGCGGCAGCATCAGCAAGACCCTGGCTCCGGAGGCCGCTAAACGGGGGGCCGTAGTCATTGATAATTCTTCCACCTTCCGTATGGATCCGGAAGTGCCGCTGGTCATTCCGGAAATCAATCCGGAAGATATCGCCAAACATAAGGGCATCATCGCCAATCCGAACTGCTCTACCATTATTATGCTTATGGCATTAAAGCCTATTTATGATATTTCCAGAATCAAGAGAATCATCGTAAGCACCTACCAGGCTGTTTCCGGTGCAGGTAAGGATGGCATTGATGAGCTTTTGGATGAAGCAGCAGCCATTGCGAAGGGGGAGACCTATGAACCGAAAATCCTTCCTTCTGCCAGTCTGCCTAAGCATTACCAGATTGCTTACAATGTGATACCCCAGATCGACGTCTTCCTTGACAATGAATATACCAAGGAAGAAATGAAGATGGTGAACGAAACCCATAAGATTTTCCATGATGACACCATCGCCATTACACCTACTGCTGTCCGGGTGCCTGTTATCAGGAGCCATGCGGAATCCATCTATATTGAAACAGAAAGGCCCCTTTCCACCGATGAGGTGAAGAAAGCGGTTCAGGGCTTCAAAGGCGCTGTTCTTGTGGATGATATCAAGAATATGGTTTATCCCATGCCTCTTGACACTTCCAATAAGACCGATGTGGCTGTAGGCCGCATCAGAAAGGATCTGTACTGCGAAAATGGTATCAACCTCTGGGTCTGCGGTGACCAGATCCGCAAAGGGGCAGCCCTCAATGCACTGCAGATTGCAGAGTACATGATGAATCATGATATGATTTAATATTGGATCTTATTGCAGAGGGGAAAGGTTCTTAAGATTGACAGGCTGCCTCCCACCGTCATCCTGAGCGAAGCGAAGGATCTCGGTAAGAATAGTATGTAGGAGAAACGCTACTAAATACCAGTCGGCGGGAAGGTTTGCTAGTGGCTGATTTTCCCCAGCTGCCAGCTCACTAGCCCACCAGCTTACTAACATATATCAAAGGAGATACTAAAAATGGCAACAGCAAAATTTGGACGGGTTATTACCGCCATGATTACTCCATTTCTTGAAGATGGTTCCGTAGACTATGAAGGAGCAGCCGCACTGGCAAAGCACCTGGTGGCCCACGGTTCCGAAGGCATTCTGGTAGGCGGCACCACCGGTGAAGGCGCCACCATGACCACGGAAGAGAAACTGAAACTTTATAAAACCATTGTGGATGCTGTAGGCAGGAATGCGCCGGGTAAAAAAGTTCCCGTTATGGGAAATATTGGCACTATCAGCACAAGGGATACCATCCTTTTCGGCCGGGAAGCAAAGAAAACGGGCATCGACTGCGCTCTTGCCATTGTTCCTTTCTATGTGAAACCGAACCAGGAAGGGATGTACCAGCATTTCCGCGCCATTGCCAAGCATGTGAATCTGCCCATTGTCCTCTACAATGTTCCGGGACGCACCGGCGTATCCATCCAGCCTGAAACAATCAAGAGAATTGTGGATGAATGCCCCAATGTGGTAGGTATTAAGGACGCCACCGGCAACTGGGACCAGGTAACGAAGGAAAAGACTTTGCTGCCCGATGATTTCATGATTTACAGCGGCGACGATGCATTCACCCTGCCGATTCTGGCAGGAGGCGGCGTAGGGGTCATTTCTGTTGCCAGCCATGTGATTGGTGATGATCTTCTGGCCATGGTGGATGCTTTTGAAAAGGGAGATCTGGAAAAGGCAAGAGCCCTTCATCTGAAAATGTATCCTATTATGAAAGGCATGTTCTTCGTTGCCAGCCCGATTCCTGTCAAGACGGCAGTCAACCTCATCGGTCAGCCTGGCGGTCATTTCCGTCTTCCCATTGTAGAACCGTCGGAAGAAGAAAAGAACCATGTGTACCAGATGCTGAAAGATTATGGCGGATTAGTCAAATAAAGAATGATAGAAAAGCATCATTCAGTCTATGGAAGGAGGAAATATGTTTATTTCCAGATGGATTCGATCGTTTGGTTCCTGTAAAAAATCGGCGGGACTTATGATTTCCGCCCTTGTCCTTTCACTGGCGCTTGTGCCTGATTTTTCTGCAGAAGCCAGGGTAGGACTTCACCAGAACTATGAACTTCAGAAAGTTGTTATTTTCAGCCGCCATAATCTGCGTTCTCCCATGGCAACGGACAGCGGAAAAAGGAAGAATCTGACGCCTCACCAGTGGCAGGATTCCCAAATTCCTCCGGGATATCTGTCCAATCGGGGCGGCCTTGTAGAAACGATGATGGGGGAGTCGGTGAAAGATGAACTGACTCGGGAAAATTTCATGATGTCACCGAAGGAATGGGAAGGGAAGACTTCCTATTTTTACGCCGATTCTGACCAGCGCACTATTGCCACCGCCCGTTATTTTGCTGCCGGCGCCGCTCCAGAAGCCAATATCAGGGTACATCACAAGATGGAAGGGACGAAGGATCCTGCTTTTGATACAAAGTTGCCGGATACGCTGGACAGGAATACTCTTTCTGCTATCCGCAAGGGGGAAGATATCTGGATTCATTCTTTCCTTTCTGCCAATAAAGAAGAAATGAACAGTGATTTCCGGGAACTGGAAAGGATACTGGATATATATTCTTCACCCGACGCCAAAAAGGGCTGTTTCAAAGGTTTTGTACCGGAAGACCTTCAGATCACCATGAAGAGCGGCGAGAAGCCGAAAATGAAGGGCTCCCTGAAAACGGCCCATTCCCTGGCAGACTCCCTGTTAATCCGCTATTATGAAACGGAAGATGACAGGGAAGCTGCCTTTGGCCACACCATGACCTTTGAAGATTGGAAAAAAATCGGCCGCATTAAAGATGATTTCGGAATTCTCCTCTATGGGGAGCCCCATGCTGCCCGTTACATGGCGATGCCTCTGGTACGTATGATGGAGAGGGAAATGAAGAACAGCCGGAAATTTTCCTTCATCTGCGGCCATGACTCTAATATGACGGCTATTCTTTCCGCATTGGGCACCTATCCCTATGAGCTGCCCAAGTCTTTGGAAGGAAGGGTTCCCTTCGGCGTGAAACTGGTGATTGAAAAATGGAAGGGAACTGACGGAATTCTTTATGGATCCGCCTGCCTCCTTTATCCTGCTTCCCGGGATATCCGTCATATCACCGTACCTCGGGAAGATGTGACGCCTTTGCAGTATCCTTTAACTTTTCACGGGATTTCGCAGAATGAAGACGGCATGATGAAATGGGCTGACCTGGAAAAACTGTTCCATCAGGCAATCCTTTGATAGTATCCGGAAAAATCAGGAACTATGGATGAAAACTCCATAGTCCCTGATTTTTTTGCATTGATTTGCCCAGCATGATACAATAAGTTAATACTATCTTTATATTTTGGGTATGAGAAAGGGAGCAGAAATGATGGCATCCGAATTAAATCTGTTACAGAAGAAGATACTGACCGATGGAGTGATTAAACCGGGAAACGTACTGAAAGTGGACAGTTTCCTTAATCATCAGATCGATGTGCCTTTTATCAGTGAGCTGGGGAAAGAATTTAAAAATATATTTGCCCATAAGAAAATAGATAAGATTCTGACCATCGAAGCTTCCGGCATCGGTATTGCCTGCCTGACAGCCGTATATTTCGGCGTGCCCGTGGTATTTGCCAAAAAGTCGGCCGGTTCCAATATGGATACTGATGTATATGCAACAGAAGTGAAGTCTTTTACCCATAATAAAGTGAACCATGTGGTCGTTTCCAAAAAATACCTGAATCAGGGTGAACATATCCTCATTATGGATGATTTCCTTGCCAACGGCTGCGCCGTAGAAGGGCTGATGGACCTGGTTTCCCAGGCAGGCGGCATCGTAGAGGGCGTAGGCATCTGTATTGAAAAGGGCTTCCAGGGAGGCGGCGATGCCCTCCGTGCCAAAGGAGTGGATGTCAGGTCCCTGGCTATCATTGACAAGATGGATGCTGCTACCGGCACCATTACATTCCGGTGAGGTTTCTGACCATGAAAACAAATGACCCCATTTACCAGCTGAAGGGAGAAATCTCTGTCCGCAAGGCAGTGCCCTTCGGCCTGCAGCATGTGCTGGCCATGTTTGTGGCCAACATTGCGCCTATCCTTATCGTAGCAGGAGCAGTGAAAATGTCGCCGGAAGAGTCCGGCGCCCTGGTGCAGTCCGCCATGATTGTGGCAGGCCTGGGCTCTCTTCTGCAGATGTTCCCGTTGTGGCGGCTTGGGAGCGGCCTTCCCATCATTATGGGTATCAGCTTCACCTTCGTATCGGTGGCCTGCGTCATTGGTACAAAGTACGGCTACGGCGCCGTACTGGGGGCAGCCCTTATCGGCGGTGTGCTGGAAGGGATTCTTGGCCTTGGAGCCACCTGGTGGAAGAAATTTGTGCCGCCTATTGTATCTGCTTCCGTAGTGACGGCCATCGGGTTTTCCCTTCTTCCCATTGGGGCCAATTCCTTTGGCGGCGGCTTTGGCGCTCCTGATTTCGGCGATGCGAAATATCTCATTGTAGGTTCCATTACCCTGGTTTCCTGCCTGATTTTTAACGTGAAGGCCCATTCTTTCTATAAGCAGCTCTCCGTTCTTTTTGGTCTGGTGGTAGGTTATGCAGCTGCCTATTTCTACGGCATGGTGGATTTGTCCCGTATCAGCCAGGTATCTATTATTTCCGTTCCCTCCATTCTTCCGGTTCCCTTGGAATTCCATGCTGATGCGATTTTTTCGATTTTCCTTATTTTTCTTGTTTCTGCCACCGAGACCCTGGGGGATACCAGTGCCCTGGCAGCCATGGGTTTTGGCAGGACACCCACCAACAGGGAAGTCTCCGGCTCCATTGCAGTGGATGGCTTCATTTCAAGCCTGTCATCCCTTTTCGGCTGCATGCCTATTACTTCCTTCAGCCAGAACGTAGGCCTCATTGCCATGACTCACGTAGTAAACCGTAAAGCTATCGGCTGTGGTGCGGTTATCATGATTCTTGCAGGACTCATTCCCGCCCTTGGCGTCATTCTGGCTTCCCTGCCCAATGCGGTGCTGGGCGGCTGCACCCTCATGATGTTCGGTTCCATTGTGGTGAGCGGTGTCCGTATGCTGGGGGACTGCGGTTATTCCCAGAGAAATATGAGCATTGCAGCCCTTTCCCTTTCCATCGGGCTGGGATTTACCCAGACACCCCAGATTTTCCACATTTTCCCCGATCTTTTCCGCAGTGTATTCGCTGACAACTGTGTGGCTGTAGTCTTCATTGTGGCCATGGTATTGAATCTGGTATTCCCGAAAGATAAGGAAAAAGATGAGGGAGATAAGCCGGAAATCGTGGAGTAGGACTTTTGCTGACACGCCCTTTCGGGCGTGAGGGTTGACGGCCCTTCGGGCCGAAGTTTGGCGCGCCTATGGAGCGAGGGTTCTTGGGTTTGACAGCGGCTCCGCCGCTGAGGGTTCTGGTAGGCGCCCTTCAAAAGAAGGGGCGCCAGTTTGGATTAAACCTTTACAACCGGGCTTTCGCCCGGGGAAAACAGGCAAACCGCCCTGCGGGCGAAGGGGAAGCCCCCTTTGGCGGCTGATTCACCGTAATACTGCCCTCGCTGATGAATCCAAAGTTATGATTTTTGCCCGCTGTCCTCCATGTCAAGGCAGCTTCGAACCGCCATAGGTTTTATTAAAAAATTTTCTCATCAAAAAACAGCTGTGAAAAATGTTTCATCATTTTCACAGCTGTTTTTATTTGACTATTTTACCAGCTCACTAGTCCACCAGCTCACTGCCATTCATAGTTTCATACGAAGGAGACGTACGGAGTAGAGGATGCAGAGGAGGGTGACGCCGGTGTCTGCAAACACGGCTACCCACATATTGGCATAGCCCAGAAGGCCCATAATCATAACGGCGATTTTGACGAAGAGGGCGAAGGCCACGTTCTGCCAGGCCGTGGAAATGACTTTTCGGGACAGTTTGATGGCCTGGGGGATGGCATGGACGTCGGAATTGAGGAAAACCACATCGGCTGCTTCAATGGCGGCGTCAGCGCCGCTTCCCATGGCGGCCCCTGCATCGGCACCGGCAAGGACAGGGGCATCATTGATGCCGTCTCCTACGAAGAGCACGGATCCTTCCTTCCTGCGCAGGTCTTTCATAATGGAAAGTTTATCCTGAGGAAGAAGGCCGGCATATACTTTAGAAATGCCTGCTTTTTCTGCCACGGCTTCTGCGCTTTTCCGGTTATCACCGGTCAGCATAACCGGTGTAACGCCCAATTTTTTGATTTCACTGATGGAAGAAAAGGCATCTTCCTTCAGTGCATCAGATATGGTGATACATCCCAGAAGGCTTCCATCTTTTGCCATATACACCACGGTGCCTTCTCCATGGAGCGCATCCAGTTCCTGATTGGAAATGCCGGCCTTTGCCATGAGGCTTCTGTTTCCGGCATAAACGGATTTTCCATCCAGCATGCCTTCCACACCAAGGCCTGCCGTTTCATGAAGATTTTCTACATCAGGCAGTGGGAGATCCTCTGCATGGGCAGCTTCAACAATGGATTTTCCAATGGGGTGGGTGGAGTAGATTTCACAGGAAGCGGCCAGGGAAAGAATGTCTTCTTTCTTATATTTCCCATAGGGAATGATGGAGCGGACTTTGAATTTTCCTTCTGTAATGGTGCCTGTTTTATCCATGACAGCTGCTTTGATTTTGGCAATCACTTCCATCACTGTGCCGCCCTTAAAGAGAATGCCATCTTTGGAAGCCCTTCCTATGCCTGCAAAGAAAGCCAGAGGAACGGAAATGACAAGGGCGCAGGGGCAGGAAATAACCAGGAAAGTGAGGGCAGTATAAATCCATTTTTCCCAGTCAGCGCCAAAGAAAAGGGGAGGAATCACAGCTGTCAGCAGGGCGGCTGCTACGACGGCGGGCGTATAAATTCTGGAAAAACGGGTAATGAAGCGGTCAATCTTCGGCTTACTGGCCACTGCATTTTCCATGGAATCCAGAATACGGCTGACCATGGATTCGGAAAGAATTTTCATGACCTGGATTTTAATGGTGCCGGTCATATTCACGCAGCCCGAGTCTACATGGCTGCCTTCTTTGGCAGTTACTGGTTTCGGCTCGCCGGTAATAGCAGATGTATCGATTTCCGTACTTCCTTCCACAATCAGTCCGTCCAGGGGGATACGGTCGCCGGGGCGGACCAGAAGGATATCGCCCACTCTGGCATCTTCCGCCGGAAGTGTTTCCATCTTATCCCCGGTTATGCGGTGAACCACCTCGGGACGAAGGTCTACAGCCGCCATAATCTGGCTGCGGCTTCTGTCGCTGGCCAGGTCCTGCAGATATTCACCGATGCGGTAGAAGAACATGACGCCCACAGCTTCAGGATATTCCTGTATGCCGAAGGCTCCCAGGGTGGCAATGGTCATGAGGAAAGTTTCATCGAAGAATTCCCCATGGGTCACATTTTTCAGGGCTGTCCATACAATGGGGCCGCCCAGAATAAGGTAGGAAATAAAGAACAGCATGTTTCCGTACAGTTCCGGCATAGCCAAAGCCTCGACAGGATGATAGTGGAACAGCATGCCCAGAACGAAGAAAAAGCCGCCAATCCAAAGCTGTCCTTCTTCTGTGAATATTTTTTTGTAAAAAGGAACATCCTCTGTCTTTGGAGAAATTGATGTTTTTGGGGGACGTACTTTCTTTTTGATTTCCGTAGGCGATTCCACTTCATTGCACTTTTCTGTAAGCTCCGGAATCAGGCTGTCCGGATCCTCTGCGGTGAGCTTCATGGTTTTGGTAGCATAGGAAATGGAAGCGGAGAGAACACCGGGCTGGCGGTTAATCAGCTTTTCCAGCTTCAATGCGCAGGCGGCGCAGTCCAGAGTAGGAATCTCATAAGTTTCCGTCCGGTAATTGGACTTATCTTTTGGCGGAACGATACCGACCGATTCATCTACGCTCCGGCATACAGCAAGGACTTCCTTCAAAAGGGTATCGGGGTCCTCTTTGGAAATGATGCGCAGTTCCTTATTGCGGAAGGAAATGGCCGCAAAGAAAACAGAAGGCATTTCCCGAATCTTCCCTTCCATTTTAGCGGCGCATTCCATGCAGTCCAGATGCTCCATATGGTAAAGGGAGCGGTGGTAGGTTTTCCCAAGGAAATCACAGCGGCAGCTGTCAAGGCTTTTCCCGCAGATGTCGCAGTCCTCTTCCTCTACACAGGCAGAACAGTGGCAGTTCGGCGCGTGGCCTTTTTGATGATGGATTCCTTTATCATGGAAATGGCCGAAGGCCCGCCGTTC
>OIDK01000716.1_pt1 | contig 9418 bp, 10 predicted proteins | sample 1581551 | NCBI WGS metagenome assembly OIDK01 (sample SAMEA3882522, study PRJEB24775) | human gut metagenome | biome: human-associated habitat; feature: intestine environment; material: feces | place: Netherlands | collected 2009/2010
GATTGTGAAAATATACAGTTGCCAATTATCTGTTCCAATGTTATAATTAGGTGTTGTACACAACGGAATTTTTAATAAAATCAGCATGATTTTACGATTATATGGAGGTATCATCCAATGTCTGGACATTCGAAATGGAATAATATCGCAAAGCGCAAGGGCGCAAACGATGCAAAAAAAGCAAAGATTTTCACCAAAATCGGCCGTGAAATGGCAATCGCAATCAAGGAAGGCGGCTCCGCTAATCCGGATTTCAATGCTCGCCTGCGCGACTGCATTGCAAAGGCAAAGGCCAACAACATGCCGAATGACAACATCAAGCGCACGATCGACAAGGCGCTCGGCTCCGGCAACACGGATAACTACGAGTCCATCACTTACGAAGGCTACGGTCCGTCCGGCGTCGCCATCATCGTCGAGACGATGACTGACAACCGCAACCGTACCGCCGCCGATGTCCGTTCCGCCTTCTCCCACGCTGGCGGCAACCTGGGCACCTCCGGTTCCGTCGCCTTCCAGTTTGAGCGCAAGGGCCAGATCGTCGTCGCCAAGGAGATCCTGGACGAGAACGCCAAGAAGGAGACCATGATCGCCAACGGTGCTGCCGGTGACGAGGATGAGTTCATGATGGCCATCGCCGAAGCCGGTGGCGAGGACTACGAGGACGCCGGCGAGGAGTGGATCGTCTGGACCGCTGCTAACGACGTCATGGCTGTCTCCAAGGCGCTCGAGGAGCAGGGCGTCCAGGTCAAGGGCTCCGAGACCACCATGGTCCCGACCACCCCGACCGAGGTCTCCGGTACCGACGCCAAGAAGGTTCAGCGCCTCATCGACCGTCTTGAGGAGCTCGACGACGTCCAGGATGTTTACAGCACCATGGACATGACCGACGAGGTCATCGCTGCCCTCGAGGAGGAGTAGCGCCCGCGCGGGTTAAGCCGCGCATATCTGGGCATAATGAAGCGAGCATGCAAGCCTCGTGGAATAGATGAGCCGGATCCGCGTGCGTATGGCACCGGACCCGGCTCTTTTATAATGATGCGAATCGTTTTGCATTCTGTGGACCGAAACCTGAAGGGAGCGCGCGTGCGCGTACTCAAACGAGCCCTAGCGATCGTGTATCTTGCCGCCGCCATCGTGGCGCTGGGTACGCTTGTCTGCCAGTTCTGGGGACCGTATACGTATCGCTTTATGCTGCTGTTGCGTGACGCCATGCCTCGCGTCGTCGTTACGGTGTGTGCCGCTATCGTGGCGCTTGGCGTGCTCATCGGTTTTTTCCGCCTGATGTTCGCGCGTCGCGAGCCGTCCTGCGTGCATCCGGCGGGGGAGCGCAATATCGAGGTCACGCTCGCAGCGCTTTCCTCGTGCGCCCGTGCCGCGGCGGAGTGCGATGATCGCGTGATGGTTGAGCATATCGAGGCACGCGTTCAAGGCTCCGACGAGTCGCGCGTTCGTTTTAAGGTCGAGGCCATCGCGCTCGATGACAAGGACGTTGCCGCTCTTGCCACCTCGATGCAGCAGCGCATCGAGAAGGCCTGCGACACCATGCTCGGTACGCCGGGCACGACCGCGCGCGTCCGTTTTTTGCCGTCCAAGACTACCGTCCAGACCGTGGAGGTTTCCGGTGAGTGATACCAATCAAGACAAGACCGCCCGCACGCCGCGCCTGACGATCGACCAGAACGCTACGCCGGCAGGCGAGTCCGCCGACACCAAGCCCGAGGCCGGCGAGCAGCACGACAGCGCCGCCAACGACTTTGACGAGGCCATGGGTCTCATCAAAGGTACGGGCGCTGCTGTCTGGAGCTACGCCGTACGCCACCCCAATACTACGCTCGGCGCCTTGGCAGGCTTTATTCTCGCCGTGCTGGTACTTACGTTGGGCCTGTGGGACACGCTCGTCATCGCATTCTTTGTGCTGATCGGTGCCGTGATCGGCCAGATTCGCGACGGCGAGAACGGTATCGTCAACTTCTTCGGCCGTCTGTTTAGCGGCCGCTAATATGAATTCGACTGTCGCATCTGCGGCAGGCATAAGGAGGAACCATGGCTTTTAACACGAAGGTCGATGTGGCCGATACCGAGCTCGAGGCGAATGAGGCCGTCGCCGATGCCGGGGACGTGACGCTCGAGGACGAGGCACTCGTCGAGGCCGAGTCCGATACGGACGAGGACAACGAGGAGATGGACGAGGAGGCGGACGAGTCCGAGGACTCGCTGACCTATTCCAACGGTGTGATCGAGAAGATCGTTGCCATGGCCACCCGCGAGGTGCCGCACGTCTTGGGCATGAAGGGCAACCTCATGCACTTTGTGCAGGAGCAGTTTGGTGCCGAGAATCTGACCAAGGGCGTGACGGTCGAGGTCACCGATGACAACCGCGTGGTCGTCAAGCTCGACCACAACACCACCGAGAAGGGCGCCTACCCAATCGTGCTGGTCTCCTACGACGTCGCCTGCCCGGCATACAAGGACGCCAACACCGCCAAGTTCGTCAAGTCCTGGCTCACCTACGTGACCAGCGACGAAGGCCAGCAGACCGCCGCTTCCGCAGCCGGCTCCGCTCCGATGTCCAACACCCTGCGTCAGAAAGTCGTCAAGTCCATCGACGCCATCAAAACCAAGTGAGCCCATCACAGTGGGGCGATCGCTTTCGGTGATCGGTGACTGACCGTAGGTTTCAGGCCGCAGCCGCGTAAAAAACGGCTGCGGCCTGAAACGATACCTACGGACGATACGCAAAACCAGAAAAATCGAAAGCAATCGCAAGCAAACCAAAAGGAGAACCCGTGAGTTCGCAAAGCAAAACGGCACAGCAGCCGGTGAGCGGCAAGAACGCGGATAAGGTGTTCAAGGGCGTGGCCTACGCCTGCGGCATCCTGATCCTCGTCGTGCTCGCCGCGGTCGCGCTGTTCCTGCTGTTCCGCGCGTGGCCGTTGATCGGCGGTGACCAGAAGGCCAACAGCGCGACCATCAGCAACTTCACCGGCGGCAAGGCTTCCAGCTTCTGGGGCTACGTCGGACCGCTGCTGTTCGGTACCGTGCTGATTTCCGCCCTGGCACTGCTGATTTCCTTCTTCGTGTCGGTCGGCATCGCACTGTTCATCTCGCATTACGCGCCGAAGAAGCTCGCCACCGCCCTGAGCTATGTGGTCGATCTGCTCGCCGCCATCCCGTCCGTTATCTACGGTCTGTGGGGCGGTCTGGTGCTGGTGCCCGCCATCTACCCGTTCTGGAATTGGGTGGCCAAATACCTTGGCTGGATTCCGATTTTCGCCGGTCCCGCCGCCAATCCCTCCCGTACCGTGGCCACCGTGTCCGTGGTGCTGGCCGTCATGATCCTGCCGATCATCACCTCCATGTCCCGCGACATCTTCCTGCAGACCCCTCGCCTTCAGGAAGAGGCGGCTCTGGCCCTCGGCGCCACGAAGTGGGAAATGGTCAAGCTCGCGGTCCTGCCGTTCGGCAAGTCCGGCGTCGTGTCCGCCTCCATGCTCGGCCTCGGTCGTGCGCTCGGCGAGACGATGGCCGTGCTCATGATCCTGTCCCCGGGCCTCAACTACTCCGTCAAGCTGCTGCAGGCCTCGCAGAACCAGACCATCGCCGCGAACATCGCCGCGCAGTATCCGGAAGCCAACGATCTGGGTGTTTCCGTGCTGATCGGCACCGGCCTGGTCCTGTTCCTGATTACCTTCGTGGTGAACTTCATCGCTCGTAAGCTCACCGAGAAAGCGAGTGTGTGATGACCGCCGCAAATAACGACGCTTCGCCGATGGACGGCGCTCCCGTCATCGACTTCGACAAGTTCAAGCCGACCCGTTCCTTCACCTCAGCGCGCAAGCGCAAGGACTTCGCCATGAAGGCGCTCATCTCGTGCGCGTTCATCGTGGCGTTGATCCCGCTGTTCTCGGTGCTGCTCACCACCATCATCAACGGCGTCAAGAGGCTGAACCTCAACTTCCTGAGCTACAACATGACCGGCGTGGTCGGCGGCAACCCGACCCCGTCCGGCGGCTACGGCGGCATCCTGCACGCCATCATCGGCACGCTGGAAATCACCTTCGGCGCCATGCTCATCTCCATCCCGATCGGCCTGATGTGCGCCGTGTACCTGGTGGAATATTCCAACCGTGGCAAGCTGGCACAGGTCATCACCCTGCTGGTCGACGTGATGAGCGGCATCCCGTCCATCGTCGCAGGCCTGTTCGCCTTCTCGATGTTCACGATTCTGATCGGCCCCGGCACCATCAACGGTTTCGAAGGCTCCGTCGCACTTTCCCTGCTGATGCTGCCGACCGTGGTCAAGTCGTCCGAGGAAATGCTCAAGATCGTGCCGCACGATTTGCGCGAGGCCTCGTACGCCCTGGGCGTCACGAAGCAGCGCACGATCACGAAGATCGTGCTGCGCACCGCCCTGCCGGGCATCGTTTCGGGTGCGATTCTCGCCGTCGCCCGCGTGATCGGTGAAACCGCTCCGTTGCTGATGACCGCAGGCTACATCGCCTCCACGAACGTCAACCTCTTCTCCGGCCAGATGACCACGCTTCCGGTGTACGTCTACCAGGAGTATTCCAAGCTCAACGCGAACTGCCCGGCCAACGCTTCCGCGGCCTGCGTCACCACCATCCCGATGGAACGCGCCTGGGCCGCAGCCCTTGTGCTGATTCTCATCGTGCTGATCCTCAACCTCATCGGCCGTCTCGTGGCGAAGGTCTTCGCCGTCAAGTCGGAACGCTGAGCGCGGTCGAATAGTCGAAAACATAAGAACAATAAGGAAAACAAATGGGACAACGTATTGATGTCAACCATCTGAACATCTTCTACGGCGACTTCCTGGCCGTGGAAGACGTGAACATCAACATCGAAGCCAACAAGGTCACCGCGTTCATCGGACCTTCCGGCTGTGGCAAGTCCACCGTGCTGCGCACCCTCGATCGCATGCACGAGATCATTCCGGGCGCCCACTGCGAAGGCGAGGTGCTGCTGGAAGGCAAGAACCTGTACGACAAGGATGTGGATCCGGTCGCCGTCCGTCGTGACGTCGGCATGGTGTTCCAGCGTCCGAACCCGTTCCCGACCATGTCCATCCGCGAGAACGTGCTGGCCGGTGTGAAGCTCAACAACCGCAAGATCTCCAAGTCCGACGCGGATGATCTGGTCGAGTGGGCCCTGCGTGGCGCCAACCTGTGGAACGAGGTCAAGGATCGTCTGGACAATCCGGGCATCGGCCTGTCCGGCGGCCAGCAGCAGAGGCTCTGCATCGCACGCGCCGTGGCCGTGCACCCGCAGGTGCTGCTCATGGACGAACCGTGCTCCGCCCTCGACCCGATCTCCACCCTGGCCGTGGAGGATCTGATCAACGAGCTGAAGAACGAGTACACCATCGTGATCGTGACGCACAACATGCAGCAGGCCGCCCGTATCGCCGACTACACCGCCTTCTTCAACCTGAAGGCCGTCGGCCAGCCGGGTCACCTCGAGTACTTCACCGACACCACCACGATGTTCAACAACCCGCAGAACGAAGAAGCCGAACGTTACGTCTCCGGACGTTTTGGCTGATCGATAAGGCCGATTCGCCAAAACGTAGTGCCAACCCGGTGGGTTGGTGCGAGTCAGCTTCAGCTGGCCAGTTAATAGCGCTTCGCTGTGCGAAACTCTGTAATTGTACGTTTTGGCTGATCGGCAGCTCCTTTTCCCCGCAAACCGACGTTGAGATTGCTCTCGGCGTCGGTTTGTTGTTTTTCTTGTGGAAGCGACACGCGCTGTTGAGAATCATTCTCAGTTACGGTTATGATGGATTCACCGAAGCATGAAGCGTATGAAAATGGAGGAACCATCGTGAACCGTTATGCAAGAATTGCGATTGCCGTACTCGCTTCCGTCGGCCTTCTCACTTCCGCGTCTGCCTGCGGAACGTCGCAGAACGGTGCCGGTTCCGCGCATGGCGCGATTTCCGTCGTCTCCTCCATCAACCAATGGGGCACCCTCGCCGAGCAGCTCGGCGGAAGCGGCGTGCAGGTGACCAGCATCATCAACTCCACCAACGTGGACGCGCACGACTATGAGCCGACCACGTCCGACATCGCCAAACTGCAGAAGGCACGAATCGTCATCGTCAACGGCGCCGGGTACGACTCATGGGCCGTCAAAGCCGCGCAATCCGCCAAATCGCAAGTCATCAACGCGGCGGAGATCGGTGGCGTCAAGGATGGCGGCAACCCGCACGTCTGGTTCTCGGCGGCGGTGCGCAAAGCGGTCGCACAGGCCATCACCAGGGCATACGAGGGCACAAGGCCCGACGGCAAGGCCGATTTCGACAAGCTGAACCAGCAATGGCGTTCCAAGGAAGACGAGATCGCCCGAAAAATCACGGAGACCAAACGCAAGGCGGATGGCGAAGCCTATGCCGCCACGGAATCGGTCGCCGAATATCTGGCCGGGGACCTGGGCCTCAAAGACGCGACGCCGACCGGCTACATGCGTGCCACGGCCAACGAAAGCGAGCCAACGCCGACCGACATCAAACAGTTCACCGACATGCTGGAGGCCGGCAAGATCGGCCTGCTGGTGGTCAACATTCAGGAGGAGACCGAGCTGACCGGCAAGATCGTCACCGTCGCCAAATCGTCCAATATTCCGATCGTGGAGCTGACCGAGCAGATGCCGGAGCAGTACGATTCCCTGACGGACTGGATGGCCGCGCTCGTCGACGCGTTCTCCCAAGCCATCTGATGCGGACCGATAAAAAAGACGCGAAAGTCGATAAAAAAAGGGCGATTCCACTGAAGGAACCGCCCATTTCCGTATGAAAAGGACTGTTACAGCACTGCGGTGATGATGAAGTCCAGAATGAACAGCACGGCCACGACCCAGATCACCGGATGCACATCCTTGGCCTGCTTCTTGCAGGTCTTGACGATGCAGTAGGTGATGAAGCCGCCGGCGATGCCGTAGGAGATGGAGTAGCTGAACGCCATGAACACGGACGCGAAGAACGCCGGAATGGCTTCGGAGATGTCGCCCCACTCGATTTCCTTCAAGGAGGAAGCCATCATGCAGCCGACCACGACCAGCACGCCTGCGGTCGCGGCGGACGGCACGGCGGAGATGACCGGGGAGAGGAAGGCGGATAGCGCGAAGCAGATCGCCACGACCACGGAGGTCAGGCCGGTGCGGCCGCCGGCGGCGATACCCGCGGAGGACTCCACGTAGGTGGTGGTGTTCGAGGTGCCGCAGATGGCGCCGATGGAGGTGGCGATGGAGTCGGCGAACAGGGCCTTGTCCATCTTGGAGGAGAAGCCGGAACCGTTCTCAAGAGCCTTCTCGTCCTCGGCGGAGAAGATGCCGGTACGACGGCCGGTGCCGATGAAGGTGCCGATGGTGTCGAAGGTGTCGGACATGGAGAACGCGAAGATGGTCAGCAGGATGATCGGCAGCTTCGACACGTCGGAGAACAGCGCCGGGAAGCCATCCTTGGTGAAGATCACGCCGAAGGTCTGCGGCAGCTGGGCGAAGGTGTCGGCGATGGACACGGAGTTGGCCATGGTGGTCTGGCCCATCGGAATGCCGACGACCGCGGTGACGGCGATGGCGATCAGCATGCCGCCGCGTACCTTGAGCACGGTGAGCACGATGGCCAGCACCAGGCCGATGATGAACAGCCAGATGGTCGGATTGTTCATGACGGCAAGGCCCGGGGTGGCCTGCACGGTGTCGCCGCTCTTGGCCGCGGACTTGGTGGTGAAGGTGAAGAAACCGACGTTGAGGAAGCCGACGTAGGCCACGAACAGGCCGATGCCGCCGCCGATGGCGTTCTGCAGCACTTCCGGAATGGCCTGGATGATCATCTTACGGATCTTGGTGACGGTGATGATGATGTTGATCAAACCGCACAGGAACACCATGCACAGGGTTTCCTGCCACTTGAAGCCGAGGCCGAAGCACACGGTGTAGGTGAAGAACGCGTTGAGGCCCATGCCGGCGGCCTGCGCGTACGGAACGTTGGCGAACAGGCCCATCACGAGCGTGCCGATGATGGCCGCGATGATGGTGGCGAGGAACACGCCGCCCCACGGCATACCGGTCGAAGACAGGATCTGCGGGTTGACGATGATGATGTAGGACATGGCGAAGAACGTGGTCAGGCCGGCCATGATCTCCGTGGAGACGGTGGTGCCGTTCTCCTTGAGATGGAAGAATTTCTCCATTTTCTCTTTTCTCATCTTTCTTGGGTTGGTAGGCGCGTGCCATATGGTGGCGTGCGCCGGCGAGAATCGCGACTCGCCTGGGACATGCGTCCCTGAACAAAGCAAACGTAGCACCTATGTAAGTCATGGAAATTTCGTGCGATTGGTAAGGGGTTGCTTTTGCGGCGGCGCGACACGCCGGTCTGGATTAGTCCAAACGGGTCAGTAAATTACCCACTTGTAAACCACAGACCGTTGGTTGGAGCGTGCAAGCGCTCACGAAGTTTGGTTCGCCAAGCCAGCGCAGGTTGAAGAACATACGCCCACCAAGGGCTTTCCGCTTAGCGGTCGAATGTTGCTCTGCCTGCGTGCAGGGCTTTTTTTATTGCCCTGCGAGGTGTTCCGAATCTCACAGTCAACGGTTGACTAAGGAAGGAACGCCATGAAGAGGCCCGAAAAGGAAGCGGTGGTCGCTCAGCTTACGGACAAATTCCGTAACGCCGACGCTATCTACCTGACCGAGTACCGCGGGCTTACCGTTCCGCAGATCTCTGAACTGCGCGAAAAGCTAGGCCGCGATACTTCCTACACTGTGGCAAAGAACACGCTCGTTCGCATTGCAGCCAAGGAAGCTGGCATCGAAGGTCTTGATGAACTTCTCGCCGGCCCGACCGCTGTGACCTTCGTGAAGGGTGACTTCATCGAAGCTGCGAAGACCCTGCGTGACTTCGCCAAGACCAACAAGGCACTGATCATCAAGGGCGGCTTCGCTGATGGCACCGTCTACGATGCTGAAGGCGCCAAGAAGCTGGCAGACCTCAAGTCTCGCCCGCAGCTGCTCGCCGAGTTCGCCGGCGACATCAAGGCTACGATGTCCAAGGCCGCGTACCTGTTCAACGCTCTGCCGACCAAGGCCGTGCGTACGATCGATGCGCTGCGCGAGAAGCAGGAAAAGGCTGCCTGATTTCGCTGCGGCTCGCCGCATGAATGAAGCAACCACAAAAAAGAAAAACAATTGTTTTAGGTGACGGCCACCTCTTCAATTCAGTCCGTCGCCAAGAATGAAAGGAAGCCATTATGGCTAAGTACACCAACGATGAGCTGCTCGAAGCTTTCGGTGAGATGACCCTGGTTGAGCTCTCCGAGTTCGTCAAGGCCTTCGAAGAGAAGTTCGACGTCGAGGCTGCCGCTCCGGCTGCTGTCGCCGTTGCCGCTCCGGGCGCTGCTGC
>OIDK01000720.1_pt1 | contig 9379 bp, 7 predicted proteins | sample 1581551 | NCBI WGS metagenome assembly OIDK01 (sample SAMEA3882522, study PRJEB24775) | human gut metagenome | biome: human-associated habitat; feature: intestine environment; material: feces | place: Netherlands | collected 2009/2010
CTTGGGGTAGACGATGCTGCCCAGATCCAGCCCGGCCAGAATGTCGTCAAACTCCAGCCGGTTGATCTTAGTGACCAGCTTGCCCTGGGAATGCTTTTTGGCAAACAGGGTCAGCAAAACGTTTTCCTCGTCGATGTTGGTCAGCGCCACGAACGCCTCGGTGGATTCCAGCCCCTCGGAGAGGAGGAACTCGCGATTGGAACCATCCTCGTTCAGGATCTGAGCCCCGGGCAGGGACTCTGCCAGCTCATTGCAGCGGGCCGGGTCCCGCTCCACGATCCGGACACGGACATGATTTTCCAGCAGCTCCTGGCTCAGGTAGTACGCGATGGCGCCGCCGCCCACGATGAGGGCGTTGCGCACCGGGCGCACCGGCAGGTGGATGCGCTGGAAGAACTCGTGGGCCTTTTCCTGCGTGGCAAGGAACGTGACCTGATCGCCGTTCTGGAGCACAAAGTTGCCGTTGGGGATGATGACCCCGCCGTTCCGCTCCACGGCGCAGACCAGAATGTCGCTCTTGAGCCGGGTGGGGATCTCATGGATGGCTACGCCGTCCAGCCCCTGCCATTCGGTCAGCGCAAATTTAATGAGGCGGACACGGCCGCCCGCAAAGGTATCGATCTTGCTGGCCCCCGGGAAGCGGAGCAGGTGGGAAATTTCCTTGGCTGCCGCCATTTCCGGGTTGATGATGGCCGAAATGCCGATCTGCTTTTTGATAAAGTCCAGCTCATGGCTGTAAGACGGGTTGCGCACACGGGCAATGGCGTGGCAGTGGCCCGCCTTTTTGGCGAACATACAGCACAGCAGGTTCAGCTCGTCCGAGCCCGTGACCGCAATAAAGACGTCCGCGTCCTCCACGCCCGCTTCCGACAGGGTGGTGATGGAAGAACCATTGCCCAGGATGCTCATGACGTCGTAGCTCTCGCCAATGTGCTCCACACGGGTCTTATTGGTGTCCACCACTGTCACGTTATGGCCTTCCTCACTCAGCTGGCGTGCCAATGCCGCACCGACCTTGCCGCCGCCTACCAAAACGATCTTCATACCAAAATCCTTTCTTTCCTCACAGGCGGGTGCTCTGCCCTTGCCCGGGGATATCAAATCTTAGTATAGCACATCCGGGCAGAAAGTTCCACCAAATGCGGGCGTTCTCCAACAAATGCAGGGGTTTTGGAGGAGAATCTGAAACAGATTTAAAGTTTCCGCACCCAACACGCAAAAAGCAGGAGCCCGAAACATCTCAGGCTCCTGCTCGCATCTTGAACGAAACCGCTTACTGGTCGTACCGCTCCACGCCGTCCTTGGTGACGAGGGCGTAGACCAGCGGGGCTTCCTCGGGTTGGGTGTCGCCGTAGACCAGGCCGCTGCGGTATTCTTCCGCGGCGGCGGCAAACTTGTCCGGTGCGCCATAGAACGTGGCCAGGCTCTCGCCCTTGTGGACGGCAGCGCCGCGCTTTTTGTGCAGGACGATGCCGGCGGCAAAGTCCAGCGGGTCGCCTTTCTTCTGGCGGCCCGCGCCCAGCAGCACGCTGGCAGAACCGATCTTCTCGGCGTCATTCTGGATGATGTAGCCGTCCTGCTCGGCCAGCAGCTCATAGCTGGCGGCGGGCTTTGCAAACAGGCTGTAATCGTCCAGCACGCGGGTGTCTCCGCCCTGAGCCGCGAACATCTGCTTGCACTTTTCAAAGGCGGAGCCGTCCGCGATGACAGCCTCCGCCATGGCGCGGCATTCCGCCGGGGTGCCCTTATCAGCCAGCACCAGCATATTGGTGGCCAACTGGAGGCAGACCTCGGTCAGGTCGGCCGGGCCCTTGCCCTTGAGCACGTCCATGCTCTCCATCACTTCCAGGCTGTTGCCGATGTTATGGCCCAGCGGGGTGTCCATATCGGTGATCATGGCGGCCACATGGCGGCCATGGTGGGTGCCAATGGAGACCATCAGCTTGGCCAGCTCAATGCTCTGGTCCACGGTCTTCATGAACGCGCCCGTGCCGGTGGTGACATCCAGCAGGATGGCGTCCGAGCCGGAGGCCAGCTTTTTGGACATGATGCTGGAGGCAATGAGGGGGATGCAGCTGACGGTGGCGGTCACATCCCGCAGGGCGTACATCTTTTTATCCGCCACGGCGATGCCCTCGCTCTGGCCGATGACCGAGAGGCCGATCTTGTTCACCTGCGCAAAGAATTCCTCCTGGGTCAGGGCTGTCCGGGTGCCGGGCACGCTCTCCATCTTATCAATGGTGCCGCCGGTGTGGCCCAGACCACGGCCGCTCATTTTGGCGATCTTGACGCCGCAGGCCGCCACGATGGGCGCAATGACCAAGGTGGTCTTATCGCCCACGCCGCCGGTGGAGTGCTTGTCCACCTTGATGCCGGGGATGGGCGAAAGATCGACCATGACGCCGCTGTGGGCCATCACATCGGTCAGCTCAGCCGTTTCTTCATCGGTCATGCCGCGCAGGTAGACGGCCATCATCCAGGCCGCCATCTGGTAATCGGCTACCTCGCCGCTGACAAAGCCGTTGACGATGGCTTCCAGCTCTTCCCGGGTGTGGGTACCGCCATCCCGCTTCTTTGCGATCAGATCATAAATACGCATATCAGGTCACGCTCCTCTCAGCGGGAACCCTTGTCGTAAGGGATGCCCTCGGCCTTGGGGGCCATGCTGTTCTTGGAGGTAAATGCCAGAATGATCATCGAGGCGATGAACGGCATCATGTTGTAGATGTTGCTGGACCAGTGGAACTGTGCCAGGAACGTGGAGTCCGCAATGTTTGCCAGACTCTTGAACACGGCAAAGAACATGGCTGCCCCACAGATGTTGAACGGCTTCCACTGGCCGAAGATCATAACGGCCATGGCCAGGAAACCTGCACCCGCCACACCGACCTCAAAGTTCCAGGTCTGCACCGGGGGCACGATATAGGCCAGACCGCCGATGGCACCCAGAGCGCCCGAGATGACGACACCGGCATAGCGCATCTTGTAGACGTTGATGCCCACAGAATCGGCTGCCTGAGGATGTTCGCCGCAGGCGCGCAGGCGCAGACCGAAGCGGGTCTTGTACAGCACCACATAGCTGATGACGAGCAGCACGATGCCCAACGGCACAAAGATGCTCAGCTCCAGGCCGCCGATGCTGAACAGGAACGGCTTGTTGGAATAGTTCAGCTTGGCGCTGCCGCTGTCGCTGAAATACTTGGCAATGACCACGGCAATGGCGGTGGCCAGCAGGTTCAGGGCCGTGCCGCCGATGGTCTGGTCCGCTTTCAGGTTGATGGAAGCAAAGGCCAGCAGCAGGCTGTACACGATACCGGCCAGCGCAGCCACCAGGACCGAGATCAGCACCACCAGGAACGGCGACATGTCGGCCGGAAGCATGGTCAGGGTCAGAACACCCGCCACACCGCCGATGACCATGATGCCTTCCAGCGCGATGTTGATGATGCCGGAGTGCTCACTGAACATGCCGCCCAGAGCAACCAGCATCAGCACGATGCCATACAGCAGGGTATATTTGATCAGAAGCAGCATATCACTTGCCCTCCTTTTCGGTTGCAGATTTTGCAGGAGCAGCAGGCTCTGCGTTCACATTGGTCTTGTCCGCATTCTTGAACAGCATGGAGTGGATCTTGCCACGGAACAGCATGGAGAATGCGCACAGGTAGATGATGATACCGCTGATCAGGTCGGAGATCTCGGTGGGGTAATACTTGGTGGACAGGAAAGAGCCGCCGACCGAGATGTGGGAGATGAAGATTGCGGAGAAGATGGTGCCGATGGGGTTGGAGCTTGCCAGCAGGGCCACAGAGATGCCGTTGAAGCCCATGGTCGGCAGGCTGGTGGAGTTCAGCGGGTTCCACTGAGAGACATTGGACAGGTAGTAGAGGCCTGCGCCGAAGCCTGCCAGAGCGCCTGCAATGGCCATGGAGAGGATGATGTTCTTCTTCTCGTTGATGCCGGCGTAGCGGGCAGCGCTCTTGTTCAGGCCGACGGCCTTCAGCTCATAGCCAAAGGTGGTCTTGTTCAGGATGACCCAGATCAGGACTGCCACGGCTGCCGCCAGGAAGATGGCAATGGTGGTGCTGTTGGTCTGGAACAGCTTGTTCAGGCCGAAGTCCGGGATGATGGACTGGGCGAACTCAGCGTTCTTGCTCAGGTTCAGGGTACGGGTGTTGCGCACATCGTACATGGGGCCGGTGCCGTTCTGGTAGATAAGCTCATTGACCAGATACAAACCGATCCAGTTGAACATGATGGAGGTGATGACCTCGTTGATGTTGAAGTAGGCCTTGAAGAAACCGGGGATGGCACCCCACAGACCGCCCAGAATGGCCGCAGCCAGCAGGCAGACGAACCAGGGCAGCTTGAGCATGATGGCACAGTAGAGGGCACCGTAAGCGCCCAGCGTGTACTGACCGGCGGCACCGATGTTGAACAGGCCGGTCTTGAAGGCAAAGCCCACGGAAAGGCCGGTCATGATCAGGGGCGCGGCGTTGGCCAGCTCCTTGCCGACACCATAGGGGGCATCATGGAAGCCGCCCTTGAGGATGCGGACAAAACCGTCTGCCCATGCGTGGGCCGGGTTGATGGCCAGCAGCACGAGGAAGCCCACAAACAGACCGATCAGGATACACAGCAGGGCAGCCATCACGCTGGTGACAGAACCCTGCAGCCCGTTGTGGGAAAGTTTTTTGTTTTTCATTTCTGCTTACTCCTTTCCCTGCTTGCGGGCACCGGCCATGTACAGGCCCAGCTCCTGGACCGTGGTGGTCTTGGGGTCAAACTCGCCCACGATCTCACCCTCGTACATCACAAGGATCCGGTCAGAGAGGTTCATCACCTCGTCCAGCTCCAGACTGACCAGCAGCACAGCCTTGCCCCTGTCACGCTCATCCACGATCTGCTTGTGGATATACTCAATGGCACCGACATCCAGGCCACGGGTGGGCTGCACTGCCACCAGCAGCTTGGGGTCTTTGTCGATCTCACGGGCAATGATCGCCTTCTGCTGGTTGCCGCCGGACATGCTGCGCACGATGGTGGCGCTGCCCTGGCCGCTGCGCACGTCATACTGGGCGATCAGCTTATCGGAGTACTCCCGCACCTTTTCGCTGCGGATAAAGCCGTTGTGCTGGAACTCGGGCTGCCAGTAGCGCTGGAGCACCATGTTGTTCTCCAGGCTGTAATCCAGCACCAGACCGTGCTTGTGGCGGTCTTCGGGGATATGGCTCATGCCGTCCTTGGAGCGCTGGCGGATGGATTCACGGGTAATGTCCTTTCCGTCCAGCGTAATGGTGCCGCTGGACAATTTTTCCAGACCGGTCAGGCCGTAGATGAACTCGGTCTGGCCGTTGCCCTCAATGCCCGCCAGGCAGACGATCTCGCCGCCGTGCACCTGGAACGAAACGTTCTTGACGGAGTCTTTCTTGCTCTGGCTGTTGTGCATGGTCACGTTCTTCACGTCCAGCACCGCCTTGCCGGGGTTGGCAGGCTTTTTCTCGACCTGAAGCTGGACATCACGGCCCACCATCATGCGGGAAAGTTCTTCCTTGGTGGTGTCCTTGATCTCCACAGTGCCCATATACTTGCCCTTGCGCAGGACGGTGCAGCGGTCTGCCACCGCCATGATCTCGTTGAGCTTGTGGGTGATGAAGAGGATGGATTTGCCCTCCTTCTTGAACCCGCGCATGATCTCCATCAGCTCGTCGATCTCCTGCGGGGTCAGAACAGCGGTGGGCTCATCAAAGATCAGGATCTCGTTGTCGCGGTAGAGCATCTTCAGAATCTCAACACGCTGCTGCATACCAACAGAGATATCACTGATGAGTGCATCGGGGTCCACACGCAGGCCGTACTTCTCGCTCAGGGCCATGACCTTCTTGCGGGCCTCAGCCTTCTGCAAAAAGCCCAGCTTATTGGGTTCCACGCCCAGAATGATGTTATCCAGCACGCTGAAGCATTCCACCAGCTTGAAGTGCTGGTGCACCATGCCGATGCCCAGCGCGTTTGCATCGTTGGGGTTGCGGACGGCGACCTCCTTGCCGTTCTTGAGGATCTTACCGGCTTCCGGCTGGTACAAGCCGAACAGCACGCTCATCAGCGTACTTTTGCCAGCGCCGTTTTCGCCCAGCAGGGCATGTACCTCGCCCTTGCGCAGCTGCAGGGTGATATCATCGTTTGCCTTGATTCCAGGGAACTCCTTGGTAATGTGGAGCATCTCGATCACAAAATCCTCTGCCAATCTGCTCACTCTCCTTTCGTGCCATAGCGACACCGATACTATTCTAGCATCCATTATACCTTATTTCTGTCATTTTGCACACTTCTTTTTGAATTTTTATCGGAATGTTGCAATATAAGTATTACTTTTGTGCATTGTACACAAAAAGAGCAGGGCGCTCTTTGGGAAGCGTCCTGCTCTTAAAATGCAGCCTGTGCCGCGTTTTGCAATTACTGGATGTAGTTGACCGTGGTGAACTCGCTGACGGTGGGCTTGGTAGCGTCGTCGGAGTTGTTATCGACCACGATCTCGCCGCTCTTGATCTTCTCCTTGACTGCCTCGTACTCATCGACGGTAAAGGTCTCGAAGTTCCAGCTGTCCTCATCGGTGGGCAGACCGATGTAATCGCCGTCCTCCAGGCCGAAGTTGCCGTTGGAAGCAGCGATGTCGCCCCACTCGCCTGCCTCGATATCAGACAGAGCGGTGTTGACAGCCTCGGTCAGGCCCTTCATGGCAGAGGTGATGAACGGGTTGTAAGCATAGGTGCCGTCAGCAACGCCGTTTGCACCGATGTAGTTCTGGTCAACGTCAACGCCGATGACGTAGCCGTTGTTCTTCAGAGCAGCCTCAACAGCGGAGGTGTAGATGCCGCCGCCGCAGGCAAAGACGACCTGAGTGCCGTTGGAGTACCAGCCCTCCATACGGGAGGTGATGTTGGCATCGCCGTAGAACTGGCCGCCGTAGAAGTAGTTGATGTCGATGTTCTGACCCAGCTCCTGAGCAGCAGCATCAGCGCCCTGCACAAAGCCGTAGCCGTAACGGATGACAGCGGGCACAGCCATGCCGCCCAGGAAGCCCAGCTTGGTCTTGCCGTCCTTGGCGATGGCGTAACCGGCCAGATAGCCTGCCTGCTCCTCCTTGAAGGTGATGCAGTAGCAGTTGGAGGGGATCTCATCGGTGCCGATATCGCCCTGGGTCACGTCGATAGCGATGAACTTGACATCGGGGTACTGCTCAGCAGCCCATGCCAGAGAAGCGCCGTACAGGTAGCCGACGCAGACAATGACCTCAGCGCCGTCGTTGACAGCCTGACGGATCATGGTCTCACGGTCCTCATCGGAAGCGTCAGCCTCAGGGATGTAGTACTGGCAGTCATCGCCCATGTAGCTGGAAACAGCGCTCCAGCAAGCCTGGTTGAAGCTCTCGTCATCGATCGTGCCGGTATCGCAGGTCAGAGCGACCTTTGTGATCTTGCTGGCAGCCTCAGAAGCTGCAGAGGAAGCAGTGGAAGAAGCGGTGCTGGTGGAAGAGGAAGAACCACCGCAGGCGGTCAGAGCAGCGGCAGCAGCTGCAGCGCCAGCCACAGCCAGGAAGTTACGACGAGAAATCATCATAAGAAAAGTCTCCTTTTTATACATTAAAAATTGCGCTTTAAAAAGGGAATGCGCACACTTGCACATTTACTGACCCAAGTATAGCCGGGTCATGTGAGGAAAGCAAGGTATTTCCGATTACAAAATCTTTACAGATTTTTTGTAAAATTCGCGTAAAAGTCGTACTACTTTGCCAATTTTGGCAAAATATCCGCTTCCCGCCTCACCCTTCCACGGCTTTGTTGCCCGCCACGTTGGAGGGGCCAAAGCCGAAGGGCAGCAGCTCGTCCATGCTGCGCTCGATGAAATCATCGGGGGTCTTTGCCATGATGACATTCAGCTCCGGTCCGCCGAACTCAAACAGCGCCTGACGGCAGACCCCGCAGGGCGAGGTGATCTGCTTGTTCACCTCGCCGCGGCGGGTGGGGGTAAAGGCAGCGTTTTCCACATTGCAGCCGGTGAAGATGCGGCCATCCTCGGCCCGCAGGGCGGCACCCACCATGAAATCGGAGTAGGGCGCATAGGCCTGCTCCCGGGCTTCCAGCGCCATCCGGATCAGGGCTTTCTTTTCGTCTAAAGTCAGATTGGTCATAGGGGCCTCCTTTTCATTCTAAAGTATAAACAAACGTTTCTGCGTCTCGATGCCACTGAAGCGCAATTTCATAGGCTGGGTAATAAGGTACAAGGCAGATATCCTGATTTGGTTGAAAGTCGTTCATCTTTCATCCCCTCTTTTGCACTTCAATTATACGGCGTGTTCTCAAATTCTTCAAGAGATTTCTCGTTGTTCATTTATTATGTAATGAAAGTTCTTGCATTTTTCATTACAGACGCATATAATAGAATCAAGAAAGAGGTGTATTAGAATGGCAAATGCAGTCAATGTGAACTTCCGGATGGACCCAGACCTGAAACGCAGCATGGAAGAGGTTTGCGCCGAGATGGGACTTTCTATGACAACGGCATTCACGATTTTCGCCAAAAAAGTTTCCCGGGAGCACCGCATTCCCTTTGAGGTTTCCGCCGACCCGTTCTACTCGGAAAGCAACATCAATCATCTCCGCCAGATCGTCCACGACATCGATACCGGAAAAGCCAAGCTCACCGAGCACGATTTGATCGAGGTAGATTAAATGAGATTGCTTCGGGCACTATACTGACACCTAAAAAGAGGGCCGTTGCTTTTTGGCAACAGCCCTCTTTCGCTCTCAAAAATAAACTTAGTACTCCGCGCCCAGTGCGACTTTCATCATGTTGGTGAAGCTGGTCTGACGCTGCTCGGCGGTGGTGATCTCCGGGGAGACGAAGCTGTCGGAGATGGTCAGCAGGCAGGCGGCGTTCTTGCCCAGCACCTGCGCGTTGGCAAACAGGGCAAAGCTTTCCATCTCCACGCAGAGGCAGCCGCGCTCATCCCGCAGCTTTTCCCAGTAGGTGGGCTTTGCGTCGGAGGGCTGGCGGTAGAACACATCCGAGGAGTGGATGTTGCCCTCGATGAGGGGGATGCCCTGCTTGGCAGCCGAAGCGCGGAGCTTGTCGTTCAGGCTCTGGCTGGGCTGGGTGATGTCGCCCTCAAAGCCGCTCTGGACCCGGGCGTAGTTGGACTCGCTCACGGCACCGGTGGCCAGCACGGTATCAAACAGCTTGGCTTTCTCGGTATAGCTGCCTGCGGAGCCGATGCGGATGATGTTTTCCACATCGTAGAACTTGAACAGCTCATAGGAATAGATACCGATGGAGGGCATTCCCATGCCGCTGCCCATCACGCTGATGGGGCGGCCCTCAT
>OIDK01000724.1_pt1 | contig 9304 bp, 8 predicted proteins | sample 1581551 | NCBI WGS metagenome assembly OIDK01 (sample SAMEA3882522, study PRJEB24775) | human gut metagenome | biome: human-associated habitat; feature: intestine environment; material: feces | place: Netherlands | collected 2009/2010
CCAAGCAGGCGCGGTGGCGGGTGCCCATGTCCTTGCCGAGGTCCAGGTTGTTGGAAAGGGGCAGCACGCAGCCCGCCGCCTTGATACGGCCGTTTTCAATGATGGCCGCGCCGTCATGCAGGGGGGTACCCTCGTAGAAGATGGTGCCCAGCACCTCCAGGTTGACGGCACTGTTCACCGGCGTACCGGTGCGGACGATCTCCGAGAGGTTGGTGTGCCGCTCCAGCACGATGAGGGCTCCTGTCTTGGTCTCTGAAAAACGCTCTGCCGCATCGCAGATGGCAATGATGGCACTGCGCCAGGCTCCTTTGAGGCTTGGGTCGTTGTAGCGGCCTTTCATATTGAAAAGTTTGCCCGCCCACTGGTCGGTCTGGCCCATCCGCTCCAAAGCGCGCCGGATCTCCGGCTGGAACAGCACCACCAGCGTCAGCAGGCCGACCTGCAGCAGCGAGTTGAGCAGCCAGGTCACCGTGCGCATATTCAGGATATTGGCCACCAGATAAACCACCAGCACCAGCAGCGCGCCCTTGGCCAGCTGACCCGCGCGGGTACGGTTGACGATGCCCAGCAGCTGGTAGATGAGGAACGCGATGATGAGGATGTCCAGCAGGTCTACCAGCTTGAAGGTCTGGAAGTTTGCTACGATAGAGTTCAGAGTCATGGGTCACATTCTCCCGTTCACACTGCTTCGATGAGGGCGACGGCGTGGGCCGCGATGCCCAGCCCCTCGCCGGTAAAGCCCAGATGCTCCTCGGTGGTGGCCTTAACGCTCACGGCATCCACCGGCATCCCAAAGGCATCGGCCAGCTTCTGGCGCATGGCGGGGATGTAGGAGGCCAGCTTGGGCCGCTGGCAGAGGATGGTGGAATCAATGTTCTCGATCCGATAGCCGTGCTCCTTGAGGATCTCGGCCACACGGCGGGCCAGCACCAGGCTGTCGGCCCCCTCGTACTCCTTGGCGGTGTCCGGGAAATGCTGGCCGATATCGCCCAGAGCGGCAGCGCCCAGCACGGCGTCCATGACAGCGTGTGCCAGCACATCGGCATCGGAGTGGCCCAGCAGGCCTTTCTCATAGGGCACTTTCACACCGCCCAGGATCAGTTTGCGGCCTTCCACCAGACGGTGAACATCATAACCATGACCAATACGCATTGCAGTTCCTTCTTTCTGTTCCGCGCGGGGCAGATCCTCCCGCGTCGTGATCTTCAAATTGGCGTAATCTCCCTGTGTCAGCTGCACGGTACGGCCAGTCAGCTCAAACAGGCTGCAATCGTCCGTAACAAGGCGGGCTTTTTCCTCGTCCAGTTCTTCCAGCGCGGCCAGATAGGCGGCACGGTCAAAGCACTGGGGCGTCTGCACCGCATACAGGGTGCTGCGGTCCGGGGTCGTCTCCACCACACATTCCGCCGGGACCTTTTTGCCATCGCCCCGGGTGGCCTGCTTGATGGTGTCTTTCACGGGCACCGCCGGGGCAGCGGCCCCGCATTTTGCAGCGGCTTCCACCACGGCCTCAATGACCGCCTCGCTCACAAAGGGGCGAGCTGCATCGTGGACAGCCACCAGCTCTCCATGGGCGGCCAGCACACCGTTTTTGGCGCTCTCGGCCCGGGTGGCACCGCCCTGCACCACCTGCACGGGCTTTGTGCAGGCAGCGGCCTGCGCCTCAACGTATTCGCGGTTCTTGCCCGCCACCAGAACGATCTCGCTCACCAGAGGGCTCTCCTCAAACGCGCGGATGCTCCGGCCCAGCACGGTCTCCCCGCCCAGATCAAAACTGAGCTTGTCAAATCCCATCCGGGTGGAGGAGCCTGCCGCCACCAGAACAGCCGATACATGCTTTTCCAAATTTTTTACACCTGCCCTGTTTTTGCACTGCCTGTGCACCGTGGCACAGGGGGATAACGATACATTGAATATTATAGCGTAATCCCTTGCAAACTGCAACCCGCCCGCACCCATCAAAAAGGCCCCCATGCAGGGCTTTTGCACGCTGCATGGGGGCGAAATGTTCCGGAAATTATTTTTTACTTCAGGATGGGCTCAATGGCAGCGGCCAGAGCGTCTTTCTGGGCCTGTGCCTCGGCCAGATCCTTGCCCAGGGTGGTGAAGTAGGTCTTGATCTTGGGCTCGGTACCGGAGGGGCGCACCACAACGGTAGCACCGTTCTCCAGGTGGTAGATCAGGACATTGGCGGCGGGCAGGCCGGTCTCCTCGGGCTTCTTGTAGTCCATGACTTTGACGACCTTGTGGCCGCCGATCTCGGTCAGGGGCTCGTCACGCAGCTTCTGCATGATGGAAGCCATCTTCTCCATGCCGGTCAGGCCGGGGAACTCGAAGCTGTCCACCTTGTTCAGGTAGCGGCCGTACTGTGCGTAGATCTCTTCCAGACGCTGCTTGATGGAGGAGCCGATGCTGCGGTAGTAAGCGGCCATCTCGCAGATCAGCATGGAGCCGATGACGGCATCCTTATCGCGGACATAGGGGCCTGCCAGGTAGCCGTAGCTTTCCTCAAAGCCGAAGATGAAGCGGTCCACTTCACCGGCAGCTTCCAGATTGGCGATCTGGTCGCCGATCCACTTGAAGCCGGTCAGCACGCTGCGCATCTCCACGCCGTAGTGGGCGGCGATGGCATCGGCCAGCGGGGTGGAAACGATGGACTTGACGGCCACGGGGTTCTTGGGCATGGTGCCTTTCTCAATGCGGCCGGCGCAGATGTAATCCAGCAGCAGGGCACCCATCTCGTTGCCGGACACCAGCTCATAGCTGCCATCCGGGCACTTCATGGCGATGCCCACGCGGTCGGCGTCGGGGTCGGTGGCCAGCATCAGGTCGGCGCCGGTCTTGGTGGCGAGGTCGAGGCCCAGCTTCAGAGCCTCGAAGATCTCGGGGTTGGGGTAGGAGCAGGTGGTGAAGTAGCCGTTGGGGTACTCCTGCTCGGGCACGATGGTGATGTCGGTGATTCCCATGTCGTTCAGCACGTGGGTAACCGGGACGAGGCCAGAGCCGTTCAGCGGGCTGTAGACCAGCTTGAGGCCGGCGGTCTTGCACAGGCCCGGGCGGACCTGGCGTGCCTCGATGACAGCGTACAGGGCATCCTTGCAGTCATCGCCCACAAAGCGGATCAGGCCCTGCTCCACGCCCTCGGCAAAGGAGATGTACTTTGCACCGGTGAGCACATCGGTCTTCTGGATCTCATCATAGACGATGGCGGCGGCGTCATCGGTCATCTGGCAGCCATCCGGGCCGTAGGCCTTGTAGCCGTTGTACTTGGCGGGGTTGTGGGAAGCGGTGACCATGATACCGGCGTTGCACTCATAGTAACGGGTGGCAAAGCTCAGGGCAGGCACAGGCATCAGGGCATCATAGATGCGCACCTTGATGCCGTTGGCGGCCAGAACACCGGCGGCGGTCTTGGCAAAGACATCGCTCTTCAGGCGGCTGTCGTAGCTGATGGCGACAGTCTGGCTGCCGCCCTGGGTCTTGACCCAGTTTGCCAGGCCCTGCGTGGCCTGACGGACCACATAAATGTTCATCCGGTTGGTGCCGGCGCCCAGAACGCCGCGCAGACCGGCGGTGCCAAATTTCAGTGCAACCGCAAAGCGGTCTTTGATCTCATCGTCGTTTCCCTCGATCTTTGCCAGCTCGGGCTTCAGGTCAGCGTCCTCAAGATCCGCTGCCAGCCAGCGCTTATACTCTTCCTGATACATGTTGCACACCTTACCTTTATTGTTTTTTGCCAGGAAAATGGTAGTTTTATTAGCCTAATTATAATATAAGCTTTTACACGCTTTGTGTCAATTCTGTATTATGCAACAAGTTTTCCGTATTAAAACCGGCAAATGGTACAAATTCCCGGGAATTCTCTTCCCCGGGCTCGTCCTCCACCGCTGCCAGCGGGCAGTAGGGCTGGTGCAGGTCATCCAATACATCCAGCCACTGCCCGGGGCCGATCCCGTTCTCGCATAAGTACCGCATCAGCCGCATCACGCGGGCAAAACTGCCGTCCGGGCAGACCACCCGGCTGGTGTAGTTCCCGCCGCCCTGCTGGACACGCAGCTCCAGTACAATGCCCTCCGGCTGTGCACTGGCACTGTAAAGCAACGTGTGTGCCAGCTGTAAGCCTTCGATTTCCGAATAAGGGCGGGTGTAGCAGCAATACTCTCGCGTATTCATAAAAAACCTCCTCTTTTTTTTGACGCATTGACAACGTTCATGCCCTTTACTATAATTTATTTTAAGAACCTTTGCTGTCGAAGTTTGACGTTCAATACCATTCTTTACCATTTCTTAACCATTCTCTCTCTTGACCGCCCTCCGGGCAAAAGGAGCGCCATGTATTCCGTTATCAGAAGCTTTGGTCTCAACGGTCTCAACGGCTTTGCTGTCGCAGTGGAAGCCGACGTCTCGGGCGGGATGCCCGCCCTCTCCATTGTCGGCCTGCCCGATTCTGCCGTGCGGGAAAGCGGCGACCGTGTCCACGCCGCCGCCCGCAACCTGGGGTTCAAGTGGCCGGACCGCCGCATCACGGTCAACCTGGCCCCGGCCGATGTCCGCAAGACCGGCCCCGTGTACGACCTGCCCCTGCTGCTGGCCGTCCTCTCCTCGGCCGGGCAGATCGAGCCCCCGCCGGAGGAGACCGCCTTTCTGGGGGAGCTGGCGCTGGATGGCAGCCTCCGCCCGGTGTCCGGCGTGCTGCCCATGGCCCTGACGGCTGCCGCCAGCGGGGTGCAGGCCCTGTATGTCCCTGCGGAGAACGCGGCCGAAGCAGCCGAGGCCTGCGGAGACACCATGCTGGTCTACCCTGCCCACACGGCGCTGGAAGTGGTGGACGCCCTGCGGGGCATCCGGCCCATCTCCCCCATCCGCTGCGCTCCCTTTGACCCCACCGACGCCTGGAACGCCGCCCCGGATTTTGCGGACGTGATGGGTCAGCCGCTGGCCCGCCGGGCCATGGTGCTGGCAGCTGCCGGCGGACACAATGTGCTCCTCATCGGGGCTCCGGGCACCGGCAAATCCATGCTGGCCAAGCGCCTGCCCGGGATCCTTCCTCCGCTCACCCGGGAGGAAGCCGTGGAGACCACCAAGATCTATTCCATTGCGGGCCAGCTGCCCAAGGGGCGGGGCCTGATCTCCGCCCGACCCTTCCGCAGCCCGCACCACTCGGCCAGCGCTGTCTCGCTGGCCGGCGGCGGAGCACAGTTCCGCCCCGGCGAGTGCAGTCTGGCCGACTGCGGCGTACTGTTTCTGGACGAGCTGCCGGAGTTTTCCCGGGACAGTCTGGAAGTTCTGCGCCAGCCGCTGGAGGACGGCCAGATCACCGTGAGCCGCGCGGCAGGCAGCGCCACCTACCCCAGCCGGTTCCAGCTGGTGGCCGCCATGAACCCCTGCAAGTGCGGCTATTACGACCACCCCACCCGTCCCTGTACCTGTTCACCCAGTGCGGTGCGGCAGTACCGCAGCCGGGTGTCCGGCCCCCTGCTGGACCGCATCGACCTCTGTGTGGAGATGGACCCCGTTGCCTTTGACGAGCTCCACACCAGCACCCCCGCCGAGAGCAGCGCAGACCTGCGCAAGCAGGTGCTTGCCGCCCGGGCCGTGCAGGCCAAGCGCTATGCCGCCCCCGGATACGAGGGCGTGCGCTGCAATGCCCAGCTCACAGCCGGGCAGGTGCGGCGTGTCTGCCGGATGACCCCCGCCGCCGAGCGGCTCCTCCGCGCCTCCTACGACACACTGGGTCTTTCTGCCCGCGCCCATGACCGCATCCTCCGGGTGGCCCGCACCGTGGCTGATCTGGCAGGCAAACAGCTGCTGGATGAAGAGGCCCTGCTGGAAGCATTGCAGTACCGCGCGCAGGAAAAGGTGGAGACGTTCTGAGGTTCCTCTTGAAAAAAAAGATATCATATATGATATAATAATGGTAACGATTGCTCGATTATAAGAGCCGCCATGCCCTGACCACACAAAACCAATAAAGGGAGTGAGCCGATGGATTACCGCACCTATAAAATGAAGACCTTTGCCGAAAAACCAGAAGTCCGCGCTGAATATGAGCAGCTCGGCCCGCAGTATGAAGCCATCTGCGCCGCGATCGAGAGCCGCAAAGCCGCTGGGCTTACTCAAAAACAACTGGCCGAAAAAATGGGCACAGCACAGGCCAATATTTCCCGCTTTGAAAACGGAAATTCCAATCCCTCGTTGGAGTTTTTGCAAAAAATGGCTGCCTGTATGGGCAAAACGCTTCACGTTTCATTTGAGTGACCACAAAAACCTTTTTTCACATTTCACGATCCGATCTCTGTTTCAAAGAGTGCACTGTCCGCTTTCTGCGGGCGGTGCATTTTTGTTTGCAAAAAACGCTTGACAAATCCCGGCAGTTCTGTATAATTATCTGCGGTAATTATCTTTGGTCACTATTTGAGGAGAAACCACTATGAACATCGCGCTGATCAAACGGATGATGGATGCCTGCTATCAGGCCAAGCGGGTGCGGGATCTGCTGCCTGCCCTGCCGGACGGGGTCCTGCCCTCCTTCATCCAATATCTGGATGCGATCCAGACACTGGAACAGCAGGGCGTACAGGTCAAGGTCTCTGACCTGAGCGATGCGCTCAGCCTGCCCCGCCCCGGCGTGACCCGGACCGTAAAGGACATGGAAGCTCGTGGTCTTTTGACCAAGCAGACCTCCCCTGAGGACGGCCGGGTGACCTACCTGACCATCACAGAGGCCGGGCGGGCGCTTTCCCGCAAATACGATGCGGAATATTTCAGCTCTCTTGTTCCGGCGCTGGAGGTCATCCCGGAAGAGGATGCGGAGACCATGATCCGCACCATCGAGATTTTTTATCAGATCATGGTCGAAAGGAGAGATTCCCATGAAAAATGATAAGACCGATTTCACGCAGGGCAGCATCCCGAAAAAGCTGGCCCTGTTCATGCTGCCCATTCTGGGCTCACTGGTGCTGCAGGCCGCTTACGGCGCGGTAGACCTGCTGGTGGTGGGCCGCTTCGGCTCCACCTCGGGCCTGTCTGCCGTTTCCACCGGCAGCCAGGTGCTCAACCTTGTCACCTTTGTGGTCACCCAGCTGGCCATGGGTGTCACGGTGCTGATCGCGCGGTATCTCGGCGAAAAGAAGCACGAATTCATCAGCCCGGTCATCGGCGGCGCGGCGGTTGTATTCGCCCTTCTGGCCGCTGTGCTGTTCGGGGTTCTGGTGTTTCTGGCACGGCCCATTTCCAGCCTGATGCAGGCCCCGGCCGAGGCCCTTGACCTGACCACCAGCTATGTGCGCATCTGCGGTGCAGGCATCTTCTTCATCGTAGCCTACAATATGCTCTCGGCCCTCTTCCGCGGCCTGGGTGACAGCCGATCTCCCCTGATCTTTGTGCTGGTGGCCTGCGTGGTCAACATCGTCGGCGACCTGGTCCTGGTGGCCGGGTTCCATCTGGATGCTGTCGGTGCCGCCATTGCCACCGTGGCCGCACAGGCTGTCAGCGTGGTCTGCGCTGTTGTCATGCTGCTGAAAAAATCTCTGCCCTTTTCCATCAAAAAGGCGGACTTCCGGCTGAACTTCCAGTGCAAAAAGTTTCTGGCCATCGGCCTGCCGCTGGCGCTGCAGGAGTTTTTGACCCAGCTCTCTTTTCTGGCCCTCTGTGCCTTTGTCAACCGCCTGGGTCTGGAGGCTTCCTCCGGCTACGGCGTGGCCTGCAAGATCGTCAATTTCGCCATGCTGATCCCCAGCGCCCTGATGCAGTCCATGGCTTCCTTCATCTCCCAGAACATCGGCGCAGGCAAGCATCAGCGCGCCCGGCAGACCCTGCGCACTGGCATCGGCATCGGTCTGTTCTTTGGCCTGTTCGTCTTTGCGCTGGTCTTGTGCAAGGGCGACCTGCTCTGCAGCTTCTTCACCACGGATGCACCTGTGATCGCCAACGGCTATGCCTACCTCAAGGGCTTTGCGCTGGAGACCATCCTCACCGCGATCCTGTTCAGCATGATCGGCTATTTCAACGGCAGCGGCAAGACCGTTTTCGTCATGGCGCAGGGCCTGTTCCAGACCCTGCTCGTCCGCCTGCCCATGGCCTACATTATGAGCATCCAGCCCAACGCCAGCCTGACCATGATCGGTCTGGCCGCACCCACCTCCACAGCGGTGGGTGTGCTGCTGAATGTCTGCTTCTTCCTGTACCTGGACCGGAAGGCGAAAAAGCAGGGCTGAGAGGATATACAAAAGGGACGGCGTGGAGCACACGCCGTCCCTTTTTACTTGTTCTCTCAATCCACCACCGGGATATCCAGCCCGAACTCAAGAGGGCGGAAGCGGGGGCAGACATTTTCCGTGATGCAGATGACCGAGGCGGCCAGACGGCTGCCGATCTCGCAGGACTCTGCCAGCGTTTTGCCGTAGGTCAGGCCGATGACCGTGCCGGCAAAGAAGGCGTCGCCTGCGCCGGTGGTGTCCACCGTCGGCACATCGAAGGTCGGGAGCGCCCCGGCACACACTGCGTTGCGGCAGTAAGCGCCCTTCGCGCCCATGGACACCAGTACGAGCGACGGCCCCATATCGAGCAGCGCCTTCGAGCCGCGTTCCGGGTCGCTTTCGCCGGTCACGAGCTGCATTTCCTCCTCGGAAACCTTGAGAATGTCCGCGAGGCGGATGCCTTCCTTCATCCGGAGAACCGCCTCTTCGGTATCGTCCCAGAGAAGCGGACGGTAGTTCGGGTCGAAGCTGACGAGTTTTCCCTTCTGCCGCGCATAGCGGGCCGCGGAGAGCGTCGCCGTGCGGCAGGGGTCGGCGGTCATGGAAACCGAACCGAAATGGAAGATGGCGCAGTCGTCGAGCAGCGCGGTATCGACCTCGGACTCGCGCAGCATGATGTCCGCGCCGGGGCTGCGGTAGAACGTAAACGAGCGGTCGCCGTTCGCGTCGAGCTGGACGAAAGCGAGCGTCGTGGGCACCTTTTCATCGACTGCCAGACCGGAAACGTCAATTCCGCTGTCGAGCAGCGTCTGCCGCAGAAAATCCCCGAAGCCGTCGCGGCCGACCTTGCCGATGAAGGCGGTCTTTCCGCCAAGCCGGGCGTTCATCGCCAGAACATTCGCCGGTGCGCCGCCGGGGTTGCGGGCAAAGAGCGCGATGCCCTGCGCGTTTTCTCCGTTCGGCGTGAAGTCGATTAGACATTCACCGAGAGCTGCAACATCAATCATTTTTAATCACCTCAAACTGCTTTTTTGCGTTCAGTTCAGTCATGATGCGGTTATACGAACGCTTGTTGATACGATAGAAGAACAGGACGGCCGCCGTTA
>OIDK01000730.1_pt1 | contig 9281 bp, 7 predicted proteins | sample 1581551 | NCBI WGS metagenome assembly OIDK01 (sample SAMEA3882522, study PRJEB24775) | human gut metagenome | biome: human-associated habitat; feature: intestine environment; material: feces | place: Netherlands | collected 2009/2010
CGCCGCCCGCCGTCAGGCCCAGCAGCTTGTCCGATTCCTGCGATTTTGCCGTCAGGAACAGGATGGGCACCGTGGACACCTTGCGCAGCTCCTCGCAGACTCGCAGCCCGCTCATGCCGGGCATCATGATGTCCAGGATGACCAGGTCTACTTCCGGGTTGAAGATCTCCAGCGCCCGGGTGCCGTTTTCCGCCTCCAGGATGTGGTAGCCCTCCCCGGCCAGCAAAATGCGCACACCGTCCCGGATGTCCGGATCATCTTCCGCAATGAGTATCGTCTGTGCCGCCATGATCTTGTTTCCTCCCATTTTTCACGTTTCCAGAGTTTACCGTTCTCAGTATATCAGCAACGGCCCGGCTTTTCCATTGGATTTTTCTTAGGAAATCTTAATCTTTGCTTTAGATTTTGCCGCCAGACAGCACACAAGGCCCCTTGCACCACGGCAGAGGGCCTTGATAAAACCGTTATTCGTTATTCCTCGGGAGATTCTTCCCGCGCGACCACCACAGCCCAGGGGTCTTCCGGGCTGCAGTCTTTGCAGGGCAGCACCTCGATGCGTACCCAGACATACTCCCCCGCCACCATTCGGCGGCAGCGGCGGATCACCGAGCGCCGCTCCCGGAACAATGCCGCCTGAAGCAGCTCCAGCTTCGCCTGCGCGCGGAACTGCGCCGCGTCCTCCGGGTGGATGGCTTTTTCGGCCACCAGCTGCTCGCAGTAGCTTTCCAGCTGAAGCGTTTCCTCTTCGGAAACACCCATCAGCCGTTCGTCCCGCTTGACGATGCGGTATTCCCCTGTAACCAGATCCAGGCGGGCCAGCAGCAGGGCGTTATCGGCCAGGATCTGAAACGCCTGCAGGGTAATGGCACTCTTTTCGCTCACAAGACCGCCCGTAAAAGCCTTGTAATTCCGGCGGGTCATGTCCCGGCGCAGATCCCAGTAATTTTCCATGGCAGGCTGCGCAAGCAGCTCCTCGGCCTGTTTCACGGCCATGGGCTTATAAAAATAGTACCCCTGGGTGTAAAGGCAGTCCATGGACTGGAGCATGAACACCTGCTCCTGCGTCTCCACGCCCTCGGCGATGATGGGCAGGTTCAGCCGCCTGGCCATCTCGATGACCGATTCCACGATCTGCCTGCCCTTGCTGCTTTCACTGTCCCGCACGATGAACTGCATATCCAGCTTGATGGCATCCACGCTGGTATTGCGGAGCATATTCAGGGAGGAATAGCCGCTGCCAAAATCATCCATCAGTACGGCAAAGCCCTTGCGGTGGAGGGCCGCGATGGTGTTTTCCACCATTTTCAGGTTTTGGGCCAGCATACTCTCGGTGATCTCCACCAGCAGCAGTTTGGGCTCCAGCTGATATTTCTGCACCAACTCCCAGAGCACCTGCGCCACATCCAGCGCCGCGATATCCGAAATGGAGACATTGACCGAGATGGGCACCATGTTCTCGTTCCGGGCTTTCCAGCCGTGGAGCATCTGGCAGACCTCTTCCCACAGGTAGAGGTCCAACCGGGTGATGAGGCCCGTCTCTTCCATCAGGGGCACAAACTCCCCGGGCGACACGATGCCCCGGGTGGGGTGGTTCCAGCGCACCAGCGCTTCCATCCCCACAATGGCGTGGGTCATGCTGTTGCACTTGGGCTGTAAGTAAAAGCAGAATTCCTTGTTCTGCAGCGCCCGCTCTATCTCAATGAGCAACTGCTGGCGCTGCTTGAGCTTTTCCCGCATGGAGGGACTGTACTGCTCCCAGTTGCAGCCCGCCTCATCCAGCTTGAAATGCTCCACATCCACGGCCGCCATACACAAGCGCCGTTCCGCGTTTTCCCGCAAAAAATCTTCCAGTTCCTCTAAAAGCGCGTCTTTTGATCCCTGCTGTGCCAAGCCCTTTTCTCCGCACGTTTCCAGCTTTGCCATAGTTCGTTTGCTTCCTTCCGGTCAACGTCTGATGGTGTCTGTTTCTTTCTTTGAACAATCATAACACGAAACGCTTTTCGGCGCAACCCCGTTCAAGAAATGGTACTGCATATCTTTCCATTTTTGTGCATTTTATGCACCATTTCAAACACCTTGTGGGAGCGCTATCCGCTGCCGCCTGTTTTTGGCAAAAAGCACCCCAGAACCGCAGCATCTCTGCAGCTCCGGAGTGCTTTTCTCGTTTTTGTTATTCGGTGCGGTCGGTCAGCACAAAGGTCAGCTCGGCAGTGGCGGCACATTTGCCGTCCACATAGGCGGACGCCTTGCCGATGCCCACCGGGCCCCGCTGTTCCACCAGCTCACAGTGGAGGGTGAGCACATCCCCCGGCGTGACCTGTTTGCGGAAGCGGGCATTCTTGATGCCGCCGAAGAGGGCCAGTTTGCCTTTGTTTTCGGGAACGCTCAACGCCGCCACGGCTCCGGTCTGGGCCAGTGCTTCCAGGATCAGCACCCCCGGCATGACCGGTTGGCCCGGGAAGTGACCGCAGAAGAATTCTTCATTGCGGGATACGCACTTGCGGCCAATGGCCCACTGCCCCGGCTCATAGTCCAGGATACGGTCCACGAGGGCAAAGGGGTAGCGGTGGGGCAGAAGGGCTGCGATCTGCTCACTGTTCAGGGTGTTTGCGTTCTCCCGCACGGTGCGCGGTTCTGCCATGGCTCAGCCCTCCCATCTGCGCAGGGCGATGCAGGCGTTGTGCCCGCCAAAGCCCAGGCTGTTGCTCAGTGCGTAGGTCATGGCCTGTGCACGGCCTGCATTGGGCACATAGTCCAGATCGCATTCCGGATCAGGCTGCTCGTAGTGGATGGTGGGCGGGGCAAACTGGTCTCGCAGGGCCAGTGCCGTGAACACGGCCTCGATGCCGCCCGCACCGCCCAGCAGATGGCCGGTCATGCTCTTGGTGCTGACCACGGTCAGCTGCTTTGCGTGCTCACCGAACACGGCATGGATGGCAGCCGTCTCGCAGGCATCGTTCATGTGGGTGCCGGTGCCGTGGGCGTTGATGTGATCCACCTGCTCCGGGGCAATGCCTGCATCGGCCAGTGTCAGCTTCATGCAGTCGATGGCACCTGTGCCGCCGGGAGCCGGTGCAGTAAAGTGGTAAGCATCGCAGTTGGCACCATAGCCCACCACCTCGGCGTAGATATGCGCACCGCGTGCCCGGGCGTGCTCCAGCTCTTCCAGAACCAGCACACCGCTGCCCTCGCCCATCACGAAGCCGCCGCGGCGGGCATCAAAGGGCAGGCTGGCAGCATCCGGGTCGGTGGCGGTGGAAAGCGCCTTCATGCTGGTAAAACCGCCGATGCCCAGCGGGCTGATGCAGCTTTCGGCACCGCCGCAGACCATGGCAGTCTCGTAACCGTCCCGGATGCGGTGGAAGGCATCGCCCACAGCGTTGGTGCCGCCGGCGCAGGCCGTGACCGGGCAGGTGCACATGCCCTTCAGGCCAAAGCGGATGGCCACCTGTGCCGCCGCCATGTTGGCAATGGACATAGGCACAAAGTAGGGGCTGACCTTCTCCATGCCTTTCTCTTCCCCGCGGGTGTGCTGCTCCTCGATGGTGGGCAGGCCGCCAATGCCGCTGGAAAGGACCACACCGATGTTTTTGGCTTCTGCTTCCGTGTTCAGGCCGCTGTCGGCAATGGCTTCGGCTGCAGCAGCCAGTGCCAGCAGGGTGAAGCGGGCCATCTTGCGGGCTTCCTTTTTGTCCACAACGGTCTCGGGGTCAAAGTTTTTCACTTCACCGGCCAGCTTGCACTTGAAATCGGTGGTGTCAAACTGGGTGATGGGGCCAATGCCGCACCGGCCTGCCTTTGCGGCAGCCCAGCTGTCGGCAGCAGTGTTGCCCAGCGGGTTCACGGTGCCCAGACCGGTGATCACGACTCTGCGTTTTTCCATAGAGAATTTCTCCTTTTACATTGCCATGCCGCCGTCCACACAGAGCACCTGCCCGGTGAGATAGCTGCTTTGTTCTGCGGCAAAAAATGCCACCGCGTTTGCCACGTCCTCCGGCTGGCCTGCGCGGCCTGCCGGGATGTCCTTTGCCATTTCGGTGCGGACAGCCTCCGGCAGGGCGGCGGTCATATCAGTTTCAATAAAGCCGGGCGCAACAGCGTTTACTGTCACATTGCGGCTGGCCAGCTCCCGGGCCAGGCTTTTGGTCAGGCCGATGAGCCCGGCCTTGCTGGCGGCGTAATTCGTCTGGCCTGCATTGCCCCGCAGGGCAACGACGCTGCTCAGATTGATGATCCGGCCCCAGCGCTGGCGCACCATCCGGCGGGCCGCTTCCTTGCAGCAGAGGAACGCACCCTTGAGGTTTGCGTCCAGTACAGCATCAAAGTCTGCTTCGGACATGCGCAGGATTAGGTTGTCCCGGGTGATGCCTGCATTGTTCACAAGGATATCCACCCGGCCAAAGGCGTTCACCGCCTCCTCAAAGAGCTTTTTGCAGCCCTCGGCGGTGGAAACATCGGCCTGCACGGCCACAGCCTGCGCGCCTTCGGCCCTGCAGAGAGACACGGTCTCGGCGGCGGCCGCTTCGCCGTGGCAGTAGTTGACCACCACATGGCAGCCCTGCCGGGCAAGCTGTACGCACACGGCCCGGCCGATTCCCCGGCTTCCGCCGGTCACAACGGCGGTACGGATGATGGTTTCTTCGTTCATTGTTCTTCCTTCCATGCGTTCAGAACGGTGTCCAGCTGCGCCGGGGTCTCCACCGACACACAAGTCACACCGGGCAGGGTCTTTTTCACAAAGCCAGAGAGCGCATTGCCGGGGCCGACCTCCAGAATGTGATCCACACCCAGCTCACCCAGACGGTGCAGGGTGTCCTCCATGTAGACACTGCTCTGTACCTGCCGCACCAGCAGGGCCGGGATGCTGTCGCTCTCGGCTTTTTCGCGGCCCAGGCAGTTGAACAGCACTGGCACCTGCATTTCGCCAAAGGGTTCGGCGGCAAAGCGCTTTGCCAGGGCATCCCCGGCGGGAGCCATCAGACGGGTGTGGAACGGGCCGCTCACCTTGAGCGGGATGCACCGGCGGGCACCGGCCTGCTTTGCAAGCTCTGCAGCCTTGTCCACTGCGGCCTTTTCGCCTCCAATGACCAGCTGGCCCGGGCAATTGTAGTTGCAGATCTGCACACAGCCCAGCGCGGATGCCTGCTCACAGCATTCTGCAAGGGGAACCCGGTCGAGGTTCAGCACTGCGGTCATGCCGCAGTCGATGCCGCTGGCCGCGTCGGCCATGGCTTTGCCGCGGTAGGCTGCCAGCTCAATGGCCTGCTTGGCGGTGAATACACCGGCGGCTTCCAGCGCGGAATATTCGCCCAGAGAGAGACCGGCCACATAAGCGGGCTTGACCCCCTGCTCGGCCAGAACGGCGGATACGCCGCAGGCAAAGGCCACCATGCAGGGTTGGGTGTATTCGGTCTGATTCAGAACGCCGTCCGGGTCGTCGAAGCAGACGCGGTGCAGATCAAACGGAAGGTCTGCAGCGTCGAACGCGGCACGGAAAGCGGAAGATGCTTCGTAAAATTCTTTGCCCATGCCGGGGTGCTGGGCACCCTGGCCGGCATACAAAACAGCAAGCTTCATCGGTTTTGCCTCCATTCGGTCACAAGTTCATCCATCAGCTCACGGACAGTGTACATCCGGTCCAGCCTGCCCACATTGGCCCCGCAGAAGAAAAGTCCTTCCTCCAGGTTGCCCTTGACCGCTTCGATCAGTGCATGGGTGATGCAGTAGGGCACCTTGACAGGGTCGCAGGTCTTCAGGCAGCGGGCACAGTGCCGGGGCGGGAAGCGTCTGCCCTCCGCCATGGCCTGCACCAGCGGCGTGTTCAGCGCCCGGCCCGGCATCCCGACCGGGCTGTGGATGATGCGCACATCCTCAGAACCGGCGTTCAGCAGAACGTCTTTGTACCCCTGGGATGCATCGCACTCGTAGGTGGTAATAAAGCGGGTGGCAAGCTGAACGCCTGCGGCACCCAGTCTGGTAAAGTGAGCCAGATCGGCCCCGGTGTATACGCCGCCCGCCACAAACACGGGGATGCTGTGGCCGAACTGCGCCTCATAGGGCTTTACCTCGGCCAGCACCTCCGGCAGGATCTCATCCAGCGTCTGGCAGGTTCCGGAGAACAGGTCCTGCTCCGCAAAGCCGAGATGACCGCCTGCCTTGCAGCCCTCAATGACCACAAAATCGGCGGTGCGGCCGAACTCCTTGGCCCAGCGGCGCAGGATGAGCTTTGCTGCCCGCCCGCTGGAAACGATGGGCGCGATGGCGACCTCCATCGTGTTCACAAGGCCGGGCAGCTCCAGCGGCAGACCCGCGCCGGACACCACAGCGTCCACGCCCGCTTCCACAGCGGTGCGGATGGCGGCGGCATAGTCCTGCGTGGCCACCATTGCATTGATGGCCACCATACCGGCACCGTTTGCGATCTGCTTTGCCTTCCGGATCTCAGCGGTCAGGGCGCGGTGGTTGGCGCTGGCCGGGTCACGGGCAAAGTCCGGCTCCCGGTAGCCTGCATCGGCGGTGGAGATGCACCCCATGCCGCCGCAGGCCGCCACGGCACCGGCCAGCCCGCCCAGAGAAACGCCCACGCCCATGCCGCCCTGCAGGATGGGCACAGACAGGGCTTTCTTTCCGAGCGTCAGCATTCCTCGCTCAGCGCGTGGATACGCTGCCTCCCGCCGTTCCACAGGTCGGCCAGAATGTCCGCCACAGGGCGCACCTCGTGGAGCATTCCGGCCACCTGACCGGCCATCAGACTGCCGGTGGAGGTGTCGCCTTCAAACACGGCCCGGCGCAGACTGCCCAGGGTGTACTTTTCCAGCTCCATCTTATCGGCACCGGCCTTTTCCTGCCGAACATATTCTCGGCTCATCCGGTTTTTCAAAACACGGACGGGGGTGCCGCCGATGCGGCCGGTCACGATGGTGTCACTGTCCTTGGCCCGGAGGAGGGCCGCTTTGTAGTTTTCGTGGATGGGGCACTCCTCGCTCACCAGCAGGCAGGTGCCCACCTGCACGCCGCAGGCACCCAGCGCCAGGGCTGCTGCCAGCTGACGGCCATCGGCAATGCCGCCCGCCGCAATGACGGGCAGATCCACTGCGTCCACCACCTGCGGCACCAGCGCCATGGTGGTCATCTCGCCCACATGGCCGCCGCTCTCGGTGCCTTCGGCGATGATGGCATCCACGCCCAGCGGCTCCAGATGCTTTGCCAGCACGGCAGCAGCCACCACGGGGATGACCTTGATGCCGGCTTCTTTCCACATCTGGATATACTTGCCCGGATTGCCCGCGCCGGTGGTGACCACCTGCACGCCCTCTTCCACCACGATCTTTGCAAACTCATCTGCAAGAGGGTGCATCAGCATGATGTTGACGCCAAAGGGCTGGTCGGTCAATGCCTTGCAGCGGCGGATGTTCTCCCGCAGGGTATCCGCATCCCGCATTCCGCCCGCGCCAATGAGGCCCAGAGCCCCCGCATTGGAGCAGGCGGCCGCAAACTCGCCGGTGGCGATGTTGGCCATACCGCCCTGAATGATGGGGTACTTCGTCCCCAGAATCTCATTTAGAAGTTTCATTTTTTCAACCTTTGTATGTCAGAATCATGCCGCCCCAGGTGAGGCCGCCGCCAAAGCCAATGCAGGCCACCCGCTGGCCGGGAGTCAGCTTCCCTGCTTCGGCCAGCTCATTGAGGGCCACCGGAATGCTGGCAGCACTGGTGTTGCCGTGGCGGTCCATGTTCTTGTAGAACTTGGCCGGGTCGGCATTCAGGTGTTTGATGCAGTGGTCGATGATCCGGCTGTTGGCCTGATGGCAGACCACCCAGTCCAGATCGTCCAGCGTCAGTCCTGTCTCAGCCAAAACCTTGTTCAAGCTCTTGGGCAGGGCATCCACCGCAAAGCGGAAAACAGCCTTGCCGTCCATGGTAATGGGCGCAGAACCAGCCCGATCAGGCCCGCCTGCGTGGATGGCATCATTGCCCCGGGCTCCCAGCGTGATGGCGAAAGGCGTATCGGCCAGCGCGTAAACGGCCGCGCCCGCGCCATCTCCAAAGAGGACACAGGTAGAGCGGTCGGTTGGGTCCATCAGACGGGAAAGGGCCTCGCACCCTACCACCAGCGCATACTGCCCGCCCAGTGTGGTGAGCAGGCCGCGGGCCACGGCGGTGCCGTAGACAAAACCGGAGCAGGCCGCGTTGACGTCCAGTGCCGGGCGGTCTTCGGGCAGGCCCAGCGCACGCTGTACCTGACAGGCCACGCTCGGGGTCGCGTCCGGGGCCGAGAGGGTAGCACAGACACAGCAGGCGATCTGCTCCGGGGCCAGGCCGCTGCGTTCCAGCGCCTGCCGGGCGGCCGCGATCGCCAGGGTGGCCGCGCTCTCCCCCTCCGTGCACCAGTGCCGGGTGCGGATGCCCGTGCGAGTGGTGATCCACTCGTCGCTGGTGTCCACGACGCGGCTCAGATCTTCGTTGGTGACCGTGCGGCCGGGCAGTGCCCCGCCGGTTGCGATCAGCTGTAACCCGTTCATGCTTTCCTCGTTTCCCCGATCTGGCGGTATTTTTTATAGCGCTGCTCGGCCAGGGCCTTGCCGCCCATCTTGCAGAGAGTGCGCAGATGGTTTTTCAGGGCCGTGTCCAGCGCCGCGTACAGAGCCGCGTGGCTGCGCTGCGCGCCGCCCACCGGCTCCGGGATGATCTCTTCCACGATGCCGTCCTTGTACAGATCCTGCGCGGTCAGCTTCATGATCTCGCAGGCTTCGCCGCTGCGGGAGGAATCCTTCCACAGGATGCTGGCGAAACCCTCAGGGCTGAGCACCGAGTAGACGGCATTTTCCAGCATGAGGATGTGGTTTGCCACACCCAGTGCCAGTGCGCCGCCGGAAGAGCCCTCGCCGGTGACGACAGCGATGACGGGAACCGTCAGACCGCTCATCTCCATCAGGTTTCGGGCGATAGCCTCGCCCTGTCCCCGCTCTTCGGCCTCTTTGCCGGGGTATGCGCCCGGCGTGTCGATGAAGGTGATGATGGGGCGGCCAAACTTTTCGGCCTGCTTCATCAGGCGCAGGGCCTTGCGGTAGCCCTCCGGCCCCGGCATACCAAAGTTACAGGCCAGATTTTCTTCCAGTGTGCTGCCCTTGCGGTGGCCGATGACTGTGACCGGCTGGCCGTGGAACAGCGCCACACCGCCCAGAATGGCGGCATCCTCCTTGCACTGACGGTCGCCGCACTGCTCAAAAAAGTCGGTGAACAGTGCATCCACGATCCCATCGATGTGGGGGCGCTCCGGG